>OFGA01000013.1_pt1 | contig 153491 bp, 124 predicted proteins | sample 1521471 | NCBI WGS metagenome assembly OFGA01 (sample SAMEA3504086, study PRJEB24116) | mouse gut metagenome | biome: mouse gut; feature: mouse-associated habitat; material: faeces | place: Denmark | collected 2011 | reverse complement strand
AATGGGGAAATTCCACATTCTCTTAACATTTTTGTAACTTTATAAGTTTATCCTGCAGTCTATCTTTTAAGGCATTCTCCTGTTATAATTGGAAAAAACAGTAATAAGCAGCCCCGGAGCAATAGAAGGGCTTGAAACAGGAGAATGTATGTCAGACAAAACCAACCTTACAGCAGCACCCACCAAAACACATAATTACGGCATCGACGCCCTGCGGATGCTGGCAATGTTCATGGTAGTCACCACCCATGTATTAGGGCCCGGGGGCATATTAGATAACGCCCCCATGGGATCCCTCTCCTACGAAGCCGCATGGTTTCTGGAAATTGCCTGCTACTGCACGGTAAACTGTTATGCCCTGATTTCGGGCTATGTGGGGGGCAGCGCCAAATACCGGTATCACAGTATTCTTTTATTATGGCTGAGAGTGGCTTTTTATACCCTGTCCCTGACACTTATTTTTTCTATCGCGGTTCCCGGCGCAGTAACCTTAAAGCACTGGGTCTTTGCCCTCCTTCCCGTTACTTACGGCGGTTATTGGTACTTTACCTCTTATTTTGCCCTGTTTTTCTTTCTTCCGCTGCTGAATATCGGCCTCTGCCGCCTGGGAGAAAAACAGCTCCGCGCCGTTGCCATAGGGCTGGTGCTGGTATTCTCCTTTGTGCAGGCCATTTCCGGCGGGGATATCTTCAGTATCTCCTCCAATGCCTGGTGGCTGATGATCCTTTATATTATAGGAGGCTATATTGGAAAGTACGGATTGTTCCCCAAATGGGGGGCTGCCAGAATGTTTCTTGGCTACCTTCTCATGACCTCCCTTACCTGGCTTTCCAAGGTTTTCATAGAATCCGGCATTTTCCCTCCCCTGGAAGCTTTGGGTGGGAAGTACCTGGTGAACCATACTGCACCCGCCATGCTGGGGGCAGGTGTTTTTCTGCTACTGGCTTTCCAGCGGATAACCTTCCCCAAAAGGGCGGAAGGGATCATCCGTTTCTTTTCCCCCATGGCCTTCAGCGTTTATCTCATTCACGCCAACCCTTTTGTGTGGGACCATCTTCTGTCCCAGCGGTTTGCCTGGTTTGCACAGCTTTCCGCCCCATTGGAAATCGGGCTGACACTGCTTACCACCCTGGCAATTTACCTGTCCTGTTCCCTGGCAGACCTGATCCGCATAGGCATCTTTAAGGCCCTCAAGCTGAAACCCCGCCTGGCAGGGCTTGAGGAAAAATACCTGGGGGGATTATGGCAGTAAAAGCTCAGTTCCCTGAATCCCCCCAGGAGGCAAGCTGCTCCCTGACTGCCTGCACATTGTCCTCCCAGGAGGCATAGCCCTCCTGGCCTCTCCTGTCAGGAATGGAATCATCGCTGGCCAGGAAGCTCCCCAGATAATCGGTAAATTTGCAGCTTCCCCAATAATTCAGGTGGGATGCATCATTAAAATCCTGTTCAAAGTCCAGCCCTATTTCCTGGTAATACTCGTTATAATTGATAAAAATAATGCCCTCCTGTGCCGCAATCTCTGCCATACGGCCATAAACCATCTGGTCCTCCCCGGACATAATATAGGGCGCTGCAATGAGTACCAGTTTTCCCTCCTTGTTTTTCATAAATGCAATAATTTTTCTCAAATATTTTTCTGACTTTTCCGTAAGCCCCTTCATTCCGTCCCCGGAAGTGTCCATGGATTCCGTAGAAATTTCCGGCCGTTTCTGGGGTTCCCTTTTCCAATAAGGCGTAAATCCCTTAAAAGACTCTTTCTCCCGGCTGTTCCAGAAAAAGTTCTGGAAATCATCCGCCTCCAGCTCGCCATACCTGCCGTGGTAGACTGCAAAGGAAGGAAAGTACTCATGGAGCTTTTGAGGCTCCACGCTTACTGCAAGCATCTGCAGCTTGTTCAGCGAAAACCGCATTCCGTAAATGTTCTCCGAAATCCAGTCATACTGGTAATCTTCCTTAAACCTGGCAGGGGCGAACAGGTCCAGTACCACCACCTTGGGGTCTTGGTATTTGTACAGTTCTTTTAAAAAATGGTAAGTCATCCACAGGGGCTGCTCCGCCCCGCTGTAATCATAGGCCGCAATGCCATACTTTTCCCACAAAAGCGCCGTGTTAATATTGCAGTGCACATGGCTGGTCCCCATCATTGCCACATCAACCGTATTCTTTGGCTGCCAGTAAAGCCCTTGTTGCTGGTTCACCCCATGGTCCGACTTGATGCTTAAAATACTTTCCGCCAGATAAATGGACACCGCCAGCAGCAAAAGGAATCCCGCCCTTATAAGATTATTCTTTTTCTTTTGGTTTCTATTATCAGGCTTTTTTTTCATACACAGTCAACTCCTTTTCTTCCAAACCCCACAACTGTAATAACCATGGTCACCTAAAGAGCCTAAAAATGCATGTAAATAAACTGCCCCGCCTGATAGCCCGGCCCATAAATACCAAAAATAAAAATGGCAAGGAACAATAAATAAAAAACAAGATACCTGGCAGCATTTTCCTTTTTTTGTATCAGCACCGGCAAATTCAGATGCCTCCGGTTACAGAGAATGTCCACAAGCCACACAATGGCAACAGACATGGCCATCACGGAAATCTCCACACCATTTAAATGCAGCAGTTCTGCCGCCTGCTTCCAGCCCCCCGGATGGATTCCGGCTGTAAACATCTCCCCTACATAAACCAACGCCCCCCGGAAGCTTTCCGCCCGGAAAAAAATCCAGGCAAAGGCCACTGCAAGAAATGTAAAAACCCCTCCCCCTTTTTGTTTCCATCCCCTGCCCCGCCCCCAGGACTCTGCCACAGAATACAATCCATGAAGAAGCCCCCAGGCAATGAAATTCACCCCTGCGCCATGCCACATACCGCACACCAGAAACACCAGCATGGTATTGGCACATTTCCTGGCCAGCCCCTTCCGGTTTCCTCCCAGGGGAATATACAGGTAATCCCGCAGCCAGGCACTCAGGGAAATGTGCCATCTGCGCCAGAAATCCGTAATACTGCCAGCGCAATAAGGCGCTTTAAAGTTCTGGGTAAGGCTAATGCCAAAAATCCTGCCGCAGCCTATGGCAATATAGGAATACCCGGCAAAGTCACAATAAATCTGCATGGTGTACAAAAACGCCCCCAGCACCAGCCAGAAGCTGTCAAAAAGCTCCGGGTAAGCAAAAATCTGGTCCACCGTCACCGCCAGCCGGTCTGCCACCACCGCTTTCATAAAATACCCCCAGAGCATATAGGCAAAAGCCGTGGAAAGCCGCCCCCGGTCCCAGAACTTTACCTTTCCGAGCGCCCTTAACTGGGGAAGGAAATCCTGCTGCCTCTCAATGGGGCCGCTTACCAGCTTAGGGAAAAAGGCGAGGTAACAGCTTAAACAGATAAAATTTTCTTCCCCCTTAGATTTTCCCCGGTAAATATCTACCAGATAGCCAACAGCCTGGAATACGTAAAAGGACAGCCCCACAGGCATCACCAGGCCCTCCGCTATTTTCCAGGCCCCATCCCCATTAGCCCCCAGGCGCATTGCCAGATAAGGCCCATACTTATACCCACATAATAAAAGGAGAAAACTCCCTGCCACTGCCACCTCATATGTCTTTGCAGCCCCCATCCTTCCCTGTCCTTGCAGCGCACGGATTTTCTTCCCCCCAATCCAGGTAAGGAAGGATACTCCCACAAGCACAGGCAGCGCCCAAATATCCACCCATCCACAAAAAAGATAGCTTACCGCCAGCAGCACACCGGGACGCCACTTTTTGGGCAATGCAAAAAACAATGTCACAGCCGCTCCCAGAAACACCGGGAAAATCATGGACATAAACAAAATCATCACTCCCATCATTCAATTTTTCACTGGTTCTCCGCACATTTTCTGCTGCCTGTCTTCTCATAAAAGCAAACTCTCCATGCCTGCGTCCCGGCACAGCGCAACTTACCCGCCGCCAAACGCCAATGGGCATACAAATGCCGCTTTCCTAAAAGCCTGGCTTTAACACTTACTGGCCCCTTACAGGACAGATCCCGTTAAGTACTGATATTAGTATATCAAAAAAGGAGCCTTTTTAAAGGCTCCTTTCCCAATATTAAGAAAGATTTAAAAGATAATTCATAATTTCCGCTATGCCTGGTAAGAATTGCAGGCTTCTATCACCATAGCCACTTCCTCCTCCCTCATCTCCGGGAATAAGGGAAGTGTGACACAATGGCTTGCCAGGTACTCTGCGTTGGGGCAGTCCCCTTCCTGGTATCCCAGCTCCTTATAGGCTTTCTGCAAATGGCAGGGAACCGGATAATGCCTGTTACACTCCATCCCCTTCCCTTCCATATAAGGAAGAAAGCCCTCTGGGTCTTCCACCGTAATTACAAACAGGTGATAAACCGGCTCCGTATTCTCCGGGTGCGCCTGCATGGCAAGACGCGGATTTTTGATTTCCCGCAGATACCTCTCCCCAATCTCCCTGCGCCGCCTTGTCCATTCCGGCAGGTACTTTAAGCTGACGCTGAGCACCGCCCCCTGGATGCCCTCCAGGCGGTAATTGTACCCCACCACATCATGGTAATACCGCACCTGGCAGCCCTGGTTTTTTATGGTAGTGATGGCATCGTAATATTCCTCCTTGTGGCAGGTAACGCTTCCCCCTTCCCCAAAAGCATATAGGTTCTTCCCTGGATAAAAGCTAAAGCATCCCATCTCCCCAAGGGTTCCCACCATTTTTCCCTGATAACGCGCCCCATGGGCCTGGGCGCAGTCTTCCACCACATACAGCCCGTGACGGCCTGCAATTTCCTTTACCCTGTCAAATTCAAAGGGCTGCCCGTATAAATGGACGCCAATCACCGCCTTGGTCTTTTCTGTGATTTTTTCCTCAATTTTAGCCGGGTCTATCTCCCAGGTGTCCGGGGTACAGTCCACAAACACCGGCACAGCCCCGGTATACGTAACCCCCCAGGCAGTGGCAATATAAGTATTTGCCGGGACAATGACCTCATCCCCCCTGCCAATCCCCAGCGCCATCATGGCGCAGTGCAGGGCAGAGGTCCCGTTATTGACCCCCGCTGCATAAGGGACGCCGCAGAACCTTGCAAACTCCTGGTCAAATTTATCTGCAAATTTCCCTCCTGAAAAAGCCGTTTCCTCACACACCGCCTTTATGGCCTCCAGGTATTCCTCTTTGTGTTTTTGGTAATCCCTCTCCAGATCAATTCTTTTCAGCATTTTTCCTGCGCACCTCTTTCTTCTGCCTGTCTTCTTCCCTGAAAGCTTTCTTCAGCCTCCCCATCTGCACCAGATAATTCTTAATGGTTTTCCAGACCTTTACCGTAGTATTGTAATCCTCCTGCCATTTTACGGGCATATCATAGACCACAACCCCCATACGCTCCGCACGGAGCAAAAATTCTATGGTATAAAACCAGCCATTGTCATTGCTGCAGGCTGCCGCCAGCCGCTCTGCTGTCTCCTTTCTTAAAAAGGTAAAACCGCACACCGCGTCTGTGGCTTTCATATGGAAAAAAACTTTCAATAAAAATACCAGCCCCATGGATGTGATTTTCCGGTACCATTTGCGCCCCTTCGTCACAGACTTTCTGCTGAAACGGCTTCCGTTTACATATTCCAGCTCCGGGTGCTTCTGGAACAGCTTAATGATCCGTCCCAGGTATCTGATGTCTGTGGACAGGTCGATATCCATATACCCTACCAGGGCGCACTGGTTCAGGGCGATTCCATTACGGAATGCCACCCCTACGCCCTTTTCCCCTAACCGCACATAGGTGACCTCCGGGTACTTTTGCGCCAGCGCCTTTCCGATTTCCGGCGTTTCATCCTCAGACCCATTATCCAAAATGGTAAGCTGGCATGGAATGGTAACATGCTTCCTTAAGTATGCTATGGTTCTGTTGATTCCTCCCTCAAGGCGGAGCTTTTCATTGAGTACCGGGAACAGGAGATTAATTGTCAGTTTTTCTTCATTCACTTTTTTACCACCTTTTCCACATCCGATACCAGATACCGCTGCTGTTTAAATACCAGGTTCAGCAGCACTGCCAGATATTTTAATATGATTGTCAGCAGCGCAAACATGCCAAAAAAGCCAAGTGCCAAAAAGCCCATAATGGAAAGCCAGCCCTCCACCGGCTTTACGCCGTTAAAAGCATCTATGATAATATAAATCCCCATGCACACAGTCAGCAGAAGCAATGCCCCGCAGGCAATGGCAGATATCCGCTCCAGCACATTGGTAAAGTATATAAAGGAGTCCAGGGCAAGGGCTGTCCGTTCCGAAGGCACTGTCTTATTCCTCACCCTTACATTCACATCCCTGCTGTCATAGTAGACCGTCGCCGCTTTCAGCCCGCAGTTCATATATACTGCCTTCCGGTAAGGGATGTACTGTCCCATCGTCTTTATCCTGTTGATGGCCCTCCGGGATACTATGCGGAAAGTCTCCGGGCCAATTTTCCCGTTTCCTCTGCTTGTCTTATTAAAAAGATAATAAAACATCCTGGAGGTTACCCGCAGTTTTCCTTTGCTGCTTGCGGCTACAATATCGCTGCCTTCTATCAGCTTCCGGTAAACTTTGAGGATCTCCTCCGGGTCATAATCCACTAAGATATCGTCAAATTCATAGACAAAATCCCCGATGGCGATGTCCCTGCCGGCATTCATGGCGCTTTCCAGCCCCTGGAAAAAGCTCATATGGACCACATTCACCATGGCCTTTAACTGCCTGCTTTCCACATATTCTTTCAGCACCTCTATGGTGCCGTCCCGGCAGCCATCGTCCACACATACCAGTTCAAACTGCTCAAAATGATTTTCACATACGGGAATCACTGTATCCAGAAAATATTTCAGGTATGCCGCCCCATCGTGGAGATAAATCACCAGGGAAATAAATTTTTTCTCTTTTTTTTCTGTTCCTTGCCCATTCATAAAATAACTCCTGCTGCTTTTAAAATTATCGTAACTCCTCATACAATCGCCAGGTATTCATCTAAATCATACACCGTATTGATCTTCCCTGACAGGACACTGACAAAGGCAGGCTGCCTGCTCATCACCTTAATCGCCGTGGGCCTGGAATCGTCCACTTCGGAGCTTTTCAGGATCGGCTTCATGGAATACAGGGATTCCTTATAGGTATAAGTGTATTCCGGGCGCAGGTATTTATCCGCCAGATGGGACATATATGGCCAGGCGGAATCCGGCCTGTTGGCACACTCATTGCAGTTGCCAAGGTTCTCCGGGCTGCACCCTTTTCCTTTTTCCTGGCAGGAAAAGGAAGGCTCCTGACTATAGCTTGTCACATGGGGCGTAAAGGTAACCGCCGTCAGGGAATGCAGCCCCGTTTTCCCAAAAGGCATGATAGAAAAGAAGGGCCCGTCCATAACAGTTATCCCTGTATTTTTCAGCTTTTCTGAGGGATGGCACAGGATAATCTCACAGAGCTCATATTTAATGCCAAACAGATCCTGCCCTATCCCCTCCACCTTCCGGATCACCTGGTTCACAGAGGCATAGGAAGCATTCAGCACATAGGGCGCCTCATAAGAATTTTCCCGCCCTGCCACCAGGAACTTTTTATCCTGCCTGACGATCCTCTCTATCCGGGCGTTAAACACCATATCCACATTCCGGTTGCCCTGCAGCTTATCCTGATAAAACTTCTGCAGTATCTTCGCATCATAAGTGTATTCCTCCGTGAGAAACGCACCGTCACACATACCCGGCTTAAAATAACAGGCTGTAGCTGTCTCCTCACATTTAATCCCCGCCGCCCGGCAAAATTCCTGGAACTGGCTGGCGCTGGTCCAGGAAAATTTATCAGAGGTAGCGTAGACCTGGTCAAACTTATGGTGGATGCAGAACCCAAAGTCCTCCACAAACCTCCTGAAATACCCCGCCGACTTAACCGCAGTGGTAAGGCTCCTGGGATAGTGGTAGCCCATGTGGACCCTCGCCTGGTTGATATAAGTTGCCCGCTGAAAGGGCGCACTGTCATATTCCAGGACTAAGACCCGCTGCCCCCTGCTTCCGCAAAAGTCTGCGGCATATAAGCCGTACAGCCCTGCACCAATGATTATTTTATCATATTGTCCCGGCATAGCCAAACTCCTTTTTACTCTTATCTGGCCCTAAAGCCATCCTCTATTATCCATTCCCGTTAATATCAATTTTGTAAATCCGGTACTCTTCTCCCCTTGCGGTTTCCTGCCCGGTCTGGTATAAAACCTGGTAATCTGCCAGCCGTTCCGGGTCGGTAAGGCAAGTGCCCCCGGAATCCAGCAGATAAAATTGGGTTTTTCCAGGAAAATTGGTTTCCGCCCAGGTTAAAAGCGCGTCAAAACTAACCTGCCTGTCCTGCTCCTGGCTCCAGTCGGCATAGCTTTCTTTGTATCCGTTGCCGCCAAAGAAAAAATCATATTCCGGCAGATGCGCCAGCACTGTGGATGCCATGGGGACATTTACAGACACCACCACCTCCTCCTGGGGTATGTTTTCCCTGATATAATCCGCTGTATTTCCCCCGTCCGAATAAAGGCCATAAAGGGCATTCTTCAGCCCCGAGGATTCCTCCTGGGAATTCCACTGGATAAACATGCAGGCCGCTATCACGGCCAGCAGCCCCTCCAGCCCCAGGAGAACCCCTTTGATTCCCCTGCCCTCCGTCTTCCTTTCCTCTTTCTGGCAATAGAATACCCATACTGTCCAGATAAATACAAAACAAAGGGCAATAAAATGCCATATATGAAGCTGGTATACCACCACACTGAACGCCGCCTGGAACAAATAAGCCGCCCCTATGACCCCTGCCGCCCAAGGGTTCCTTACCTTTATAGAAGCCGCCAGCAAGAAAACCAAGGAAAACAGAAAGAAAACCAGGCAGAAGCCCTGCCCCCTTCCTGTGAGCCGCTCCAATATCCAGTAAGCATAGCTTCTGGTTTCCCTTATAAGGTCACCTGCCCCAAAGCTGCTTACCTGAAATACCGGGCTGTCCGATACCCGGTAAAACTGCACTGCCAGGAACAGCAGGCTGAATAAGGGAATCCAAAGCCCCCTTAAAATGCGCACAAAAGGTGCCGCAGACTTTTGCCGGTAACAAAGCATCAGGGCTTCCCACAGCCACATCAGGGAAATCATCCCTGCCGCCATCAGCACCACCGTATCCGACTGTACCAGCAGGCCAAGCAGCAGGCCATACAGCACGCACCTTTCATTCCTTTGGGGATAATATATTGCCAGTAAAACCAAGAATAAAGCAATCAGGCAATAGTTCCTGGCAATCTCCGCATAATAATAAGTAAAGATAGGGCTGAACAGGAGGGCAGCCTTGGTGAGGATATGGAAGGGCGCTTTCATCAAAAACAGCCCTGCTGTGGCTGCCATGATACAATAACTGATGCCCCCCATCATCCCAAAAGGCAGCCCAGCTTTGGCAAACGGCATCACCAGAAGATACCAAAGGCAGGGATGCCCCTGATACCTGATCTCCGCCAAAAGCTGCAGGGGCGTCAGTTCCCTCGCCATCAGCCATACATTGGCCTCATCCCTCCATGGTTCGTGGCGGGAGAGCAGGATGCCGTTGAAAATCAGGTAGCCAAGAAATACAGCTGCCAAAATCAATTGGCCTGGCCTTTTCTTTTTGCATATATCCGTCATTGAAGCCTCCATCACCATAAATGCGGTTCCTTAATTACAGAGCCTGCCAGCAGCCCCTCACCGCAAACGCACCTCTTCCTTTTGATAAAAGCGTGCCACCGCACGGTTTACCCAGTCATCCGGGTCCTCCTTAATATCCTCCCAGAACAACAGCTCCGGTTTGCAGGAAAATGGGGTTAATTCCACAGACATCCCTTCCCCCTGTAAAAGGGATATACGCTCCTTTGCTTCCCTGTGATATTGTGCCGCCTCCCCTGACAGCAGAGATTTCGCAGCAGATATACTGGCCAAATCCCTTACATCATCTGCCAGAATGGAATTGCCTGCGAAAAAAGCTGCGCAAAAAACCACTGATGCAAAAAAAGGAACCCCATACCTGTTATATACATTACGAAGAACCCTAAAGTTACTACCTTCCCCCTGGCATCCAAACATGGTTTTTATAAGGCAGACCAGGGTAAATTCTGCCGCAATACAAATAAACACCCACAGGAAATACCGGATATTCTGTATCCGTCCGGCCCCTACATCACCATACGTATAAAGGGTAGGGGTAAAGGAAGATGCAAAAAAAGAAAATTCCATCCCAAGGAACAATACAAAGGTGCCAAATCCACCACTTAATTTTCCTATAGGGACCTGCCATAAAAAGGGCAGCAAAAATACCATGCCCGCCACCACCAAAGGACTGGTCCATTCCACCATATGGTTATAAGCCTCGTGGTAAGAATACAAAACTGCCCTTATGGGGTTCCATGATTCAAATGCCCCCTGGCGCACAGCATTTCCCGGCGCAAGGCAGTTAACCAGAAAACACACCAGAGTAACTGCCAATAACAATGCCAGCTTTTTCATAATCCGTTTCTTCGTAGCCAATGCCCATACAAAGAAAAACACCGTAAGCTCCATCATCAGCAGCGCAGTAATATAATTCCCCCCCGCTATGGCCGCCGCCAACAGAAGAAAGCCCGCCAACTGTCCCAAACCGCAATGGCCATACCATACCGCTGCCATCAGATTTACCGCCTGCACCAGCATTAACGAATAAAAAAACACATAATAGATGGATCCATTCCACCAGAAAAAACCTTCCACTGGCGCCGGCATCATCTGTATACACAAAAGAGCCGCCACCCCGGCCACCACATCAGCAATATGCACATTTGCGTGAAACACATCCCTTATTGCCTTCCTGAAAAAATAAAAAACAGCAAAAAGAAAAAAGCCCAAAATCAAAAAAGACCCGAGAGGGTAGAACTGTTCCCCAAAAACCGCAGGCTGTAAGGCAAACAAAAAAACCGCCCCATAGGATCCCTGCCATTCAAAATATATTTGCCTGACTTTTTCCGCTGCTGCTTTCAGAGTTTCCAATATATTATGGGTATTTAACCAGGCATATCTTGCCATGCAGCCATAAGAATAATCATCGGCACTGCTGTGATTATAAAGCCCTATCCAAAATACAGGCAAAAGGCTGATGGCCAATAAAATTATAATCATAAACCGCCAAAATTTTACCGTTAATAGTTTTTGCATCCATTCAAGCTCCTTTCCCTGCACATTCCTATGATACCATAAAAATGCTGATACGCAAAGCGCATTTTCCGGCATTGCCAAAGCCTCCTTTCTCGTTTATACTATATCATAAACAAGGCAGGCCTCCCGTATGCGGCCTTTACTTTGACCTAATTGAAGCAGCTATTACAAGGAGCCTTTACTATGCAGGAAAACAAAACTCTTTCTGTGATTATTCCCTCTTACAACGAACAGGATAATATCCAAAGAACCTTTCAGGCAATCAGCGGAATATTAAATGCAAACCATATTCCCTTTGAAATTATATTTGTGGATGATGGCTCAAAGGATTCCACCTATACAGAAATAAAGAACCTCTCCGCCTGCCACCCGGAGATCAAAGGTATTTCCTTTTCCCGGAATTTCGGTAAAGAATCGGCTATTTTCGCAGGCCTGGAAGCCGCCCTGGGAGAATGCTGTGTTATCATGGACTGCGATTTGCAGCACCCCCCTGACATACTGCCCCAAATGTACCGGCTCTGGCAGGAGGGATATGAAGTGGTAGAAGGCGTCAAAGCATCCAGGGGCAGGGAAAATCCCGCCCATACTTTTTTCGCAGGGCTGTTTTACCGCATAATCAGTAAAGCAACCGAAATGGATATGTCCAGGGCATCTGACTTTAAGCTGCTGGACCGAAAAGCCGTAAATGCCCTGCTCCTGATGCCGGAGCGGGCACCCTTTTTCCGGGCTCTTTCCTCCTGGGTTGGCTTTAACGCAATCTCCCTTGACTTTGAAGTGCAGGAACGCGCCTTCGGGGTCTCCAAATGGTCTTTGTGGAGCCTGGTAAAATATGCCGTACAGAATATTACCTCTTTTTCTGGTGCCCCCATGCAGTTTGTCATGCTGATGGGATGGATTATGCTGGCTGCCTCCTTTGCACTGGGCGTACAGTCCCTCTATAAGTATTTCTCCGGGACAGCCCTTGAAGGTTTCACCACGGTTATTCTTCTGCAGCTGATCATCGGCAGCGTGCTCATGATCAGCCTGGGGATCATTGGACATTATATTTCAAGAATCTACAATGAAATTAAGGCAAGGCCACGCTATATCATAAGCAAAAGATGCGGCTATTAGCCAGCCGCATCTTGCTTATGGTATGTTATGGATAAAGGGTTAAAAAATACACCAGTAAGCAGTATCATCTTCAATAAAAAACTGCTGGGACAGGTCAAAGCACGCCCAATCCTTGCCGCGAAAATGCTGGTCATAAATCTCTTCTTCTATTTCCAGGTTTTCAAAACGCCGCCCGGTTACCTTCCATACGATGGAATTGGTAACCGTCCCCAAAGTCCTTTCGTTTATCTGCCCGGAAGTATATCCCACCTCAAGATAATGGTCCGGCGCATAGGCATCCTTTGCGATTGCCAGTTTGTCCACAGTAATCCCTGTTTCCTTTTCATATTTCAAAATCTCCTGATACATCATGGTCACATATACCTCATCCAATGTATTGCTGATAAAGTGATTGGTCACCACAAAGCCGGAAAACAGAAGATGGGCAGTCAAATACCCTCCGCAACAGGCCAACAGAAGCTTTTGCATCTTTTCCCTGCATACAGTACAGGCCACAATGGCTGTCATTCCCTGTACCAGATAAAAACAAAAGGACATTCTTGGGGGGAAAGAAAATTCTGTCTGCATAACCGGGATCACATAAAGAAGCAGGATACTTCCAAGCCAAACCAGAAAAATAAAGGGAAGTTTCCCGGCTTTCTTTTCTATGGCACAATGATAGATAATAAAGGCAGCCAATGCCAGAGAAAAAAGCAAGGGCAGCCATAAGTTGGGGAAAATCCCGTCGCTGTCCTTAAGAAACCGGGCCAAATGCGCCAGCGCCATCCTTGCCTTTTCCCCCACATCGCCAACACCGGCGCTTTTACCAAAGCTTTTAATTATTTCCAGCTTTTCCAGCATTTTCACGCTTAACAGGTTCAGCCCGCCTACCCCCATACAGGCACCGATCCCCACAAGCTCCTCCATTGACGCTTTCAGGGAAAACTCCCCCTGGTGGTCCAGGCACACATAAAAAGCAATGAGAATTGCCGCATAAATCATTGTATACTGGTAAGTGGAAGCCGCCAGGGCAAACAGCAAAAACATAGAAAGGTATTTCCGCCGTGTAAACCGGATGACGCCTAAAGCCGCCAGCAAATACCCTATGGCATAATATACACAATATTCACTGAACATCAAAAGCTCCGCAAACAAGACGTTCAGGAATACCAGATGGATGCCGCAGATATAGCATAATCTAAGGCAGCCACCCTCTGGCTGCCATCTTTTAAAAATCCTCTTGTTAACCTCCATCGCAACTGCAAATAGGATAAATGTCACCAACATCGTAACGCTTAAGTCCGTAGTTGTCCGCACCCCCAGCTTTAACAGCAGAAAGTCTCCCAGGGCAATCACATAACGTCCTGCTTCTATATTGCACAGCACATCGGCGTCCCCTGAGAGCATATGGTAAACTGTGTCCGCATTATAGCTTTTTCTCAACATCCCGCCCCAGAATACCAGAAGCATCAACAGATTTATTAAAATCTGCACCCCCAGCTTTTCCCATGGCGCTGTTTTTTTTCTGCCATCTTCCATGACCGCCTCCTAAAATTCTAACAAGCCCTGCCCCAGCAACTGGCAGCAAGAGCACAAAATATCCAAGAATATATCTGGATTTTGCCTCCCATATCATATGAAAAAAGAACCCGCCAAAGACATTTAAAAGTAAATATGCCCTCTCCAGCCGCCAGTCCCTGATAATAAAAATACATCCCGCAGTGGCGCTCACCAAAAACAGCAGATGATAAAAATTCATCAGCCATAACAAAATCTGCCTTCCGGCGCCATAGAGAAAGAAGTCTGCCAGGGCTGTCTTGCCCTGGGTATATCGGCTGTACCATTCATTCATCATCAACGACTGAAATGTAGGGTCATTCCACTGTGACACAAACTTCCTGTAAAAAAAATATACCATATCCCCGGGATTACGTCCAAAACGCCTCAGGGATTCCCCAATATTTTGGATACAGGCTTCCTTGGTCTTTTCATTATCAAAATTATTATCCCTGTAGATATCCATGTTGTAGCCGTTATACCATCCGCACCCATTATACGACTCATCTGCTTCCTGCAGCCCCATAGCAATCCATGCCGCCTTGGGAGTCCCTTCCCAGACCCTCTCAATTCCCGCCCGCCGGGTATAAACTGATTCCACAACAGGCATCCCCGCCTGGGAAAGCGCCACTACCCCAAGGATTCCCAGTAATAGCCGGAAACCCAATTTTCTTTCCTGTACCATCTTCAAAAGCAGGATGATTACAAAAGCTACCAAAAAAACATCATCGTTTGACTTTACCGCAATGCCGAAGAAAAACGCGGCCCCAGCTATAAATATATATCTCCACTTTCCACGTTTTAGAAAACAAATGCCACAATAAACCGCCCCTATTCCCAGGGCAAGCCCCACAATATCCCCATACACAAATGTAGCATAAAGAAATAATGGCAGCATTCCCATGGATAAAACCCCTTCCCACAGGACAATCCGCCCATCCTCAAACAGCTCCCAGGTAATTTTCTGCAAAAGAAAAATAATCCCTGCAATAGACACCACATTGATCATTTGGAAAGCCAGATAGTTTTCTGCGCCGAACAGCCGGTATACCACTTCCAGGAATGCCGTCATCCCAAGCTGGAAAGGATAGTGGTGAAGGTAAGAACCCCTGCCAAAGGCTTCATAATTTCCATCCATAAACGCCACAGCATATTCACTTAAAAAACCGCTGTCACAGACTGCCCCGCAACGGAAGAGAAGGACAAAAAACAAGCTTGCCAAAACCGCCCACCCGCAGGAAAACAGGCAGACCGCCGTCAGTTTTATACTTTTTAATGCCAAATAACTGTTTACCCAGTAAAACCCGGCACAGACAACTGCCAGCAAGACTGCCAGCGCCAGTGGGGCATCATTTTGGTAAGAGGGCAGTTCATTCTTCATATAAAGCTCAAAACAGGTAGTCCGGAACAAACTGGCAATACTGCCCAGAAAAAGAACAGACGTTATTGGCAGTAAATAAAAATATGTCAATTTTTTCGCCATGTGTTTTTACCCTGCGCCAGGTTGCCCGGCAATTTACTGATAATACCCCAAAAACCACTCCGCAAACTTCCCCAGCCCTTCCTCAATAGAGGTTGCCGGCTTAAACCCATAATCCTCCATCAGATCCTGCACATCCGCATAGGTTTCATACACATCCCCAGGCTGCATGGGAAGAAATTCCTTTTTTGCCTCCCTTCCCAGGCATTTTTCCAATACGCTAATATAATCCATTAATTTTTCCGGTTTGTTATTCCCTATATTGTAAACTTTGTAAGCCGCCCCATTCCCGTCCTGGGCAGGGGGATTACACAGAATGTTCTCCACCCCTTCCACAATATCGTCAATATAAGTGAAATCCCGCAGCATATCCCCGTGATTGTAAACCTGGATTGGCTCCCCTGCCATGATTTTTTTAGCAAACTTAAAGTAAGCCATATCCGGCCTCCCCATAGGGCCGTACACTGTAAAAAACCGAAGGCCTGTTACGGGGATCCGGTAAAGCTTGCTGTAAGAATAGGCCATCAGCTCATTGGATTTTTTGGTGGCAGCATACAGGCTCACCGGTTTGTCCACCTGGTCCTTTGTGGAAAAAGGTATCTTTGTATTGCCCCCATAAACGGAACTGGAGGAAGCAAATACCAGATGCTCCGCGGGAAAATGGCGGCAGGCTTCCAGGAGATTAAAAAACCCTACAATATTTGACTGTATATAGGCATCCGGATTATCAATACTGTACCGCACCCCTGCCTGGGCAGCAAGATTCACCACAATGTCAGGGACAAACTCCCTGAACACATCAAACATCTTCTGCTTGTCCGCCAGGTCTGCTTTGACAAAACGGTACTCTGGGTACTTCTTTAAATCAGCCAGCCTGTCTTCCTTTAAGGACACCTCATAGTAGTCATTTAAATTGTCCAGCCCCATCACCTGCGCTCCCTTCTCCAGCAATGCCCTGGAGAGGAAATAGCCAATAAACCCTGCACCTCCGGTTATTAAATAGCGTTTTTTTGTATCAATTTTATTCATGCTTCCCCTTTTCTGTTATCCTTAATGCCGCCCGATACTGTAGTATTCCACCCCAAAGGCTTTCATTTGCGCCGTATCATAAAGATTCCTGCCATCATAAACAAGTGGCGTGTGCATCTTTTCCTTAAACTCTTTTGGGGTGATGGCCTTAATATCAGCCCATTCTGTAAACACAAAACAGATATTGGCCCCCTCCAGCGCCTCTGTAATGGAAGTTACATAGTTCATGCTTCCCCCATTCTGGCCGCCTTCCGGGAAAATTGCCTTGGCCCTTTCTTCCCCCTTGGGGTCATAGGCATAAATATCCGCCCCTGCTGCCAGAAGGAGCCTTAAATTGTCAATAGAGGGGGCTTCCCGTAAATCATCCGTCCCCGCTTTGAATGCCAGCCCCAGCACCGCCACCTTTAAGCCGCTGAAAGTAATCATCCGCTCTTTGGCTTTCTCAAACAGGCGGGTTTTCTGGGTGCTGTTCACCTCCACACAGGCCTCCACTGTTTTCAGCTTATAGCCATGCTCCCTGGCCAAAAATTTCAGGGCCTTGGTATCCTTGGGGAAGCAGCTTCCCCCGAAACCAATACCTGCATTTAAAAACCGCGCACCAATACGCTCGTCAAAGCTCATGCCCCTGGCAACATCGGTAATATCAGCGCCTACCAGCTCACACAAATTGGCAATATCATTCATATAAGAAATTTTAAGGGCCAGGAAGTCATTGCAGGCATACTTGATCATCTCCGCTGAACGCCGCTTCACGGAAACAATTGGGAGCCCGAAGGGTTCATAAATCTTCTTAAGCAGCGCCTCCGCCTCCTGGCTTTCCGTCCCGATAATGATCCTGGCCGCATGGAGGGTATCATGCACCGCTGTTCCCTGGGCAAGGAATTCCGGGTTAGAGGCAACCTCCACCTTCACATCATGGACCAGGAAATCCTTGATAAACTGTTCTACCTTATCATTGGTCCCTACCGGCACCGTAGATTTCACCACCACCAGGCAGTCCTTCTCCACTACCTCCGCAATCTGCCTGGAAACCGCGGCAATATAGCTTAAATTCGCGCTGCCGTCAGGCATCTCCGGAGTACCTACCCCAATAAAAATAGCGTCCGCATCCCTGTAGGCTTCCACATAATCACAGGTAAAGTGCAAGGTTCCCCTGGCGTTATTCTTCTGCATCAGTTCCTCCAGCCCCTCCTCATAAATGGGGGAAACGCCCTGGCGCATCAACTCTATTTTCTTTTCATCAATATCAACACAAGTTACATTATAACCCTTTTCGGCAAAACATACGCCTGCCACTAATCCCACATATCCTGTTCCTGCTACTGCTATTTTCATTTTTATCCTGTACCTTTCTTTTATTTTCCTCCGCTGGCTTTATACAGCCAGTTGGACATGCACATTCCATATCCTTTCTGAAAATATCCCCTCCCATATTATTAACCAAAATTTCAGTTTTGTAAAGCCGGAGAATCACATAATTTCCCCGGCTCTTACAAAATATCATTATTTATCTGTTATTCTTAAAAATTATCCTCTGCCAGCCTCTCTCCCCCAAACACCAAGTCCAGGTATCGGAAGCCGCAGAACCCGTCATCCCCGGCAAGGCCGCCCAGATCTGCCCCTGCCGGAATTGTCACCAGATACTGTACGCCTTCGTATTTATAAAAAACCTTTACCGAAAGCCCTGGGTGCTCCATGACCGCATCCAGTACCTCCCTGTTAAAGCTTATCCAAAGGCTGGTAGCGATCACCACTTCCCCTTGGCCTGCCCTGTGTACCATATCCACCGTTTCTTCCAGAAATGCCTCATAGGCGGAATTGGGCACATCTGTATAAGAGGCCACATCCCCACAGATGCTGCATTGCCCTGCCAGCAGGGCGTCCCTCTCCCTGTCTGCAGGCTGCACAATCTCATAGACAATATGGTGGCTGCATCCCTGCCAGGGCTCCCCGGCCTCTTCCTCCCCACTTTCAAAGGGCTGGCTGGAGCCTTTTTGCCCCTGGCTGCTTTCCTCCGGCCCGGCTTCCGGGACTGTATCATGGTGCAGGGTGACCGTATAGCGTTCCCCCTCCTTTGCCACATCATAAAGAGGGGAATCCTGGAAGCTTACCGGGAAATCCCCGCCCTTTCTCTGCCAGACAGCAGTTGCCTTATAAATCCCCGGCGTTACTTTTACCCCTTCTGTGGTACCGGTTCCTGTACCGTCCTGTGTGGGATTGAGGATCCCTCCCGCCACAGGCGTAACCGTGCCGTCCTCCTCCACACGGTTTAAATACAGCTCTAAAATATACCCAGGCTCCTGGTATCCCAAAAAGCCACACCAGGCACTGACGCCATCTTCCGATTGGGTAACCCCCAGCCCATTAACCCACAGCTCTTCCGCGGCCCTGGCCTCCAGTACAAACTGTTGCCTGAAAATACCCCCCCCCAGAGAAAATTCCCAGGGCTAAACAAAGCCCCATAAAGGCCTTCAGGGCTGCCTTACCGATGTTTCTTCCTGTTAAAAACTTACTTTCCACTTTTGCTCTCCTTGTCTCAAAATAGATTTTCCGCCAGGCCCGACGCTGGCTTATTATCCATGATTCCAGGCAAAGAGTTCCTGCCATGTAATAATCATGCAGGCTGCAAGTTAAAAACAGCGGTGCCTATCCCACCCTTAACGCCTCCAGGAACTTTTTCTTGAAGGTAATCCCTATTTCAATCTGCCCATACCCGTTTTTTAATCCGATATATCTGTTTACCGTATCAATAACGTCTATAAAATCTTTATTTACAATCAGATACCTGCTGCACTGTACAAACCTGTCTGAATTCAGTTCCTCCAATATCACTTTGGTAGGCTTATACTGGAGCTTCAGCCTCCCGTCAATAAAATAAACGGTCTGCCCGGTTTTTACATTTTCAATATAAACCACCTCCGAGACATTCCGTTTGAAAATAATGCCATCCTTCCGGAAATACACAGCATGGGGGATGTCCTTTGCCTGGGGTATCTTCAATGCTTCGGAAATTACCTGGAAAGCCTTCTTGGCATCATAAGGCTTTTCCAGGTAATAATAGCAGTGCATATCGCTGTAAGCAAACAGCCTGGCATCCTCCAGCGCCGTAATAAAAATCATCGGGGTATATTTGTACCGCTCCACCCCCCGGATGTAACCTGCAAACCGCATACCGGACACATCCCCGGGAATGGTGGAGTCCAGGATAATATCTATCAGAAAAAGATCCATGGTGATCCGCATGGACAGCGCATATGCTTCATTCTGGTTCACCGCTTTATAAACCTGCAGCTCCGGGTCTATTTCGTTGACGATTTTTGCCAGCATCTCCATGCTGAGGGGGTTATCTTCAATAATTAATACGGATTTCATCCTACGTGCTCCCTTTCCCACTGCTCTTTTATCATTGGTCCCTTCTGCACAGCTCCCCCTAAAAATCTATTTTTTCCAGATATCTTCCCAGTGCATCCTGCCATGTGGGCAGGGGCTGGAAGCCGTTTTTTCCCAGCTTGTCCTTGGCCAGCCTGGAATTAAAGGGCCTTTCTGCCTTGGATATGCCGTATTCCTTTGTGGTAACCGGAATTACCGAAAGCCGTTCCGGTGCATATTCTTCATGCCCCAGCCCATATGCCTGCCGGAAGATTTCCCTGGTAAAGTCATACCAGCTAATATAGCCCCCTTCATTGGTGGCATGGTAATAACCGTATTTTTCTGTTTCAGCCATATCCACCAGCAGCCTGGCAAGGTCATAAGTATAGGTAGGGGTCCCAACCTGGTCGCTGACCACTTTAATCTGGCTGTGGGTTTTCCCCAAATTCAGCATGGTCTTTATAAAATTTTTGCCATTTACCCCAAACACCCAGGCAATGCGCACAATAAAGTACTTCTCCAGGTTGTCCGCTACTGCCATTTCCCCTTCCAGCTTGGTCTGCCCATAAACATTTAACGGGGCATAATCCTTACAGTCCGGCTCCCAGGGCTTTGTCCCCTGGCCGTCAAAAACATAATCCGTGGAAATATAAACCATCTTACAGCCTGCCTTTTTACATGCAAGGGCCACGTTTTCCGTCCCCTGGGCATTCACCTGGCGCACCTTCTCCTGGTTTCCCTCTTCCTCCGCCAAATCCACCGCCGTCCATGCGGCACAATGCATCACCACGTCCGGCGCTTCCTTTGATACAATTTCTTCCACAGAAGCCTTGTCCGTAATGTCCATCTGCACATAGGGCATTCCCGTTACCGCTGTGCCGTCAGGCGCACCGCTGTACACGGGCGCCAGGTCTGACCCTATCCCCTGATAATTCCTACCTGCCAGCTCATTCATCACATCATGGCCAAGCTGGCCTCCTACACCTGTCACTAATACCTTCATTGTTTCCTCCCGCAACATTTTTTATATTTTTTCCCGCTGCCACAGGGGCAGGGGGCATTGGGATAAACTTTTTCTTCCTTTACCACTGTCTGGCTATTGTGCGGCCCCTGCCCCCAGCCATAAGGGGCCGCATCCTCCCAGGAGCCGGGAAACGGTTCCCTGGAGCCCACCGCCATAATATCATTGGCGCCGCAGATATCCAGGATAAAAGATTCTGTCTCCCTGTCCCTGGACTCCTGGCAAAGAGACAAGGCAAAATCCCTTACCCCCTTACACTCCTGGCTGTTCCTGTCCTTTATGCCCGTATTGGCATATGCCGCCGCCTGGTTCACCAGCAAAAACAGCTTCACCTCTTCATGGAACTGGTATTGGGGAGGAATCTCCTTTTCCAGCCTTACCACTTCCCAATACTTCCCCTGCTCCGCCAGGATTACCAGATCCGCAAGCTGCTCCTGCAGGCTTATCGGAAGCTCATGCAGGGATGCTTTCCTGATTTTTTTGTCTGTCTGGGTAAATAAATCCTGATACTTGTATTTTCCGTATTTTTCGTAAAAATCATACCTGGAATAGCCTTTCAGCATATAAAGGGGGGCGCAAAGCCCTGCCAAGACTGCCAGACGCCACAAAAGGGCTCCCTCCCCGGGACTTTCCACCTCCTGCCAGTCCTTGAGAAACTCAATGATTTCCGAAACGCTTCCGCCCTCTGCTGTCAGGCACAGCCCTTCCTGGAAAAGATCCTCCAGCGTATCCTCCTCCCCGTCCCTTTCCTGGAAGGCATCACAGATTGCCCGCCATACCCCTGCTGGATGTTCATGGCTGTCCGTAATTTCTTCCTTTGACAGCACAGGGTAAGGGATGTCTCTGCAATACTGGTTTCTTTTTTCCATCATCCGGTTGATTTCCACCCAGGGAAGAGACACGAAAACCTCTTTCCCTTCTTTTAATTCCGCTGTCATAAGCCTTTTGGGAACCGTTCCCCGAAGATAGACGAAGCGCATCAGTTCCTCCGCAGTCACCTGGATTCCCCAGACGCGGCAGAACATTTCCCGGAAAGTATCCTTCTCCATAAACCCATAAGTCCGCAAAAAGTCGCCAATCTTATCTTCAAAGCTTTGAAAGTCCTGGTTCAGCCTGCGCAGGTTGATTTTCTTTTGGAGGGTTTCTTCGGACAGATAGGCAGACAGGCTGTTTTCTTCCAGAGATTCCCGCGTGATCTTCTTAAGCAGCGGCAGGATTTCTTTTTCTGCCTGGGAGGGCACTGAAAGTTCCAGCGCTGTCCCTTCCTCCTCATTGGTAAGATTCACCTCTGCCAGCCCCCACATGGCCAGCTCCGTGTAGCTGTCAACATTCTTTTCGTCTATGGCAAGCCTGCCCTTTTCCGCCGTCTCCCCAAGCTGGAACAGGCATTCCACAGCCTCCTGGCTAAGGGCAAGAAGCAACTGCCAGGGACGGTCCCTTAGCCAGGAGGCCAGGGATGCCGCCAGGTGCGCCCCATCCTCTTGGAAACCCTTTTCCTGGGAAGCGCCGGTTACCAGGTATTTGTGCAGATCCAAAAGCTGTTTGGGGCTGTGGTCCTGCAGCGCTTCCTCCCATCCCCTGGTACTGGCTCCCTTTCGGAAAAGGGTACGCCCCTGTATCTCCATCTCCATTCCCTTCTGCATCTCCTGCCGGAAAGGCGCCAGCCGCTCCTTCATTGCCGGATTTTTTCCCAACTCTGCCAGCCAGACCAGCTGCTGCATCAACAAAATTTTGTTTTCTGTTTCGGAACGCTCCCCGGCTTGGGAAAAGGATTCCAGCCGCTTAATGAAACCGCCCAGGAGACGGAGAAGGTTGGTGGTTTCTTCGTATTTGGCGATATCCTCCTGCAGCGTGTTCACTGGTAAATTGTTTTTTGTTTTGTTCTTTATCATTTCCACTTTCCCTCATGCCTATATTTATACAAACACATTATCCAAATACTCCCTGGCAATCCCTGCCAGCCTCTGCACCCTTTCCACTTCCGTAGCCTGCCTGTCCACCATATGGTATCTTGGAAAAAAACGGGTCACATGAAGCGCGGTTTTCCGTCCTACAGAAGCAATCCACTTTGCCTCTTCCCTCATTTCCATTTCCCCGTCATTTTCCCCTGGCACGATCAAAGTGGTAAGCTCCACATGGCAGTGCTCCGCTGCCCGGCGGATAAATTCCTTTACTGCCCCAAGGCTCCCTCCCAGCTTCTGGTAATACTCTTCCCGGAAGCCCTTCAGGTCAATATTCATGGCATCTATGAAAGGCAGAATTTCCTCCAGTGCCCAGGCAGAGGCCGTCCCATTGGTCACCAGCACATTTTTCATGCCAGCTTCCTTTACAAGTTTCGCGGTATCCCGCACATATTCCCAACCTACCATGGGCTCGTTGTAGGTAAATGCCACACCAATATTCCCCCTGCCCTGGTATGCCGCCGCTTTCTCCGCCAAATCCTCCGGGGAAAAATACGCCGCCTCCACGGCCTCCCCATCCCACATGGATATCTGGTAATTCTGGCAGAAGGGACAGCGCAGATTACACCCATAGCTGCCTACAGACAAAATGGCAGTTCCTGGCCAAAACATTTTCAGCGGCTTTTTCTCTATGGGGTCAAGGGCAAGGGAGGTCACCTGCCCATAATTGCTGCAGACAATCTTCCCGTTTTCATTCCTCCTGGCCCTGCAAAGGCCTGTCTGGCCGGGAGACAGGCTGCAATGGTGTATACATGTCTCACATACAGTTTTCATAACTCCCCCTCTGCCTGAAAGCAGGCTCTAATAATGCCGTACCACCTCAAACCGCTCCAGTGCCACCTCTTCCTCTTCCCTGATGCCCGCCTTGCGCCTGGCTATGGCAATCTGGTCTTCTACCCTGTCAACCCCTTCCAGGTTGGGCAAAAGCAGCCCCCGTCTGCGTCCTTTGGTAACAATTACCCCATACCGCTTCGCATCCAGTTCCCGGGGGGAGGTGATCCTTTCCGTTTCCCCCAGCACGTCCACACTGATGGAAAGCAGCTCCAGTTCCTCCGGCTCTATGGGGGAGAACCGGTTATCCCTGGAAGAAGCGCTGATGGCATTGTCAATGATTTCCCTGGCAAGGGAAGGCTGGGTTGCCATAATGGTCCCAATACAGCCCCGCAGCCTGCCCTCCTTCTTGATGGAGACAAAAACCCCTGCCTGGCGGCTGGCCATTTCCTCCGGCAGGCCTTCCGGGATCTTTATCTTTTCCCCTGTGCGCACGAAAGTTTCAATTGTCTGCCTGGCAAGGCGCACATAAGCGTCCTCCTGTTCCCTTTGCTTCAAAAGGCGTTCTCTTTCCATCTCTTCGTACTGTTCCCTGAAATTCCGCTGAGGTTCCTCACCGCACACCTGGTAAGCGCAGACGCCATAGCCCACCCCAAAAGGCCCCTCATAGGACAGGCGTTCCGCCAGAACCTGCTTTTTATCCAACGTCCCTGCCAGGATAAGGAAGGAGCGGTGCCCGCACTCTCCCGCCTTTTCACAAAACGCCTCCGGAAAATCAAATAACTCCCCGAAAGCAGCCCTCTCCATCACATCCATGAGACGCCTGTCATAGTCCAGCCCCTCCTTCTGATACCCGTAAGGCCCCCCTTCCTTCAGCCTGTGGGATAAATCACCGCTGGCAATCACCACCGTCCTCCTGCCCAGCTCCCGGGCAGCTTTACTGATATATTCCCCCAGTTCATAATGCCTGGCGAAAGATAAACCTGACAGGCCAATCCGAACCAGACGGTACTGGGTCCAATATTTGTCCACAAAATATAAGGGAACCATTGTCCCATGGTCAAGGCGCCCGTCCTTCTCCCCCTCACATCCCCCTGGAAGCTTCCGTACACCCTCCATCCGGCACAGGGCTTTTACAAACTCTGTATCATAAGAAACCTCTGTTTTCACCCCTCCTGCACGGAACTGCCCAAAATCACCTTTCGCTCCCTTTCCTGGCGAGATATGGAAATAGTCCGCATACATTACCTGATGGGGGGATATAAGCACAATCGTCTCCGGCTGAAGGCTCCCTATCCTGCGGGCAGCCCCCTGGTATGCATTGATGGTTCTTTGGATCTCCTTTTCCTGTCCCCTGCCTACCTCCGGTACGATCAGCGGCGGATGGGGAACCATAAAGCCTGCTAAAATTCCCATAACGATTCTCCTGTAGTTGGCATAATTAGGATAATAAACCATAAACAGACTTGCCGTTTACTGTCATTATAACACTAACTTACACTCTTTTTCAATTGGCGGGGGCAAATAAAGAAGCTGGTATCCTTTACAGGCCTACCTCCAATTTACGCCTGCGCACAAACTGCCATAATACCCTGCCGGTGCGAAGCCCGTCGGCAATGGCCGCCCCCCTTATCCCGTTCTCCTTCAGGGCCCTGTGGCCTTCCTTTAAAGACAGCAAATAACTCCCTGTATTGGAAGTACTGGTTCCGCCGTAATACATGCGGATAATGGTTTCCGGCAGGTAGGCCAGCCTGTTTTCTTTGTCCTTCAGGAACCGGATCATAAATTCGTAATCCGCCGCAATTTTGTAATCGGTGTTGTATAACCCATATTTTTCGTATATCTCTCTTTTTAAAAATAAGGTGGGATGTCCTGGCAGCCAGCCCAGGCGGAGGCTCCTTTGAGGCCCCATCTTCCAGTACCTGACCACCTTAGCGTCTGTGGCATAGACCAAATCTGCATGGGCCCCCACACAGCAGGGCTGTGACTCTATCAGGTTTACCATCCGGGAAATTACCCTTCCGGATAAAAATAAATCATTAAAAAATACAATAATGTCCCCGCTGCAAAGGGCATATCCCTGGTTCATGGCATCGTAAATCCCCTGATCCTTTCCAGTTGCCCAGTTTACCCTGTTGCGGCTAGTATCCTTGTATTCCTTAATGATTTTTAAAGTATCGTCTGTAGAACCGCCGTCCTTGATATTTACCTCTATTTGAGGGTAGTCCTGCCGCTCTATGCTTTGAAGGGTACGTGCCAAATTGGAAGCACTGTTATAAGCGGTGAGGATTAGGGAAACGGTTTTCATAAGAATCTCCTTTCAGGAAAGCTTTTGGGTAGAATATCTTTCAATTTGCTCCGCAGTAAACCTTCCCATATCCTCTTTTGCAAAGTAACGGTAATACCACTCCGCCGTCTCCTCTACCGCCTGTCCAATTTCCCAGGCAGGATGCCACTGAAAGGTATCTTTTATTTTTCCACAGTCCAGCTTCAGCAGCCTGGCTTCATGGGGCCCGTGGTCTCCCCTTGCGGCCCATCCCTGCTCCCTGCCGGATAATTCCTGCCATTTATCACAGAATAGGGCAGCGATCTCCCCTGCGGTGATGCAGTCCCCTTCCCCCGGCCCGATATTGTAAGCGCCTGCCAATCCCTTATCCCCATACTGTCTCATTGCAATCATCAGATACGCCATCACTGGCTCTAACACATGCTGGTAGGGCCTTATGGCGTCCTGGTTCCTGATAATAATATCCTTTCCTGCTTCCGCTGCACGGACACAGTCCGGAATGATCCTGTCCTTTGCAAAATCCCCCCCGCCTATCACATTGCCCGCCCGCAGGGTAGAGACCGCAAGCTCCCTCTCCTGGAAAAAAGAACGCCGGTAGCAGCCCGTCACCAGCTCCGAGCAGGATTTGCTGTTGGAATAAGGGTCATATCCATCCAGTTCCTCGTTTTCCCGGTATCCCCAGAGCCATTCTCTGTTCAGGTACACCTTGTCCGTTGTGACATTGATAAAGGAACGCACTGAGTCCGTCTCCCGCACCGCCTCCAGAATATTCACCGTTCCAATGATATTCGTTTCAAAGGTATAAGCCGGATCTACATAAGATTCCCTTACAATGGGCTGCGCGGCCATGTGGATGATGATCTCCGGCCTGCTTTCCCTAACCGCCTTAACAAGCCCATCCCGGTCCCTGATATCTCCCCACAGGGAATTTACCTGGCCTTCCAGCTTCAAGATCCGGAATAGCGCCGGATCCTGGGCCGGTTCCAAGCTATAGCCAGTGACCTCCGCCCCTGCCATTAACAGCGCCTGGCACATCCAGCTTCCTTTAAAACCGCTGTGGCCTGTAATGAATATTTTTTTCCCTTTGTAAAAATCCAAATCACACATTCCTTTTTCCCATCCCAATAATCTTTTTATTTTGCCAAGATCTCAATGATGCTGCCTGCCATATGATCCAGCATCGCCTCCGTCATACCCGGATAAACGCCGATCCAGAAGGAATCCCGCATGATCCTCTCTGTATTCTCCAGATCCCCCACTACCCGGTATCCCTCTCCGGTCCTGCGCATCTCATCAAAACAGGGATGCTTGATCAGGTTCCCTGCAAAGAGCATACGTGTCTGGATCCCCCTGGCCTCCAGCTGCTGCACCAGAAAGTTCCGGTCTACCCCTTCCCTGCAGGTGATCAAAAAGCCAAACCAACTGGGGTCTGACCCCGGGCATGCCTGGGGCAGGATCAATTTATGGCTTACCTGCTCCAGTTTTTGATACAAATAGGCAAAGTTTTCTTTTCTTCTTTCCACAAAAGAAGGAAATTTATCCAACTGGGCACATCCCACCGCCGCCTGCAGGTCTGTTGCCTTTAAATTATATCCAAAATGGGAATACACATACTTATGGTCATAGCCTAAGGGCAGTTCCCCGTACTGCCTGTCAAACCGATGGCCGCAAAGGTTATCCCTTCCGGAAGGGCAGACACAGTCCCTCCCCCAGTCCCTGAAAGAGCGGACACACCTGTTCAGCAGAGGATCGTTGGTATATACTGCCCCTCCTTCCCCCATAGTCATATGGTGGGGGGGATAAAAGCTGGAAGTGCCTATATCCCCAAGGGTACCGGTAAACCGTTTTTCGCCATCCACTTCATAGACAGAGCCCAGGGCGTCGCAGTTGTCCTCCACCAGCCAGAGGCCGTGGGCTTCACAGAAACCTTTTACCACTTTCAGGTCAAAAGGATTCCCCAAGGTATGGGCGACCATCACCGCTTTCGTTTTTGCAGAATATGCTTCTTCCAGAAGGGAAACATCAATGTTATATTGTGGTATGGTGACATCCACAAATACCGGGACTGCGCCGAACTGTATGGCCGGGGCCACAGTAGTGGGAAAGCCTGCAGCCACAGTGATCACCTCGTCCCCTCTCCTGATAGCGCGTTCCCCCAGTAAAGGGGAGGTCAGCGCCATAAACGCCAGCAGGTTGGCGGAAGAACCGGAATTTACCAGGGAACAGTATTTTACATGCAGGTATGCACATAGCTGTTCCTCAAACCGTTCCGTATACCGTCCTGAGGTAAGCCAGAACTCCAGGGCGCTGTCTACCAGATTCTGCATTTCCTTCTGGTCATAGACCCTGGAGGCATAGGGTATCCGGTCTCCCGGCGCGAAGCCCTTTTTTTCCCTGTGGTAGGCGTTGTAATATTCCCCCACCAGTTCCAGTATTTCTTCTCTTGCCTGTGTTTCGCTGATTCCTTCAAATCTGTTACTCATTATCTCCCGATCCTTTCTATCTGTCTGTTTCCCAATGGGAAGCAAAATATACCATTTATTCGTTGTTAAGATCCGCTCTGCCCTGCCTCTTCTTCCCCCTGATAAGGATGGGGGCTACCCGGCGGCACCGGGCTTCTGGCCTCTGCCACTTGATCCTCCAGATCACGGATACGCTTTTCCATCATACTGATCTCCTGCACAAGGATCTTGATCCGGAGGGTCTGGCGGGAGGCAATGGATGTAAGTGCCATCAGGATCATAAGGATAAAAGCCAGCAATAGCACATACAGCCCGTTCATATTGCTTTCTATCCCCAGTATCCTGACAAACCGCACCAGAAGCTCAGGGAAGAAGACCATGATCCCCATCACAAGTCCCGCAACCAGCCACAGCAGCGTATATTTTAGATCCAGCATTCTTTTTTTCAGATAATACAAAATAATAATAAAATAGCAGACTACCGCAACACAAAGGGTAAACCGCAGGGTGGATGGGATCATTTCTTCTGCCTCCTGACACCAAAACTGATTCGCCGGATGACCATGGCCAGCGTCACTTTGCACATATAGTAGATGGACTTTTTAAAGGTAATGGAGCTCTCCCCCTTCTCCCGCTCCCTCATAACCACCGGATATTCCCTTATCCTGCCGCCGTATACAGAGGCGATCACAATGGCCTCCGGCTCCGGATAATCCGCCGGATAATCCTGGGCAAAGATCCGGATAAAACGCCTGTCCACCACCCGGTAGCCACTGGTAATGTCCTTTACCCTGTTCCCTGTAAGGAGCCATCCAAGATTACTTAGAAACCGGATGCCAACCCTGCGAAGCTGGGAGGACTGGAACCCCTCCTTCTGCACGAAGCGGGAACCGATCACCATATCAGCCTGCCCAGTCTCTAAGGGCTTTAGCATGTCCGCCAAAAAGGCCACATCATGCTGCCCATCCCCGTCAATCTGCACTGCCGCTTCATATCCATTATCCCGGGCATAACAATAACCGGTCTGCACCGCACCTCCAATTCCCATGTTAATAGGAAGGTTCAGGACCTGGTAGTGGTTGCGTCTGCAGATTTCCTCGGTCCCGTCGGTGGAACCGTCATTGACGATGATATAGTCATACTGTGGGTAGTTTTCAGTCAGGTTATTGATTACTTTTTCAATATTTTCAGCCTCGTTGTAGGCGGGGATGATAATCAAACATTTCATTAGCGCTTCCCTTACTTAAAAATATGGTCATATATCTTAGTAGCAAACCCGTAATTTCTATCATTGCTACTATTTCTTCCTAAACTTCCCGGCGAATATATAAATTCCCACATTTAAATTTTACTAAATCGTAATTTTCTAAAATTTCCTCCCATATTTCCCCATCTTTTACATTCTCATTCGGGGTCAGATTGGTGCCTTCCACATTATTTGCCACCTGAAATTCTCCATACTCATCTTTCAAAACTAATATATATTTCAACTTCATTATATCATGAGTCTCATAATAGAGCGTCAATAAAGGATCATCTATCGTGTGCCGCCATGGACTTGGAGCACCACTTTTCAAATTTGTACCTACATACATCCATGGTGCTAATTTGGTGACCCAAAAAGCATTTTCTGCCTTATTTTCCTCAAAAGCATTCATATAATGCAGTACCTCCATACATTCACTATATTGCTGTGCATGAAGCCTTGTTGTTATCAGTCCCCTGGCCGGCCCCTCTGCAATCATGGAATCCATCTCTTCCAGCGGCGCATCTCTATACACGCTAAAAATCCTGATGTACATGGTCATACCAAGCATCAGAAAAATTATTAGTAAATTTATCCCCTTTCTTATCCAGTCCCACCTGCTTTTCCATTCTGCGTTTATTTGAGAAATTAAAACAATTGTCATCAAGGAAAACATCACAAATCCCTCTGTCATTGGATCACTGGTGGCGGACGCCATAGAAAATGTCACAATAACCACAATAGCAGATACATAAAACCACGCTAAATTATAATCCCTCCAATAATTCCTGTCATTTCTATTATTTCTTACCAACAACATAGAAAGCACAATTCCAAACAAACCAAATATCAGATATGAACTCATGTGCGAGCTTGAATAACAATATACATTATACATAAAAACCATCCCAGAAACCAAATACAATATTTCTTTCTTGCATTGGGATATTTTTATCCTAAATAAAAGACAACAGCCATTCACAATTATGCAAAAAAGGATAATTCCCAGCAGATACTTCCCATAGCTATAAACCAACTGCCAAAAACTACTAAGATACATAAATAGAGAGCGTGTTCCATGATCCTTTTCCATAAAAAGAAACTTTACATTATCCATCAGATCATACACAGAGAGCCTTGAAAACAAAAACATAAGGTATGCCAACCCAGTCCCAGCTATCCCTCCTCCCACCAGTAAAAGGATTAAAAAATAAGACTTAAAATATTTGTACATTAATATAAGAATAACATATACTATTACAACAGGAAGAACCAAATATGGGATTGTAATCATGGCCATCCCCAATAGCGCCCCTACAATAAGACAGTATATTTTACATTTCCAGTTAAATATCCCTTCTTTTTTATAGGAAATAATATGAAACAAAAGCATATTTGCCATGATATATGCACACAAAAAAAGATTATGATAGGATAAACCGCCCACATTTGCCCTGGAATATAACATAATCATTCCTCCTGCCAAAATGCCCAGGCATCTCCCTACTTTCATCCGTCTCCGCATTATATAAAATACAATAACTGCACATCCAAATGATAAAAGCAAATATACATTTCTCGCCCAAAGATATATACCATCTGTGCTTCCATTCCATTTCACATATAAGTGATATAAGGGAAAAATTATTACCGCATAAAACTGTGCAGGATTCCAATCATCAACTAAAGGTTTGTCTCCCAAATACAGCCTATGTACCTCTGCCATATAAAAAGCTTCATCAGACCATGAAAAACTAAAACGATTTCGCAATGCCAAAATAACTCCCAACAAAGATAATATAATTATTCCCAATACCCATTCTTTCTTTTCCATACCATATCCCACCAAATGTTCTTCATAACAAATTTTTTTATCTATGGCCAAATAATCCCTTTACCTTTAGCAACCACTGATATAATGTATAAAACAGGCTGTCAACCCAGCTAAGCAGACGTACTTCATATTGAACAAGATGATAATGATGACGCCAATCTCTTTTTTGTTTTGCATGATTTTTCAAGTCATAAATATATAAATCTTCACCCTGAATGTTATATAAATAATTTAACTCATACGGATACATTTGCAATCCATATGATTCTACGACCTTATAAGGAAGCAACACTGAACTAAGGCACAAATCATAAGTATCATGGTTCCTTCTTGTCCCATAATAATCAATACATACCTTTTTCTGGTATTTTTTTTCCATAATATTCTTTAATTCTATGCTTTCCCCAAAAGTATCATACTTTACAGCATCGTCAAATTTTACAAACCGGAACTCTTTTTCTCCTAACAAAAGAGATCTCTGAAAAACCATACTATCAGATGCTATATGAACCCCAGAATTATTAAAATTAGTTGATAATGACAAATATGGAGTAACGTAATATTTTTTATGGCTTGCAATATAATACAAAAGATATTTTCCCCATGAATGTTTCCAATAATATACTGCATGCGGCACATCATAACTATACTCCAGTCTGCCATCATTATGTGCAAACCATTCTTTAAACTGTCTCCACCTATCTCCAATAAGGCACTCCCCCCATGTACATGCTACCTGGGAAAGATATACATCTCCTCCCCGATTAATAGGTTCAAATAATCTGTTTGCACATCCATTCCATCCTTGGCTGTATAATGCTATAGCAAAGATTCTATCATCTTCCCAGTAATAGCCAAGTGCCTGCTGGACATACCTATAAAAGTATGGTGCTGGCATAATATCATCCTCAAATATAATAGCCGCACCATATTCCTCTGAATAGTCACCACATTGTATCAGATGTCTTTTTAACCCCTGATTTTCATTAAATGTCCGTATTCTCTTTTCCCCATGCGTCCAGGCAGCTTCCTTCGCCAACTTTAAAACATCCGGATTTCCTCCGAAGTCTATACTGATAATTAATGTCACATCATCCTTCTCATCATAATATGCCTCTTCCAATGATTCCAGCAAACGTTTTAATGGCTCTACTCTATTATACCCAACTGCAACGACAACAGGATTTCTTTTCTCTTTCAGCTTATTTATTCCTCCATCTTAACAGCAAAGATTTATATACAAAATAGCAACTGTCAAAAATTAAGTTATAAAACTTTGACTGAAATATATTGCCTTCTATATATTTTATTTTCAATTTAAAATAGCATCTTTTAAATCGCCCCTTTAATACATTTTCCAAAATTCTTCGTTCATACTTACTGGTATTCTGAAAAAACGCATTTTGCAACGCTTCATTAATCTCCCTATCTCTCAATACACAATTAATAAAATGACTAAAGTTTTCATATGAGTTATCCGCTCTCCTAAATTCATTATTTAATGCACCTATAAAATAGCATAAAAAATTATTATAAAAATACTCATCTTTTATTAGAATAAAATTAAATATTTTTTGATACAACAATTTCATAGCTTTATCATAATTTTTTCTATATATATGGTTTAACGACCCATTATTGACTTGCAAATTATAGGTGTAAAATACATCCTTAGAAACATAGAAAGTCTCAGCAGCTGTTAAGGCATCCATGCAAAACATTGCATCCTCAAATATAGAAAATTCCTCACAAAATCTAATACAATTCTTGTTAATGATACTTTTTTTGTAAATTTTTGTTCCTATATTATGAATAATATTTGTAGAAAATAGTTTCCAAAAAATTTCTTTTATCTCTACCTTTGAATAACACTTTGAATCCCCTTCACAGATAACATCAAATTCATTTAAATACTTTCTTTCCAAATGACTCTTATAGCCAAATACTAAAACATCTGGATCATACTGTCTCAACACTTGAACTGCACATCCAATACTGTTTGATATTATTTCATCATCTGCATCGACAAACCATATAAATCTTCCTTTAGCGTATTCTATTCCTCTATTTCGTGTATAACTTACTCCGTGATTCTGTTGATGAATAACACGCAGCCAAAAATACTGCCTTTCTAACTTCTCACCTATCGCCAGGCTTTTATCAGAAGAACCATCATCTAACAAGATTACCTCTATAAAGTCCAGAGTATTTTGTAAAATAGAGTGAACACATTTTTGAATATACATTTCAGCCTGATACATTGGTATTATAATAGAAATCATTATTTCTCTTTTCGCCATACTTTTACCAATAACATCCACCCTCTATTATTTTATTATTTTTCACTATTTCATCACCACATGGTCTTACCCAGCTATCGTTTACCATATCCTGGTACCATGCATAATCGCCACTTTCCCAGCGTCCTCCACAAATTCCAAATAGAAGCTGTAGTCCCCCTCCCATATGAATCGCTATTTTTCCCATACGTTTTATCTCTGCAGCCAATGGAAACCCATACGCACCACATCCAATAATAGCCACATCAAAGTCAATACGTGCACATTCCTTCTTCATCCAATCCAAAGCTTCAAACCATGTGCCAAATCTGCTATCCTTGTTCCCAGCAATAGTCTGCACTGCTTTCAATGTTAATAATTCAAACTCAGGGAGTATATCCTTAGCATCTAATACTCTGCTGAAAATCTGTTCCCTATGGTAACTATACTGTTTTTTTATCGTATCTGCAAACGGATGTATCACCAAGACCTTCTTACCACCCAACGCATAACTCCATGGTTTTGTTTTTGATTTTCTGGAAACATGAAACGGCTCCAAGTTCCCCAGCCTTGTGAGCTTGACATTTTTACTTTCATACCTGCGTATCATATAATCTTCCATATATAAAGGCCATATACCATGGAGATCTAAATAGGGCAGTTCTCTTAACATTAAATCTACAAATTCCCTCCCTAACTGCATATTTTCAGGAAAAAAGCCCGCATTTGTATTTAATTGTTTTAAGGCTGCCTGCTCATATTCCTCTTGTTTTCCATATCTTACATTCATCACCTGCACAATCATATTCAATTCTGTATGACCAAATCTTCCTGCAAAAAATGGTTCTTTATTATTTATCCTGTCGGCTATCAAATCATAAGTTTCCTCTACAGCTAAAATAGGCCTTCCTGCTAACACTCTGGCTGGAGAAGTAAATTTTAAGCCAGGTTTGCCTAGTCCATCAACAGCCCAATTCCATCTATATTTTATAGTGCTTTTTATATAATCCAACGCCTGGTAACTTTTCCATGATACTCTATCTCTTATAAATAAATTTAGAGCTTTCTCATTTTCACCATACTTAATATTTAACATCTTATCCCCCTAAACTTCACTACTTCCTCTGACAGCATCATTAAAACTTTTCACCGTCTTCTGTATCCCCTCTTTAAATGAAACTGCCGGAACATAATGAATATCTTCCATCAAATCATTAACATCTACCTGAAGGCTAACCCGATTCTCCCCAATATTATCTGCAACAAATTCACATCCCCCCTCTTTCCCTGCCACTTCCCTGATCTCCAAAATAAACTCCTTTAGAGCTCTGGATTGGCCACTTGCAATTCTGTAAACCTTATTTTTGCTGATTTTCTCCCCTAACAAATAAAAAATCTTTCCCGCATCATCTTCATTCAAGTAATCCCACATTTGGGTAGCTGCAGAAAAGTATGCCGGCTGACATTCCATAAACTGCCTGACTGCATACGATACCATAGTCTCCTTACTGTCATTACACCCATAAACACTGAAAATCCTTCCCCATATATGAATGATTCCATATTTTTCACAAAGCTTCCTGCTTAATCTCCCTGCAGCATTTTTAGCTATTCCATAAGAAAGCACAGGTTCTTCTTTGGTTTCAGCAGTAATAACCTGATTCACCAAACCATATTCTGCCTGAGATCCTGCCCCAATAAATTTACTGCATCCCAGCTTTCTTGCCAATTCTACAGCGTCTAAAGTATACTGGATATTTTTTTCCTGTAATACCGGGTCATCTCTGGTCAGTTTTCCCGTATCTCCCCATGCAAAATGATAAAACACATCATAGCTGCTGCCCTCTATTTCCAATGCATGCAGTTCATCCAAATTACACTCACATAAGGTAATCAGATCTGATCCGGGCAGTCTGTGCTTTTTCTTTGACTGTCTTTGGATGACTGCCAGTACCTCTATATTATTTTTAATACATTCCTTAATCGTTGCGATGCCAATCATGCTTGTCGCCCCTGTTACCACCACTTTTTTCATGGCTGCCCTCCGTCCCTGCACTCACTTTAAGACCTTTTGGTACAAATAGATTTCCCTGCGTCCTCCATAATCCCGGGGCGTTTCCTCAAACCTTTTTACCAACACCCACTGCCAGGAAGTATCCTCCAGCCATCCATCAATCATTTTCTTCTCATTATTGCCCAGAAAATAATTTACCTGGCCAGATTGCAGCAGTTTCTTTGCTCTCTCTTCCCTGTCTTCTGGCAAAAATTTATCATATGTAGAAGAAAGTGGGATCATTTCGTTGTAAAGACAATAATGATAGGGATATCCCCCAAGTACATAATTATTTCCCACCAATTCCTGCAATTCCATCATAATTGCCTTATCTTCATACCCCGCCCAACTGAAATACTGGCAGGAAAGAAATATATCCGGCAGGATCATAGGAAGGACTGCCAACGCTGCCAATACCTTAACTTTCCGCCTCACCAATAAAAGAAACATGATAAACAGGCACAACGCCAATACATTTAATGCAACCAAAGCCCTCTTGCCAGCATCCGAAAAGTCCGTCTCCTCTATCATAGCCAATCTTTTCACTGCCACACACATCCAAACACATCCAAGAAAAATTACTCCAACACAGATTCCCCCTCTTTTCCTCCATGAAAAACTGTCAATTCTTATCCTGCCCTCTATACAATCCCTCAGCAAACAGGAAATAGCCAGCATAAGCACCGGATAAATCACAATAGATTTCCGGATCATGGTATCATTGACAAATATACTCTGAATTGCCAGGCCTACAGACAACCATGCCAGATACAGCCTGAACTTATCCTTTCCCAAATGCCCTGTGCTTAATACATAGACAACCGATATCACAGCCAAAACCATAAACAGCCCATTATAGCTGAATATATTCCCCATGCAAAACCTGTAAATATTGTTCAAAAACTCTCTTATAGTAAAAGAAAGCCGGTCCTCCCCCATTGCCTGATTAATCCGCAGGCAGGTTTCTGTAAAAGTTGACCCCTGTGCCAGGTAGATACAAGCTTCTCCCAGCACATAACCAACGCCCGTGCCAGATGCCATCTTTCCGATTTTCTTCCAGATCCCTTTATTCCTGCCTGCCAAACCATACAATAACAATATGCCCGCCGGGACAAATACAAAAACATTTGTTGCATACCCCCACACCACATTAAGCGCGGACAAAATCCCAAGTATAAAATATCCAGGTTCCCCAAACCTGTTGCAATCCCGCCAGACATAAAATAGCGTACACATAATAATTAAAATCCTGAAGATCCCAGGATCATTAAACCTGCAGGCAATCAGATATGGAAAGTTAAAAAGAACACCAATTCCAATAATAAATAAAGTCCAGTAAAATTTACCCTTTCCCAGCTTCTTATCTTCTTCATAAATGATTTTAATTAATAAAAGGAAGGATATGAGCCCCGCAATATAATCTGCCAGGCGCAGCCCATAAAAATTCCTGCCAAACAGATACAGTGTTGCTGTACATAATACCGTATTGAGAAAGCTGGCGGATGAATTCCATGTTTCATAAACACCACCATTCAGGAGCTCCGCTTCTTTCATTTCCTCATGCATCACATTTTTAATTGCCTGCATGGCGTAATGCCCTTCATCCCCTCTGGTATACTGCAATATGGCATAATTGGGCGCATCAATATCCAGGTAAAGGATACGCAGGCAAAAGAATAAAATCAGCACCCCTGCCATTATTTTATTTTTATCCTTCATCTATGTCTCTCTTTCTGCCTGGAACCTACAAATCTATCTTATTAACTTTTCATATACTTCCAATATTTTTTCTGCATTCTTCTTTCGCGTAAATCTTCCTGCTGCAAAAAGATAGGCATTTCTTCCCATTCTGCCAATCTCCTCCGGGTGCTCCAATAACCCTATAATTTTATCCGCTAATTCCTGTATATTTCCCTGTCGGTACAGATAACCATTAACGCCATCTTGGATCAATTCCGGCGTGCCGCCCGTATCTGAACCAATCACTGGGTTAGAACTCATCATTGCCTCAATTGTAACTCTGCCAAACCCTTCGCAGACAGAGCAGACTAACTCTACATCCATTTTCTTTCTTAAGGAAGGCATGTCCTTTACCATTCCCAACAAAGTTACATATTCTCCCAAATGTTCTCTTTCAATCAACTCTTCTAAATAATCAGCCCTGCCTGGCCCTGCAATTGTCAGATGCAAATTTCCATATCCCCTTTGGACTGCTAACTTGACTGCTTTAACAGCATCCTCCTGCCCTTTCTCCCTGCTGATTCTTCCGCCAATCAAAAACGAAAGCTTTCCCTCCCGTCTGTCCGCATGGGATTTATCATACACGTTTTCTTCCCCTACTCCATTATATACGATTTCCAGCTTCTGGGAAGATATTTTATGCTGAAATTTTTCCGAAATCGCCTGGGATATCGCAATAACACTGTCACTATGGGTATTTATAAACCCACATAGCTTATCGTACTTCCATACGGGGAAAAAACCAAAATCTTCCTGGCCAAATTCACGCAAATGCCACACATGGGGTATCCCTGCCATGGAAGCCAGTATACCTCCCGTATTTAAAACACTTGAATTGGTATGGATAATATCAATCTTCTGTTTTTTTACTACACCTAACAAACTAAGGGCACATAAATAATTGTTCAGGCACAAAACCTTATAGGCTGTTTTTTTTAGGACAGTTAACGCCAAATTACCCGCCGGTGCAAGCATCCACCAAAAAGAATGCCTGTAATAAACAGGTATTCCCCTTCTTTGTAATTCATCCACCATGTAACCTTTTTTAATAGGTACAACCACAAGTATCTTATGGTGCTCCCTCAGTTCGTCTATTAACCCAAGCAAAGACAGATTTGCTCCCCCAAGGCGGCTTTCGTTTGCAAAAAATAAAATGTTCATTTTAGCCTTCTCTTTATATCTGGTAATTCCCTCTAATTTCCTTGAAACTATTTCACTTGAAATACGTTCTCAAATGCTTCCACTGCTTTCCCTTCCCCAAATTCCTCCAGCACCAGACGCCTTTCCCTTTCAATCTTATCTGCAGGCACATTTTTTAAGTCTATACTAGCAAGCTCTTTTAAATCCCCATAACCAATCCCTGGCAACTTATTTTGGCCCAGAAGCCCTGCAGGTGCAACAGGAATGCTACCCACATAAAGGCTCTCCAGCAAAACTCCAGATGTTCTGTTCTGGTACTGTTTCATGTCATAGGGCAAAATGCTGAATTTAGCACTGCCCAATATCTCATAGTACTCCTTTTGCCCCAACAATCTGTTTTCTATCTGAATATTCTCCCCCCCGCGCTGTTTCAACTGCTCAAATCTCCTGGTATCGTCAAATCTTCCGATAATTAATAGCGGATACCCACTTTCTGAAAAGATATCTGTCAGTTCTTCCAGGCATTTATATCTGTTCATAGTTCCAAGGCAGACAGCCTTTTCCTGCTTTTCCAATCTTTGATAGCAAAGGTACTGTTCCTCACCATACAGATAGTCTGGCATCCAGCAGGCATTAATATGCTTTACCGGATGCCCCTTTTGTGTATAAAGTATACCATCTACCTTTTTCAGTGCTTTTTGATAAAACCAGCCAAGAACCTTCTCCATTCTGCCACCGGTAAAATCCTGATGATAAATCAGGCAATATACTTTTTTCTTACGTTTACGATAAAGTACTGCCAAATAAAAAAAGAAAAAGAAATCCACCTGATAAAAAAACAGGATATCAGTTTTTGACTTTTGGACACATTCCTGTAAATTCTTTAACAGCTTTAATTTATCACAGATTCTTTTCTTAAATGTAAATGGCTCATCTATGAGAATATTATATTTTAAGCTGGTTTTGGCTTCAAATTTCTTATCCCTTAAAGCCATAACAATGCATGGGGATGCCAGAAGAGAAACTGCATACCTTTTAGATAACAACCCTAAGTATTCTTTCGTCACCTTGCAGGTATGCCCCATCACATTGCCAGCGCTGTCACACATCCCGTAATAATTGCACATTGTAATTTTATTCAATTCCTTGCCTCATATTTCTCATGTAATATAAAAATGTATATAAAGGAGCGTATTTTACCATTAGTTCCCCTGTTTTTTAGGATTTAATCACCAATTTACTGATTCGCCTTAATATCTTTCTTCCAAAATAAGTTTTATACAGAAAACTTTGATAAATCATTTCTGTTATCTTATTTTCTTTAAAGTGATAATCATAGCAATTGCCAGTAGTTCCTGATATCCCTCTAAACTCCAGACTCCTGTTAAATCTGCAAAAGGGAATCCTGTTCATATATAATATGGGGTAATACAAATGCTCTAAATAAACGCCCACCATATCATTGGTTTTTTTATATATCTCCATAAAATTCTTTTGGTAATCCTCTGTCTTCATTTTGTAGAAACGTGTATCTATCTCTTCTCTTCTTACATCAAAAATAAATATATTCTCTTTCTTCTCTGATAGTACAACCTTATTTATATTATTAATTGTTAATCTCCCTGTGATTTTGTAGAAGTAACCATATTCCTTCATCAGCTTGCTATGATTATATATATACTTTAGAATTTCTCCCTCTCCATATCCCTTACCTCTTTCATTAATAGCTGCAACATCTCCCTGAAAACTGTATAGCTCCAAATTCTTGGCAGCTTCTATGCTTTTATCTATTAATTGCTTAAATTCATCATTTATACCAAAATCATAGTTGCTGTTATCGCAAAAAATGATATCGTTGAATGCAGTCTCATCAATTGCCCATCTGATTGTTTTGATATAATCTGCCAGCCTGGTCTCTTTGTCACGCAAATTTACATAAGGCATACCCTTATCAACAATGATACAACCGGTAATTATTAATAACATAGCTTATCAGAAACCCTCATACCTTTCCCCTGCATTGCCCTAATCTCATCCTACCGTTTCTACTTCTACCACAAATGCTCTCATATAGTCAAACTTAGATTCCACTTCTTCCACTTTCTTTATATTCCCACATTCATTTACAGAATCCGACAACGCCATACAAGCTTCCTCTAATAGTTCCTCTGCCCCCAACACATCATGTATATAAATTATATATCCTCTTCCAGGGCTGTCCACACTCAATTCCGACAGGCAGGAAACATCTGTATAAGTTAACACCAATACCTGCTCATACGACATTAAATCCAAGACACATTCATATCCATAAGCATCATCCAGCAAAAGCATAATACAGTTTTTATCTGATGCTGCTAAATCCTTCCCCCTCTGGTTAAGATACAAATAATTGGGGCGGATCTTTAGATTCAGAAATACAAACACCAGTAAAATTATTACATAAGTTCCCCGCTTTAACCATCTATCCCTTATCATCCGCCCTAAGGAAATGCTTCCCCATGCCACCAGAACTGCAATAAACGGGAATATACACATCAAATACCTATCTTCCGGAGCAGGTGTAATCTGTACCATAAACAAACTATAAAAAATAGAAGGCACAGCCAAAAACATCCAATTCTTTTTCTGTTTCTGCCATTCCCCTGTCCCATTCTTTTGATTTTTCATAAATATGAATACGGACAATCCACCTAATACCACAATTATTGCAGCGAAAACAATTTTGCTCCCTCCAAAATATGCGTTTGCTAAAATCTCCCCATATACTTTTAAATTTCTTAAGAAACTATTGCCTGTTAACTTTGCCATCGCCTCTGTTCCCCGGTACCCAAATAAAATGTGGTATAAAGACAATGGCCAGACCAAAACACTGACAATACCCGAAAACATAATCGTTTTCAAATATTCCTTCAGTGCGTATATTCTCTTTTCTTTTATAAAATAAATTAAATTAAGCAGAACAGTCCCCACTAAAAACAAAATAAAATAATAATGGGTATAAAAGCCAAGCACAGTAGTCAAAATCAGCAGTTGTTTATCGCCGCCCTTCATCTGGAAGCGATTTTCAATCAGGCGCAATTGTACTGCAAAGGCTGCCACAACAAAGAAGGTAAGTACTGCATACATCCTAAAATATACCGCACACGATGAAAATCCCTGGCTGAACCCAAACAATGCCACTGACAGGATAGCCATAGACTGGCTTTGGAAATACTTTTTAACAACATGATATAATAATATTAATGTCCCTGATAGAAAAATAATATTAACACTGAACAGATGCCATTTCGTACACGTCCCCGGAAACAGGGAAAAAACCGTATGGACAAGTATATAATAAAATGGAGGGTGCACATCCATTGCCTGGTTAACCAGCACCTGCCCATACTGAAAGCCTGTTTTTTTCGTCACCCCAATTTGCTCAAATAACTCGTCTCTGGACATCCATGCATAGCTGCCCTGTAAAAGCGCCCTGGCTTCATCATACCATTTAACATTTCCTTCCTGGCTGTAATTTCCGCCTCCAAGCTGCTTTACCATTGTAATCACATTTCCTACGGTCCCCGCCAGATTTTCTTTCCATACATATTTTTTTAGAAAATCAAAAAAGGTATACTCAGAATCAGTGGTTACCGCCCCATTATAATTTCCATTAGAAAGATATAGGGTCATGCCTTCATCAATATACAAACCGCTTTTTAAAGCCGCCCATCTTACTGATGACAGAAAAATCAGAACCAAAAGCACAAATAATATTAACCTTTTATTGATATCTGTTGCTTTCATACTCCTCCCTGCCAAGGAACGGATACATATCATCTATCGCTGCAGACACAATCCTGCCATCCGGCAACACCTTTGAAGAAACCTTCGGCTCAAAATTCTGCCCAGGGTCAACCACCGCCTCACAGACCACAGGGCCTTCTCCTTCCAACACCCGGCCAAGCTTCTCCCCAATTCCTGCCAGGGAATCAATACGTACATATGGTATCCCATAAGCAAAAGCGATCTTTTCCATATCCGGGAAGCTTATGCCATTCCCGTCACAAACCCCCACCAAAGGAGGGGAAAATAAATTTTCCTGGGTCTGCCTGATGGAATGGTATCCATTGTTGTTTAAATAGATAATCTTTATATTCATTTGATGATATACTACCGTCTGAAGCTCCTGCAGGTTCATCTGGAAGCTCCCATCCCCATCTATACAGATAATCTGTTGGTTATTTCGTGCGATACATGCCCCAATAGCCGCCGGGAAACCATATCCCATAGCGGCACATCCCGAATTGGTGAAAAGTCTCTGCCCAGCTTTGATTATTGCTGCCTGAAAAGTAATCACACAGGCACTTCCATTTCCGCATACCACCTCTGCCCCAGGATGAAGTCTTTCAAAAAGCTCCTTCATAAATGCATATGGGTTCAAAGGAGCCTCCTTCTGATAATATTGCGGCAGGACAGCAGGATATTTTTGATTGACACCTTGAGCCCAGGAGAGCCATCTTCTATGTGCCTTTGGCCCAGCCGTATATTCCATATCCGCCAATGATGCCATCACGGCCTTAACATCCGCCCAAATTGGCATATCAGCCTTAACCGTCGGTTTTTCCAGTTCATTCCGGTCAATATCCACAACAATCTTATAGGCATCCTTTGCAAAGTCCTGGTAATTATAGCTGACCATACGAATGTTCATCCGGCATCCCAGGACAAGTAAAAGATCGCAATTCTGCACTACAAAATTCCCGCCTCTCGTCCCTACCGTGCCTGGCCTCCCACAATTTAGCGGGTGGCCATCACAGAGAATATCGTGGGCATTCCAGGCAGTCAGTACAGGGATCTGCAATTTATCAATTAACTGCAGAAATTCTTTATGAGCACCGGCCAGGCGGATTCCTGTCCCAGCAAGAATCGCCGGCTTTCCCGCCATGGAAATTTTCTCCAGGATCTGTTTTGTCAGGCTAGTATCATAAACCGGTTCTTCTGCCCCCGCCAGTTCTTCCGGATGAAACCCCTCCAGGTTCTCCGCTTCCACCACGGCAGCCTGCACATCCAGGGGAATATCCAGCCAAACAGGGCCCCCTCTGCCATTTTGGCATAAGTACAGGGCTTTTTCCAGGTGATACCGAATTTCTTGTGGCTCTGTAAGCATATGGGCATATTTGGCCATATGCTTTACACTATCCACAATGTTAAATTCCTGGTCCCCTAATTGACGTAAGGGTACCTTGGTTGCCGAAAGGGTAGTTTCCCTTTTCACCTGGCCGGAAACCACAAACATCGGAATAGAATCCACCCAGCCGCCTAAAACACCAGTGATTGCATTGGTCCCTCCGGGGCCGCTGGTCACGCATACTGCCGCAAGCCTGCCTGACAGCCTGGTATAGCCTTCCGCCGCCATGGCACATGCCTGTTCATGATGGTTATAAACACATGTAAGGCCTTCTTTATGGCCCAATGCATCATTTAAATGCATGGCACCGCCGCCAGTTACGGTAAATACATGCCCCACTCCATGATTTACAAAAAAATCTGCAATATAATCAGCTATCTTACTCTTCATGCTAATCCCCTCAGTATTATTTCTGCTATATCCTCTGGATGCGCTGCACAGCCATCGGCATGATATCCAATCACATCTTCCTGGTCTTTAAAACCAAATCCGTATGTTACGCCTATAAACCCCATACCTAGTTCTTCCGCCCCAACAGCATCATTATCGCTGTCGCCAACCATTACCGCCTGGGAATAATCATGAATCCCCAAATCATTCAGGCATTTTTCTATAATATCTTTTTTCTTCAGCTTATTTTGGTTATCCGCGCCATAAAGGATATCTGTATACCTGTGGAATCCAAAGTGTTCCAATATCCTGCGGGCATAATCCTGTCTCTTATATGTGGCAACTGCCAGCAAAATCCCATTGCCCTTTAGCTTCTCAAAGACCTGGTAAATCCCCTCATAAGGAGCTGCTTTCAGTAAATCCTCGTCTTTATACCGCCTTCTGAATATATCTGCAAGCTGTTGCGCCTCTTCCTTTTTCATCCCATAATGCCGGACAAAGGAATTCTGTACAGGCGGCCCTATAAAGGCCTTCAATTCCTCTTCCCCAAGGGGCGGCAGCCCCCAGGTATTTATTGCATACTTTACCGCTGACATTACGCCTTCTGCAGTATCCAGCAAAGTTCCGTCCACGTCAAACACTGCTGCTTTCCATCCCATGATCATTTCTCCTGCACTTCATCCTGATAGTATGTCCTGGTTAAAAAAGAGATTGCCGGGCAATCCGTTCTTTTTAAATAGTCCTTAACATATTGATTCAGCGAATACGCTTTTCTTTTGGCAAACCAATACTCCATGTCCGCATTGGCATAATTGTCTTCCTGGGGGGAATATCCGTCCAGCCCTGCGCAGACAATGGACGCCACCTTCATTTCCGCCAATACTTTCAGCAGCATAACAAAAGAATTGTCCATAAATTCAGCCTTTTCATCCAACAATGCTTCATTATTCAAAACAAATGAAAACTGCTCCGCTGTTTTGGTCACATTAGAAGTTGCGATCACCTGAATATTCCTGTTTTTGCTCTCTTTCAATGCATTATTCAGCCGTATGTATCTTCTGGAATTGCTTAGAAATACATACCTGACTGAAATGTCATCCGGTACAAAATTGATTGCGATAGGTACCGTTTCCCCCTCTTCCTCCATAAAACGCTTTATGGCGCCCGCCTCTTCCTTTATTGATTTTCCCGGGCCTAACAAGAGTATCTTCTTCCCCTGCAAAAGCAGGCGCAGTTTTTCCTTGCTCTTGCTGTCATCGCATTCTGTTTTCTGATACCTGCAATAGAGTTCCTCCAGATATTCCTGATCATACAATAATTTCTTATCCGGTGTTATCCTGTCCAGGATCTCATTAATAGATTTAATAGACAGGGTATGCTTATTTAACAGCCTCTGCACATAATTAGGGTGGCATTTGTTTGACGCTGCCAGATAAAAAAGCAGGTTATATCCCCAAGGTGTCTGTTGGTAAATCTTCATGATATTTCCATCAATGGCTTCTATTAACTGATTAACATCATATCTTCTGCCAAAACGCTCATTCATATGCATTGCCAAAAGCTCTGTGGGCGCGTTTCCTGCACTTTTTCCCATCCCATAAAGGCTGCCATCCACCAGCATGAATCTTGTATTGGCCTTTTTTAACATCTCAATACAATTAGAGAAAGCTAACTGAAAATTGTTATGGGAATGATACCCAATCCCGATTTCAGGGAGAAGATGCTTGTCCATTAAATCAAAGTAATGCATCAGGTTATTCTGCTGCAGTAATCCATAGGTGTCTACCATTGACACCGCATAGGGCTTTAGCTCATTTACCAGCCCAATCAATTCCATCAATTCCCCATCCGAATAACTGGTAATTGAAACTGCCTGGGTAAATACCTGATATCCAAGCCGCTTTAACTCTCCGCAAAAAGCAACCGCTTCTTTCATAAGATGCTTTTTGAAAATCACTCGGATGCCGTCAAGATAACTTTCTTGGCAAGGCTGAATAAAAGGCAGCCCACAAGTCCCGTAATCAATCATACCAACGATCATGGCATCTTTGGAGTCAACCCTTCCATATATTTTCTGTACTGCGGAGGAATCCGGCATGATACTCCGGTTACAGTCAAATTCCCTGCGCTGGTCTAAAAAACCAACCTCAATAATATCTACCCCGCTGCTGACAAGCCTTTCAAATATACTGACCAAATTATCCTTTCCGAACTCCCAGTCATTCACATATCCGCCGTCGCGCAGGGTACAATCCAGTAATTTTATATGATCCATTGCCAACTCCCCCTGTAAAAAATCACTTTTCATCAGGCAGTTTTATCACCAGAACCCCATCAATCACCCTCATGCTGCCTTTATCAGGATATAATGCCATCTCCGAAAATTCTTCTGTATTGGCAAGGCCCGCAAAATCCTCAATTTCTGCCAGGCGCAAATCATAACCATGAAAATACCTGCAAAAATCAGCAATATCGTTAGCTCTTTTTACAAAAGTACGTGGATCTGTGCCTCCCATATTATTCAGATAATCAAAATATGCCATTTCAGCAGGATAATTTTCCATCATAATGGTGATATGGTCGCTTCGCTGGGGTGTCTCATTAATCAGCGCCACTTTCATATGCGGGTCATATCCTTCAAACTCCTCCATCCGGTATAACAGCCTTAATGTATAAGAATAGGTGGCTTCATAATTTAATTGCTGCCTGAAATAAATTTCATTAACTGTCAGATAGCTCTTGTAAATAACCATGCAGACCATCAGATATACTATTGCCGCTATCGTGGTATAATATCTCCGCTTCTCTCCTCCCTTATGGACCATCCCCTTTTCCATCAATGTAATACACATAAAATATGGCATTGCATAACCATACTGCATCAAAATATGGGTCCGGTTTTGGCTGGCGACTGAAATCAAATTTGCCGCAAGGGGAATACAGCAAATAAAACCAATGGTTCCAATCCAATACCATAAAGAATCTTTTTTCTCCAATCCCCTTCTTACCAAAATCCAGAGAATTACCCCTGTTAGCATAAGATTCAATATCGCTATGACAGGAGATTTTACAAAAAAGCCATTATAATAAAAGAAATAAATAAATTCATAATACGCAACCGCAAGTATTTTTAATACATGGAAAAGGCCCTGGAATTCTCCCATAGAATCCAGCCCCTGGTATGGCGTAGCCCCATAACCAGTAACATTCTGGACAATCTTGTTTATAAGCAGATATATCACCAACGAAATTGCTGCCATAATTAAACAGGCAACAATTTTTTTCAGTAATTCTTTTTCATCCTTCTTACCCTCGTATAATTCCAGCAGAAAATAAAGGAAAAGAACAGAAATGCCAAAACACCAAAACGCCTGATAGCATCCACAGGCTAAAGTGAGCAATACAATCCCCAGCCAGTTTTGCAGCTTTCCCCTCTCCAAAATAAGCCAGACTCCCCACATTGCCAAAAACATACTGATGAAATAAACATCGGCAATATAAACATAAAGAAAAATATTTGCGGAAACAGGAAAAACACTTATTAACAGGCAGACCAATATGGTATTCAAATTTCTATGGGTTTTCAGAATGGAAACCAGCACAACACATGCAGCAGCTGTTGCCAATGTAGATATGCTCCCCATGACAAAGGGTATACCTGCCATACTTCCACTGACGCGGTCAAAAATTACTCCCGCCCATCTTCCATGCTGGATCTTCACCTCATCTGTATCCCCAACCAAAAGCCGGTTCACATCATCGTGATTTACAATTTCATTTGTAAACATATACAAATGTGTCAAAAGCATAGAAATTACTGTACAAATAAATGCCAACCTTTGCTGGCTTCCAATGCCAGGGAAAAACACCCCACTCAATTTTTCCTCACCTGTCTGTTTATTTTCCCCCGTTTTCCAAATACTCATAAATGTCTCCAATCGTGATGAAGTCAATTAATTCATTATCCTCATTAATAACTGGCAGAAGGCTGATCAGTGTCTTCTTAAAAATCGGGTACGCCTTGGCCAGATCCCTTTTATATAAGTGTAAAAAGGAGCTTCGGATGACCTGGTTTACCGGCGTGTACAAACCTATCCCCGCTGACAAAGCCCGCAAAATATCCCCCTGGCTTACTACGCCAATTACTTTATTGGATGAGCTTGTTACAATTGCCACTCTATTATTATAGCTTTCAAACTGTTCCAATACTTCTTTTATTGTATATTTTTCACTAACACAATACCGTTCTACATTCATTTTTATTCCTCCGCATCCCCACCCAAACCATGCCTGCTGCCCTGCACCAACTCATACCATATATCTTCTCTGTATTGTCTTAATAGGTAAGTTTTTTCACCAATAATTTTTGGTCTATAGGCGTGTGGATCAATAAATCCAATATTCTCTCCGAAGAATGGCCATCTCCATATGGATTTACACATTCCCTGTCCAGGTACTCCCGGAATTCCCCACTTAATGCTTTTTTTATCGCCAAAGTAACCGCATTTTCTTCAAAAGGGACATCTATCACATTAATCCCTCGATATCTCAAATTCTGCCTTCTTCCAATATTGACTGCCGGAACCTTAAAAGTCGGTGCCTCTAAAAGCCCTGAGCTGGAATTTCCTACAATACATTGTGCATTTTTCAGCAACCCCAGGTAAATCTCCCTCTTCAGGTTTGCATACATATAGTACTCACCTTTGCGGTACTCATAAATAGCCCGTTTTACGCCGTTAGAACCAGCGTCATTATTGGGTAGGATAATTACTTTCGGAAGCGGGAAGTGATTCAGGGCTTTAACAAAAATCTCCGCTTGCTTTTCTGCCTTATCTGCCTCTTCCGTAACCGGGTGCATCACTCCCAGCAAATATCCCTGTTGCAGGTGAATACACAGTTCATTTTCAATATCCGCCAATTCCGTATATTGCGCTGCTACCATTTCATCGATCTGCGGCGCACCTACATTATGCACACGAAACCTCTCCTCCCCCAGCTTAATTAGGCGGTCCGCCGCATCCTGGTTGGAGGCAAAATGAAGGTGGATCAGCTTCCCTATAGCATGCCTTGCCATATTATCAATATTGCCAGAAACTTCGCCTGCCTGAATATGCGCTACGGGTGTGTAAGTATATGCCCCTGCAATCGCCCCAATCAGCTGTTCTCCCCGGTCTCCTGCCAGCAAGATCCAATCCGGTTTTTCATTTTCTATAATATCTGGCATTGCAGACAAAAAAATCCCCAAAGACTTAGCCTGTGTCACATGGCTGTATCCATCTAATGACATATGGACCTTGTAATCAATATGAAAACCGTCATTTTCGATTTCTTTATAAGAATTACCATATGCAGGTAATAAATGCATATTGGTGACTACTAATACTGCCTTTATGCCATCTCTTTCTTTGATAAGCCTTAATATCGGCCGAATATAGCCCCATTCTCCCCGTGAACCGGTAATTATCATAATTTTCTTCATGATCTTATCTCCAACTGCCCCTTCTTTTCTGCTCTGTGCCTTACAGAATGTCCAATTGTTATTATATCCCAATGTCCCTTTTTCCGCAATAAAAAATCCTGTTGCTAAATAAGCATTTTTCTTGTACAATATTGAACGTATACAGGCTATTCATTCATACTGGCAGAATTTATCAACCAAGGGGGAAAAATTTGGACAACTTATATATCGTAATGTACCATTACACACGAGATTTATCTCACAGCCGTTATCCCAATATTAAGGGATTGGATTTGCCATTGTTCCGGGAGCAAATACAGTTTTTCAAAAAAAACTTTTCTATTGTTACCATGGAAGAAGCCATAGAAGCGTTTAAAGGGAACGCACCATTGCCTGAGAGGGCGCTTCTCTTAACTTTTGACGATGGGTATATTGATAACTATACCTGCGCTTTCCCAATCTTGGATGAAGAGAAAATACAAGGTTCTTTTTTCATTCCAGGAAAGTCTTTCACAACCCATCAATTACTGGATGTGAACAAAATACATTTTATTCTTGAAAGAGCCAGCAATGTCACTGAGTTGTTAGAAAATGTTTGCAAATTGATGAACCATTACCGTGGAAATGAGTTCTGTTTCCCTTCCAATGAAGAATTATACCAACACTATGCAAAACCAAATCGGTTTGACGGCAAGGAGATCCGTTTTATAAAGCAAATGCTCCAGACGGTACTTCCAGACAGAGTAAGAGTTCCCATATTGAACGACTTGTTCCACAAATATGTTGATATTTCTGAAGAGAAATTGGCCTGCGAGCTTTATATGACTTATGAGCAAGTCCGCACCTTACACAGGCATGGCATGTATATTGGTGTTCATGGCTATGACCATTATTGGCTTGGAAATTTGCCCAAAGAACAAATGCAGCAAGACATCTCAAAAGCATTAGATATTATGGATGAATTTATTGACCGGAAGCAATGGGTAATGAGCTACCCCTATGACAGTTTAAATACAGATGTCACTGATTACATTAAAAGCAGGGGAGCCTGCCTTGGGTTCACGGCCCAAAAGGGAATCGCTAACCTCAGCTCCCATCCCCTGAAACTCCCCCGGCTGGATTGCAATGATTTTCCTCCCGTAAGTGAAAACTATCAAAGAAAGGATGCTTAAAAATGAAAGACATTTTACCCGAATTGAACGGCAAAGATTATATCCAGGATCTTGCTGCTGACTATGACATACACTTTTGCCAAGAAGATGAAGTTGATGAATTAATTGATTTCATCCACAAACACTGGAGGGCAAACCATATTTTTGTTTTGTCGCGGGCATTACTGGATTGGCAGCACCACGATGCCCAAAATAAAAGATATAATTTCGTCATGGCCAGGCACCGGGCCAGTGGCGAAATCCATTCCATATTAGGCTTCATACCCACAAACCAATTTGACCCTTCTATTGAAGCCATCCAAATATGGCCATGCATCTGGAAATCCAGAGAGGACATTTCCGTAAAAGGATTAGGGGCTTCCCTCTACTATTACCTGAAAACACATATTAAGATAGAAACCATCGCCGCCCTCGGAAACACTGAAGTCGCTTTGGGCATATATAAACATTGGAATTTTTCCACCGGCAAAATAGAACAGTACTATCTCCCTAATACTTGCGCAACCGAAATATTATCCTCCCATATGAAAAAAATCCCCTTGGTTGATGGTTCTGACGAAGGGTGGGAAATAAAGCCATTAACCCTTGACAGGTACAAGATGGTTGACAGCCAACATAAAATTTTTAGATGTATCAGTAAATATAAGTCAAAAGCTTATTATATCAACAGGTATTTTAACCATCCCATATATAAATATCTGTTTTATGCTATAATGAAAAATCATTCCATAGAATCGATCCTTGTAATGCGGGAATGTGGGAATGGTTCCAGCAATTGCTTAAGAATTGTTGATTATCTTGGCGATTTGGACAATTTATGCCATATCAAATATGATCTACAGCAGCTTATGTTAAAACATAATTATGAGTATATTGATTTCGTCGTTATTGGAATAGTACCAGGTACTCTCGAAAAAGCAGGCTTTGTCTATAGAAAAGACACGCCCGATACCATAATCCCTAACTACTTTGAACCGTTCCAAAAAGAAAACGTTGACTTAGATTATGCATTTAAATCTGTCGACCCCAAAGCTGAAGTATTATTTTATAAGGCTGATGCCGACCAGGACAGACCTAATTTATTACCATAAATTCTATAGGCAATTGATTTAAAAGAAGAGGGTGATCCCTCTTCTTTTTCACTGATCTTTATTTATATTATCCATAACCTTGACAACTGCAAATCCATCCAGCACCATATCATTGTCCTGATTATAAACCCTTGTACCCAGCTTAAGGATTCCTTTTTCTCCGTTCAGGACTTCTGCCAGTTCCACTTCTGCCCTGACTGTATCCCCTATAAAAACAGGCCTGACAAACTTAGAGTCCTGCTCCATATAAACCGTTCCCGGCCCAGGCATTTTCATTCCAATTACATTAGATATCAGTCCACTGACCAACGCTCCATGTGCAATTCTTTTTCCTGCAAAACTCTTTTGCGCCTCTAAACAATTTATATGGATTGGGTTCAAGTCACCTGTAATGCCGGCAAATAAATAAACATCGCTTTCTGATATGGTTTTTGAGAACTGGGCTTTCTCTCCAATTTTATATTCCATGCCCAACCTCCTCCCCTGCTTCCCTTTATTCAGCCAGATCTTCCCACCGGAGCAATACGTTCTCTTCAATATCCCTGGCAGCAGTGCGTCCGATAATCTCTCCCATTTTCGCTGAAGGTATTCCCGTCCCAGGGCGTTTGGACCATATCATCTCCTGGGTGATTACTTCTCCTGCCCGAATGGGGCGCAAAGATACGATGCTCCGGAATGCCCACTCCCTGATACCTTTTTCATCCTTATGAACTGCCTTTTCTGTGCCGGAGGCAAGCTCAATCTTGCGGATGCCGTCTACCAGGCGGTACAAATCCTGGAAATCTATAGACACACTCTGGTCTGGCCCTGGTGTCTGCTTGCTTAAGATCACATGCTTTTCTATGATATGCGCCCCTAAAGCAGCCGCCGCATAACAGGTGTACAAGTCGGGCGTATGGTCAGAATGCCCAATCACCGCCTCTGGGAACGCTTCTTTCATGCGGGCAATCACGCCAAGGTTTACATCTTCGTACTTAGGCGGATATTCCGAAAGGCAGTTGGTAAAAGCAAATTCCGCCCCCGCTTCCACCAGGGCATTATATGTCCTTCCTATTTCCTCCATAGTGCTCATGCCAGTTGATACAATCATTGGCTTCCCCAGCCTGGCAATCGCCTGGAGAGTAGGGATATCTGTCATCTCCCCTGAGCCGATCTTAAAGGCAGAAACGCCGATTTCATCCAGCTCATAAGCGGCCTTAAGGCTAAAAGGCGTACATAGGTACATGATTCCAATTTCCTTACAATAAGCCATCAATTCTACATGCTGGTCCAGAGTCAGTGCATGGAGCTTTAGAAAATCATAAAGGGGGATGTCAAAATTGGATGTCATGGGAACATCCTTTAACATTTCCTCATCCGGCAGATGATGCTGGAACTTAATACAGTCAGCACCTGCAAGCTTTGCCTGGCGGCACATCTCCTTTGCCGCATCCATGTTTCCCATATGGTTATCGCATCCCTCTGCAATAATGAAAGCGGGCTGTCCTGCACCAATCATTCTGTCCAAAATGGTAATCGTCTTCATATCAATCCTCCTGCTTTTTCTCTTCCTTCAGTAATTCCTCTGCAATGAGAATATCAACAGGTTCGTTAATATCCACACCCTCACTTTCTGGAATCACAATTCCGTTTACACAATGCCCCAGTACAGAACCCGTCTCCTTTAAAGATTGGCTGTCTGTAATGTACAGGGCACTGTTTTCAATATAAATAGGCTCCCTGTCCTGCCGCCTTCTGGGTGCATCAGGATAAAGCCTCCTGTAATGTCCCGCACCTTCTTTGACCCAATAATCTGCGCGGGTTTCCGTAAGGGTGAGCAGTGCGTCGTATTTCTCCCTGTCCCGTTCATATCTGCCAAAACACATCTTCACTGTTTCCGGTTTCCTCAAAGGCGATGTTGCCTGCAATGTTACCACAGCGTCATAACGGCATCCCTTTTCCGCCTCCATAACCTCCAACGCATGTAACAAGGCGGACTCGGTGCTTGCTTTGTCCCCTGAGAGGGACTGGGGCCTGTCCACTACCTCTATACCAGGAACTGACAATGCCACTTCTTTAATCTGCCCAGAATCTGTGCTTACTATTATATCCCCGTCAAATTCTACCCTGCGGATCATCTCAAGGGAATAGAGCAGCAACGGCTTCCCATTTATGGGATATATGTTTTTAAGAGGTATCCCTTTTGAACCGCCTCTTGCCGGAATTACTACTAAAAATTTCATATTCTGTCTCCCTTCTGACCATAGGTACTTTATTGTCATTATATCCCAACGCTTCCTTTTCTGCAATAATTCTTTTGGACAAAACCGCTAAAATCTGTTATACTATTTGTGATTTTCAGATCAAGGACGAAAATGTTTTGAATTTGAGAAAGGTATGCTTAATGAATTTAAAATGCAAGATAGAGAACTTTTATAATTATGTTGTCGACATGTCAAAATATCATACGCAAAATATAATTGAAGAAACAAGCAAGTTTGATGGGCAAAAAAGTTATGTTTTAATGTTTCATCAAGTAGAGCCCAAATTATCCGAAAAAGATAACGAATATACAATAACAATATTGGGGTTTATGGATTTGATAGAAACGCTAATATCTTTAGAATTTCAGTTTTGTGATGTTAATTATTTTGTTGCTGAAGCAAATGGGAAAAAAATATTGTTAACCTTTGATGATGCATATTCCGGGGTATACACAACGGTGTTCAGCTTTTTGAAAGGAAAAAGTATTCCCTTTGTTGTCTTTCAAACTTGTGATTTATTAGATAGAGATGGTTTTTTATCAACTATAATGATTAAAAAAATGTTGCAATACGATAAATTTACCTTAGGGGCACATACTATGTCACATTGTAATTTGCATAAAAGCCTTAGTATTGAAAATGAAATTATTGCCCCTATTGATTTTTTTTATAACAAATTTGGTAAAAGGCCAGAGATATTCGCCTACCCATATGGTGCATTTGTCACTATTGACACTAAAGCTATAAAATGCGTTAAGAAGAATTACAAATATGCATTCTCAACATGTAGGACATATTATAGAAGCATACTTGGAGAAAAGAAGTATTTGATACCAAGAATAAATATAAACGAAGATAATTATAAATTGTTTTTAAAATCCTTAATAAAATAGCACTGATGCAGATTCCATAAGCAGAACATATCGTATCATCCTATTGAATGAGTTACACAACTCTAAGACCGCTAAAACTGTGCTAAAAAATCATTACCAAGTCGTGAGTACTAACCTTTTCCTGGGTAGGCCAAACCGCTAATCCAAGAAAAGGTTGGTACCCACACTTTAATTTAATATTCAATTATTTATACGCCCTAGTTTGTGTTTTAACTTTAACCACCACTCATATAATGTATAAAACAGACTGTCAATCCATTGTAAATCTTTTACATCATAATGGAGCAGATTATAATGGTGCTTCCGTTGTTTCTTATGTTTTTCCACTTCAGAAACTTTATACAAATATAAATCCTCCCCCACAACATCATAGTAATAATTTAACTCAGGTGGCCTGAGCTCCAATCCATATGATTTTATAACTTTATATGGCAGATTTCTAGTGGTAAAATATAGATCATAAGTATCATAATCTTGATGCAATCCATAATAATCGACACACACTCTGGAGTTTAAATATTCTTTTTCTAATCTATTTTTTAAATCAATGCTCTCAAAGAAAGCATCATATTTTATTGCTTTCTCAAATGCAGGAAAAATATATTTCTTATCTCCAAACATTAATGGTACTTGGTATGAAGAAGACGATACAGAAATGTGTGTACCAGTGCTATGAAAATTAGTAGATAGAGAATCATATGGAGTCAAATAGTATTTATTCTTTTCTACAATATAGTAAAGTAAATATTTGCACCGAGAATTCTTCCAGCCATACACAACATGGGGTACATCATAACTATAAGTCAAATTATCCTCTTTTTCTTTATACCATTCCTTAAATTCCTTCCATTGCTTTCCAATAAAGCATTCTCCCCAAGAGCATTCTATTTGGGATATAAATGCATCATATTCATTTTTTAATGGAACAAATACCCGATTACTATAACCATTCCATATCTGGCTATATAATGATATTGCAAATATACGATCTTCGTTTTGATAAAAATTAACTGCCTGTTTCACATAACTATAAAAATAAGGTGATGGCATAACATCATCCTCAAAGATTATCGCTGCACCATATTCCATTGATAAATCAGCACACTGTATTATATGTTTTCTTAAGCCTAAATTTTGACGATAAGTTTTTACAATCTTTTCCCCATGTGTCCAAACAAATCTATGTGCTAATTCCGTCACCTTATTATCACCACCATAATCAATGCTGATAACCAGAGAAACTTTCTCCTCATAATAAGCGTTTTCCAATGCTTTTAATAATCTTTCCAAAGCATGCACCCTGTTATATCCGACTGCAATTATAATAGGCCTAATTTCCATCTGTTTTCTTCCTTTTTACAATATTGTACTTTCTGTATACTATAGCAAAATAGTCCTGACAAATCAACTACAAGGGAACATATATCTTTCTTTCATATTACAATATTATTTACTATAAACTTAACGGGGCTTAACTATATGATTCTTTAAATATAAATTTAGCCAGCCCTTTGTTCCATGTCCTGCCCCCTAATATAACAGATGACAGAGCTTCTGTGTCTTTTAAAACCAGTAATGCTGAATCCCTTAGCTGTTGATTCCAAGCTGTAAATTCATTATGATAAACCAGTTTCGTAATATCCCCTAATTAAATTATGGTTGCTAATGTGCAATGAGTAAACTATAATTAGGAAAGAATACAATTTTGAAGGAGCAATTTGAATGAAGCTTTCAACAACATACAAGGATGCACAGCCAGAATGAAAACACAATATAGGCACCTGCTGGCAATTGGAATCATAATTCTGCCATTTCCCTTTTTCCTGCTTTTGTCCTCCCCGCCAGCTGGACAAATAATGATTAATGAGGTATGCAGCAATAATTTCTCCCTTGCCCCAAATGAAACAGGAGAATATACAGATTATATTGAATTATATAACCCAGGCACTGAGGAATTATCCCTGGAAGGGTATTATCTTTCTGATCGTGAAGCCCATCTGCAGAAATATTCCCTCAGCCACATAATTCTCCCCCCTGAAGGCTATTATGTTGTATGGCTGGACGGCTTAAGCGGTACCGCCAGGGGGCAGGAGGGCTTCCGGCTTTCCCGCCAGGGAGAAACTGTTTATTTAAGCAATGGAAAAGGCCAGGTCATTGACTCTGTTACCATTCCCCCGTTGCCTTATAATACCTGTTACGGAAGGCTGGCCGATGGCGGGGCCAAATGGAGTGTTATGGCCGGAACCCCGGGAAGCACCAACACAGACGCAGCTCCCCTGCCCACTGTGGCGCTGGCAGACCCTGTTTTCAGTATGGAAAGCGGGTTTTATGATACGCCTTTCCAACTGACAATCAAAGCGCCGGAGGGTGAAGTGGTCTACTATACCCTGGACGGAAGTGATCCCACCCCGGAATCGGAACGCTTTCCGGGCTCCCTGGAGATTACAGATGCCAGCCTCCAGGAGAATGTTTATGCGGCAAGGACGGACCTGTCCCCAACCAGGAGCTTTGTCCCCTCCTTTTTGGTGGATAAAGCCACGGTCGTAAGGGCGGCCAGCTACAATAAGGAGAAGAATATTGCCAGCCAGGTTGTAACCAAGGTTTATTTTGTAGGCTTCGGCCAGAAAAAGGAATACCAGGACCTTCCTGTGATTTCCCTGGTCACAGACCAGGACAACCTGTTCCACGCGGAAAGAGGTATCTATGGAAATGGTGCCGCACTGGAACAATATAAAGCTGACGGTGGGCTTTCAGATGGAAAATTATTGGATTCCTTTGTTGATACCAACGGGGAGCAGCGTTTTCTTTACATGGCATCCAATGCTTTTAATGACGGAAAGGAATGGGAACGGGAAGCGTCTTTTACCTACTTTGACGAGTCCCACGGCTATTGCTTTACACAGAATGTGGGGATTCAGATTGCAGGGCAGTCTACCCGCGCAACGCCCAAAAAGTCATTCAGTATCTATGGCAGGGACATCTACGATAAAGAAGTGGTGTTTCCTTACCAATTTTTTCCGGATACCTCCTATTCTTCTATTAAATTGCGCAATGGGGGAAATAACAATGACAGTGTTGTGATTACCGATGCCTTTTTGGAGGAACTGGCACAGGGGCGGAATGTCTCCACCCAGGGAACCAGCCCCTGTATTTTATTTTTAAACGGTGAATATTGGGGAATTTATAATATAAGGGAACGTTACAAAGAAGAATATCTGCGAAACCATTTTGGGATAAGCGAAGGTAATGTATGGATTGTAGATTCCGGTTCTGCAAGGGTTGGCGGCGTCCAGGCGCAGGAAGCATATGAGAATATGCTGAACATGGTAATGGACTGCGACCTGTCTTATGATGATGTTTATGCAATGGTCTGTGAATCAGTTGATGTCCAGAGCCTGATAGATTATTTGTGCATTAACCTGTACATTAATAATATGGACGTTTATCTTGGTGCAAACACAGCAGTTTGGAGAAGTGCCGAGAAAGAGGACCGCGCATATGGGGACGCAAAATGGCGGTGGATGCTCTTTGACCTGGATGTCTCACTTTTGCCCAATGATGAAGACAACCCTTCCTGGATGGAAGAGTACCCGCTGCTGGCGGAACCTGTGGTAAAAAGTTTTCTGGCAAACGAAGAGTTCAGGAAACAATTCTGCCTTTCCTTTATGGACATTGCCAACACCACCTACGCATATGGCAGAGTCCACGAAAAGCTGATGGACTGGAAAGAAACCTACGGCCCACAGACAGTGAAAAGCCATCAAAGATTTTTTGATGAAGGTTTTACACTGGAAACGTTTGACAGCTATATTGCAGACATTGACCACTTTTTCAAAAATCGTTTTGATTTTGCCATGGAAGGCCTGGCGGAAACCTTTGATTTAAAGGGAAGCCTGGAACCGCTGGCTGTCAGGAACAATACCCCAGAGGGCGGCTATGTCACAGTAAATACCGCAACCCTTGACCATGGGGATTGGCAGGGGCAGTACTTTACAGACTACCCCATTTCCCTGACTGCAATACCAAAGGAAGGGTACCGTTTTGCCGGATGGCAGGGAGATGCCGCCGGACTGGATCCTTCTTTAAAGCTTACCCTTCCCCCAGGAGGGATCCAGTTAGAAGCGGTTTTTGAAAAAATACAATGACAGTCATGCCTCCCTATGGGCGCTTGACAGAAAGGTATCAGCAACAGATGAATTTTTCATGGAAAAAAAGCATGTTATCCTCCCTTTTCCTGTCACTTTCCGTTTTATTGCCAGGCTGTGGGGAGTTCATGGAATTACAGGTAGGAAACAGTATCAGTGAACAGCCCTCCTTCCCTGCCGCTGGCGGCGTTGGGCAATACGAAATAACAGCCAATGACCGCGATACTTCCGAAGATAATGCATTGATAATTGATTTCAACTGCCTGGATGAGGGCACAGGGACATCTTACACCTACGACGGGGAAACCCTTCTGATTTCAAAAGCAGGGACTTATGTGTTAAAGGGAAGTCTTTCTTCCAGCCAACTCCGTATTGATGTTTTTGAGGATGAAATTGTCCACTTGGTTTTGGATAACGCTGAAATAGCTCCTGCCAACGGCGCAGCTATTTATGTGGAAAATGCGGGGAAGGTAATCCTTACTTCAAAGGAAGGAACTGAGAATATTTTAAGTGATGGCTTCCCCTCCCGGAAAGCAGAGAAGGCTTGTATATTTAGTAACTCAGACCTGACGGTCAACGGCAGCGGTGTCTTGTGTGTCTATGGCTATCATTTTGATGGGGTGCGCTCAAAAGACCAGGTCAAAATCATTGATACTGTTCTTTACGCCAAAGCCAAAGGCGACGGCATCCGCGGAAATGACGGGGTTATCATCACAGACAGTTTCACGGAAATTGAATGTGAGGGGACCGGCCTATATTCAGACAGCCAAAAGGATATCGTGGCGGTGCAGGGAGGAAGCTGTAAGATAATCGCAGGCAAAAATGCAGTTTCTGCCAGCCAGTATGTTTCTGTGAAAGACTGCCAAACTGACTTTTACTCCATTTGGGAACCAGTGGCATGCAGCGGCATACAAGAGCTGGATGAGGATGTGTTAAAATGAGCCAGGAATTTTCGAATAAGTACAGGCATGAATACAAATATCTGATTAATGGGATGGAAAACGCCCTTTTAAAAACACGGATCCGCCCGTTGCTAAAACCGGACGCCCATGCCAAAGAAAATGGATGCTACCTGGTCAGAAGCCTTTACTTTGATACCCCCTCCGACGGCTGCTATTACGAAAACGAAAGCGGAATCGGAGAGCGGGAAAAATACCGGATCCGGATTTATAACGGGAATACAGGCCGCATTACTCTTGAAAAGAAAAGTAAGAGCCGACAGATGACCCTTAAACAGGCATGTTCCATAGATAAAGATATATGCCAACGCCTGGCACAGGGGCAGGCTGTGGCAATCACCCCCCATATGACGCCAAGCCAAAAAACGCTTCTGGGGGAAATGCAGAAAAAGTCCTTGCGGCCTGTGGTAATCGTGGAATATGTGCGTTATCCCTTTGTAGAGCCTAACGGCAATGTCAGGGTCACCTTTGACGAGCATATAACCTCTTCCAATGACCTGTCCGGTTTTCTGGGAGAACAGCCCCTCCGGCGGCCTGTGCTGGAAACAGGAATGTCGGTGCTTGAAGTGAAATGGGATAGCTTTTTGCCAGGCTATGTCAAAAACCATATACAGTTAGACTCTCTCCATTGGTGCAGCTTTTCCAAATATTACTTATGCAGAAAATTGAATGTTTACGGAGGAATCAGAATATGAATTTTGGAGATATTTTAAAAAAATCTTTTTTGGAGGGTTATGCATCCGCCAGCCTTTCAGTAAGGTCGATTGTCACATGTATGGTGGTTACCCTATTGCTATCTGCTTATATTTTTATTCTCTACCGGGCAATCAACCGCCAGTCTTTTTATAATAAAAATTTTAATATTTCCCTCCCAGCCTTGGCAATCATTACAGCATCCATCATCCTCACCATCCAGTCAAGCATTATCATTTCCCTGGGCATGGTAGGCGCCCTATCCATTGTGCGTTTCAGGACCGCAATCAAGGATCCCATGGATCTGGTCTTTTTGTTTTGGTCGATTAGTGTGGGGATTATCTGTGGCGCTGGCTTTGCCATTATTGCAGTAATTGCCTCCCTGATCCTTACCTGTGGAATTTTGCTGGCAGACTGGCTCCCTATTGCAAAAGCGCCACAAATTCTGCTGGTGAATGCAGACAGCTTTGAAAATGAAGAAGATATTATGGATATCGTGCAAAAGTACTGCTCCCTTCACAAGGTACAAGCCAGGAACCTGACCAAGGACCATCTGGATATGGCTGTGGAAGTCCGGGTAAAAGATGAAGCAGCGCTGGTAATGGAGCTAATGAAGCTGAAAGCCGTTGTTTCAGCTTCACTGATTGCCCATGACGGGGAAGTCACCTTTTAGGGAAGGGGTTTTACTTTGTAAACCTCAAAATGAATATATCCTAACTGATAATGCCCATAGTTTTCTGCCCTTAGCCCCGCCTGTGCAATCTCTTGTGGGTCCATGTATTCGCCGCTGTCAAAAAACCAGAATTCATTCATTTTTTCTTCGTTCACAAGCTTCTCGGGTTGGAAATCACCTGTGTAGTAAATATCCGACTGGGGGATATAATAATAAGTGCAGTTATAGAGATAATCGTCCCCGCTCACAAGTACAATTTTGTCATTTTCCATAATGTTTTCCCTGGCAAATTGAAGCATATCCACTGTATGGTCTTTTGCCAGCGTTTCCACACAGGACTGATATTGGATACCGCTGGCCAGGGCAAAGGCAAAGCACAGGGCAAGGACGAGATATTTATTTATATATTTTACCACAGGGCAAATGCCAAGGAACAGCAAGCACACAGGCATGATCAGATACCGGCTCAGCATAATCGGCTTAACCAGCTCTCCAAATACAATGCCAAAAGCCGTAATCCCCCAGATCGCGCTGCAACAGATCACGGACCAATAATATTCCGCTTTTCTGGTGCGCAGAAAGACAATTACAGACATCAGGGTAAAAACTGCCATTACCAGAAGATATAGGATCTCCGTGCCATTGATCCCAGTGTAAAAAAGTTCCTTTAACGGTGCCAGGCGGGAACCAGGATCCGGTATCCAGTTTCCACTTGATTCCCGAATCTGGAAAATAGCAATAACCAGGAAGGGCAAGTAAACTGCCACAGTAACCAGGCCACAGATCAGCCAGCTTTTCATTTCCTCCTTTTTATGGCAGAAAGCATACCAGGCAAAGAGCCCCAAATAAAGGAATACCAGGGAAAGAACCACGTAATAATGGGTACATGCGCCCATAAGGCTAAAAAGCGTAAAGAAAATCCAATTTTTCCGGGTGGCGGAAACAAGCAGTTTATAACAGTATGCCCCCGCAAGAAGGGTAAACGCGCTTGCCCAGACATACATGCGGATTTCTGTTGATTTTTGCAGCATAAAGGGATTAAAACAAATGATGGCTAGGTAAAAAACCGCCGCCTTCCTTCCATAATATTTTTTTACAAAAAAAATACCAACCAGACACAGAATCACCATTGCCGCCAGGGAAAACAGGCGCGCCATGAAAATATTCTGCCCTGTAAGGATTGCAAAAGGACGGACCATATAGTAGTAGAGGAAGGGAGATGTGTCATGAAGCACCTCATAAAAAAATTCGTGCCAATCGGCGCGGCACCAATTCATAGTGTAAAACTCATCGAAATTAATTGTATAGCGTGAACACGCAGTAACAGACATGGCCATAAAAACAATTATTATAACAATTTCCCAGGGAAATTCTATCAGTTTCTTTTTCATAAAGAACCTCCTTTTTCCGTTTATTATAGCAGGTACTGGCCGGATTTTACAATATAACAGGACATATATTTTCCTGAAATGGAATAAACTATATATAAGTTATTAAGAATTGTTTAAGAATCATGGAAAAAATCTTAGAAAGAACCAGGGTAACTGGTTTTTCCTCCAAAATGTGATATGCTAGATATCAAGAAAGAATTATTTTTCGAAAAGAACGTAAAACAGGTTTGTGTTTGCGCCGCACATGCCTGGCAGGCATTCATGCCTGTGCGTAAAAGCAGCGCAGAAATGAGGTGTAATTTATGAAAAAATCAAGTAGAGGACAAAGGATATTTACCATTACAGTTGTGCTAATCGGCCTGCTGACAACCGGCTGCAGCAGGGGATATGCAAAAGAAAAAACACAGGATGATATGAGGGCTGAAAATATAATAATTACGGAAACCGGCGAGGTAATGGAAAAACCTACGCCCCAGGCAGCAGCTACGGAGGAACCCACGCCAACTCCAGAACAGGGCAACGCCGTCCAGGAACCCGCCATTTCAGGATCCCAAAACGGGCAGCAGGCTCAGGCAGCAGCCACACCGGCAGTGGATGTAGACATTCCGGTACAGGAGCAGGTAATCACAGAGGAAGACCAGACTGAACCCCAGGGATATAACCTACAGCTTGTATTTTTAGGTGACAGTATTTTTGACAATAACCGGGATGGCACGGGCGTTCCCTATCTGACTGCGAAACAGTGTGAAGCTGATGTGTATAACCTTGCTATAGGGGGCACAAGCGCAAGCATAGAAGAAGGGGAGGTATCCGATATTGAAAAATGGACGTCCCGCGGGCTGTGTGGCGTAGCAAACGCTATGGGAAAAAGAATTCCCACAGATATTTTTCAGGGAACCAGGACAGGAGAACTGCTGGATAATCCACACATTGACTTTTCCCAGACAGACTATTTTATTGTAGAATATGGAACCAATGACTTCTTCCGGGGCGTCAGGCAAAGCGACAGTGATGCCTACAATCTGCATACCTATGGAGGGGCTTTACGTTATTCAGTGAGCAGGCTGCGGGAAGTTGCACCGGACGCTACCATTATCTTTTGTTCGCCTATGTATGCACAGTTCTACAAGGATGGCTATCTGGTGGGTGACGGCAATACCACTAACAATGGACAGGGAACTCTGTTTGATTACGCAGGAACCTGTAATTATGTTGCTAACGAACAGGGTGCCCTGTTCTTTAACGCTTACCTTGATTTGGGTATCACTGGCTATACTGCTGAAGAATATCTGGAAGATGGGGTGCATTTGACGGATGCTGGAAGGCAGTTGTATGCAGACGCACTGGCGAAAATTATATTGAATTATGAAGAGACGAAAAATAATTAAAGTTACAGCGCATCTTCCCGCAGGAAGATGCGCTGTTGGCTACTAATAAAACTCTACACCAATTAAACAGTGCCTTTGTATTTATCATAATAATAATTATCAAAGTTTTTATCAATTTCTATATAATAGATATCCCAATACCAGGTTTCGTCAATATCTAAATTCCAATGTTCTTTTACCGAAATGGCTTTTCTTTCAAACCCCCACCATCCCATATACTCTTCCGCACTGACCATACCATTTTTTTTCTTATTCCTGACCGAGATTACACATTCTTCTTGTCCTGATGCATTGACAATTACGGCACCTATGGAATGATTGTTCGCCCAGCTTGAATAATCCGACACATGACAGCCTGTATTCCATCCAATTTGCGCATAAACTTCTTCAATACCATGGCCAAATGCAAAGGTGTCTTTGGGTACATTTTCCTCAATATCCCTAAGCACCTCATTAAATGGTCCACTATCATAATATCCCTCCGCTATTCTTCCACCAAAGCGGAATCTTGCCTGCCATAGTGTAAAAACTGATAAAATTGATAATATAGAAATAAATAAAAACTGATGTGGCCTTTTCATCCAAGCATACTCCCAACCGGATCTTTCATCTGACCAAATAGCCATTATCAGTATCGCTTCAAATTGTGCAATTGCAAGATAGTCAAAGCAAGGCCTGTTAAAAAAATAATATAACTGCCCAAGAGCCAGAATGGAAGCCAGTCCAATTACATAGTCATTCGCCCGTGCCCTATTGTACAAAGCCCGAACCACTACAAGCACAATAGCAATTCCAAAAAGCAAAAATACTAAGTACCATGGGCTTATTTCATAAATTAAAGGCTGCATTAAGCCAGAGGCAAAAGTATTATTCATTTTCACCCACAATTCCATAAGCTTAGCACCAAATAAACTTCCGGTTTCCTCCGCAGCATGCGCCTCTATAAGACCAGGCATATCCCATCCTGCGTCCAGCGGAAACATCAAAAACCGAAAACCATGCCACTTCTCTCCAAGGGGCATATTATATAAATTAAACAGGCAGACCATACCTCCGAGTGTTAAAATACTGTACATCATATTCCTAAAAACACTTTTCATCAGGTTGACCCGAGTATCATCTACTTTATTTACTATTTCAAAAATAATACTGGCTATAATCCATGTTCCAAGACAAATTATTCCAGTTTCCGCATTCCAAAGAATGGCCAGCCCTGCCAAGGTATATCCTGTAAGCTTCATCCATTTCTCACGTTTATGAAAATACCTGGCAATTACATATAATAAAAAACTGGCAGATAATATTCTATGTGGAAACATCTGCCAATGGTTTTTAGGATAATAAAGATACATCATAGGTATTGCCCAAGTCCCAATAATACTTATAAAATGGTTCTTCACACACAGATCAAGCGCAAGCGCCACCATAAATATACTCATCGCCCCCACAATGGCAATTACAATATTGAATGCTGTATAATCTCCTCCAAGCATTTTAACCGGGTATTTCAAAAAAATAGCATAGTGCCCATAAACACTCTGGTTATTATAATCAAATGGCGCACCTATGACTGCCTGGTAAACAGACGCATAATATGCGTTTCCATGCAGAAAGTCCCCTGCAAATAAATTGGAACAATACATGGAAGCTCCGCCAATTGCAGATGCCAGCAGGTATAGTGGGAACCTGGCAACTTCAAATATTTTTTTCCCCTTTTCATTCCATAAGCTCACTCCTATGGCAATAATTCCAATAAGGAACATTAGAAAAAATATCTGCCAGTTTGGCTTTTTGTGCCAGGGAAACCACTCGCCGCTCATGTAGGGATATACATTCATTGAATTCAGGTAACATTTTATCAAATACCAGACGTTAAGCAAAATGCCCCCCAAATACAAGACATATGCCCAACAGGTGATATGCAAATTCCACTTATGTTTACCACTGAAGAAAAAAACTTTGCAAACCAAAACCGACGTTAACAGGGTAATCATAAAAACCAGTGCAGTCATTATATAAATTCGGAGGTTATTCATTTCCCCTGTCAAACTATCGGTGCGTACCTGCATAACCAACACCGAAAAGGTTGGAACCAGTGTAACCAGAAAAGCGATTAACAAACTTGTCCCATACTGTGATACTGGTATCTTTTTATTCCATTCTTCCATCTTCCCTATTGCCTCTTCCTTTCAGCTCCATGCTTTGACAATCCTCAAAATTTATTCGTTTCTCTTCAACGGCTACCGGCCTGTGTATCACTCTGGTATTAATGTTTAAAATATACTCTCCTACTAACCCAATAAAAAAAAGTTGCAAAGACCCCAGGACATAAATACCTAATATCATTGGCGCATTTCCTGCCTGCACGTCATACCAGTGAAGCAGTTTGTTGATTAAATAAATAAGTGCCACCAAAAGGCTGACGCCTGATGATATAAAGCCAAGCATAGTGGCCAGGCGCAGCCCAACTTTCGTATAAGATGTGATGCTCAGCATAGCAGCATCATAAAGGCTATAGAAGTTATTATGTGTCTTACCAGCCCTCCTTTTAGGCTGTTCATATTCAATTTCCTTTAAATTAAAACCAGAACTATACTCTGCCACAATTCCCCTTACAAAAGGAATCGGGTCGTCCAGTTCCCTCAATATAGAAATAAAAGTTTTATCATACAAACCAAATCCAGTAAAATGTTCAATCATTTTCACATCTGACATGTTCCTGATCAACTTATAGTAACATGTCCTGAGCAAATAAATCACTGCATTTTCCCTGCTGCTTGTCTTAATCCCGCTTACAATCTTATGCCCCTTTTCCCATTCCTCCAAAAACCTTGGGATCAATTCCGGGGGATCCTGAAAATCACAGCACATCGTAATGGTACAATCCCCAGTAGTCTGGCACATGCCATAAAAGGGAGAATTGAATTGCCCAAAGTTGGTCACATTGAAAATCGCTTTAATCTTCTTATTATTGCCACAGAGCAATTCTAATTTTTCCCGGGTTCCGTCATTAGAACAATTATCAATAAATACCAGCTCATAGTCATAATCCGGTATCTCTCTTTCAAAAATATTAACTACTGCCATGCTAATGGGTTCCACATTTTCCACTTCATTATAACAGGGAATCAATACACTAATCTTCTTCATTCTCTCTCCTATGCTAAAGTACTGGCAAACCTTTTCTTATGTATATAAACAATCCTGCCTGCAAAAAACATGCCAATCATCATGATTATTGATACTATTTCTGCAATTCTCCAGGAGACCGGCTCTTTATATGAGACCTGAATCTTCCCCTGATAGTTCTTTGGAATCTGCACTCTCACTTTCATCCCTTCCCCTGGAACTACCTCCAATCTCTCTCCTGTTGTTTCATCCTCAGCCCTATATCCAATATAATAAATCAGCGGCAATTCCACATAACCTGCACCATTCCCTGAATTAATACTTTCCAGCAAAAAGCAGTTGTAATTTCTATCCAGTATAGCAGCCTGTACATCTTCGCTGGCATTTAGCTCTTGATTTGATGTATCCACATTAATCCCTGTGGGAAAGTACTCGCTCCCAGAGGCTATATTGGATACCTGCGAAATTCCATATCTCCTGAATGCTCTTGCCTTCTCTCCCTGTGCAATGTTATCATTTAACATACCACTCTGCAAGAAAGTAAACAGGCATAATGCCCCTGCCAAAATATACATTACCCGTCTATTAATAGAATTTAATTCTGTTAGCACCACACCTGCAAGTACAGAAAGCAACAATGTTGCCATCTGCAAATATCTCCAGGGAAACTCTATTTTCCCCAGTGCTTCTCCTATCAGCGGACAAATGTCTAAAATAATGTCATATGGAAAATTAACAGTACACATCCACATAGAGAAAGCTGATAAAATGACTAAAAAAGCAGCTCCTTTCTGTCTTCTTTTATCCGTATATTCCCTCCGTACAAGCAGAAAAATTGATACAATAAACGGCAGGATCAATCCCCAACCAACTCCCATTGGCATTTCTCCCTTAATTCCCCAGCATGAAATCAAGCTTGTCCCAGACCCGGAATAATTCATAGTTAAGAACTGGCTCCAAAACATCCCTTCCTGTTGGATTCCCACCGCAGGCTGTGTCTGAATTACAAAACTGCCTGTCATAATATAATATAAAAAAGGATATAAATACCATGCACTAAGTAATAACGTAATAATTACCACACTGGCAAGGGCAACAAAACGCTGCCTGTTAAATATTTTTTTAATAAAGACCATGCAAAAAATAAAGACAAAAATACCTGTCATTACACACGACAGGACATGGGTATTAACAACCCCTGACAACCCAACAGCAAGGATCAGCACACTGCCAGCAAACTGCCATTTATCTTTGTCCACAAAAAATATTTTATAAAAGCCATATGCTACCAATGGCAGAAACATCATGGCACTGAATTCTCCCAATGCGCATCTCATATATATATCTATTGTACGGTAAACAGACAAGCTATACACTCCACTGAGTAACAATCCCAGCCTTTTATCTCCTGTAAACCCTTTGAAACTATGATATGCTATGATTGCTGTACCTAAATTCACAACCACCACATAGCTTTTATAAGCATTTTGTAGAGATATCCCTAAAAGGCGCAATGCTACAGGAAAATACAACAGTAAATCACTATAAAATACAGAAGCTGCATATCCATATCCTTCACACCAATCAGGCCCAATCCTCACCGGAAATACCCCTGAAAGAATTCCGTCTTTTATGTTTTCTATTCTTGATAAATGAAAATCCAAATCATGCGCAAATACTAGATAATCATTGAAAACCGGCGCAGAGGAAAGCAATGTTATTATAATTATACCTAAAAATATTGTGTTCCCCTCTTTATCATTTAATCTATTTTGAACCCACTGGCTATTTCTAAATATAAACAATAATATTATAATGTCCAAAAGCAGAAAAGCTACAATTAACTTAAACAGCTTATTGGCAGTAAGCGGATAATCTTTATCTGTCCTGATACTTATCTCTTTTACTGTTAGCTCCCAGCCCCCTGAATACTGTATCATAATTTTGAAGGTTTCTGCTGGCCTAGACAAATATACTTTCGTTTCAAAAGTCTGCCACTCCCTTCCCTCGGGATTACCACGGGGGAGTTCCGCAAAGTCACTCAGTATACTATCATATTCCTTATAGTATCCTTTATCCCGGGAAAATACTAACTTATTTCCTGTGTCGGCAGCTCTGTATACCACCCTGACTATATAGCTCCCCTCATCTAAATCAAGTAAGGGACACCAAACATCCTCACCTACACGTTCTGCGACTTCCTCTGGCTGCCTGTCTATGGTCACAAGGTCGCCATCTGCTGTTAATAGTTCATCTACGCCAAAACAGACAGATACCTTTCTTAAATTATTACCTTTAGTGCTGACAACTACTAGACCAAATAATTCAACTATAAATAGAAAACTTATCATTACTTTCTTTGTATTAAATTTCATATTACACCTTTATTAATGACATCTTCGGATTAGACCAATATCCTTTTGGCAAGACAATACCTGGAATTTTGCTCACCTTGTATCTTAAATAATGCAAAATATAATTATACTTATCAAAAACATCAAAGATAAATTTATCCTTCACAAAACACCTCATCAATCCCTTAACGTGGTACCTACTGATAGCTATAGTGCAACTATAGCCTTTATCTATTTGAAAAAACTTCATCTTTATTTTTTAAAACCGCGCCCCCATTTCTTATCTCATATATCCTATCACAATTTGCAATTGTAGAAAGTCTATGTGCAACTATAATAAGCGTTTTCTCACCCTGCAAGGCATCTATAGACTCAATAATTGCATTCTCTGTCTCATTATCCAGCGCAGATGTAGCCTCATCTAATATTAATATTTCCGGATTATAGTACAATGCCCTGGCAATCGCCATTCTCTGCCTTTGCCCACCTGATATCTTAATCCCCCTTTCCCCTAATATTGTATCCAACCCATCTGGCAATCCTTGTACAAACTCCTTCAATTGTGCCTGATTTAAGGCTGCCCAAACCTTATCATCATCTTGTTCGCCACAAACTCCAAATAATATATTATTCCTAACCGAATCATCCAATAGAAATATGCTTTGGGGTACATACCCTATCATTTTATGCCACATTGTCTTGCTGTCGAAAATATTCTTGCCATCAACTGTAATGTTACCCTTCTGTGGCGTGAATAAACCCAAAATTATATCAGCTAATGTACTTTTTCCTGCACCTGATTCCCCCATTAAACCAATTGCTTCTCCTGGCTTCACCTTTAATGACAGACCAGATAGAACATATGGAAGATCTTCTTGATACTTCCAAAAAATATTATTAATTGATAATTCAATATTAAATCCTTTATTTAGTACCTCGCCAGATTGCCCATTGCATTGTATATAATCTGACTGTCGTTTCATCCCTATATTAATTATATTCATATAGGCATTTTCCAGGGATAGGCGATTAAACACCAATGAATTAATGGAATTTGCAATATTAGATATGGATGGCAAAATACGAATAGATGCAACTGCCATTGCCCCAAACTGGGCTATTAAAACTGACATATCCGCTACTGAATGATAACTTATCAGTATCATAAAAATAAGACCAGATATAAAAAACACTTCAATTATTCTGCTGGGTAGCTTAGCAATCCACAAATATTCTGTATTATTTTCACACGCAACACTTGCCGCAGTCTCAAACTCATTTAGAAATTCTTTCTGCCGCTTCATTACATGGACTTCTTTTATTCCATTAACTGTTTGGTAAGCGCTTTTATATCGCTTCGTAAATGCTTCCCTTGTTTTAGCCCCGCATTCACCAATTCTCTTCCGCAAAGCCAGTACCATAAACAGTGCAATAATTGCAGACAACATAATTAACCCGATCGCAATCACAGGATTAATCGCAACCAACAATACACCAATAAAAACAACTGTGAGACCTTCATTTAATAATCCACAATAAGCGTCAACTACGGAAGCAACTCCTGATATATCACCGCTGACCCCTTGCATTATTTGAGCACTATTTATATTCAGGAAAAAGGAGTATGGCTTATAAATATATGATTCCATCATTAAAACTGATAAATCTCTCTCTAACCTATTTCTGAAATTTAATTGAATAAAATTAAATAATAAAATCGTCCCATTCTTTAATATATAAACACTTACAATGGCCAAAGCCGTAAATAAAAGTAATTCTCCTTCTGCCTTTATTCCAAATATATCAAAAGTCTTCTTTAGATATGGGTAATCCAACAATTGCTGTGGTTGAAGCATTGCTAAAATAAATGGAAGGATGATGCTAACGCCTAAAGTTTCCAATAGTGCGCTAAAAATTGCTACTATTGCAACTACTACTGCATTCCTCTTTTGACGGAAATCTAAAATTTTATTTAATTGTTGAAACATTCTTAAAAAAGTTTTAACATTATGCATAATTATATTTGTATCCAATCTACCCGTTTTTTTTCTTAGACTGTAATCCTTCTATAAACATCTTATTAATTACTCTATATACTTTATCTTTAAACAACTCCCATTTATATCTTTTTTCCGTTATCATACCATGGTTCTTCTTTAACTTTAGTAAATCAAGCCATGCCTTATCCGTAGAACACATCCCCCCCATACTAAAATTAACAACCAACTGATCTACAGGATAGAACCTTACTTCTGGTATCATACTCATACGAAGCATAAAATCATAATCTGCTGCACTTATATACTGTAAATCAAAGCTCCCAAAATCATCATATACAGCTTTCGTCACAAAGCAGGCTGGATGATCTATCATTTCCTCACTTAAAAATGTATGGGAGCGTCTGCTGATCGAATATTCAATCCCGTCTTTTACTGTCCTAGTAAACCCATAAAGTATTTGGTACTTATCCTCTGTCATGGCATCTACCATGTATGCAACCGCTTCCTCTTCATAATAGTCGTCACTGTTTAATATACCTATAAGCTGTCCTGATGCCTTTGCGATACCTTTATTCATTGCATCATATATGCCACTGTCAGGTTCAGAAATAATTTGCAACTTATTGCCAAACTCCGGGACAAATTCCTTCACAATATCTATTGTCTTATCGTTAGAATTTCCATCCACTATAATATATTCTATATTAGAATAAGATTGTTGCAAAACGCTTTTCAATGTTCTACGTATTGTATATTCGCTATTGTAGCAAACAGTAATAATTGACACTTTAACCATAAGCCAATCGCCTACATAATTCACTAAACATTTTGCCGACATTATCATACGAATATTTTTCTGCCGACTGTCTTGCCTTTTTGCCAAGTTCCTCTGTATGCTCCGCGCAGAACATAATTCCCTGCGCCAAATCCCTAGCATCATGATATTGGGCAAGATATCCATTTTCCTTGTGCAATACCTGTTCTTCTAGTCCTCCCACAGGAAAGCAGACAGCAGGCGTCCCACAGGCCATTGCTTCACAAACCGTATAGCCAAATACTTCCTGATTTGAAGGCGCAACCACTGTATCAGACAAGTTATACAATTCAACCAATATCTTTTCATCCTTAATAAAGCCCATTCTTATAACTTCCAAATTTGAAGGTAAGCTTAACTCTGAATTAGCATTTCCAAAGATAATTAATAGATAGTCATCAATTGGTATATACTTTAAAGCGTCCCGCAAATATATAAAGCCTTTATTCTTGTTACTTGTTCCATTATCTGCTGCTCCGAATAATATTACCTTTTTTTCTGTGTTTACCTGATACTTCTTACGCAATTTTATTCTGTCTTTTAATGGTGAATAAAATGAAGTATCAAGTGTATTGGGTATATAACAGATTTCCTTTCTTTTCAAAATACTGCTATCCCTTGCACACGCTACAATCCACTTACTCGGACCAGTAATAAAAATATTGCTTTTATCCATCATATGAATTTTATCTTCAAGATTCTTTCTGGATATATCTATATCCCTTTCCCCTAAAATTAATGGGCAATTTCCACATCTATCCACATACTTACCACAGTAATTATCATAATGGCATCCTCCTGTAAAAAGCCACATATCATGCATTATCCATATTATTGGCTTATCCATCTGTGCCAATTTCATTACATCAATAACTGATAGAAAAGAATTAACCCAGTGAAGCACTACAATATCTGCATCCTCTACTGAGCTATTATGGGAAATATCTGTTCCAAGCAAGTCCCTTGCTATCCCACCTCTTGCTAACAACCTATTTATTCCATTTTTTATCTTAGACGATAGCTGCGCAACCGGGTTAGAAAAAGCTTTTATTACTTTCTTATCACCGTTTCTTCGCGTTCTCACCATTATTTGTGAATCAATTCCGAGAGCTGTTAGGCTCTCATTTAACCGCCATGCGCCCTTAAAAGCTCCGCCAATATCAATTGTTGTAATGTGCAACACTTTCATTAATCATCTACCAGTTCCTTTCTTGCCCATTCTCCCACCTTTTTTCTGATATTGATCCAATACTTTTTCATAAATTTCTATATACTTTTTGCTAACCTTACTAATTGCAAACTTACCCTTTGCCTCTTCTGCTATCTTCTTAGAATCATATGCCATATATTTCCCGTACATTAATTTCATGCCATTATAAATTGCCTCGGTACTACCTGTTTCAACCAAAATACCATTTTGTGGATTTACAATAGACTCAACCCCTCCGCTCTTTGATGCAACAATCGGTTTTCCCAACATCGCTGCCTCCGCAATAGCACACCCAAATGACTCAAAAAGACTTGCAGAAATTACAAAATCCATTTCAGATTCAATGGCAAAAAGTTTATTCTTATCACATAATCCATAAAATAGACAATTATCGGATACGCCAAGCGTTTTTGCTAAATCTATATATTCATTTAAATACCCTCCACCCCCCATAATATGCAGAAATACATTGTATCCTTCATCAAGCATCTTACGGAGTGCTGGCAGAACAAATTGTACCCCCTTTATTTCGCGGCTATAAAAGCCTGCAACCATTCCAACATTAACATAATTATTTTTCTTATATAACTTTACATCGCAATTAACTACCTGAGAAATTTTTATTCCATTATATATTGTATGAAAAAAGTATTGAGGGAAAATTTTTTCTAAATTATTTTTCAAATCATCAGAAACACATGCATTATAGAGACTGTGCCTATAAGCAAACTTTGCATAATAATAGTGAGGAAAACAGTCTACACCAGATCCTTTGGTTGAAGAATGTTCTGTTATTATTACTGGTATATGAAATAATTTGCCCAACATCACCGCAAATCGTCCTGATTCCGTTGCAACATTCCCATGTATAATATCTGGATGGAACTCTTTAACAATTTTTTTCATTGCCCCAAACATAAATAACCTGTTTCGCACTTTTTGGGGCAAACAATATTTTGAACGGTATACCAAGATTCCACCCTCTATACGGCTTACAAAACTCTCTTCGATATTCCTGTCATAAGGATAATAAATTGCACAATTACAAAATCTATTTAAATCAACTGCCTGCTCATAATGGAAGCCTCCACCCTTTTCGGCCCCGGCAGTTTCCCCAAACCAACTGACCATCATTAATACATTCACTGTTAATCTCCTTTGGCATTCATGATTCGTTTAATTATTGAAGCCGTGTTTCTTCTTCCAATTACCAAAGAAATACTATACGCAATTATCGTTCTAAACATTTCTTTTCTAGAGATACTAAAAAAAAGAGAGACTTCCTCGTCAATTTTATTTTTATTAACACATTGTGCATTTTTTAAGGAAAAACTATCCATTTTATCTATCTCCTGTAGTGAAAAATCATACTCTCTATATTTTCCTGTATCCCCCCCTTTAATATTATTTTGTGAGAAACAATTTACACCGGATCCATCATATCCGTTATTCCTCACTTTACTAACAGTAGGGAATATAACTTTGTAGTTATGAAAAAATATATACAGCCCCCAAGCCAAATCCGTCGGACGAATCTTATTATTATTTACTAAATCTGGAGTGTATTCCACCATTCCTTTTACAAAATTACAAAATTGATTAGGGCTTGTCTTTTTCAATTTACGCATTAATTTTATGTTATAATACATCTTAAGAAATGTTTCCATATTTACATATTTTTCAAGAATAGCATCCTTATCACGATACATACCAAATCCATATGCTGAAAAATATGTGGAGATTTGTAAAATATTGGCATTATCATTTGTAACTGTTATGGGATACATGTATCCTGAAACTGCTATTACATTTTTATCTTCCTTGTAATACTCCATACATATATTCATATATTCTAAGAAATTAGGTGAAAAGACATTGTCATCCTCAGAAAATATATAACCATCATGACTTTTGATAATAATATCCCGAACTGTTTTGTAGTTCCCTGTTGGTCCTAAATTACTCTGATGCTTAATAACATTTACACTTTTAAATCCAACTATTTTATTGTCAAGATACTTTTCAATTTTTTTATATCCACTCCAATGCTTTTCATCTGCCGGATAATCCAATCCTATATATAAATCTGTATTTTCTGCATTTGAATTTTTTTGAAGTGAACATATACATCTTAACAAATGCTCATATCTGCATAGTGTAATTATCATTACAGGTATCATTATGTCCCTCCATTATATATTATATGGCGAACAATGTCAGCCTACTTGGCATTGACTCACAATATCCACATTCCCCAGCGCTTCTTTAAAATACTGTGTTAGATAACTTCTCCTTCCAACAGAAGTCAGCAAAATATTCAACCCCATTTTAAACACCTTCCCTTTATATCGCTATCCACTTTTACTCCCTTAACCAAAAAAACTTTTACTTGCTGCCCTTCTGTGGCAATCTAAAATTATACGACAAATTTTCTCCGTTATAGCTAAATCTAAGTCTCCATATATAGGTAATGTCAATACCCTTTTACTAATATACAATGCTACAGGCGTTTTCCCCACATCATACTTATTGTGAAAACATGCAAAAGTGTTAGTAAGTGGATAAAAATACTTTCTTGTAATAATGTTATGTTTCGCTAATTCTTCATACAATTCATTCCGGCTGGCTCCAAAATCAGTTTCTTCTATTATTATTGGGAAATAAGCATAATTAGAGTTTACCAGCCTCTGCACCGGATTTAAACGTATCCCCTCTACCCCCTCTAAATAATTTCGATAGCACTCTGCAATCTTCCTTCTCTTTTCAATTTCTTCATTAATATGGCGTAAATTGCACAACCCCATAGCCGCACAGAACTCATTCATTTTTGCATTTGCGCCAACCCCATCAACAATTTCAGGGCCTCTAATGCCAAAGTTTTTTAACCGATACAATTCCCTTCCAAACTCTTTGTCCAAAAAACATACAGCACCACCTTCAATAGAGTTAAAAACCTTAGTTGCATGAAAACTAAAGCAAGCAGCATCTCCAAACTGGCCAATACCCTTTCCTTGGTAACTTACCCCAAAAGAATGTGCTGCATCGTATATTACCTTTAATCCATATTTTCGGGCAATTCTGTCTATCTCTTCCACATTGCAAACATTCCCATAAACATGCACAGGCAAAATGGCACATGTTCTGTCCGTAACTAATTTTTCAATCTCCTCAACATTAATTGTAAAATCATCTGAATTAATATCACAAAATACAGGCTCTAATCCATTTCTTACTATTGCATGCGTAGTAGATGCAAATGTAAAAGGGGTCGTTATTACTTCTCCCTCCAAATGCATTGCTTGCATAGTCAATTCCAGCGCCATATGCCCATTTGTCAATAACTCTACATTATCAACGTTAAGGTAATGTATTAATTGCTCCTGGAACTTCTTATGTTTCTCTCCCATATTAGTGAGCCAATGGGAACTCCATAAGCCCCTAATTTCCTCAACATATTCATCTAGTTCTGGCATAGAAGAACGTGTTACAAATATTTTATCCTGCATACATATTCCCTGCTTTCCACTACTTTAAAAGCACTTATCCATTTTTTATTTTTGCACTCCAATACTGTATTGTTTTACTTATTCCCTCTTCAAAACTAATCTGTGGCACAAATCCAGTATCCTTTGTTAAATCATAGATACTCACACAAGAGCTAAATACTTTTTCGGAATAAGCTGGAATATCTCCTATACCCAATTCCAATTTTGGATTGACCATATCGCGTATAATCATTATATATTCTTTCAAAGGTTTGAATACACCGCTTCCTATTCCATAACACTTTGAAGCCACCCCCTTATCCCCTATCATGTATAACGCCCGTACAACTTCCCTGACATAAAGGAAATCCCACATTTGCTGCAATGAACCGTAACTTGGTTTCCTCCCCCGTAATAAAGATGTAATAGTATATGTTATAATATTATTATCCTTTCTTCCTTCCCCAAAAGTACTAGGAATTACTGTCCAGTTAAAAGGCATCTGCAACATCCTCGCCCTGGTTTCTAACATATAATGTGCTGCTGTTTTTGCCGCACCATACATATCACTTGGTGTCTGTCTTGCGTTCACATCCATAATACTCTCACAAAAAGCGTATTCTGCAACAGTACCTATTCCAATAAATCTTTCTGCATTGATTTCTTTCGCATAATCCAGCATTTGTAAAGAAAAGCGAATGTTATCTAACTGTATATCACATTCATTTTTCAATTCACTTGACACTCCCGCCCAAGCCAAATGATAGAAAACATCAATTTTCTTGTTAGACTGTTTTAATGCTTCATACTCGGCCGAATCATAGACTACTGAATGAAGTAATTGAATATTCTCTCCCGTCATTTTATCAAATGTCCCCGGAGCCCTCACTAATGCAACCACTTCAATATCACGATCCGTTAATTCTCTTATAAGCCATGAACCAATAAAACCAGTTCCTCCTGTTACAACAACTCTTTGCATCTAACTCCTCCAGATCATTTTACGTATATTTATTCATTTATTATAACTTCAATCCGATTCATCTGCCATCCTCTATATAAATATTCTTTCTCCTCTACCACCTCATATCTTTCTGCAAGCGCATTGGCAAACTCTCCTCCTGCAAACGACAAATATAGCAGATTCACTTTCCCCTTTATACGTTCTTCCAATAAATCCCAATTAATTTCTTCCGTTATTTGATATACATCAAAAATACGTACCTTTTCATTTTCTATTGGCATTCTTTTTTTCTGAATGGCATCCCAATATTCAGTATCCTTACGAAACCCATCCACAATTTCTCCTACTAATGCCATGCCATCAAAAAAATATGCGTTATTATCCAGTGCTGGAAATAGAACAATATTACTATCCTCCAAAGCATCCGACAACGCTAAACCCAATACTTTTTCCAACCCAAGCATTTGCCTGTTGTAAATCATACCATCTCCAAGTGGGGTTTCCATAGTTGTAACCATGATATCGCTACCAATATTATACTTTGAAAAACACAATCTACTTAAAGGATCTATGGTCTTAAAACACGAAACCAGTAACATTACAACTATAACACCATGCAATACCCAAGCAACAATTCCCTTACAGAAATATAGAGACATTACTAATGCTATTAAATATAGTGTCACCTGATTTGTATCATTATATCTGGGATGGTTGACTGTCTTAAATAAACAACTAAACACCGTAAATGCCATATGGCTACAAAATACTGGTATCAAAAAATATACATCTTTCATTTTCTTTGTGTATAGTAAATAAGCAACTCCACTAATACACATTAATAAAAATATCCAGTTGAAATTTAATACATATAATACTTTTAATTTATTGACAATATATCCTGGTTCAAAAACAAACCCTCCATCTCCTGCACTCCATGGTCCCAGCAGCCTATACACTACAATCCATATTACTCCTGGCACTACCATAAGATAATACTCTTTTTTAGCAAACAGCCTTTTTATCCGAACTATATATTGAAACTCTCTATCGTTAATAAAATCACAAGCTGCCGTTCCCGCACACATAGCACCATATACTATAATTGCAGGTTCTTTTGTAAAACAAAATAGCAAAGAAAACGCTGTAAAATAAACCCACCTTCTTTTATAAAGACAATATATCACACCAGGAAAGAGACATTGACAGGCAAAATCCAAATTATGGTAGTATACCATCCCTAACAAAAACGGTGACCACCCAAAAATAGCAGTTAGTATCAAGTACTGCCATTCACTCTTGTTTTTAATCACAATCTTCAGTATTCCATAAAAGGAACAGATACCAAAAAGCAAAAGCATTATATTAACTGCCATCATTGCCATCGCAACATTATCCGTCACAAGAATCATAAGACGGACTAGCGCTCCATAAGACTGGGCAATATGTCCGTAAATTGCCAGATTGCTAATAGAACCAAGCGTTAAGTCCCTGCAAGCAGTATAATATAACAGCCCGTCCCATTTAAATTGTACAGCATCGGCATCTATAAACAAAAAACTCGTGAAAATAAGCAATAAATATAAACCAATATGCTTGTGGAAATGTCTCTGTATATTTGCGAACTTCACCCTTTTACTTCTAGCTTCCTTATTAGCAAATATTAATAATCCAAATACCATTATCCAAATTACTTCAATTGCCAAAAATACCAGCTCCCGTTGCTGGATTAAAGACCTGGCCGTTGCCAAAAACAAAATAATGCTTACTGCCAAACCTGCCATCGAAATGCTTCTCATTTGCTTAGAGATGTTTTCATTTTCTTTAACCAAATACATGGTTCCAGAATAAAACATTGCCGTCAACAATGTTGCCAATGCCCCTACCCATTTAAACAATATCCCTTTATATAATATTGTAAAAAAACACCAAGCACTAAAGCCGGCAAAAATAGATGCTATTCCTAAAAGGAATGCCAATGTATTTTTATTTTTCTTCATCCAACTTTGAATATAACCATTCCCCATATTATCACTTATTTACCTGTATTTATCATCCTAGTCGATTATATCCCTATCATGATACTTTAAATTTATCCGTCTCTCTTCTATTACCACTGGATGCCCCATAACCCTAATATTTATATTTAAGATATACTCTCCCAAAAATCCCAAAAAGAATGTCTGCACTGCTCCGACAAAAAAAATACCGATAATAATTGCAGCTGTCCCAACGTCATAATATTCCCAATTAGTAATTTTTAGTATAAGTGTAACTACCGAAATTAACAAACAAATTATGGACATAATTCCCCCTAAGAAAGTTGACATTCTCATAATCGCTTTCGTAGATGAAGTAATCCCCAGCATGGCAAAATCATAGTACCGCATAAAATTAAAACTTGTTTTTCCCTGTTTCCGTCGTTCCTGTGTGTATTCCACTTCAGCCCTTTTACCACCAAGTTCTGCTACTAATCCTCTTAAATAAGGAAGCGGATCCTCAAGCCTGCGGAGAACCTTTATAAATGTGGCATCATATAACCCAAATCCATCAAACTGCTTAATATGTTCCGTCTCTGAAATACCTGCCAGTAAATTATAATAAATATTACGAAAAAAATATAACAGCTTATTCTCGCGGCTTTTTGATTTTATTCCTGCCACAATTTGATAGCCTTCCTCCCACTTAGCAATAAATTGAGGAATTACTTCCGGCGGATCCTGCATATCTGCATACAGCATTACCGCACAATCTCCTTCTGCTTGAGAAAGCCCGTAAAAAGAGGACTTTGAAAAGCCAAAATTAGTAGAGTTAAATATTGCCTGAACCCTAATATCCCTCTCACAAAGCTCACTAATTATACTTCGGGTGCCATCTACTGATGCATTATCAATAAATAAAATCTGCATTTGATAATTAGAAAGCTGCTCCGTAAATATGCCACAGACCTTATTATATATATTTAATATATTTTTTTCTTCATTATAGGTTGGAACTACTACTGTCACTATCTTCATATATTTTCCTATTTTCTTTTTCCACATGTACAGCCAAATCATTTTTCAGCGGGATTTTCAGAATTTTCTTATCCCAGCAACCGTCTTTTCACGAATTTTATTGGTACTAAAAGATAATACCATACAGGAAAATTCTCCTTCAAACTCCTGTCATCCTGTTTCCACATAAGCAGTATATTTTCCTGCTGCGAACTGACACCTGCCACAGCATCAGAACAGCTGACAATTAAAGGCAAATATCCCATAGGATGTTTCCCTTTCCTGCACCGCATAAGGAAATTATAATCCGCGGTAATGGAAAAGCTCTCATCAAACCCATAATAGCGCATCACCTGTGTATTCACAAACATAGACTGATGGCAAGGCATCCTTCCCATAAGCAAAAGTTTCAAAATTATATTTTTTCCTGGGTATCTCTCAATCTTTTTATGATCTGCATACATCCTCACCACATCGCCATAATAAATATCGCTTATATCCTTCCTGCTACCAATGATATCTGCCACATATTCCAACACATGATCGTCATAAAAAAAATCACCGCTATTTAGAAAAAGCACATAATCTCCTGTACATCTCTTTATTCCTTTGTTCATGGCATTGTACAGGCCACTGTCTCTTTCAGAAACAAAAACAACGTCATTCTTTAATTGACTATTTTTTATCCTCTGTTTAATTTTCTGAACCGTCCCGTCGGTTGATAAACCATCAATAATAATATACTCGTAATTCCTATAAGTCTGCGACATTACTGAAGCCATTGTCTTTTCAATCGTGTCAGCAGCCTGATAGCAGACTGTCACTATAGAATATTTTATTTTTTCTTCCATTCCATTATCGTCCTGTTAACCGATGCAAAATTCTAAATAAAAAAACAAAGACCGGGTGCATATAGGCAATCAATAATGCACATTCCTTCATATATAACGGAATCTTTGGATTTTGCATTGTATTTTTCATATTTTTGCGCAAATCCTTTTTCAATTTGCCTATCACCTGTGTATCATAACAGTCATTCCTACACATAGCAGTAATCACAGCCATTTCATATTCCGTATGAAAGGCAATAATGTCCGACTTCAGATTCGGATACTTTGAAATCAATTCCATTCTGATTCGCATGTAGTTATCAAAAGCTTCTTTGTGACGCCTTGTAAACCCTCCATGAGAGATACTTCCCTTTCGCACATATCTAAAATATAACTCCCTTGGGATAATTCTCACCTTTCCTGCTTTCTCAGCAAGCTGTACCACCATAGCATAATCTTCGCCAATTGTTACACTTTTACAAAAATTAATTTCCTCAAATAATTCCTTCTGAAATAATTTGGTACATGGGGATCCTGTTAGATAACGGGTATGATGCATTTGGTACATACATTGTTCAGCGTTTTCACAATCAATATATTCGCCGCCAAACATTTGAGTATGCCGTTCTCTTCCTCTATCATCAATATCCTTAAATATACAGCATACCATTCCTGCCCCGGTTTCATCCATCTGCGCCTTCATCACTTCAAGCATAGATCCATCTATCCAGTCATCAGAATCCACAAACATAATCAGGCTGCCATTTGCGTATTTCACCCCATCTGCACGGCATGCTGCCGGCCCCTGATTTTTGTTATGAAAAACCCTGATTCTGCTGTCACCGGCGGCATACTTCTCACAAACCCTTCCGCTGCCATCCGTAGAACCATCATCCACCAGGAGCAGTTCCCACTTCCTGTATGTCTGCCGCTGCACGCTTTCAATACAACGCCCTACATATTTCTCTGTATTATATACAGGAACAATCACACTAATTTCCGCCATCCTGCCACCTATCTTTCTATGCCCTCCAGCACATCTTCTTTCCCGCGGACAAAATTTGTAATAAGCTTGGGCAGCGCATTTTCAAAATCCTCAAACGCAATAGATTGGTTATACAAAGCCTTAGTATAAATTTTCAATTCCTTCACTACATTCCGTCCCGGGTTCTCCAAAATATGTTCTATTGCCTTTTTACAGTCTTCTACCGTCCTCACCGGGTAGGAAAGTGGCGCCAGGTTTTTCAGAGAATAGCCAAACGCTATGGAGGGAATCCCGAAAAACTGGCATTCCCACAAAGCTGTGCCTGTAAGGGTAGAAACAGCCACAGAACCCTTCATCAAATCATAGGTACTGCTCTCCAGCTTAATCAGGCGTACATTGGGTATCTTAACCATATCCTGATAATATTCCTTTGTCCTCATTAATGCAAGCTGCTCCGGATGGGCTTTCACATATATTTTCATAGAATCCGGCAATGCCCTGCTTAATATCGCAAGTGGAATCATATGATCAGCATACATGTCCCCTCCCATGGGGTTAGAAGTTGCTTCCGGCTGAAAATGCAAAGGAAAATAGATATAATTTTCCCCCGCTACCGGATCCACTGCCAGGGAATTATAAAAATCCCTTAACGAAAGGCTGGCACGTTTCAGCGGGGCCGCCTCTTTCCACCGCTTCATCGCTACTGGGACCATTCCGAGCATTTGGGGTATCTTTTTTAAAGAAGCCCCTATAAACTTTACCCCTAAGCCATGTTCCACATAATAGGGCCCTAATATCCCACGCCAGATCCTGATAATATTTGTTTCATCACATCTGGTGCGCAGCCTTCTTTTAAAAGGATTAACCTTCATATACCAAGGTTTCATCTTATCTGGTTCTAAGGAAGCCCACCCATCAAACAGTTCTCCCACCTTTTTTTCCAAGGGGATCTCATCTAGCGGCGTATTCTGGTATTGCTTTTTCAGCTTTTCATATTCTTTAGCCAATTGTTTATCCATACACCGAATATCCTTAAAGGGATACCTTCTGTCCTGTATAATGCTTACATTTATCATTTGTACTGGAATATCCAGATACTTGCACAGATAATAAATCATGCAGTCATAGCCCTCATGAGGGGCTCCGGAAATAAATACATGGGTAATCTGTTTTCGCTGTAAAAAATTGTACCAGAAAAACAGGTTATGCATATATACAGTATAATGGCATTCCAAAGAAGGATTTATTTTAAAATATTTATAACCCTCAAACCGTCTCTGCTGGTGCATAAGTTCCATACTGTGCAGGTTCATATATTGAAGCAGGTTATCATCAATGGGTATATAATTTTTCATATCCAGCTGGCCGTCATCATAAACCCCCATCGCCGTATGTTTCCGCAGGATACATTCGCCAAGTTTGCTGAACACCGGAATTTCACTCGGCGTTCCCACAATCATATAGACAGATGCCTCAGGTATCTTTTCTTTTACCTTTTTTACGATACTGCTGCTGAAATTAGATTCATTCACCAAATCCAATAGAATATTTACCATTGTTTATTCCTGCGCTTTCCTGCCAATGCCTTCCTGCAAGATTGCTTTCCCCCCTGCTATTTTGTACACCTGGTCACAGCTTTGGATCGTGGTCATTCTATGGGCCACAATAATCAGGGTTTTCAGCCCCTGAAGAGATTCTATCGCTTCCATAACCGCCGATTCCGTCTGGTTATCCAAGGCAGAAGTAGCTTCATCCAAAACCAGAATATCAGGATCATAATACAACGCCCTGGCAATCGCCACTCTCTGCCGCTGCCCCCCTGAAAACTTAATTCCCTTCTCCCCTACGATAGTATCAATCCCCCCTGGAAGGCTCTGCACGTAGTCCTTTAATTGTGCCTGCTCCAAAGCTTTCCATACCTTATCATCCTCAATCAGTTCTTGTGAAATGCCAAAAGCTACATTGTTCCGGATAGAATCGTCCGTTAGGTAAACTGTCTGCGGCACATACCCAACCGTCCGGCTCCAGGTTTCCGGCAATTCCTTTATGTCCACACCGTCCATTTTGATTGCCCCTGTCTGGGCAGGCAGCAACCCCAGGATCATATCTGCCAGTGTGGTCTTACCCGCACCTGACTCCCCAATAAAGCCAACCGCAGATCCCTTATGGATTGACATATCCAGTTGGCTGATAACCGCCCTTTCAGCATCAGGATATTGCCAGCTTACATTTTCCAGGGTAATTTCCCGCTGGAATTTCATCCCTGCAACAGAATCCTTTTTTTCTTGCCTCTTAAGGCTCTCTCCTGTTCTTGCATATTCCTCAACTTCGTGAATGTTTCTATATACATCATCTACCATAGCCTGATAGTAAACAATCGTATTAAAATGATTGGTAATTTTCCCTACAGAAGGCAGAATCCGAAAAGCCGCTATGGCAAACGCCGCCGCATGGGAAACAAATTCTGTACCATTTTGCCCCATCAGTGACTGGATACAAAGCATCAGGACAACTGCGGATACACAGGTTCCTTCTATCACATACGCCGGAGTCTCCGCGGCAAAATTTTTGGCCGCGTTTGCCTTATTCTTTTCCCTTACAGCATGGTTAAACTGTCCCGCGAAATAAGGCTGCCTTTTGGTGACCATAACATCCTTTATACCATTAAACGCCTCATTGACTGCTTTCAGGCAAAGCTGCCCATATTTTAACGCGTTCTGCCCCTCTCTGCGCATGGTTTTCCGGAAGCCAAGGATAGTAACCAAAAGAGCCACCACTGCCGAAACCGCCATAGTCAAAGCCATAACATAGTCTGTCACAAATAACACGATAATAATCAAAAAGGCGGACATGCACTCCATCATGATGGTAAAAATACTCGTCAGTGTGGCGGACACCCCTGTAATATCATAAACGATACTCCGAAGCAGTGTGGCAGTGTTGGTATTAATATGAAAGGTGTACTGCCTTCCTAAATAGGAATTCATTAGACGCATGGATATTTCCTTCTCCACCTTCCTGTAAAAACGGTTCTTATAATAGGAGAGGAACCCCATATATAAATTTTTCGCAAGATATACAATTATAATCCCAGCGGAAACCAAAATTACCAGCCCGGATGCACTGTTAATGTGAAACCTTTTCCAAGCTCCGGCATAAGCTTCATTTTCAAGAAGTAAGTCAGGCGTCAGGATTACCTGAACCAGCGGGACCACCACGGTAACGCCCATCATTTCCAAAAAAGAGCCTATACTTAATAGTACAAACAGTATCACACATCCTTTTCTCTGCTCTGGTGTAAAGATATAATAAAATTTTGCGTAAATCTTCTTAATTTGTTTTAAAATATTCATATAGTGTTTCTTCACTGGTATGCCATAATTTCATCAATTTCCCTTTTCATGGTTTCCAGTGCATTTTCCTTCCAAAATACACTCTTTCCGCCGGACACGTTATCCTCCTGGATCAGGCGGCACAGCTCCTGTGCATCCATAAAAAAACTGGCAATTCCCTTTTCACACAGCAATTCCAGCTCAGGTGTGGCCTCCGGCTTCCAAATAAAAGTCTTTAAGCCAAACCATAATCCTTCAAAGGTTGCCGTTGAACCAAAGGTACCAACCTGATAAGAGGACACTGCAAACAGCTCATACAAATCCGTATGGTTATTATCTACCACACAGACCCCTGATCCCGCCAACGCCGGATACCTTTCCCTCCATCCCTCATATTCTCCCGGGTGCAGCTTATAAATGATTTTGTACTTTTCCTGGCTGATTATGCCCTGAAGCCTTACCGCAATATCTGATAACATTATCCCAATAGGGGACTGGGAAATAAATATGATAATTGCCTTATCCGCTTTCTCGGTTTTCCGGCTTACCTCCCTGGCATATTTTTCCAAATAGGGAAATCCTACCTCACGTATCCTTTCTTTGGGGATTGGGAACCTGGCCGCTTCCATCCAAAAGCTGGAAAAAACAAATAAATACTGCGGAAACTGCTCTATCTCTATATCCTTTGGGTAATTATACGCCGTATGCACTCTCCCTGTCATACCATGCTGTAGTTCTATTGTAGGTATCCGGAATCTTAATGCCAGTTCATTCATTACCATACAGTCCATATGATACCCTACCACTTCCAAAATTACCCTGGGATTTATTCTTTCCAAAAGCCTTTTAAATGCTTTCTTTTTTATCTGATATATATAATAACCACTTACCATCTTATCCAATATGCTGTCCATTGTATAGGATAAACCATATGTCCCGCATATTTCTTCTATGGGAAGCTGAATCCTTTCCTTTATTTCTCCTCTTAGACTCTTTACTTCTCCTTTTCCGCATAAATATAGTTTAGTATAAAAATAAATCATTGCCACTGCTTCAATATAATCCGTATACATGAGATTTCTTGTCTTAACTGGCCTGAAATGCTTTTGGTGATAAGGTCTTTCAAGTACCAGGCTATTCTCATATTCTTCTGCAATCAGATCCGTGTATATACATTCATAACTATCCTCTTTCCATACCCTGCGCTCATGGTTAAATATCAATATCTCATGTTTCCCTTTGGGAATCCTGCTGTATCTTACCGAATACCACAAAGTCCCTATCCTGGCTTTCAACTGCTGCCACGAAGAAAGTGCCGCTCTCACATGCGCTTCCCCATGGCCTGCCCTGGCAGCTTCCAATTCATTGTGCAAAACATGCCGAAAATATATCCAGTAATGGAATCCGTTTATCTGATCCTCTATCAGTCCGTATTTACTTTCTATCTCTAAAAATGCATCAAGGTTCATTTTTATCCCTTTTTTCTGTCTGGTTCCGTTTCCGCCTATTTTCCATAGCATCCAAGTTCAAACAAATAAACATGCTCATATTGTCCTTTCATTCCCATAGCAGTTAAAGTCGCACCAACAACCGGGGCTACCAATACATCACATTGTGCCAATAACCAGACTGAAATTAAATACTCCAGCATTCTGTCATATTTATACCCTCTGGGATACTCCCCAGAATCAAATACTTCATTGAGCCACTTTCCTTTGGTTTCTGCTGCTGACAAACGCTCTGTTTTATTTGAAATCATTTTATTTCCATAATAAGCCTTCATTTTCCCAAAAAGCTGCTCATCTTCCGTAGCAACAAAGATAAATTCATATTCTCCCCATTTTTTTATTAATTCCTCAATTTTATCAATCGTCTGCTGTGCATCAGGGGGAATAGAATGCCATTTAGGCTGTGCTGACACAAAATCAGTTCCCCGGCACTTAACCCCCATTATACTGTGCTTTCCAAACCCCAACCTTTCTGCTTCTCTTATACATTTTTCCTCAACTGAATGATTTAAATGAATATATTTTTCAATAATTCTATGATTTTCCCAAAGCTTTAAACTGTCATATACATCACCCAAAAGGGATTCTGGTGCGTCTCCAGCACTCATAATTACATTTTTACTTTTATAAACCTCCTCCAGGGATATTCCCATAGGCTGTAAAAAGAAAAATTCCCATCCATTTATCTTCCCTACCTGCTCATCTTCCAGTAAGTAATCATTTGGATAGTATTTACAATCAATAACCGGTATTGCATCCTTTTCAATTGCCTGCTTTATATGATATACAATCTGGTTATATAAGCCCATAAATCCTAAATCTGATTTTGAACACCTGATTACATAAAATAGCTTTTCAGGATTCCGTTTTCCAAAACATGCCAGGTACTCATGGCAAATATTATGATACAGCATTCCCCGTATTCGCCTGCATACCTTATTATTTTTATTTATCCACGGGTTTGATATAAAATAGTTATAGAACCTTGTTGCCCCCCCCCAAAGTATAAGCAGCACATTTTTCTAATACATTCATCCTTATCTCCTAACGTCCTGCATTCTCCCACACCTTCCAGGGTGCCTTACCATCCTCCCAAAGCTTCTGCAGATAATCCCTGTCATGGATATTGTCCATCGGCGACCAAAACCCCGGATGCCTGTATGCTGCCATTTGGCCCTGCCTTGCCAGCCCCTCAAATGGGCCTGCCTCCAGCATTTCCCCGCCATCCCCCAGAAATTCAAAAATATCCCTGCTGCATACCATATAGCCTGCATTAATCCAGGACTGGTCCTTTCTGGCTTTCTCCTTAAATCCGCTAATTATGCCTGCCTCATCCAGCTTAATAGCGCCAAAGCGCCCTTCCGGCTGAGTAGTAGTAATTGTCACGGCCCTCCCATGGCTTTGATGGAATTCCAGCAGTTTAACCAAATCAACATCCGCAACTCCGTCCCCATAGGTAAGCATAAAAGTGTCACCATCAATATAATCCCTGACCCTCAAAATCCTGCCTGCCGTAGGTGTATCATACCCTGTATCCGCCAAGGTTACCCTCCACGGCTCTACTTTGGAATTATGGGATATGGCAGTCCCCTCCCTGATATTAAAAGTGCTGTCCGTCTGGTAACGATAATAATGGGTAAAAAATTCCTTGATCATATGCCCTTTATAGCCACAACAGATAATAAAATCATGATAGCCAAAGGCGGAATATATTTTCATGATATGCCACAGAATCGGACGCCCTGCAATCTCTACCATAGGCTTCGGCTTTATCCGGGACTCTTCACTGATTCTTGTCCCCTTCCCCCCCGCCAGGATCACTACCTTCATTGCCCTAAACCCCTTTCCGGCTTTCAGCGCCAATTTACCCAAGGTGCCATACCGGCATTCCACAAATTTTCCATATTGACCCTGTCCCGGTAAGTTTCCACCGGCGTCCAGAAGCCATAATGCTTATATGCCGAAAGCTGCTTTCTGTCTGCAAGGTTATCCATTAACAACTGCTCCACCTCATAATTGCCAACCAAAATATCAAATACCTTCTGGTTTAAAACATAAACACTGGCACTGGTCCACGCCATTTCGTGTCCTGGCGCTTTACTGTTCCTTATAACCTGCCCTCTTTCATCAATGGCAACCGTTACATTTCGGCCCGTGGGCCTGGCCACCGCCATTGTTGCCATCTTTCCCTCTGCCTTGTGGTACGCCACCAGTTCATCAATGGAAATATCTGACAGGCAATCTCCGTAGGTTAATAAAAAGCTGTCCTCTTTTATATATTCCCTGATTTTTGATACCCGCTGCCCGGTGGAGGAATACAGCCCTGTATCCACCACTGTCACCTTCCAGTCCTCTGTACGTTTTTTGTGGATTTCTATTGTGTTGCTCTGAAGGTCTACCGTAATATCAGACTGGTAAATATAATAATCCATAAAATACTGCTTGATCAGATCTACCCTGTAACCGCCGCATATCACAAATTCATGGAATCCATATGCAGAGAAGCCCCTCATAATATGCCATAAAATTGGTTTCCCGCCAATTTCAGCCATAGGTTTGGGGATATCCTCCTGCTCATTGCTGATGGTGCTTTTCTGCCCACCTGCCAAAATTACCACTTTCATAGCCTTCAAGCCCTCTAACCTTTCGTTGCTCTATTCTTCTTCCACACCGGTTCTTTTAATATATCCAGATACTGGCGTGAAATCCTCCGGGAATCATACAGGGAAAAATCCACCTCCCCGCTGTGGTTCTCCCCCAGCCTGATTTTTTCAATCCATTCCTCTACAGAATAGGGATCTTCAACATAAACCGCCTTTCCCTGTGTTACCTCTGGAACAGACGTGCATTTGGCAGCAACCACCCTCGTCCCAAAGAACATTGCTTCCACAGGCGGCATTCCAAACCCTTCAAACACACTGGGAAACAAAAAGGTGTGACAATGCTGATAAAGGGCATTTCTCTCTTTATTGCTGATATACCCAGTGAGTAGTACATGCCCCTCCAGGTGCCTGCCCTGAATCTCATTCTGCAAATCCCTCTGCGCATTGCCACTTACTCCGCTGACAAGCAGTTTATCCGGCAAGCCCCTTTTCTCTGCCACAATTTGATCTATCATCTTAATCAGTGTCCCTATATTTTTATGGGGTATCATTTGGGCTACTGTATAGAAAAAACCCCTTTTCTCAATATTGTACTTTTTCTGTATAGCAGAAAAGCCCTCTGTGTTCTCCCTCTTTACTAAAATAGGATTATAGATAACCTGTATATCATTCCGGTGGTACTTTCTCTCAATATCTTCCTTCACCCATTCGGAAATCGTCAGGATTTTCGCCGCAGTAACCATATCCATTTTCCAGCACAGCCTTGAATACGCTACCTCATGAAAGGGATGGTATTTTGGATAATGAAATGCCTGCAGGTCGTGTATTACACAGATATAATCTATCCCCCCGTTCAGCCAGGGCTTACAATATACCGGCTCAAAGCATTTTCTAAAGCCGTGCTCCCTCAAAAAACGGTTTTGGTATCTATTCTGCCAGAGAATGCGCCTGGCAATTCCAGCCGAATCAATCTCCGCCACCAAAAGACTGAATCTTGGATCCTTTTCATACTTACGAAAGGTTTCCGCATTGTCTTTTGAAACCAGAAGCGTCAGCGAAAAATCCTCTAAAAGGCCAGAAAAGCCATCCAGGAGATTCCGGATATAAGATTCGGTACCGCCTACCTTTCCCGGACGGAGCCAGAGTAAATCCACCGCTACATTATCCATGTATTTTCCCTATTTCTTTCCAATTTTCATTAAGTATATCATATATTCAGGAAATTGTATATAAAGTATACTTTTCTGTTTCAATTTCCACAGCCTTCAGCCCATCAATTTCATTTAAAACTTCTTTGGGAGCTATAACGACTGTTTTCCCCCTTCCACCTTTTTGTATTTCCTCTTCCAGCTTCTCCTTTGGCACAGCCCTGTAGGGCTGCCTTAAATAACCGTAAAAATTCCTCAGATAGTAATTCCCACCGTTTACATAATAAATAAAGTCATAGTTTTCCCCATTCAAATATTCTGCCATCCTTACAGCGTCTTTCTGTATTATTTTCCCGGAGGCTATGTTATTTGAATATACAGGAAGTTGGAAGCAGTTAATAATTGCCATGGCAGCAACTGCCGCAATCCCCATCCCAACAATCCTTCCCGGCCTCTCCCTCTTCCCGTTCCATGCCGCCCATACGATAACCCCAAACAGCACTCCCAAAATAAGCACAATAACCGCATCTGCAAAGGGCAAGATATACTTGGTGATATTTTCCAGCAGCAGGAAAAAATGCCCGTCCATAATCGCCTGTCTTGTGCCTCCCTTCATCACCAGAAAATAACAGAAGGCAAACAGTAAAAATATACCAGCCGCAATCCCAACTTTCCTATTTTCCAGGAAATCCACCCTCCAATGCCTCTTGGCAAATAGAATAGTCACTATGGGGACAAATATGTGAAAATAACGGAAAAGGAACTTATGGGGCAGCAATTCCCCCCTTTCTTCAGTGAGCACAATTAAGATAACAATTTCCAGCACAAGAAATATCAGGGATAGGATACAAAACCGCGCCATTTTCTGGCTATGCCCGGTCATTTTTTTATAACATGCAAACAGCGACAGGGGCGGCAGCACCCCCATATTCAAAAAGAGAAAGGATACATAAAAGCATATGCCAAGCACGCCTCCTAGGAACGTATTGGCATTCATTGGGAACAGGCTCATGAACTGCGTACCATAATGGTCGCTTCCCTGCTGAAATCCGTTCAGGGATCTGATTGCAAAGTAGAGCGCCGCCCCTGTGAGCAAATAAGCCCCATCATAGCTAGCAGCCTTCCCCAGTACCTTCTTCCATTTTTGCCCTGCTATCAATTTATCAAACACCAGCAAGACATTAATGGCCACCGGAATAAAGAACATATAAGTTTTGGTAAACAGGCACAATACAGAAAACACAGCACACAGCATCATATAGGAGTTCCCTTTTTTATTGTCCCAGAACCTATAAGAGCAATAGAAAAAATACAATACCCAGAGAAACAGGGGGTAGCTTAAGACCTCCTGCATCAGATACGCGCAGTCAAACATATAAGGAAAACACAGGGAAAGGCAGCTGATCCTGAAGGCTCTTTGGGAATCTCCTAATAACCCCTTTGCCAGAAGCCAGATGGGAAATATGGCAGAGCACATAACAGCCACCCCGATCAGCCGCATAAAAAGCAGAATATTCTCCGGGGAATAAAAATAGTAGGCAACGGAAATCAACATAGAATAAAGGACGCAGCTATAGCTTGCCGCCTGTCCTTCTATTTCAAAGCATCCCGAATAATGAAAGGATTTTGCCAACGCCAGATAAATATCCTCGTCCACCCCCGCGTGGACAGTTGATGTAAAAAAAGAAACAAAAACACCATAAAAAAGAACTGACGCCAAGTAGGCAACAATGATTCTTCCCTTTACGCCCATCACTTTTACTCTCCCGTTTTAACTTCCTTCCTGTCCCTTCCCCATCAATGGACAATTCCCAAAAATATCTTTAAAAAAGAATACAGAAAGAACAATTCCGCTACCGCATACCAGACATACAGCCTCCTGATTCCCTGGGCATCATATTTCCTGCGCCCGTCATGCAGCGCAAATACCAGTGCCGGGACCCATGCAAGGAAATATCTTCCCTGCACACCTTTGATTACCCCTGCCCCCAAAGGCGTTTCCACCAGCATCAATATGTGGAACCCCAGCGCCTCCAGCCCCAAAAGAAAGGCCGCCACCAGCCTCTCCCTGGCTGCCACTTCCGCCGGTGCCCCCTCCACATCTGTGCCAGCGATTAAGACCAGTGCCAGGAACCCAAAAACAAGAACCAACGGGACCAATCCGTCTGACCAGGCCATCCGGTACCCTACCAGGCTCCCCACATACTGGTCAATCTCCTGGACCAGCGTGGCCACCAGCATCCTGGCAAAGCGAAAAGGCTCTTCAAATACATAACCAATCCCACAGGCCGCTGTCTGCGTTTCCGGCACCATATCCAGTGCCCTGCCCCCTGCTGCCGCGCCTGCCTGGGCAATCTGTGCACTTTCTGCCTTTTGGGCAAAAAGCTTGCGGATCTCCGGAAGATAGACCCCCAGATAGGTTATGGTTAATCCTCCTGCACCAAAAGCAAGATTTCCAAGACAGAAAGTAAGCTTTTTTTTCACACTGCCAAATACTTTTACTGGGATAACCGCAAACAGCAATAGCAACAGCAGATAAAAACCGCCCTTGCAGCTCCCCAGAACCACAGACAGCCCCAGCAGCAGGAGCCTTTCCTTCCCCGCCAGCGGTTCCGTCCTGGCTTTCATAAACAAGGCAAACACCAGCATGCTGGCCGCCATAACCACAGAATCATAGGTAATGCCTGCCGCCTGGTACATGCTCATGGGTAACAGGGCAGCAAAGGCAATCGCCGTTTTCAGATGAGGGCTGATCCTGATTGCATAAAACACCAGCAATACATAAAAGGAAAAGGAAAACATCTTGGCAAGCAGTATATTAAACCTTGCGCTCCCTCCCAGAATTCTCCCCAAAGCCATACCTATAATACTGGGAAAATACTCCAGAAAACTGGATGCGTTATTTTCCCGGTACTTATGGCTGTAAACCATCTCCCCCGGGCCTGGCTTCTCCCAGAACTGCTCCGCTGTGTCCCAGTACATTTCCATGGCAAGGTATTCCTTATGGTTTTCATCATACAGCTCCTCAAATGCCGCCGCCTCATCCCCCCGCAACAAAACCGTTCCCTGTTTATCCTGGCTGCCCCGCCCGGAAAGCACATTGGAATAATGATATACTTTGGCCAGGTGCGTGGCTCCATCATGTACCATATTGACCGACAAAAACATCAATAACGCCACCCCCATAGGGATCCCTATGCCAAGGAACAAATATTCTTCTCTCAGCTTTGTCTGGGTAACCAGTATAACACTGGTGAGCAAAAGAATCCCCCCCATCAGCCCTATGCACACAATCAGGCTGGCAAAACGGCTGGTATAGGTATGGGTTCCCACCAATATGCGATACTCCCTCCTGACCCCATTAACCACTGCCGGTTTTCCTTCTTCCTCCAAGGGAATCCCGAAAATCCCCAGGCCCTTCTCCCCCATCTCTTCAAACCAAACCGAAACGACATAGGGTATCCCTGCCTTTCCTTTTTCTTCAAATACAAGCTCCACCACACTCCCATAGTGGATATCCGTATTGGGTTTTTCCACATAGCAAACCTGCCTCCCCGATTCTTTTTCCATAACGGAAATGAAAGTTTTCCCGGGAATAGACAGCTCATGGTCTGAAAAATGTAAAGAAGCCATATCAAAGTCTTTGGGGCTTGTAAACTCCTGTACTATTGTATCTTCCTCTGCCAGGTAATAAATGACCTGCTCTTCCTTATCGTACCCCATATGGGTGGCAAAATACGGAATTTTCCCATAAAATTCCACCACAAACAAAACCAGTAGCACCGCGAATACCAGCCCCGCCAAAGCCAGCCCCTTTATAAACTCCCTTTTTTTCAGCTTTTCCAAGATTTTTGCCGCCATATGTTTTCCCTCTATGGTATCCTAGCCATTTTACCACTCACGCCCGCTGTTATTCAGTCTCTTTTCAAAATATTTTTCATTTGCCCGGAATCCGCTTCCCACATCTTCCCCACGGAGCCCAATCAATTCCAGCACTTGTTGGTAAGGCGTGCCGGGGAAAGCATGGTAACCGCACTGGTCGCTCCCTACCGGAACTGCTATTTGTATTCCCTGCCATTCTACCACCGCAGTTTCCCTCCACTCATAGTCCTCCTGCCCTACCAGATTGTCCCTGTCAAACTCCTGCCAGGCTGTCCATATCCCTCCAGCCATAAACGCCAGAAAAAATATCCATGAGAAAAACTGGCTCCCACGCCGTCCCTGCGTAAATATGGCCGAAAACACAATACATACCGGAAGAAGAAGGTATACCACACCGTATCTCATCAGCGGCGCGGTAAAAATCCATACTGCCAGGCCTGAAAGCACAAAAATCAGCAAGATATTGTGCAATCCCTTATTCTTCTGCCCCACCCCCTTAAGCAAAAGCATCACAACTCCGGCAGCGGCAGCCAGCCCCAGCACAATTAACACCTGATAAAACACAGATTGCCCCGAAAACCATATGGGAATCCACTCCCTGAAAGGCATATCGTACAGGGAAACATCCTTGATCCCCCGCCCCCATACCATAATTTCCCTGCTGTCACAGGTAAGCACAGATTCCGGCATCTTCCAGTCAAAGGAAAAAAAGTCCAGCTGGGGATAGGGGTATAATAAATAGCCGGAGATTATGACATTTCTCACCGCCCAGGGTGCTACGGCTGCCGCCCCGGAGAACATATACCCCAAAACCGTCTTCCATCTTTTTTCCTTTACCAGTACAAAGAAGGGATAAACCGCAAAAAGCGCACAGGCCATGGTAGATAATTTAACCGTAACAGCCCATACACCCAGCAAACCAAGGAACGCATAGGGTTCTGCTTCCCTAATCCCGGCTTCTGTAAATTCGCTCCATTTGGCACAAATATATAAAACCAGCAGCATAGGGAGAATGTCCGATGAAGGGGAAGACATTACCTCCCTGTTTAGCCAGATATACACTGCCATTGCAGCCTTAAAAAAGTCACAAAGCTGAAGGGGCTGCTTTTTTACCACATGGCTGCTCCCCAGGGCATATACCGAAAACATGCAGCACAAAAACCCATTCATCCCATGGAGGGACTGCCCTCCAAGCCATTTCAGGCTAAAGAGTGCCTGAAGGGGCATAAAAGCGCTGTTATATGCCAGCCGGTTATGCAGATTGCCCATACCTGGCACCACACCATATTCTTCTATCCACCGGATTGACTGGGCATGGTATAAATAAGTATCATAAACCCCAGGACTTTGGGCAGTCAACAGTGCCGCCGCCAATACACAGATAACCGCAACGCCCCATTGTACCGCAGATATTTTCCCCAAAAAGGCCGCCATACTTTTAAGAGAGAAACTTTTCCGCCAATAATAAAACCCTATCGCCACTATGCCCGCAACCAATAAAGCCAGGCAAGCCCTTGCCCCTACCTTGTAAAAAATGCTGAACACCTGGGCATACACATCCAACGCCACAAGCCCTGCTGCCAGCAGCAGATCCAGGCTGCCAACCGACTGCCTGCATTCCTTGCCAAACAGGCCTGCCACTCCGAACCCAAAAATAAGCGCCGCCCCAAAAATAATAAGCCAATTAACCAGAACTACAACCAACTGCTGCTCCTTTCGCTCCCCCTGCTATGCCGGAACCACCAAATATAATCCAAACCTCCCGTCCCCACTGCCGGCCGCCAGATGGTAATCCTTCCCATGGTATCGGATACAATTTGTTTCATATCTTTCCATTAGAATGCAGTCCGGGACAAACTCCGCCTTCTCATACTTTCCTGTGCCATTCTCCACCATAATATGCCTGATCTCATAGTCATCGCCCAGCATTCCCCAGATAGGATATTCATAGGTGTTCCCTCCTATGATAAGCCCCACACTCCTGCTGCCGGATTCCTGGATTGCTTTCACCAACGCCGGGTATTCTTCACGGTTGCTGTCATGATATGCAAAATATCCCCTCTCCTTTGTAAAAGGTGCCAGTTCACGCAAATACTGTATTTCCCGATAATAATTTACCAGGCATCCGGCAGCCAAAAACAAACATAGCAAACGCCATACCTGTTTTTTCAGTTTTTGCCCCATATCAGAAACCTGGATTGCCACGAACAGGGAAAGCAGGGCAAAATAGCCAATCATATATCTGTTTATGAACCGTTCCCAGCGCAAAGCAGCACAGAAAACAAGAAAAGATACCACCGCGTACACAGAAAACCCTCTCCCCAGCCTCCCCTGATGTTTTCTTCTTATAAGATACCATATAAACAGCAAAAGGGACACTGTAAGCAGAAACATGTTCAGCGCCACATCACAGTTCAGCGCAGGAAAATCCGGGAAAGCGAAAACCTGCCCGTCCTCAGAAATCGCCGGGTCATTGAGGTCCAATTTCATAAAGCCAGCAGCAGCATACAAAAATCTTTCTATTAATATCCTGGTAGTCTCTACCTTTTCCGAAGCCAGGTTAAATGTAAAATTTTTCAGAAAATTTATCAGCACATATTGAGGCCTCCAGGTTCCAACTAACTGTCTCTGCCCTACCGCTGAATGCGCCATTGTGCCAAATGCCATGGCATTAAAGAGCATCCCCGGCAGGACAATCATTCCCAGGACTGCAGCTGCCACAAGCAGGTATTTTCCCATTACCCAAAACCTTGCCTTCCTTTTAAGGCAAAGCAAAAACAGCCATACCAGGAACAGGAGCATTGCAAAGCATACAGAAGGCTTTGCAAGATACCCCAGGGCAACGCTGGCCGCCCCATAGAGAATTCTTTCCCCTGCCGTTTTGTTCCATTCCAGCGGTTTTTCTGACTCCACCAAGGGGAACATCAGGTAAATAAATGCAAGCAGCCACATGGCAGAAAAATTATCTACCTGTGTGGTGGTTGCCTCCGCCAGGGCAATAGGCATACACAGATAAAAAAGCGATGCCAAAAGCGCCATATTTTTCTGGAGCCCAATCCTTCTGGCAATTCCCGCCAGAAGAACCGCATTGGTCCCATAGGATAGGCATTGCAAAAGATTCATCAGGCCATCGTGATGGCTTCCCCCTAACATATATACAGACAAGTTCACATAAGCCCCAAGCACCGGGCTGGCAATCTGCCTTTCAATATGCGTAGCATATGGGAGCACTGACTGATTCTGTGACCAGTTGGCAATCCGCGCCAGATGGTAGGTCATAGAATCCCAATTATAGGGTACAGATTTCAGGGCATAATAAAATACGGCAAGAAATAAAAGTATTTCCCCTAAAAGAAAAACATTTACCAGGGACAGGGACGGCCTTCCTAACCGGAAAGCCGGCCATTTCCTGTTCCTTATTACCCTTACCACCAGGATAACATCCAACAGCAAGCAGGACGCCGCCAGTGTATATGCATTCAGCCTGTAAAAAAGTGACCACATAAGGGTGATCCCGGTTAACAGCAGGGTCCATATCACCACTGCTTTTACATACCTTTCCGTCTTATCCTGTTCCCTGTACAAGTTCAAAAACAGCAATATGAATAAACCCACCAACTCCCCACTCCTTACACTATTCCTTTACCTGAACCGCCTTCCCATCCCCGATTTCATACACCAGGTCACAGTCCTTAATAGTGGAGAGACGGTGGGCAATAATAATCAGCGTCATTTTGCCATGCAGTGACTCTATGGCATCCATAACCGCCTTTTCTGTGTCATTATCCAGGGCGGAGGTGGCTTCATCCAGCACAAGGATCTCAGGATTATGGTACAAAGCCCTGGCAATACCAATCCTCTGCCTTTGCCCGCCGGATAACCTGACTCCCATTTCCCCAATCTGGGTATCCAGCCCACTGGGAAGCTCCCTTATCATCTGTGCAAGCTGCGCCTGTTCCACGGCATAGCTTAACATTTCCTCATTGATTTCCCCCTCGTCAACACCAAAGGCAATATTATTTCTGATAGTATCATCCATCAGATATATGTTCTGCGGAATGTAGCCAATAATCCGGTGCCATCCCTCCAGATTATCAAAAATATCCGCCCCGTCTACATACGCCCCACCCTCCGATGGCTGCAATAGCCCCATGATGATATCTGCAAGGGTTGTCTTTCCCGCGCCTGACTGCCCGATAAAGGCAATAGAGCTTTTTCTGGCAATACATAGATCCAGATGGCGGAGCACATATTTATCAGAACCTGCATACCGGAAGGACAAGTCCCTGATTTCTATTTTGTCCCTGAAGGCAATCCCCTCCACGGTTTTTTCTTTACCAGTTTTTACCCTGTTTAGCTCGTCCACCTCTTTCAGGTCCTCAAAAATAGAGGTAATTGCCGCCTTATAGTACATAATGGTACCTAAATACTCGGTAATCCGGTTAAAAGAGGGCAACAGGCGGAATGCTGCCACAGCAAATACGGAAAGCACCGGTACAAAATAAGTAATATCCGCCCCACGCCACCAGAATTTAATAGCAATTGCCCCCAGGAGCCCGCAGATACAAAGGGACTCAATGATAGGCTTGGGCATCATCAGCAGGGTATGGTAAGTATACTCACTTTTCGCATGTCCCCTGTATGCCTCATCATATTTATTATAAAAGAACTGTTCCTTATTTAAGATCTTAACCTCTTTGATGCCCCCAAAAGCCTGCTGCACCCACTTATTCAGCGACATCTCATAATATCTGTTCCTCTCCCCCATTTTCAGCAAATATTTTTTGTAAACTTTTAAGGAGAGGCACATCATTATCCCCAGGAGGAAGACTACCGAAATGGTAATCGTTTTGTCCTTTATCAGAAGAAAAACCCCAAGTGCAGCGCAAACCATCAGCTCCGTCAAAAGCTTGATCCCTGCCTGGAGAGCCCCAAAAAAGTTTCCACTGTCTTCATTAATATTCCGCAGCAGCTCTGCCGTGCTTTTGGACACATGAAAAATATATGGCTGTGACATATAACACTGGACCATTCTGTCCGCCAGCTTTCTCTGGTTCTCAAAAATAAAACGGTACTGCCTGTTATACATATATATCAGAAAAATGTTCTTAAGGAAATAAATAGCTATCATAGAAACCAGCAGCAGCATGATCAGCGGCTTAATGGAAGCCATATGAAAAAAACTATAAATTCTGATATATATCTGCTGTTCCAGCATGGCTTCCGGGTCCATTATGCCATCAATGATCGGCAGGATGACAGATACCGCCAAAAGCTCCAGCCCTGAACCAATGCATATGATAATAAATAACCAAAACAACTCAATTTTCTGCTTGGAATTAAAAATATAATTTAGTTTTCTTATTACATCCATGCAACGTTCCTCTCCTGTCCTTCCTGTTTGGCTTGCAGCAGCTCACCCATTTTTCCCATCCAGAGCCTGTGAAATCTCCCTGACCAGCAGCTTTGGGGAAAACTCCCCCTGGTATCCGTAATTTACTTCTTCCCTGTTTTTGATAAACGCCATGTCAATCTCCTCCGGGGATTGAAACACTTGCATATACCGGGGATCATAAAAATCAAATGCAGTTATCTTTTTATTATTGGTTAAAATTTTTTTATTGTATGCCACCGCTTCCGAATACCTTTGGGTAGGATTGTCAAACTCCCTGTGCATAAGCTCCAAAATGCAATTTGTACGGGTGATCCGCCTGATATTCTCCCAATAGGGAACCGGCACATCCTGAAAAACAATCCCGTCACTCTCTTGCCGCGTCCCATTGTTGTGCACATAAAAGTCCGTTTTTACCCCCTCCCCATGGCATTTATTATATATTTCCTTCAAAACCTCCGTCCTGTCGCCACCGCTTCCCAGATAATAGATATCCGTCTCTTCCCCTTTTTGCGTAACAGCTCCCATGCCAGTGTCCTCATCTGTCTTGGAAAAGACCAACGGATAGTAACGGTATCCAAACCTTCCACAGTCCTCCTTATTAATTGCGTATACCAAATCCATACAGCCAATAATCTCCTTGTATTTTGATACGCAAAACTGAACTTCCGGATCCACAATATACAATATGAATTTTAGGCCATTGTTTTTTTTCTTCAGTTTTTTTAGCACTTTCATGTCAAGCTCCATAAGAAACCCGGAATTAAAAAACAGGATACAGTTTTCCATATCATTATGAAAAGGGACACGCAAAATGCTGAACCAGGGGTAAAAGAGATTTTTCAAAAGAGGCCAGAAAGCCAACCTGCCTGCCGCCCGCTTTAACCGGAAATATAAAAAGCGCATGGCCCTGTTATCAATCAATTTTTCTATCAGTTCAACGCTTTCCATGTCCTGCAGGTCCATGAGCATACGGCTGGCACCTTCCCCCACATAACCTGTAACATAAAAATGTCTTTCCTTGCCCATCTCTTCCCCCGTAATTATAATCTAATCCCCGGCACAGCACAACCAAATCTTATGCTTACCAATAACATCCGTTTCTACTGATTTATTATATCTTATCCATTTACTCTTTTCCCCTATCCCGCTTCAGGCTGCCCCAATACCCCCAAACCAGGTATCCTGCCAGCGTTACCACAAAAATCACCCTTACCGTATCCCTTAATCTGTCAAAAGCAATTGTCTCGCCGCCAAACTTATACATACCTTCCTCCCCGGCTGTATAACCATAAAATACGGCATCCACATCCTTCACTGCCTCCGAATACGGAATAAAAGTCTTCTCTCCCTCAATATCGCAATACTTTTCTCCTACATAGGCAGTCTCAGGCAGGCCGCCCAAAAAATAAAAGGCTCCCCCTGCAGCCATCCCTAATGCCAGCGACAGAAAAACTGCCTTTATTTCTCCCTTTAATCCTGCATTTCTTCCCCCTCTCCCAAACACCTCCGGCAAAGAAATCCCGATTTCCCTGTCCAAAAATCCGCACAGCAAAACCTTCCTTCCGTTTCTGCAAAGGGAAAAAAGATAGCCCGCAATAATAAGCAGGGACAGGTTCTTAAAGGACAGGTTAAAGAGGAACGGTTCTATTACCCCTGCAATAGCAAAAGACAGCAAAATGCTCAGCCCCCTGGCATCCTGCTTTTTCATACTGGCATAAATGGCATAAAGATAACCTGCACATACAAGCACAAACAGTATGATACCGCCATAGAGCAATAAAGTTACATAGGAGCTGTCAAGGGCGTACGTGTGGCTGGCATAAATCCTATTCCCCAAAAGAGTAAGGGGATTTTCCTGTAAATATAACCGCGACGCATAAAATCTCCGGTTCAGCACTTTATTTAGGAAATCAAATAAAGGCGTGTCCGGCTCCACAATAAGGGGCGCAAATAATGAAAACAAAACACATGCCGGAAACAAACACTGGATTAACACTTTTTCTGCCCTGCAGAACTTTTTCCTATATGTAAAATACAGATTAAAAGCGATAAAAAGGGTAACCAGCATAAACCCGGTATAACTCACAGAATATAAAAACACCACAAAATTCCCCAGCATGGTCCATACATACGCTTTCATCCTGTCCCTGTTATTTTCAATACCAAATAAAATAAGCACTACTAATACCGCATAAGAAACATGCAGAACATTAGGATGGGAATACCCGCTCCCTTTCCGAAGGATATCCATCCCGAATTTGTGATGTGCCAGCACAATCTCACTGCCAATTCCCAGCATAGACTTCAGCACCATCGCCCCAAATCCCAAAGCCCCCACTGCCAGCCCGATTTTCATCATCCTGTGAACCGGAATATTTTTAAATCCCATCATTGTGACCAAAAATACCAGCGCGCTTTTTTCCCCTGAATTTCTATAGACCAAAAGACCCAGCATGGCTAGGGCAGCCATTGCAATAAATTCCCGCAGGTCATAACTGGTTAACACGATTTTCACAAAGGCAAAAAATGCCGCCAAAACAAGACAGGCCTTAAATACACCCTGCCCATCATAAAAGCCTGTCATTTTGGCTAGAAATAAAATGCAGAAAAATATATAATAACACAATTCGCTTACTGGAATTGAACTTTTCATACCCTGTTTCATTTTGGAAGCCCTTCCTGTCATTTACTTGTTCCTGTCCCCTTTATTCTTCTTTTTAGGGACAGATATCTCTCTTTTCCCAGGACCGCCGCCACCACCTTAATTATTTTAAAGTGGAGCTTGCTGTGCCAGGATGTCCAGCTTGCAAAATAATGGTGGATTGAAACAGTATTGTCCGTTATCTCAAAGCCCTGGGTCTCAAAGTTGAAACAGCAAAAATAATCCATGGGGTACACTGCCACCTTCCCCACCATCTGAAACTCCCCGTTTACCTTCATTCCTCCCCTGGCAAGGACACTGCTGACAACGTCAACGATATTTTCCCGGCGTCCATCAACCATTCCCCCAAACTCTTTACTTTCATATGCCTGCATAATCTCCTTTAAAATCTTCTGCCCTGGTATAGAGCCGTATACCAGCCCCGGGTTTACCCTTCCCGGGTTTTCAAATCCCGTAAACCCTTCATTGGAAAGAATGCCCTCAGGTATTCTCCGCAGCAATTCCACATCTGTATCCAGAAAAACGCCCCCAAATTGGTTCAGGATATCGAATCTTGCATAATCTACCACAAAGGCCCACATTTTTTCTTCATAGGCTTTCTGTATATAGGAATTTTTGTTTACATCATAGTTCTCCTCATTCCACTCCCTGATTTCCCAGTCCGGCATGTAGGTTCTCCAGGAAGCAATGCATTTTTGTATCAGCCTGGGCTTTTTTTTATAGCCAAACCAGCAATAATGAATAATTTTGGGTATCATTTTCCTCTGCCCCCTTACTTCTGTAAGATTTCTATTGGTATCTTCCAAGGTCAAAGATGTAACGGTACTGGTATCCTTTGTTCATCAGCAGCACCCCATGGGTCCCGCCTACGTTTCCTGCAGCCAGGCAGTCACAGTCAGCCAGTAGCAGCATGGAAATCAGGTACTCCCTTCCCTTTGCATATTTTCCCTGCTCCTTCCCAAGATCGTTTATATTCTGGCTGCCGGCCGTAGTATACCGCTGTACATCAGGGGCAACCAGCAATTCCCCGAAAGCTTCCTTTAGCTTATCATAAATGCCTGCATCCTCTGTGGCAAGATAAATCTTTCCGCAGCCGTATTTTCTGAGGATTTCCCCCGCTTTTTCTATAATCTGTTCCGGAGTGGGCTGGATGGGGTGCCCTTTGGGCCTGGAAGATACATAGTCTGTCCCCCTTGCCAGGATCCCTAAAAGCTTTGTATTTTCCCCAATTGCCTTGCGCCTTTGGGAAAACTCCTGCAAAATTTCCTCCGACACCCGGAAATATTTCCGGAAAACTCCCTTCCAATAGGCCAGCAGCTCTTCATCCTCTGTAATCCGGAAGTCGGGGTAATTGTTTTTTTCCGTAATCAGGCCATCGCTTAAAATAATATTCCGTGCATCCCTGATATCCTCAAGGGTGTATCCGCAGGGCTGCTCAAAATAATATTCCCATGCATTTTCCTTACCGACCTTCTCATCCTCCAGGTAGGTATTTTTACCGTTCTGCATATCAATCACAGGAATGTAACCCTGCTTTATGGCATAATCCACCAGCCCCATATTGGTCATAACATGAGAAAACAGACCTACCTTGCAATAGGCCCGCCTGACCACAAAGAATGTCTTATCCGGATACCCATTCCCCCAGGACACCCTTCTTTGCCTCCACTTCCATTTGGTGTATATCCTATCCAGCACAGTAATACTCTGCAGCCTGCTTTTTATACTCATTCCTGCCCTCTTTTTGCTTTCTTTATGAAAGCATTTTCCATCAGGCTGTATTTCCCGCCTTTTAAAAATTTATGCCTGAACACCCACCAGCCAGGCACCCAGATATATTTATGCATGGCAGGGGAAGCACTTCCTATCATCCAACAGTTTCTGCTGCATTTTTTTGTGCACGCCCTTACTTCCCTGGCCTGTTGGGAGTTCCATAGTTCCTCCCACCTTTGTTCCTTCAGATTTCCCATTACTGCTTTCTTTTCCATGCCGTTACAGGGAATCACATCCCCAAAAGGATCGATAAAAAAAGCATTTTTGGACATATCGCAGGGAAGGAGCCTTTTCTTTCCGTAAATATAATGAATCAGTCCATGATTAAAATACGCCCTGAACCATTTTTTAGGGGAATTGCTCTTTAACAGCTCATTGATCAACTTTTCAAAATTTTGGGCAACCTTCAGCTTATCATCGATTTTATTGTCTGTCTTCCTGAAATAAAAAGAATTATGAAGGGTGGCCGTTGCAAATTCCATCCCCATTTCATTGGCAATCTGATACAGGGGAACCAAGTCCCCGCAATTCATATCCTGGACTGTCATGCCAAAGCCCACATCGGGGTGGCCCATTTCCACCAACGTCTTTAAGGTATTGTATCCCCGGTTATACCCATCGGGGATCCCTCTGATCTTATCATTGGTTTCCTTTAGCCCTTCAATGCTGATACGGATCCCCACCTTGGGGAACTGCCTGCACAGGCTGATAATCCGTTCTGTAAAATACCCATTGGTAGAAATAACAATGCGGTCTGATTTTTTATACAGCTCCCTGACAATATCCGGTATGTCCCGGCGCACAAAAGGCTCTCCCCCCGTAATATTTGTAAATGCCATCTCAGGCAGCTTCTTAATTGTCTCCAGGGTAATCTCCTCCTCCGGCTTTGTCGGATCCCTGAAGCAGTCACACATATTACATCTAGCATTACAGCGATAGGTGACTATCACTGTACCATACAATGTCCTTTTACTCATTTTTCCCCCGTTTCTGCCGCCCATCTGCCAGACAGCCTAAAGAATTCCCCTTACTCCCCAGATTTTTATATAAAGAAACTGCCATTTCCCCATACTCTTTTGCAGTTATAAATTTCTTTTTCCTGCAGTTTTCCGTATACACCGCCAATTTACCGCTATTATCCCACAGGCTGCTGATTTTATTTCTCATTTCCTCCACATTGCCCGGCTCAAATAATTCCCCGGTGACGCCGTCTTCTAAAAGCTCAGGGACTCCCCCTATACGGGAAGCGATAACCGGCGTCCCACAGGCCTGGGATTCCATAACGGAAAAGGGGCAGTTTTCATACCATTCTGATGGGAAAACAGTGAATTTCGCCTCCCCTATCAGGCGCCTTAGCCCATCCCCCTTCTGGAAGCCCACATTTTTGATGTTCCCACATGTATGCAGTATTTTTTCATATTCCCCACTCCCTGCAAAGAGAAAGGGAATGTGGGGAAGCTGCCTGCATGCCTCCACCAGTGAGGCGATTCCTTTTTCCTGGTCATACCGCCCAAAATAAAGCACATAATCTTTCTTCGCAGGGAACTTCTCTCCCGCCCCGTCCTCTTTATAATCTATGAAGTTATGCATAACCGTCAGCTTATCCTTCAGGCATGGATTTGTTCCCAACATTTTTTTCATAAATTCACTGGGGCATATGACAGCGTCCACCTGCCCATAAACCCCCAGCCGCCGGTATAGCCCTGCTTCAATCATTCCCAGCATGCTTTTTATGGCGGAATTGTGGATACACTTATTTTGAAAACAGGCACCATACTTCCCTCCCCTGCAGGCAAAGCAAATCTCCTTTTTGTGGGGGATATACAGCATATGGTCAGGGCATACCCACTGGTAATCATGGGCTGTATAAACAATGGGAATATACTTACCATTCCTCTTTCCCCAGCTTCTGATTTCATAAATCACAGAGGGCGTAATCTGGAAATTAAAATTATTCAGATGGACGATATCCGGTTTGAAACCATCCAGCACAACCCGTATTTTCCGCCTTGCCTCCACGGAATAAATAATTTTGAAAGGATAAAGTAGCTTTTGCAGCTTCCCTGTATGGAAATCCATTGACGAAGTATAACTTCCCGCCTGGTTCCCCACCACCCTTTTGGGATCCTCCATGCCAAAGTACTGTACCTTATGCCCGCTATTTTCCAGTTCTCTCCCCAGATTAAGGCTATAGGTTTCTGAGCCGCCCTTTGGGAACAGGAATTTATTTACAATCAATATTTTCATGTATCCGCCTTTTCCATTTAAAATGTATTGGTTGCCAGCATGGTACTGTCTGGCGCACAGGTAATTTTATTGGGATTTTCATTTAAATAAGCTCCCCAAAACCCAAAGGTGCTCTCTGTAAATATGTTATGGCTGCACTTAGACATTAACTGCATATCCCGGTAACTCTCCCCGCCTTTATTCCAGGTTACAAATTTCACACTGTCCTTTCCAAAGTCAAGCCCAAATGTCCTCTCATTCTCCTCACACCATCCCACACTGTTCTCATCCGTAAAAAAAATAAATACCGGATCCTTTATTTTCTTTTTGATATATCTTACAGAACGCCTGAAAAAACCATACTGATAGCAATGCCCGTTTACAAACAACAGATCACTCCTTCTTGCATGGATTGCCACTGCTTCCACCGACTGGATATAGGCTAGCATTTCCCGGTTTTTTGCGTCTGTAATCTCCGGAAAAGCAAACGCCCTCCTGATCTCCCCCTCCAGCCCATCTATGCCAAATCCCTTATATTTAAACGCAAGGGAATGCCCTGCAAAAGAATTGTCCGGGTACTCCCTGTAAATATCATATTTGCGCCTGTTTTTCTCAGCCAGCTTTTCCGCCAGCATCCGCCGCAGCAGGTGTTTTACGTGATACCCTGGGGCTGTATGGAAAAAATCAGTGAGCAGGTGCCTTAGGCGGGACCTGCCTTCCTGCAGGGAAACATCCAGATACCCCGCCCCAGGGCCCAGATTTTGAAGGTTTAACCCTTCCCTTGCCAACGCCCCGACAATGTAGGGTGAATAGTTCCAGCCTTCTTCCCAAAAACGGCTTTCCTCCACATATCTTAAAATCCGGTTCCAGGCATTACTGTCAAACTTCTCTTTAATATTGGGGATTTGTATGCCAAAAACCCGCTCCAGCTCATATCCGTTCCACATGGAAAACATTCCTTCATGGCTGGGAATCTCATATAAAAGGGTTTCAAGGTAACATTCCCTGTCCGGGTTTGATTTTTTAATTGCAAGATATTCTACATAATCAAGCATCTGGTTTCCCAGGCCAGAATCCATATGGACTACCAGCATTTAGATTCTCCTATTCCAGTTCCGCTTCCCCCTTCCCAAGTACCAATCTCCAACAGAGAAAATCCTGTCTGCTTCCCAGCCAGCATTTCCTCTGGGCACTTGTTCAGGCGGCTGCTGTTTTCCAGTTCCGCTTCCCCCTTCCCAAGTACCAATTTCCCGCAGAAAAAATCCTGTCTGCTTCCCAGCCGGCATTTCCTCTGGGCACTTGTTCAGGCGGCTGCTATTTTCCAGTTCCGCTTCCCCTGTAAACTTCAATTGTCTGGTCTGTGGCTCTCTCCCAGTTATATTTCCCACAAATAAAATCCGCTGCCCCTAACCGGTACTTCTCCACTTTTTGGGGATGGGCGTCCAAGTCCTCCAGCTTCGCCCTCAAATCCTGCACATTGCCTTTTTGGAAAGTAACCGCCTGGCTGCCTGTGACTTCAGTATTTTCCGGTATATCGCTTACAAGGCAGCAGTTCCCATAACTCATGGCTTCCAGCAGCCCGATCGCCATTCCCTCCACATCGCTGGGGAGCACGAACAAATAGGCATTGGAAAACAGCTCTTCCATATCCCTTCCGCCTACAAAATCCGTGAAGATAATATTCCTGTTATCGCCCGCCATCTGAAAAAGGCTGTCCATATAATCAATGGAATGGCTTTTCCCCCCCGCAATCACCAGTTTTTTATCTGTTTTTAACTGCTTATAGGCCTCAATCAGATAATGCGCCCCCTTCTCCGGCACGATTCTTGCCAAAAATAAAATATATTGGTCTTTCTCCAGGTTCCATTGTTCTTTTATAACCTGTACTTCCCGCTTTTCCGGCCTGGAAATGCCATTGGCAATATAAACGGTGTCCCTTCCATAAGTATCCATGAAATACTTCTGCATATTATCAGACAGCACTATGATTTCGTCTGCGAATCTCACCGCCAGCTTTTCCCCAAACTTAATCACAGCGGAAGCAATACCGCCCCACTTTGCCCGCTGCCAGTCAAGGCCGTGGACTGTTACCACGATTCTATTCCCAAAAAGTTTCGGCAGCCAAAGCATGGCGCAGGGGCCTTCCGCATGATAATGGATTACATCATATTTTCCAAATAACGCCCGCACCGAGGCAAAAAAAGAATATACAATGGCATTGAGGCTTTTATTCTCAAAAGTGGGTATGGTCAAAATCCTGATCCCCTTATAGTTTTTCCCAATCCTGTGTATAAATTCCCTGCCGGAAACATGGGCTCCCCTGCGGTTATAAGCGTCTACCCGATGTCCTCCCAAAACCAGCCGCACCGAAAGCTCATTGACCACAATTTCAATGCCGCCCTCCCTGCTGGGTATGCGTTTATGGCCGATCATGGCAATTTTCAGGGAATCTTTCTTTAACCCCCTCTGCCTTCGCAGGCTACGGTTTTCTTTGTGGACATTCCAGAGAAATGACACATTTGTATTGAAATACCTGGAAATCAGCCGTTTGGGATCCTGAATAATTCTATAAAGCCATTCCAGGCACAGCTCCTGCATCCATTTGGGAGCCCGCTTTACTGTCCCGGCACTGAAATCAAAGGCCGCCCCCACGCCGACCATAACCCCGCTTACCTTGTCCTTGTGGGCATGCATCCACTTTTCCTGTTTAGGCGCTCCCAGGGCTACCCATATAAAGTCCGGCTTTGCCTTGTTGACCCTCTCCATTATTTCCTGGTCTTCCTCCCTGGTTAAGTCCCGGAAAGGAGGGGAATACATGCCGGCAATCTGCAGATAAGGGTATTGATCCAATAATTTCCTTTTTAATTTTTCCAGGGTTTCCTGCCGGCTCCCATAAAAATAATGGCGGTACCCTTTCCTTTCGGAAAGCTCAAATATTCTGGGCATCAAATCCGGCCCCGGTACCCGCCTTGCCTGCTTAAAGCCCCTTCCCCTGCTTACAATAGACAAAGGCTTCCCGTCTGGCAGTGCCATTGCCGCAAGGTTCTGCACCTTCTGGTATTCTTTATCCCTAAATCCCATCACCGTGGTATGGACATTCGAAACACAGATATATTTTCCCCGGAGCCCCTCCAGGTTTTCCTCCAAAAATTTAACCGTTTTTTCCATATCTGTCACGTTAATCTTTGTTCCCAGAATCCTGCAGTATGTCAATTCCGTATTTTTCATTTTTTTCCTTTTTCCTTATCTCTTCTTATAATGGGAAACATTTGATGCCAATATGCACCCAAAAGAAAAAATATATAATTTCTTGCCAGATAATCAGAAAATACATGGGCTTCAATTACACTATATACCGAAATGGAAATGATTACAACTGCCGCCATATAATCCTGCTTTTTATAGCAGTATACCATCAGCAACAACAGTGCTCCCAGAAACACGCCTGCCGGAATTATGCCAAACCAATAGAACAGGCGGATCCACCCCATATCAAAAAAGTAATTGTTTTCCGGCCGGGAAAACAGGCTCCAGGTGCCAACAGTCCCCTCAAAGCCATCGTTTTCAACAAGTATCCTTATCCTTCCGTTAAAAATCTCATTTAATTTTACAAAAAGAAGCGTAATTTCCGACCTGTCCCCATTCCACACATAGTCATATACCCGGTATGCATTAGCCGCAATTGTAACCGAAATTCCCACGCAAAATATCACTCCCAGATAACCGGCGGCCACACACAGCCTTTTAAACCTTTCACTTTGGACAAGAACCAGCAGCATGGTAAGTACTATAGTAAGCCCCGTTACCAGAAAACTCGTTTTTGAGTCTGTAAGAAGAAAAAAAACATAATTCAATATCAGGGGAGCCGCAAAATAATACCATTTCATCTTTTCCCCATACAGGTACAGGCCAAGCAATATCAGCGACCATACCATGCAATGGAGGGCATTGGGGTGCCCCATTCCCAACGTATACCTGCTTTCCACACTTCCCCGCCCATAATCCTGGGTCAGCACAGCCGCTCCATATACACCGCTTAGGGAAAGAAGGATAATAACGGCACAGCCTGCCAAGGTCAGGAAAAATACCAGCTTAAGGCATTTCTTCATGTCCACGTTTTTACATGCCGCCACCAGGACTACCAGCCGGAGGGCTTCATTCCTTCCTGTGGCGAAATAGGAAAGTGCCCCCACTGCGCCCAAAAAAAGAATAAGCGCATACTCCCTGGCAGAATATCTGGTAAAGCAGGCTTTTACCAGGAACAGCAGGAAAGTCAGCCGGAATATCTGCCCTTCTATGGGATTCGTATAAGCGCTTTTGTCAATGATTACCAGCAGCGCCTCAATCACTATTCCCCCATAAAAGCTTCCGTATGCTATTTTATTGATAATATCTCTTTTCTTATCCATCATTGTATCTTACCCTGGGAATCAATAAACCGCCATCCTGGCCAAAGCCCTTCCATTTCCGCCTTCACAAACGTCTGGCTGTTTTTATGGATGGCAGGCCTTACCATAATCTTATCGGGATTCCCGTTCAGCCTTGCCCCCCAAAAGCTGAAAGTGGAATTGGCGCAGATATTATGTTTGCACCGGCTCATCAGCCAAATATCATAAAAGCTGTCCCTGCCATGGTTAATATCCACCACCGTAAATTCCTCTCCCTGATACCGCTCCTTCACATAAGAAATATCATCGGAAAAAACATAAAAATGAGCCTTTGGGATTTCCTTTTTCAACATTTCAACAGCCTGGCCATAGTAAGCCTCTGTACAGATATTCCCAAACATTTCCTTGTTGATTCCATCCAGGTAATCCCCCCGCCTTACATGGATGCTTACGGACCCGCATTTTGCCATTTCTCCCGCGTATATCTGATTGAGGGGATTTCCGCCCTCCGGGAACCGGATTTGACTGCGTAAATCCCCTAAAATATCTGCATAGTACTTTTCGCAGGCAAAATAGCCGCTGATATACATGTTATGGAAGGAAAGCAATTCCGGATGAAATATGCCCCTTTCCTGAAAAAGGCGTATGGTGGAGGGAAACAGTTTCCTCCTGAGTTTTCCTGGTATTCCCTTCCCCCCCACCAACGCCCTTTTTTCCGCCGGGGAGCAAGCTTCATAAACAACGCCTTTTAAATAGGCCAATTCCAGTTTCCTCCCCGCCGACAGCTTTTCCTGGTTTTTTTCCTCAAACCAGGAAATATCCAGCTTTGCCTCTTTTCCAATACTGACAAATTTCCGGTATAGGGCATATTGCTGCAGTTGGTTCCCAAGCCCCCCTGCCACTTGTACTATGATCATCCCATTCTCCTGCCCAAACGGCACCTATTATCAAAAGTTGATCCGAAGCTCTTCTACCTGGGGGTATACCATCTGTCCCAGGCTGCCATTTCTTACATACATAGTCAATGTACCACAGGGTATTTCCTGAAAATCTGACAGGTCAAGGCTCAAATCATAGGCCCAATGCCTGTCTTTTCTGTTATACATGACCACAATGTCCATATCCGAAAAGCTCTGTTCCTCATAATATTCTTCATCATAGCGGAGGTTGATGTCACATTCCTTATTGATAATTTTCCGCTCCTCATCCCAATAATATACATTGTCAAAGCCTTGCAGCTTCAACCAATAATTAATGGTCAGGTTTCCCTCCTCATTTGGCCTAAAGCAGGCCAAAACATTCGTATCTTCCCCCGCCATTTCCTTAACTGCTTCCAGCATAGCGTTAATACTTTCACCTCTGTACCTGAAATAATCCGCTTCCCTGAGCATGACTCTGCCATGGGCCGCCAAAAGCAGCAATAATCCCGTAACATATACAAACCTCCGCCTGCCGGATAACGGTTTCCATTTTGTGATTACCAGGACAAAGAAAAAAGCATATCCAATAGAGCTGGGAAGCACATAGCGCTCCCCTATCCCGGAACGCCCGAAAATAATAAACTGCGGAAGCAAAAAGGCAGCCGCCAGCAGCATTTCCCTCCAGAGTTTTTTTAATTCCTCATAATAGGTCAGTAAAATTATACCAAAAAGTACACCGAAGCGTTTAAACCACTTTAAATCCCCTGCCAGGGACCTGCTGATGGCTTCAATATAAACCCCAATCGGCTCCGAGGCATCCAGCCCTACTGCCCCATAATTGTTAGTCCCAACATAAAATACAATTACAAGTACCGGAACCAGAAATATCATTCCCAACGCCAGCAGATACCCAAGCCTTTCCCTTATTGCCAGCCAAAGCTTCCCCCATGTAAGCCCATCTTCCCCTTTAAGCTGATGATAAAGCACATACAGCATGAGAAATGGCATTAAAATAATAAAGGACTCTTTATAATTGGCCATTGCAGCAAACAATACCAGGCTTGCCGCCATCCACCTTTTTTTGTGGTAAAGGAGATATCTTAACATACAATATAGCCCAGTAGAAAACAGCGCTGTACACTGGGCTTCCTGGGGGCCGAGCTTCCACCACACCGCTGACTGGTACCCTACCATAGAAATCAGGGAAAATAAAAGCGCATAGCATTTTTTTGCACCCATCAGCCTCCCGCTGTAATACAAAAATACCAGCGAAACAACAATTTCACTTGCCTTCAAAACAGACAGCGCTTTCAGGTCCACCCCAAAGATATAGCAGCTTAATATCCGCGCCGAGTAGTACAAAGGCTCATACCGCCACGAAAAATCCGCTTTCACCTTCCCTACGAGAATATCCACTACACTGATATTCTGGTGCTTCATCTGGTAAACCCATTCTAAAAATTCATGGTCATCCACAAAATGGAAGCCACTGGACATTGTACCCATGATTACTGTCACACCGAAAACCAGCAAAACGGATAACACCAGTACAGCCAAAAACTCCACCCTTGTATCAGTTAATATTTTTGTTTTCCGCTTCGTTTCCATATTGTTCTTCCCACTCTGTCCTTGATATGGCTATTACGCTGTTTTTTCCATAAAACCTGCTTGTAACTGTGTTGCTCCAGGCATCCGGGTCTTCTGTTACCGGCATTTGCATTAACGGCCCCTGGGCGTCGTTAATAAAAGGCACCACCGCATCCTCCACAGAATCATCCATAAGGATCCTTGTCTGCAGTGCCATCTGCTCTTTATAATCCTCTGCCTGCCCGCTGCGGATATAGGATACGCAGGTATACCATAAGCTGTCCTTAATGCTTCCCCGGAAAAGAATGCAAAGCAAAAAGCATACCCCGATCCCGGGTATTACCAGATACCTGTGGCTCCAGGAAGAGCAGCCACGCCCATGGGTTTTCCCCAAAGCGGCCGCCGCTGCTTTGGCCGCTGTCACCAGCACTGCTGTAAAGAATAACAAAAATACCCAGTAGTTCATATTATAAACACCCCCGGATACGCCTACCCCTGCGTATGCGGCCGGTGCCTGCATAGCACAATACAGGCAGAAAATACCCGCCAGGAAAAGGGAATCTGCCTTTTTCCCTTTCTGCTTTTCCATGCCGGCCCATGCCTCGGCAATAAAAAGGAACATCAGAAGAAACAGGACAAATACCAGCGGTTTTTCTAACAGGTAGTTTTTGATATCCATAATGCCGCCTGTAAAAGAAGCAGCAACCGCTTTTATTCCCCTTAGAAGTGAAAAGCCAAACTCTTCCCCTCCACGCACCTTGTTTCCCGGTGCCTTCATACTAATAGCAAGCCCTGCCAGTTCAGCGGCTACAGGCAACAGCAGGAAAAATACTTTTTTTTCCCTCTTACGGAAAAAGGACCACCCCCCAATTGATACCGCTATTATCAATGCAAATAACGCTGCCTGGTAATTAGAGCCGCCAAGCAGGGTCATCAGGAGAAAAATGCCAATAAACTGCCATAGCCTGTATTCTTCTGCATAACGCAGTAATAAAACCGCCAAAACAAGGCACATTGCATAGGGAAGCGTATAATGGACCGTGCCGTTATACCAGAACAGCGCTGATTTAAAGCTTGGCGTAAAGAGAAGCGTGTTTAAGCAAAACAAAACTGTTATGATCAGCCGGTTCCACAAAGGAAAGTGCAGCCTGCGGCAGAAAATTTCATGGAACAGGCATACTATGCCCCCCAATAAGAAAGCGGACATCAGAAAAACAGTTACAACATAGCCATGCTCGCTAAAAACCTCTGGCTGAAGGGCAAACAGAAAAACGCTCAGCCAAGTCCCCTGCCAGCTGCCATAAACATCCCTCACTTCTTTTCCGGCCGCCCCAAGCACCTGAAACAGGGAGTGGCTCTCTTTCCATGCCATCCTTGTCAGCGCCCCATATCCATAGTCATCTCCCGATGCCCTGTTATAAAAGGACAAATAGAATATGGGAAGCATAACCACCAGAAACAAACAAATTATGATAAGGGAAATCATTTTTGTAGAAAAAAGCCTTTTCATCCGTTTTCCTTCCCATCCTCCGTCATCACAAACAGCGACAGCGCCATCCCCAAAGACCAGGGATATGCCCCATAAACCTGGGGATACTGGGAAAATCCCTGGCATTCCGCCAGGCACTGGCCCAGCTTTCCCTCCGTTACCATGCCCCACAGTGCCTGCCTGCCCCGCATCATGCGTGACTTATGGATACCGATGAGCACCTTAGTTTCCAGCGAGCGGGCGATAGCATAGAGAATCATAGCGGTAGCGGAGGTGTCCACAGGCCCCTCCCTGGCCTCCAGCTGCCAGGTGTAAAGCCCGTTTTCCAGCTGGTAAGCCTCTACCTTGTCCACCAGCCGCCTGTAAGACTGTTTTAACACATCAAAATCCGGCCTTCCGGAATCCATACAGGCAAGGCTCTCCGCCATGCCAACCATCAGCCAGCCTACAGCCCTGCCCCAGCCAATGATGCCGTATTTGACACCGCTTTCATAATGGTAGCCGTGATAGGGGAGCCCTGTTTTGTAATCCATGCCAAAGTCAATAAAATTCTGTATCTGCACCACCGCCAGGTTTATGGCTTCCTGTTTTTCATAAAGACTGCCATACTGGCACAAAAAGGGGCAGGCCAGGCCAATAGCGTCAGCAAAAATATACTGGTTTTCCTGGCTGGCACGGTAGCAAAGGCTCCCCGCCCCGTCAGTCCTGTGGCGGAAAAGGTATTGTGCCATCAGCTCCGCACCCTGCTTGTATTTTTCCTCCCCGGTGGCCTGGTGCAGCCCCATCAGCGCCATACCGCTGAAAGCGTCATCCAGGTAATACATGGGACACCCCTTTTTCATCCACCTGTCAAAGTATGCTTTCAGGGCATCCAGCGCCGCCCCGGCTTCCCCGGAATTTTTATGCCCCATATAATAATCCATAAGCCCTTTGGCAAGAATGCCGTTGGGCCAGTTTATCCTGTCAGGAGGCTCTACTGCCCTCCCTGCCAGCTTCTTTATGGTTCTCTTTATATAATAGCCTGCGTCTCTTTCAGGATATCTGAGAAGCTCCCGGCTTGCCTCCTTCACCATTTCCAGCATTGTCCTGTCCCCTCCGCCCAAAACATGTATGGGGAACTCCTCCCCTTTCCATGCTGCTCTTCAGTTTTAGTTTCTCCTGTTCTTTACAATTCCCCATAAGTACCCAAATTCCTCCGTCCTGCCAAAAAGCAGGAGGAAAAAGCTGTTAAACACCAGGCAGATGGCCAGGAACATTACCCCAAAGGAAAACACCGTCACTTCCCCCATCACTGCTTCCTTCACTGCCGCCAGGATGCCAAAGGCCGCTGCCACTGCCAGGGTATATTTGAGGGAATCCCGGAAATATTCCCCCACAGGGCGTTCCAGGATCACCCGGTAGATGATCACCGGCTTGGTCACATTGGCGATCAGCCCTGATACAATGGTCCCCACATAGACCCCCGCCAGCCCAATCCTCTGCACAAGCACGATGGACACCACCAGATTCACCACTCCCTGTATCAGCGCCAGATACTTGTCCTGTTCAAAGACCCCTGCCGCTGTTTTAAAATTGGATAATACAATTCTATCACCTTTGAAATAATAATCAATCAAAATACACATAACAACGGAAAATGCAAGGGTTTTTTTGCCATCTCCCAGCCAGAGCTGTACAAAGGGCGTCAGCAGAAGGGAAAATCCCACTGCCGTAAAGCCGTAAATCCAGCAGGCGGCAAAGCGGTACACCTTAAAGATCTGGTATTGCTTCTGCCTGGTTCCCGTAGCGAACAGATTGCCAAAGCTTGAAAGCGCCGAATTAAAGAAAATATTTACCACATTGGCAATAGAGTTGATCACCAGATTATAATTGTCCACAAAGCCGCTTAAGGTGATGTTGATAAAGCCGGAAATGATCATGCTGTCCGTCTGCAGCCTTGCCACATCCCCCACCTTATGGAACACCAGGGCTTTGGTCTTGGTAATGATCTCACGGGTCTCTTCTTTGGAAAGCTTCCCTGCGTCCTTATCCCTCAGATAAGGATACCTGCGGTTTAAATAACTGCCCACAAAAAACTTCTGGGCCAGTTCCACCCCCGCCGCCGCCAACAGGTAAATGTAATAATTGCCTGTAAGGAGTATCACAGCGATCTGCAGCGCCACCGTGACCATCTTGGTGACTGTAAGAATATTGGTCTGGATGTAGTTTTTCTGCTCTGCATTTACCAGGCTGTACTTATAGGCCACAAAATAAGTACTCACAGTATTAAACAGGAAGATAAAATAATACAGGGTCAGATCCCTTACGCTTACCCCCTCCGGCTGCTTCACCAGGTAAGGCAAAAAGGGAGAGATCCCCACGCCGGTCACCGCCACCACAATACCAATCACCCGGTATGCCTTTTTGTACAAAAGCATATAGGCTTTTATCTTACTGATGTTCCCCTGTGCCACCGGCTTATACAGGCTGTAGTTTAAGGCCGTGCCAATGCCCAGCTCCGCCATGGAGAGCACTGACAAAAGGCTGGTATAAAGGCCGTTGACCCCGTTTAAGGTATCTCCCAGATGGGCGATAAAAATGGTCCTCAGCACAAAATTCAGAAGCTGGGTGGCCAAATTCCCGATCTGCCCGAAGGCAATGTTTTTTACTGCCGACTGAACTCTTCCCATAACCTGTCTACTTCTTTCCCTGTTAAAAGCGCCTTTTTCTGATAATCCGGCATGATTTTTTCCAGATGCTGCCTGATTTCCCCCTCATGGGCCATGAGCCACAAAAAGCCCTGGGTAAGGTCTTCCGGCTTTTCAAGGCCCTGCACAGGGACCACATAATTTTCCCATGTACCGAACAGATCCCTGGCAATGCCCCTGGCCTTTACAGAATAGCCCACTACCAGTGTGGGGACCAGGGAAGAATAGGCCGCAATGGTGGCATGGGTCCTGGCCCCTACAAAGAACCGGCACCGGCCAATATAGCCTTTTAGTTCCTGGCAGGTCCCGTCCCCGATCTCCACCACCCTTCCCGTTTCTTTAAAGATCTCGTGAAGCTGGTGGAGGGGTCTTCTGTCATCATTGTTTGGCCAGACCACATGGGGAATTAGGGCCACCTGCATATCTGTATAGTCAATGATATACTGGATCAGTTCCTGATAGTTTTCCAGTGCCAGCCCCTCCTGGCTCTCTTTCTCCTGCACCATAGGGCTTACATTGACCCCCACCGTGTTCCCTTCCGCAAACCCCTCCGGCAGGGGAAGCTCCCTGGGGGAAAGGGTAAAAGCCGGGTCCGGGTAACAGCAAAGGACCGGCACCGGCCGCCCCGCCCCTTTCCCTTCAAAGGCTTCCCGGAGAGCCCGGTAAGTAATACTCTCCCTTGCAATAATGGTGTGGTATCCTGACAGGTCCGACAGGATCCCCCCATCCGCCATAAGGGACGGCTCTATGGAACAGCCTGCCAGCACTGTCCTTGTCCCTGTGTGGTTGAAGGCAGCGTTGGCAAGCCTTAAGTCGCTTAACATACTTTCGTAGCAATAATTATCGCCGCCGATGGAAACCGCAAGAGGCGCCCTCCCTCCCCGGAAAACTTCATGATATCTGTAACGGATAAAACTCTCCCCATCCCCTGTAAGCTTCCGGTAAGCATAATATAACAGATGGGCCAGCTTATGCCCCTTAAAACTGCGCTCCTGGATAACGGCACACAGCTCCCCCAGGGAATACCTCTCATCCTCCCCGCCCCGGTAGCTTACCAGCGCCGCCTGTTCCTTTATCATATGGCAGAGGCTGTTTACAATGGCTTCACAGCCATGATTGCCGCTGCCTGCATGCATGTACATAATCAACCTGTCGTCCAAAACGTCTCCTTCTTTCCTGCCCCTTGGCCTTTCAACCCTTTCCAAGTTTTAACAGATGGTACAGCCATAAATACACCCCGGGGGCTGCGGCAAAAAGCTTTGTTTTCACCTGATAGCCCCGGGAAAGCCTTTCATAAGCCCCGGGGGTACCCAGTTCCTTTCTTATTTTGTCCCGGCAGATACAGATATACTCCCTGCACCCCTTTCTTTCCTTTGAAGAAAGAAGGGCGAGTTTTCCCGCTGTAAGCATAATAGACATCATAAGGATCGCCGTTGCCTGGGCGGAAAGCCCCTCTGCCTGTCCCCCGCACCGGGAGGGCGCCCTTCCCGCAATCTCTTCCCTGGCGATCTCCCAGCAGGTAATCTGGTCCATATATCCGGGCTGGAATTCCCTGTTCATGGCTCCCTGGGGATTGCGGAAATACCCATAGCCCGGATAGCCGCACTCAGCAATGCGCCTGATACCGGGCAGCAGGTCCACCAGGAAGAGCATATCCTCCCCAATGGTAAGCCCCTGGCGGAACCGCAGGGATCCAATGGCCAGGCGGCTGTACAGCTTGCTCCAGCAGCGGCTGTTTCCCTTTAAGATCCCTTCCTCCAGAAACTCCTGGGCTGTATAGACCCTCCTTTTTTGGGTCCACGCCTGCACTCTGCCCGCTTCCTGCTCCCTGCCTGCTGCCTCTTCAAAGTCCGCTTCCTGCTGCCAGGGGAAAAAGCCGCACCCGGCGACCTCACAGCCCGTCTCCTGGATACATTGGTACAAGACAGCAAGGGTATCCGGCAGCAGCCGGTCATCTGCATCCACAAAAGTGACAAAAGCACCTGACGCCGCCGCCAGGCCTGCATTCCGCGCCGCCGAGACCCCTTCGTCGCCCAGGGCAAGCACCTGGATATTCCCATAAGCCCGGGCCAGCCTTACACAAATCTCCCCGGTGCCGTCTGTGGAACCGTCATCTACAATAATGACCTCCAGGCGGGGATAGGTCTGCCCTTCAATGGTACTTATGCATTTTTCGATATACCCCCGCCCATTATACACAGGCACCACCACACTGATCAGGGGATGCTCCTTATTTTGCAGATCCAACCTGGGTACTCCTTTCCTGCCCTGTCTATGCTTGCTTCCCATGCCCTTTATAATAAACCACCATGGCCAGCCGCAGCAGCAGCAGATTCATGATATTGGGATGTTTCATGGCCATATAAAGCAAACGGTTACTCTTCTCACTGACCTGCACCGGCGTATTACGGATCAGCCGCCTGGTCTCATGGTCTAGGCAGACCTTCCTGATATTTTCCATATACCCCCGCCGGTTCCCCCTTGCTTCATTTTTCAGCACCAGCATCAGCATGAAAATATGCTCCTGGTCCGCCTTTTTCTGCATGCTTTCCAGGGTTTTACCATCAAATTTGTCCTCCAGAATCCTCAAAATAATTCCCCGGAGCCTTTTGATATTCTCCCATAACAAGCTGTCATACCCATGGCTCATGGAGTCAGCCACATAAAGATAATGATAATAGGCTTTATGCTCCATAATTACAAGCCTCTCACAGTCAATCAGCGCCGGAAGCATCACTGTAATATCTTCCCCCATCCTGATGGAAGGGTGGGCGTACTGGCAGTTATCCTCAATCAGCCCCCGGGCAATCAATTTCATACAGCGGGATATGGCCACATACCTGGATTCCCTGCCCAGCAGGTTGGGGATCACTTCCCCCTCCATCTCCTTCCGGCCATACTCCCCTGGCGGTAATTGCTGCCAGACATATTTCCTGCTGCCATTTCCCCGTTCAATTACATAATCACTTGCAATGATTTCCCTGGGGTTCCCGGAAAGGCAGGCTGCCATCTCCTCTATCATATTGGTATCCACCCAGTCATCGCTGTCCACAAAACACAGATAATCCCCTGTACTTTCCTTCACGCCCCTCTTCCAGGCAGAAACCAGGCCGCCGTTTTCCTTATGGATTACCCGAACCCTGCAATCCCTTTGGGCCAATGTGTCACAAAGCTCCCCACTGCCATCCTTTGAGCCGTCGTCCACCAAGATTATTTCCAGATTATCATAATGCTGGCCGGTTAATGCACCTGCACAGCGGCCCAAATATTTCTTTGTATTGTAAACAGACACAATAATACTGACCCTATAATTATCCATAAATACCCTACCCCCCGATATCATTTTCCTGCTTGTGCCAGGAATTGTTAAATACTTTTGTATATAGACAGAAGCTGTTCCATATTTTCCTCAATAGAAAACTCTTTGGCTGCCTTTTGGCATGCTGCCCCTCCCAGCCTCCGGCAAAGCTCTTTGTCAGACAAAAGACATTCCAGTACCCTTGACAAATTTTCCGGATCCCTTGGCTGGAACAGCATGCCGGTCCTGCCCTCTTCTACCATATAGGGTATTCCCCCTGTCTTTGATGCCGCTATGGCACAGCCAAAAGACATTGCCTCAAGAATGCACACAGGCTGGCCCTCAAAGTAGGAGGGCAGGACAAAGATATCGCATTTTTGGAGGTATTTTTCTTTCTCTTTCCCTGTGACCCAGCCCAGCCAGGTAACAGAATCCCCACACTGCCCGGCAATTGTTTTCAGCTCTTCCTCTTCCCAGATTCCTCCCAGATATAAATGGGCACCGGGATATTTTTCCTTCAGCCCGGGCATAATTCCAAGCAATTCGCCAATGCCCTTCTCCCTGCACAGCCTTCCCAGGAACAGAATCTGCTGCCCGCCATATTCCTTTTTTGCAGGCGCAGGCATTTTTATACCGTTGGGCAGTATTATGATCCTGCCCTCATCCACCAGGCGGCTGAAAAAGTCCCTCCACACAGGGGTCAGTACCAAAAAAGCATCCCCCATAGAGAGCACCTTCTTAATCCTTCTGCGCCCCCGCTCATTAACTTCCTTATAATAAAAGCTTTCAAAATCACCGCCATGCTGATGTATGACTATTTTTTTCCCATAAAGCTTTGCGGCCCTGATAAAAAAAGATTTTCGGTAATAACTGGCATCAGATGCCATATTCACATGGACAATCTGGTAAAAGGGCAGCTTTGCCAGAAACCTGGCAAAAGCCTTTACCGCCTGGAAAAGCTTGCGCAATTTGCTCCCCTCCACCATCGTCCCAATATAGCACAGATGGATCCTCCCATCCAGCCCTGCGTCATAATAGTTGTTTACCATACCGGAAATGCCGCCGTGGACGCTTCTGTCCGGCCCGGCCATCAGCACTTTTATCTTTTCCATAATTTCATTTTGACCCCCGTCCCGCTATCACTACCCACACAGTGCGCAGTAAAATTTTCATATCAAGCGTCAGGGACCAGTTATCAATGTATTCCAGGTCATATTTCACCACATCATCAAAATCTTCTATCTCGCTGCGCCCACTGACCTGCCAAAGCCCTGTCAGCCCAGGCGTCATGCTAATCCGCCTTCTATAGTACTTGTTATATTTTTCAAACTCGTCGGCAGTAGGGGGCCTGGTGCCCACCAGGCTCATATCCCCCCTGACCACATTGAAAAATTGCGGAAGCTCGTCAATACTTGTCTTTCTGATAAATTTTCCGACCTTTGTAATGCGGGGGTCATTTTCCATTTTAAACATCAGCCCCTGCATTTCATTCTCCCCTTCCAGCTCCTTTTTCCGTTCCTCCGCATCTGTATACATGGAACGGAACTTATAGATCTTAAACCTCCTGCCGTTGCGCCCAATCCGTATCTGCGAAAAGAGCGCCGGCCCCGGGGAATCCAGCTTAATGGCAAGTGCTATAAAAGGGGAGAGCACCCCTGTAATGGCAAGCCCCACCAGCCCGCCTGCAATATCCATCAAGCGTTTAACCAAAAGCCGCTTATAACTGCTTTGGAACCTGGTGTAAGTGATAACGGAATAGCCGCCAAAATTTTCTATTTTGCTTCTCTCCTTCTGTATTCCGGATAATTCCAGGCAGTAATGGCAGTTGACTCCCATCTCGTCAAAACCCTTTAATATTTCTTGGATCTGTTTCTGGCGGACCTCCGGCGCGTAAATAAACACCTCGTCCACTGCCATCAATGTCACTTCCTCCATAAACCTGCCGCCAATCCACAGGATGGGGATGCCGTCTATATCCTTTTTCCGGGAAATCTCTTCCTCTTTTTTATCCGGCAGGCATGCTGCCGCCACGATCTGATAATTAATATCAAGCTGGTCCTGTAATTGCTCCAATACGTCAGATGCCATCCCCTCCTGGGTAATCACCAGCATTTTGATCCTGGAAGTTTCAAAATGGTAATAAGTACGCATGCCATTTTTCACTAGCAGGTGCGCCAGCAGCGTAAGCAAAGTATTGATCACCGGAAAATATATCATCACCAGCCTTGGAAAAACATCCGCCCACTTCAAAAAGAACATAATGGTCTGGGTTACCAGTACCATGACCCCATTGTATTTTACGATTTCATAAGCTTCCTTCCGTATGCCCCTTTTTAAAAAATTCCTGTTCCAGTCAAGAAAGAAACTATAAATTGTACAAAAAAACAGAAACACAAGACACACCTGAAAGTGTACCGTCTTATCCTCCATATCCCTGAAATTTCCAAACCTGATATAGGTCGCCAGGGCAAAAGATATCCCTATAGCCACCAGGTCCACAAACCAAAGACCGTATACCTCTACAATTTTATGCTTCTGCCCCATCCTTATCCCCCTTGCACGAGTGTTTAAAACAAAGCTTCAACCCCTATCTTCTAAGTATACGCTTTATTTTTCTCAATGCTCTCCTGGCAAAACGCCTTGGTTTCATGGAAACCTTTGTGAAAATCCTTCTTGCAGGGCCCACAGGCGGCAGGATCAAATATCTGTACTCTTCTATATGCCGGAGCAGGTATGCAGGGTAGCTCCCATCCACCTCCACCCGTTTAAAGGCAGCGTCCCTTCCAAACATATCCTGCCCCAGGAGGAGCCGGTCCCTTGCCTCTTTCAAAGTATCCTGGTCATTATATTCCTGGTGTGCTGCCGCCGCCACCTTTTCCCCAATCCGCTTGGACACATCCCGCTCCTGCCTGCTGCCCATATAGCCGAAATGCCATCCCCCCTCCGCAACCCGGACCGCGCCCGGGTCTGTAGTGGAAGCTTCCCTGAGCTGGATAATCCCCTCCGCAGGAATGTTCTTTCTGGCAAACACCTTTGTGCCAAGCCACAATCTCCTCTCCACCCCCGGGAATTCCCCGGTAATGGAAAGCAGGTTCCCTGAAACCTCTTCCATATTGATGTAACAGTAAAACATCCTCTGGGCAAAGTGATAGACTTTATCCGGGTCAAACTCCTCAATGACCTTTTTTAAGGCTACAGGATTAGGGATCTCATCCACATCGCTTAATATGACCACATCCTCCCCTGACGCCCCTGCCAACCCGCGTATAAGGGCATTCTTCTGGAATTTATCCCTCAGGTGGGTAGCTGCATCTACCGGGGAATCATCCACCACAATATATTCAATTTTAGGGAGGAACTCCCGGAAAGCTTCCTTATTTTTTTCGAAGCAAAGCTCCTTCGGCTCTCCGGAAAAAGTTACAGTAGCTTCTTCTATGACAAACCTGTCTACTATAGGATCCAGTATGTGCAGCCGGAGTTTTAAGATATCCAGTTCATTAAAAAAAGGCACACAATCATATACCATATCATCATCCCCATTTCCCAGTGACATTACCGTTAATTGCCTTTAAAATGCCTCCAGAACAAAAAAGGCCTTATGATGCCCTTTGCCTTCAGCCACCTTGCCGTCCACGGGTTTTCGAAACGGGGATACTGTCCATTCCGCCCCCACCACTTATGGAAAGCAAAGGGGGCATCCACATCCAGGACCTCCGGGACCGGATGTTCATGGCTAAAATATTTTGCCACTTCCACAGGCGCAATCTTCATTCCCGCTGCTTCTATCCTGTGCCTGTTCCTGCAGCACAGGAAAATATCTTCATTAAAAAACCCTTCCTCATCCTTCTCCCAGACAAGCTGCGCCTGCCCCGGGAAATCCAGGAACCTTTTGCTCCGCAGGGACACACTGTTGCCCACCCTGCACAGGTTTCCATAAATATCATGGTAGCTGTGCTTTTTCCCAGGGGCAGGCACAGGCCAGGGAGCGCCGATGTAGTCATAAGAGAGGAACTCCTCCCGCCACTTTTCCGGATGGACCACAAACCCGTCATAGTGGACCAAAAGCACATAGTCCGTATGGATATACTGCCCAAGCTCATAGGCAACCTTATAGTTAAAACAGTCAATATCTGTCAATTTTGAGGTATGCCTGTATACTATTCCCCCAGGCAGCGCCAAAGGCCTTCTGTGGGTAATTAAAACCACTTCCCCAAATTCAATTCCCTGCATACTGTATTCCAGCGCTTTTAGGGTCTCATAAACCTTTACGCTGGTCATTGCCGCCAGTGTCACCTGGGGGAGTTTCCGTTTCTGTCCTTTCAAATCTGTCATTTCCCTGCCCTATCTGATCCTTCATCCCTTTTACAGGCCAGCCGCAGCCTTCTTCCCACACCACGCCCAAGCCGGAGCAGCCTGTGCGCCAGGTAACGGGTACGGCTCTTTTGCCCTTCCACCAAAAGGCTTATCCCGCTGGGCTTTTGGCCCAGCTTTCTATACCGGGGAGACCTTTGCTTGTATTCCTTTAATTCCTCCAGGCACTCCTGCCAGCTGCAAACCCTTCCCTTCCGGTCCTGGTAATGCCATCCCTCATAAATATTTTGTTCCGATGCCCAATAACCGTCAGACACATTATGCCTGGCCCAATACTTTGGCGCCAGGATATACCGCACATCCGTGCTGGTAAAGGCCGGGAAATAGGCAAAGGACGAATTAGAAAGAAGCAGGTATTTGGCATTCTTCAAAATAGAGTAATCCTTGGCCAAGCCAAAATTATAAGCCGGAATGCCAGGCAGGATCCGGGAGGCTTCCTTTACATCATTGGTAATGATCATAAATTCCATTTCCGGATTTATTTTTTTCATATTCCGGATGCCGTCCTTCCAGTATTTTTTCCGTAGGTACAGCTCCGGGCAGTCCAGATAATCGCTGCACCGCAAATGCAGGATGCAGAGATTATCCCGGCTGTATTCCCGGCAATCATATTCTTCTTTTACCTTAAGCCACTGCCGGATTTCTTCTTTATGCTTTTTGTAATAAGCCTCCGCCTGCATATTCCCATAAAGCAGCGTATTATCCTCCGGCTGTAAAAGCCCTCCATCCACTCCTGCCACATAACAGCCGTGGCTTAAATCATGCCCGGAATTCCCCACATAAATACGCTCTTCTTTCTCATAATATATCTGCCTGTAGCTTTCCTTTGACGAAGGGACGCCGTAATCTAAATCCATGAAGTACATGCCACAGTTGCTGTGCATATTATTGGCAACGGTTTCGCTGCCCAAAATGCTGAATTCAAAGCCCCTGTCCATGGCAATGCATCTTGTGGTAACATAACAAAACAACTGATTGCCCAGTCCCTGCCCTTTTAATAACTCTGTGCCAAGCATACCTAAACCTCCGCTGTCCTGTGCAATACCGTCTCCACCAGCTTCCCATCCTCCACCTTATAAACCACATCGCATTTTTCAATGGTATTTAACCTGTGGGCAATAATGACCATGGTCTTTTTCCCATGGAAGCTGTTCACTGCCTCCATCACCGCCGCCTCCGTGTCATTATCCAAAGCGGAAGTGGCTTCATCGAACACCAGTATCTCCGGGTCATTGTAAAGAGCCCTGGCAATACCGATCCTCTGCCTCTGCCCGCCGGAGAGCCGCACCCCCCTGTCGCCTATGGCAGTGTCAAGCCCCTCCGGAAGTTCCTCCACAAAAGCCTTCAGCTGGGCTTCCTCCAGCACCTCCCATATCCTCTGGTCGTCAATGGCATCCCTGTCAATGCCAAAGGCAATGTTATCCCTGATAGGCTCGTCAATGAGATAAATAGACTGGGGGATATATCCCACCTGGGCAAGCCAGGATTCATAATTTTTAAAAATATCCACGCCGTCACAGGTAATTTTTCCTTCCTGGGCGTGCAAAAGTCCCAGGAGCACATCCACAATAGTAGACTTGCCAGCACCGGAAGCGCCCACAATACCCACAGATTTTCCCTTGGGCACTGCCATACTGGCATCCCTGAAAATATATTTGCCGGAATCCGGATAATGAAAACTAATATGGCTAAGCTCTATTTTATCCTCCAGCTTTAATTTTTCTGCCTGGGAGTTGGCCCTGCGTTCCGCCAGCATGGCGTCCGTTTTCATCCCCTCCTGCAGGTTTTCATACACAAAATCAAGGCTGGGCTGGGTATAGGCAATCTCCGTAATATAGGTATTAATCCGGTTTACGCTGGGCAGCACACGGATTGCTGCCACCGCAAAAGCCGATATAGTCTTCACGATGGCCTTCACATCACCGCCGCCATTAATATAAACCGCAATAAAAGAAAGCATGCTGACAATAAACACCGTCTCTATCAAAAGCCTGGGAATATTGTTCATCACCGCATAGTTCCTGGCCACATCAGCGCCCACCTTGCCGGTTTCATAATAATTGCGCACAAAAAATTCTTCCCTGTTAAGCACCTTCACATCCTTAAGCCCATAGGTTGCCTGGATTCTCCATTTGGCGATCCTTGACTGGATTGCCTGGTTCCTGGCCCCGGTCTTGTTCATCCTGGGCTTAAAGAACTTGATGATAAACAATGTCATAAAGCCAAACACAGCGATAATAAACAATGTCATGGACACATCCTGCCACAGCAGTACAAGAAAGATCAGCAGGGAAACCACCGCCTCGCTGGCAAGCTGCAAAAGCGCCAGGATCAGTGCAAACGTCTGGGGAATATCGCTGTCTGTAATACGGAACACAGTAGGGATATCCGCCCCCAGGTATTTTTCATAGGGCCTGTTTAAAAACTCTGCCATTACCCGGCTGATCATATGGTTCCTGTTCCGGGTAATAAAGGTATTTTGCCTGTAGGTCAGAAACAGGATATAGAGATTTTTCACCACATAAATTCCCATCAGCCCAAAAAGCAATGCCATGGTCACCTGTTCCATGCTATGAATGCGGAGCATTTGGCAAAGCTCCTGCAAGATCCCATACTTGTCAATGTACCCCTGCAGCTCCTCCGGTGTCAGCAGCGCCGTCACCACCGGGATCATAGCGCCTACCCCCAGGGTTTCCAGAAGGCCGCCCACAAAAATCATGATACCCAGCAGGGCAAGCTGGAATTTCTGTTTTCTGTCAAATATATAGCTGATTTTATCAAACAAGGTTATCTTTTTTTCCATGCAGCTCCTTTACACTTCCCCGGAATACACCAGACAGGGCACGACACTTTTTGAGAAATTATACCATATTCCGGCCCCACAGGCAAACCCTACCCCTTTTTCTGCCGGAGGGGGATGACCAGCCTGTCATAAAGCCGCACCGCCTGGTAATAAGCTCCCGGCCATAACAATGCCAGCGCCATCCTGGCCTTATCCCCTGCCGCCACAAAGGAATTCCCGTAAATCCTACGTATTTCCTCCCTTTCCCTGCGCAACAGCCCGGCAAGCTCCCTGGCTGCCCCTCCCATCTCCCTCTCCCTGAAGTCCACATAGTAAAACAGCATCCTTCGGTAAAAATGGTAAGCTGCCTTCTTTGCCAAAAGCCCCATTTGGGCCTCCTTCAGGCAACTAACCTGCTCCCTCCAGAAAGGGATCTCATCCTGGAACCTCCGTTCCCCCAGCCCCTGGTTCATAATGCTGCCCTCCCGGTCCGGCGTGTAGTGGTAAAACGGCGTATCCAGGTAAACACAGGTTTTTATGTTTAAAAAAGCTTTTGTAGTATAAATAATATCTTCTGATTTTCTGCCCACAGGAAACCGGATTCCCTCCACCAGGTCCCTGCGGAAAAGTTTGCTCCACACAGAATTGTAAATATGGTATGTGCGGTTGTCACAGATATAAACCTCCAGTGCCTCTTCCCTTGTGAGGATTTCCGCCTTCCCGGTAAAGCAATTTTCATCCGCCCCGGCCCCCTGCCAGTAGGCACAGACTGCCATCTGTGCCTGATGGTCCTCACACGCATCCAGCATTGCCTTGTACATATCCCTCTCTACCCAGTCATCCCCGTCCACATAGCCGATATACTCTCCCCTTGCCAGGGAAAGCCCGCTGTTGCGCGCCCCGGACAGCCCCATGTTCGCCTGGTGGATCACCTTTATCCGTTTATCCATGGCAGCATAGCGGTCGCAGACAGCTCCTGTGCTGTCCTTTGAGCCATCATCCACCACAATAAATTCCATATGGGGGTAGCTTTGGCCCAACAGGCTGTCCAGGCATCTGGGGAGATATTCTTCTATATTATAAGCGGCTACAATTACGGAAACCAGCCTTCTATCTGTCTCCCCCTTCATCCTGCCAACCTACCTTCCCCATTAACCCGAATCATCCCTTCTGTAAAAATATCAATATAGTCCTGGCCGCGGAGCCACAGGGCAGGGGCTATTACCTTTTTCCCCGGGCTTCCATTGAGCCATGCCCCCCACCAGCTAAAGCTGGAATTGGCAATAATGTGGTGGCGGCATCTGCTCATTAAAAGCATATCCAAATATCCCTTGTCCTCCGTCGTCCCTTCTATCACGGTAAATCTCCCATCCTCCCCGTAAATGCGGCTGGCCCACTGCTTTGCCCATGCCGGCTCATTGGAAAAAATAAAGAATTTTGCCCCCGGCAGCTCCTCCTCCATCAGTGTTACTGCCTTTTGGTAATACTCTTCTGTACAGATCCCCCCATAGACACTGGCCATTTCCAGATAGTCCCCTCTGCGGATATGCAAAGACACGGATTCACAATTTTTAATCTGCAAAAGATACCCTTCCGTTTTTTCCTTCCGCCCTGCCCCTGCCCTCTGCCAGATTCCATCAGAAAAGGCAAACGCCTGCCTCACCTGCTGCTCTATATCCTTAAAATATTTTTCACTTTGAAAATAGCCTGTAAGATAGGCATCCTCCTGCAAAAGCACCTGGGGGTCAAAATTGCAGTCCTTTTCATGGTATTCCCTGGACCTTCTTCCAAACAGCTTCCTGCGGATCCTGTGGGCCAGCTTCCTGGAGCCATCTGTGATTTCATTGATTTCAGCTTTATCTGCCCTGGGGTAAGTAATGCCAAATGCCCACAGCATAATCGGCCTGGCGTTCGCCAATCCATACTCAGTAATATCATCAAATTTTACTTCCTTCCCCATAGAGCGGAGCTTAAGGTACAGGGCATACTGGAACATCTGGTTCCCCAGCCCCCCTGTCATCCTGATAATATTCATAATGTTTCCCCCTGCCTGTGGCGGGATTTGCCATGGGGCTATGCCAGATGCTTCCAATGTTTATTGCTGCACCGTACATTTCACCTTCCCCTTGGCATTTACCAGCACCATCCCCCTGGTATAAACGTCCCCGCTCTCCCTGTCATTTACCCATTTATCCGGCGCCACTACCAGTTTCTCCGGATAGCCATTGAGCCATGCCGCCCACCAGCTAAAGCTGGAATTGGAGATAATATTATGCCTGCACCGGCTCATCAGCAGCATGTCCAAATATCCTGTATGCTCCGTATTGGTTTCCACCATCACAAAACGCTTTTCCATCTGCCGGATTTCTTCCCTGGTCATATCCCCTTTTATCTGCCTCTCCATCAGGTACATGGCCCAGCCCCTGACCCACTTAGGCTCATTGCTGAAAATAAAAAATACCGCTTCCGGGCATTTGTCCTGGATAAAACGCACCGCCCCTTCATAGTATTTCTCCGTACAGATGCCTTCATACAATTCCTCGTCAATACGGGAATCGCTGCGGTACATATGGATCCCCACTGCCTCCGTGCTCTCAATGGCGTTAAGGCATGTCCTTGTGCTCCTGTAAAGCTTCTCCGGCAGGTGCATGTCCTCCAGGGTGGGAAAACGGTACGTCTCCCTTACCTGGTCTTTGATATCCTCAAAATATTTTTCGCTTTTAAAATTCCCCCGCAGGTACATATGGCTAAAAGAGAGCACTTTGGGGTCATAAAAGCCCTCCTCATAATACTCGATGGCGCGCCTCCCAAAAAGCTTTCTCCTGATCCGTTTAAGGGGATCCATGGCACCGTCCGTGAATTGGATAATTTCATCCCATGACGCCCGTGGATATTCAATGCCAAAGAGCGCCAGCATAATCGGACGTGCCCCCTCCCCCCGGTATTCATTGATATCGTCAAATTTCACTTCTTTTCCCATAGAGCAAAGCTTCAAATACAGGGCATACTGGAACATCTGGTTCCCAAGCCCGCCGGACATTCTGATTATATTCATTGCCATACCCCCGCCTGCCGCGGGCAGTCCCGCGATACCTACACGCCTTAAATTTATTTATTGTACCATATTTTTCCCATAACCACAACTTGCTAAAACACGAAACACGGAAATCGTGCCCAAAAGATTCCCCTGGCCTGCCTTATTGATTTTCATTACAACAACTTTACTTTTCAGTTCAAGACGTCTTGCAATCCCCAAACGCAGGTGTTATAGTAATTGTAACTACAAATTTTTCATATGATATTCTGTACATCATATGTTAGGACATGGAAGTCCATATTTTTATTCAAAGGAGTGATGATAATGGGTATTAAGATCAATGTAGGCAGTAACCAGAATTCTTCTTATCTGTTTCAGAGTATGTCCTCCGGCAGCGGTGGCATGGCAAACCTGAATTTCCTTTCAGATTACGCCAGCATCAAAAACGGCAGCTATGGCAGGCTCATGAAAACCTATTACGGCATGAAGCAGCAGGAGGCAGGCTCATCCAGCTCATCTGCCGGCAGGAAATCCAATGCCAGCAATGTCCTGGACAAAATTCTGGAAGAGAAGAAAAACCCGAAGGTTTCCAAAGAAGCACAGAAGGCAAATGCCGACCTGACTACAGGGCTTTCCAACCTAAAGAGCTCTGTTTCAACGCTGCAGAACGGCAAAACGTATACAGATACGGAAAACGGCCAGAGCGCGGCAGACAAGGCAGTCTCTGCAATGAAAGCTTATGTGTCAGATTATAACGATGTTGTAAATGCATCCAAAAACTCCACACTGAGAAATAAGACTGCCTATGTGGCAAATATGATGAGCTGTACGGCAGCAAATGCCGATAAGCTTGCAGAGCTTGGCGTGACCATCAATGAAAATGGGACTCTCCAGCTTAATGAAAGCAAGCTGAAAGCAGCAGGCCCTTCCAAGGTGCAGGAATTATTTTCACCTTCCGACATCATGAGCTACGGTTCCACGATTGCCTCCCGTGTCCAGTTTACAGGTGCCAATTCCAGCACAAACAGTACTGGCAGCACACAGACAGACACCCCAGGCAACACCACAGCAGGTTCCAGCGCTTCCTCCCTTAAGGAGGACAGCAAAAAGCTTGCTTCTGATGAATTATATGCTATGATGAAGGATAAAGACGGCAATGAGACCAACCAATACGATATTGGTAAAATCTTTGCCACGGCAAAAAGCTTTGTAAGCAATTACAACAAGATGTTTGATGCCGCTGAATCCAGCACCAATTCCGGCGTTATCGCAAATCTGTCTTACATCAGGGAAAAGACAGCACGCAATGAAGATGCCCTGAAGCAGTTTGGCATCAGTGTAGACCAAAAGGGCAGAATGAAGATCAATGAGGACACCTTTAAAAAGGCAGATATGTCCAAGGTCCAGAAATTTTTCAAGGACTATGGTTCTTCTGTTGCCACCAATGCGTCACTGGTTGATTTTTATATGACCACACAGGCCAATGCTGCCAGCGGTTACACCGCTTCCGGCGGATATAATGTGCAGGGAAGCGCCCGTTTTGCCGACACGATGTAATATAAAGCTGTGCGGCATATATTCCCCAACAGGGTAAATAAGGTCCTGGAATGAAACATACAGGAAGCGCCATAAATCTATTTCTTATGGCGTTTCCTGTATTTATTTTCCGGCAGCCACCAGGAAGGAGGTGGGCAATAACTGCCATGCCAATGGATTTCCCAGTGCATTTGCAGAAAAGAATTGAGATATGTGAAGAAATTAGTTATAATAAAGTGGATTTCCCCCAGTACCTAAATGAAAACCCCGGAAAGGAAAGATGCATGTTATTTAATTCTTATATATTTATTTTTCTGTTTTTTCCTTTGGCCTTGATTGGGTATTATGGCTTCCACCGGGCCGGGAGGCACAAAACCGCGCTGGCTTTTTTAACCGGTATGTCCTTTTGGTTTTATGGATATGATAATATCGGCTATCTGCTGATCCTGCTCATTAGTATCCTTATTAATTACAGCATTTCCATATTGCTGAAAAAAGCTGCCGCCAAAGGGGTACGGCTGCTTTTTCTCTGGCTGGGCATTGTCTTTAATATCGGCATCCTGTTTTATTTTAAATATTATGACTTTTTTATAGAAAATATTAATTTCCTCTGGCAGGCCAGTTTTCCGCCACTGGGGCTTTTGCTTCCTCTGGGAATCAGCTTTTATACCTTCCAGCAGCTCTCCTATGTGATTGATTCCTACCGGGGGGAATGCAAAGGCTACCGCTTTCTTGAATATGCGGCCTATGTATCTTTTTTCCCTCAGTTAATCGCAGGCCCCATTGTGTACCACAGCGAGCTGATCCCCCAGTTCCGGGATCCCCAAAACCAAAAGCCCAATTATGAAAATCTCAGCAGGGGGATTTACGCTTTCGCCCTGGGGCTTGCCAAAAAAGTCCTGCTGGCGGATACCTTTTCCAAAATTGTATCCGTAGGTTACGGGAATATCACCAGTTTAAATACCCCCAGCGCCTTTCTGGTAATGGTCTGCTATTCTCTTCAGATTTACTTTGATTTCAGCGGCTATTGCGACATGGCTTACGGCATGGGGTATATGCTGAACATCAAACTGCCCATAAATTTCAACTCCCCCTACAAAGCCCAGTCAATCGGCGGTTTCTGGGACAGGTGGCACATGACCCTGACCCGCTTTTTTACCAGATACGTTTATATTCCACTGGGAGGAAACCGCCGGGGAAAGGCCCGCACATGCCTGAATGTATTTGTAGTATTCCTGGTAAGCGGGCTCTGGCATGGCGCAAACTGGACTTTTATCCTCTGGGGCGCCATCCATGGAGCCCTTTCTGTGTTAGAACGGCTTACCAGGATTACAGAGCTGAAAATACCTAAATTTGTAAAAACTGGCGTTACCTTTTTGCTGGCCACTTTTGCCTGGAGCCTGTTCCGGGCTAACAGTACCAGCGATGCCCTTGCCCTCTGGGACCAGCTCTTCCACGGAGGCTTCGGTGCGGTTTACCCGCCTATTACAGAAAAATGCCAGGATCTAATAGAAGTAAGCTTTTTATACCGCGCAGGCCTTGGAAGTGTTATTTCCTCCTTCCCATGGCTGCCCCCGGTTTTCTTTGCCCTTGCTTCCCTGGCAGGCTGCTTTTTCCTGAAAAACACCCAGGAGAAAACAAACAGCCTGAAACTCACAAACCAAAAGCTTATGGCGGTAGTCCTACTGATGCTGTGGAGCATTATGTCACTGTCAGAAATCAGTGAATTCCTGTACTTTAACTTTTAAACCGATTCTTTTTTAGGAGAAACCTGCTATGGACCAATCGAAAGCCAGAAAATGGTTCCTGAAATGTATCGGGCTGCTGGCAGCATCCTTGTTGCTTCTTGCCCTGATTGTGATAGTCACAGACCCTTACTTCCATTATCACAAGCCTTACCCTTTTATGTCCTACAGGCTGTATGATGAGCGGTACACCAATGACGGTATCTCCCGGCATTTTGATTTTGACGCCCTGATCACCGGTACCTCCATGGCCCAGAACTTCAGGCCAAGCCAGATGGATGCCCTCTTTGGCACCCATTCTGTCAAGGAAACCTTTTCCGGCGCTGGTTATCAGGAGCTTGCTGATAACCTGGCCCGCGCACTGGAAAGGAACCCCAGCCTGCGGACGGTTCTCCTTGGGCTGGACTCAAACGGCCTGCTCCGGGATTATGACTGGAAACAGTATGACAATTACCCCACGTATTTATATGATGACAATCCTTTTAATGATGTCTCCTATCTTTTTAATAAGTCCATTTTTTATCATGGTGTGCTTACCTCCCTGGCAATGACCCTCTCCGGCTCACCTGCCACCACTATGGATGAATATTCCTCCTGGCAGCGCCCCTGCGGGCTGGAGGCCATCTTAGGCTCCTACGACAGGGATGCCCTCCTGGCAGATTCCCTCCCGGCGAACTCCCAGGAAGGCTCCGCAGGATTCGGTGAAAAAGAGCACAGTAAAGTTGTGCAGACCATTACCCTGAATGTACTGGATATCGTTAACCAATACCCGGACACAGTATTTTATATTTTTTTCCCTCCCTACAGCATCTGCTATTGGGATGCGGCTAAGATCCAAAATACCCTTAACCAGGAAATCAGCGCAATGGAGACGGCCGCAGATTTGCTGCTGGCATGTCCAAACGTAAGGCTGTACAGCTTCTTTGGCCAGTATGACGTCATCTGCAATCTTGACAATTACAGTGACATAGGGCATTATTCAGGGGAAATCAACTCACAGATATTAGAGTGGATGGCAGAGGGTACAGGGCTTTTGACAAAAGAAAATTACAGAATGATTCTCAGCCGGGATCGGGAGTTTTTCTTAAATTATGATTATGGCAGCCTCTATAATTAAACCACCTCTTTAATATCCTTCTTCCTATTGTTGCATTAATATACGAACCGGCAAACATCATAGACATCTATCTATGGTGTCTTTAACCCCAAAGCTTCGGTCGCTTGTCCGGTTCGTATATACTCCAAAGCGCAGATTACGAATAAAGCAGATTCCATTTATCTTCTTGATAATAACTCTTTCTCCATTTCCAAGAGCTTCTTACTGCGTTCCCTTTTATACTGACATGGAATTCCTACATAAATCCCCCATGCCCCCAATGCTTTGTTTACAAGAGACATGCTTCCTATCGCACTACCCTCCCCTATTTCAACTCCAGGTAAAATAGTGGTACCCGAACCAACTACTACATGTTTTCTTATGACCACCCTTCCCTCAATAAACTTTAAATATTCCTCAGGTACTGTTGGATTTGTCAATGATTCTCCTGAATAATCATCACTCTTCGCATAAATAACACTTCTAGATGATATAGCAGAAAAATCCTCCATTTCAATCCCCACTTTATCTCCAAACAAAGCACAATATACCGCTATATGAATATAACTTCCAAGCGTAATATTCCCAGATAATACACAAAAATCATCTATCCTCACATTGTTACCGATAGTGATTCTTTCAGCCCCATATATACAGGCTTTCCTACTGATCTGAACATTTTCCCCCAAACTTTTAAATCCTATTTTTGCTAACTCGCTGTCAGAATAAAAACTTTTTACCACTTATGTCCTCCTTGTATCATCAATTTTAGCCAGCTACTTCGCTTCCTGTACCATCCACTGCTGGAACATCAGGATATACCAGATCTGGATCCGCCACAGCCCCCTGTCCACGAAGTCCCCCCATATTTTCCACACCACATCCTCATCCAGGATTCCCTGCTGCCTTAGCAGCTTCCTGTCAATCAGCCCTTCCGCCCAGTCCCGCAGTTCCTTTTGGCGAAGCCACTTGTCAACAGGAATAGAAAACCCTTTTTTGGGACGTTCCATGAGTTCCCTGGGTACATAACGGTAAAGCACATCCCGCAGTACCAGCTTCCCGGTGGTTCCTTCCCTTTTATAGGACACAGGAAGCCGCCATGCAAACTCCACCACATCCTTGTCCAGCATAGGTACCCTGGTTTCCAGGGAGACTGCCATGGCCGCCCGGTCTACCTTTACCAGAATATCGTCCGGATGGTACATGAGCATATCCATCAGCATGATATTATGGTTGGTTTCTGCCAGGTAGCCCGGCGTATATTCACTGTACTTATAACTGCACACTCCTGCCTCCCGGCTGATTTGATGGATAAGGGGGTCTGTTTCATAGGAATTGATATATAAATCCGAAGGCCCCCTTGCCCCAAGAAGCTTACCCTTGATCCGGTAAATTTCTTTCCCTGCAAGGGGGCTGTGAAGCACCAGGCCGCTGCAGGGTTTCCTGATCCAATAGGGAACCTTCTTCATTTTATTCCATATACGCTCCACAGACGCATAGGAGGTATAACCGCAGAACAGCTCATCTCCCCCGTCCCCGCTTAAAGACACTGTTACATGTTCCCTGGTCATTTTGCTCACCAGATAGGTGGGGATCTGGGAAGAATCGGCGAAGGGCTCCCCAAACATTCCCGGCAGCATGGGAATCACAGCCTTGGCGTCCTGCTCCGTAATATAAAGCTCTGTGTGCTCTGTCCCCAGGTGCTTCGCAATTTCCCTGGCATATACCGCCTCATCATAGCCCTCTTCCTCCATACCAATGGTAAAGCTCCTTACCCTGCCTTTATGCAGGGACTGCATCAGGGCAACCACTGTACTGGAATCAATTCCTGCCGAAAGAAAAGCCCCCACTGGCACGTCCGCTGCCATCTGCCCGGAAACCGCTTCCTTCAAAAGCCTCTCCAGTTCATCGGCGGCCTCCTCCCGGGATCCTTCAAAAAGCGCCGCCTGCCCTGCCCTGGCGGTTTCCTTTAACGACCAGTAGCTTTCCACCTGCACCTTATCCAGGCTTTGAAAGGGCAGCTTCACCTTCAGCACACATCCTGCTTCCAGTTTATAGATATTTTCATAGATAGAATAGGGGGCAGGGATATAGCCATGGGTAAAATACAGGTCCAGGACTGCCTTATTGATGGGGTTCCGGAAGCCGTCCAACACAGAAACAGAGCCAATCTCTGAGGCAAACACAAAGCTTCCCCCCACCTGCCCATAATAAAGGGGTTTTTCCCCTATCCGGTCCCGCAGCAGGTACAAAGCCTTTTCTTTTTTATCATACAGTGCAATGGCGAACATCCCTTTGCAAAGGGATATTGCCTCCATAACCCCATAAGCTTCAAAGGCTTCCAGTAGCACCTCCGTATCAGAGGTTCCCCGGAACCTGCCCACCTTTTTTTCCTGTATAAGCCTTTGGGCAATTTTTTTGTGATTATAAATTTCCCCATTAAAGGCAATCACATACCGTCCGCTATGGGATTCCATGGGCTGGGAGCCGTTTTCCGAAAGATCAATGATGGAGAGCCTTCTATGCCCCAGGGCAGCCAGCCCGTCCTCCGAGAAAAAACTTCCCCCCGCATCCGGTCCCCGGTGGTGCATCCTCTCTTTCATTTTTTCCAGATTACTGATTTGGTCACCCTTAAAACTGCAAAATCCGGCTATACCACACATTTTTCTTCCTCCTCTTGTGTCCCTACAAGGGACAAAAGAAATTTCTCCCAATCCCCATACACCTTCTCCGGCAAATAGCTTTCGGCGGTTTTGGCCGCGTTCCTCCCCAATTCCTCCGCCAGGGCCAAATCCCCCAAAAGCAGCCCCAGGGCCTTTTTCATCGCTTCCTCATCCCCTACGGGAACCAGCATGCCGTTTCCCCGGTCCTTAATCAGCTCCGCCGGGCCGCCGCAGGGACAGTCTGTAGACACTACCGTAAGCCCCATGAGCATCGCCTCAATCAGGGTATTGGGAACCCCTTCGGTGTTGGAAGACAGGACAAAAATCCCAGCCTTATAGATTGCGTCCGCCACATTGTCTATGGTGCCCGGCAATAAAACCCGCCCTTCAAGCCCCAGTTCCTGTGCCAGCCGGATGAGCGGCTGCCGGCACTCCCCCTCCCCATATATAACCAGCTTATAGCCAGGAAAGCGGCACGCAATCCCCGCAAATGCCCGAAGCAGCATTTCATGGTTTTTGTTTTCATCCACACGCCCTACCGCCACTATGGTCTTTTCCCGCTTTCCTTCATACCTTTCCCGGAAAAACGCCCCACTTGCGGGATTTTTCAGAAGGACGGCACGCGCTTGCACCCTGGGGGGGAAAAATGCAAAGGATTTTCTGGTCTGTAAAATCACCCCCGCCGCCCTGGCAAACAAATGCCGTGCCATAAAGCGCATCCAGGCGTTATAATACTCCTCCGGGGGATCCCCCCTTACGGAAACCGCCACAGGTATATGCAAAAGACGGGAAGTAAGGATGGCCATAATGTTATTTTTCCCGATAAAAGAAAGAATCACATCCGGCCTCTCTGCCTTCCAGATCCCCCGCAGTTTCATGAAACGGCGTTTAAAATTCACCAGACGGCTGCCGGATGTCTCTTCCGGGGTAATGTCTGAAATGACCCGCTTTACTTTTTTATTCAAAGAATATTCATTTTCCTTCCGGTACTGGGTAACCAGAGTCACCCTCCAACCCCTTTCCGCAAAATAGCCTGCAAGGTTTGCCATTACCCTCTCCGCACCGCCCTTTTGCAAATCACCAATCAACATGGCAATATGGATATTTTCATTCATTCCTGTCCCCCCGTATCCCAGGCTATGCCTGCCCTACCGCCCCGGTAAAAGGCTAAACGCCTGTGCAATAGCGCTGATACCATTGCTGAAAAGTGAAAAAGGACCAGGACAGCTTGGAATAATTGGCTCCCGTGGCCGGCCCCCCGTCTCCTGTGCGCACATATTCCTCTATCATATCCGCCGTATAGCCGGCATCGAACAAGCCCTGTTTTTTTAAATAATCCCTGTTGCACATATCCAGGAGCTGCTCCTTCAGCGGGCCCCGCAGCCACTTATCCAGCGGAACCCCAAACCCCACCTTGGGGCGGTCCAGAAGCTCCCTGGGAATGTACTCATAGGCAATATCTTTCAAAATACGCTTTTTGTTGCCTTTTTCATATTTAAAGGAATGGGGGAGCCGGAAGGAATAGGCCATCACATCCTTATCCAGCACCGGGCATCTGGCTTCCAGGGAATACTTCATAGAAGCCCTGTCAACCTTACATAAAATATCCCCCGGCAGATAGGTGTCCATATCCAGCAGCATCCTGCAGATCTGCCAGTTGTCCTCCCCATATGCACTTTCTATGGGGAAATGGCAGGGGAGCCCCTCCCCCAGGACCATCTTATTCGCCCGCTCCACATAATTGCCCGCCCCAAACTGGGTTTTCGTCTCCCGGTCCCGGTTCCCTGCAATCACCCGCACCCTAAAGGGAAGTTTCCTCTCCAGCCCTATCTGCCTAAAACCTGGCAGATTACAAATCCCATGGACCAGGCTTCCGGCCAAATCCAGCATTTGTGCCTGGCGCACGTTCTCATAAATATTATAGCCACAGAAAAACTCATCCCCCCCGTCCCCGGAAAGAGCCACTGTGACCTTCTCCCTTGCCAGCCTGGAGACCAACATAGTGGGAATCTGGGAGGAATCCGCAAAGGGTTCATCGTAATACTGTGGGATGCTCTCCACCAGCCCAAACATTTCCTTCTCATCAATATACAGCTCTGTATGGCTGGTTCCCAGATATTCCGCCACCTTTTTGGCATATTTGGCCTCGTTGTAGCCCTCTTCCCAAAAGCCAATGGAAAAAGTCTTCACCGGTTCCCTGGAATGGGCCTGTGCAATGGCAGTCATAAGCGAAGAATCATAGCCGCCGCTTAAAAACGCCCCCAGGGGTACATCCGACACCATCCGCAGCGCCACAGACTTTTTCAGCAGCTCCCCAAGCTCCCTTTTCGCCTGTCCATAATCTGTCACCGGGTCTTTCTGCATCTGGCGGTATACTTCCCCGATATCCCAATACTTCCAGGTATCCGCCTTTCCGTTGTGGAATTTCAAGATACTCCCTGGTGCCAGCTTGTATACATTTTCAAATATGCTCTCCGGCGCCTGGATGTACTGCTGGAAAAGAAAACGTGAAAGCACTTCCCTGCGTATTTTTTTCTGAAATCCCTCCCTTGCCATAAGGGGTTTTAATTCTGAGGCAAAAATCAGGCTGCCGCCTTCTGTCTCATAGTACAGGGGCTTCTTCCCGATCCTGTCCCGCACCAGATATACATCCTCCTGCTCCCTGTCGTAAAGGCAGATGGCAAACATTCCGTTAAACCGCCCTATGCACCCGATCCCCCATTTCAAATAGGCAGCAATCAGAACCTCTGTATCGCAGGTGGACTTAAAGGGGTATCCTTTCAGTTCCTCCCGCAGTTCCCTGAAGTTATAAATTTCCCCATTATAAACCACACTGACACGCCCGTCAGGAGAGTGCATGGGCTGGTGCCCCAGGGGCGATAGGTCCATAATGGAAAGCCTTCTTTGGGCCATGCCCACGTGATAGCCATTCTTCATAGGATAAATCTCTTCCCCGCTATCATCCGGCCCCCGGTGGCGCATGGTGTCATTCATCTTCTTAAGCTGCTGCAGCGTTATCTTCTGCTTTGATACAAATCCACAAATTCCGCACATAATTTTTACAGTCCCACTCCCGCCATTTTATCGTTATTCATGCAGACCCGCATGTTCCATAAACCAGTCCCTGTATTCCCCAAAATCTTTGCACTCATTGTCCACGCTTTCGATCATCTCCCGGAATTTTTCCCGGATCAGCGCTTTATAATTGTCAAAGTTGTTATAGCCCTTTTTGCACCAGGCAAAGGGGTGGGTCAAAATCTGTACTTTATTATGCCCGGTGATATTTTCCTCGTCGGGATACCCGTAACGCCAGATGTGGTTGGCATCGGACATATATTTCACTTTAAGGGACGCGCCCTTTCCTGCATCTTCTGCAAAGGTAAAGAAATCATCCTGGTAGGCATTGACCATGCCGGGCAGTTTGATATTTTCCCGCAGCACATCCTTAGAAGGCCTGTGGATAGAAAAGGTGTCGATTTTAAACCCGAACATCTGGCTTAAAATATTCATTTCCTTAACAATCTGCCTGCGCACCAGCTCCATATCCGTCATGCCGTTTAAAGCAAAGTGCAGCCCAATCTGATGCCCCCGCTCATGCATATCCTTGATCATATCCATATTTCTTCTGGATAAAATATTATAGGAATTGTTGGTCCACTGAAAAAAATAAGTGGAGGTAAAATCCATCGCCCTCTCCACCCTTGCCAGGGCATAAGCGCGTTCCACACTATACTCCACGTCATGGCGCATAATAATAAAGGCCTCACGCCCCAATGCCCCCCTGTAATCCGTCTGGCGCCCGGTGCTTTTAATAATCCTCAATATCTGCTTATAATCTTCAAATGAAAACATTCTCCGCCCTGCCTTTTCTTCCCCGTTTTGCCTTTCAGTTGCAACATTAACTGCCATTAATACCCGGCGATTACTTCATCAATATAGTCCCTCCACTGTTTCGTAATTGCCTGCCCGTTCACTCTTTCCCTTATTTTCCGCGCATTCCTCCCCAGCCTTTCCGCCAGCTCCCTGTCCTCGATCAGGCGGCAGATACCCTCCGCCATAGCGCCCGCATCTTTAACCGGAACCAACAGGCCGTCCTTCTCATGGGATATAACCGTCCTAGGGCCGCCGCAGGGGCAATCCGTGGCCACAATAGGCAGCCCCAGGGCCATGGCTTCTAAAAGCGCATTGGGCAGCCCCTCCCAATCGGAGGAAAAGGCATAGACCTCTGCCTCCGGGAGCTGCTTTTCCAGGCTGTCGCTTGCTCCCATAAGCCGGATATACGCTTCCGCATGGTTGTCCCTGATAAGTTTTTCCAGAATTTCCTTTGTGCCGTCAAAGGAATCTCCCCCATAAATTCTCAGCTCATAATCAGGGTGCTTTTTATGCACCTTCAAAAATGCCTCTATCAGCATGGGCTGGTTTTTGAAATCTACCAGCCTGCCAGACTGCACCACCCTCTTCTGCCTGCTGGGCTGCTTTGGCGCATGGAAGTATTTTTCATGGACGGGATTTAAAATAATGCATGATTTTTTCTGCAAATATTCCGGAAAAAATTCTTTCTGCCCTTCCGTCTGGAACACACAGCCCGCCGCCCTTGGAAAAAGCAAGGGTATCTGGATTTTGTCGGCCAGGGAATCATAATGCCCTACCGGGTCAGTCCTTACAGATATGATTACCGGCAGCTTCATGCCAATAGTAGACATTAATGCCCTGTAATTTGCTTTCTGGGCAAAAGCAATCACAATGTCGGGTTTTTCCTTTTTCAGGAAATCACGGAAATACCGGATACGCAGCCAAAACTTCCCCAGCCTGCCTTTTTTTTCATCACAGGGCCGTAAACCAACGTGTACCCTCCTTACCTTTCTGTCCAGGGCAAATTCATTTTCACTCTGCCACTGGGTAGTAACAATCACTTCGTCATTTTCTCTGGCAAACTGGTTGGCAAGATTGGATACCACCCGCTCCGCCCCGCCCTGCTCCAGACAGTTTAGATGAAATACAATTTTACTCATGCTTTCAGTCCCTTACCTTAAAATATCCCCCGGATGAATCTCCCTCCCACACTCATACCTGTCAATCAATAAAGAGCCATCCACTGTCCTAACCACCAGCCTGCCGTCAAAAATATCGATCACTTCCCCCGGCCTATAACCGGAAAAATCAATCATCTCGTCAAAAGGATGGGCCTCCCACAGGGTAATCCTGCACTCTTCCCCTTCCCCCACCCAGGCATACGCCCCTGGGAAAGGCGCGGCAACGCCCCTAACCAAATTATAAATTTCCCTGGTCCTGCACCGGAAATCCACCTTGCCGTCCGCCGCCGTCCGTTTTCCATACCAGGAATCAAAGTCCCTGGAATCGGTGCGGACAGTAATATTCCCCTGCTGATAAGCCAACAGCAGCTTCCTGACCAGGTTTTTAGAGCAGATCATGTTTTTGTATTGGGCTGTCCTGATATCATCATGGGGCGTCAGGGAAAACATCTCCGTGGCGAATATATTAGGGCTGTCCGCCTTCTCGTCATAGCGGAACAGATTCAGGTTAAACCGGGTATCCCCAAGAATAATAGACCAGTTTAAAGGGGAACGCCCTCTTCCAAAAGGAAGATACCCACAATTCCCATGAAAACCGTAAATGCCATATTGGAACCTGTCAAGGACGGAAGGGGGGATCAGCCTCTGCCATCCCATGGAAATACCAATTTCAAATTCATTTTCTTCAAGGAACCTCTGGGTTTTTTCGTCCGTCAGAAAATAGCTGTCCGCCTGATGCACCGTAATACCGTATTTCTCCCTCATGCCGGAAAGCCCTTTGTAGCCGGAAACCTGGTTCTTTTTCGTAACCTCCGGGCTGATTGTGATGATCAGGTCCACCGGGCAAATATTTTCCTGTATGAAAGTTACGATGTTTTCAGAAGTATCCTTTACACCAAATACCGTTACTTTATATTTCATCCTCTCTCCTTCTTCCTCCCGGGCAGGCCTGCGCACTTTAGGAACTGGCCCACATAACCCTCATAGGTAAAAATCCGCGACCGTTCCACCGCCGCCTTCTGGTACTTTTCCAGCTGCTGCCTGTCAAGCAGCAGCCCAGCCACCACCTGTGCCAGATTCCTCTCTTCCTCCAGAATATGCCCTGGGTCAAAATCCGGCTCCGGTGCCATTACGGGAACCAAAATACCATAGTCCCCATAAATCACCGGGGGGCTATTTTCTGCCGCCTGCTGCCTGAACAATGAAATATCATCCTTTTCCTGCAAAATTTCCGAAGGGCCCGTCATACACGCTGTGCTTACCGCCGCAAGCCCCAGCGCCATTCCCTCCACCAGGGCGTTGGGAAATCCTTCGTTTAATGAAGTCAGCAGATACACCTGCCCTTTTTTTAGATACTTGTAAGGCTCCCTCTGAAGGCCGGAAAAGTAAACCTCGCCGTCAATTTTCAGCTCCTCTGCCAGCTTCTTGTATGGCTCAAATGTCCCCTCGCCGATAATCAGCAAACGGGCCTGTGGTATTGTCTCATGGACCAGGGCAAAAGCTTTCAGCAAATGCCAGAAGCCTTTCACCTGGTCCTCCCTGCCCATGGAAACCAAGACCTCAAGCTTTCTGCCCTGTCCGTCCCGCTCCCCCCAGGGAAGGGCAGGTTCCCCGCTGTCCCCTTCCTTCCGGATTGCCTCCACATTATAGGGGTTATACAAAGTGGCAGTATGGCAAATGCCATATTTTTCCCCCAATTCCCCCTCGATTTTACGGGAACAGCACACCAAAAGATCCGCAAATTTAGCCAGAAGCCTGATTTTACGGGGCTGTCCCATTTCCATATAGCTTCTGATTCCCAGCCAAACCTTTTCCTTCCCTGTCCTGGAAAAGGCGTTCACAATATTGGCTGTGGAACCAAAGCTATAGGCAATGTCCGGCTTCCATCTTTTTTTCAGCTGCCTTACCTTTAAGGAACGCTTTCCTATGTTCAAGAGCTTGCCCGCCATTCCCTCCCGGGCACCCATTTTTATGTCAATGATATTTAATCCTTTAATGTCATAGGCAATATCTTCAGAACTAAAAATAACAATTACCACCTCAAAATACGGTGCCAGAAGCCTTGCCGTTGTGACACACACCCTCTCAAAACCGCCCTGGTGAAGCATAGGGGAAATCAGCATCAGTTTTTTTTTCATTCCCATTCTCCTGATTCGTAAAATTTCATCATCCTCTGCGCCTGCGCCTGTACGTCAAAGCCTGCTTTTGCCATCTCACTGGCATAGCTCCTGCGCCCATACTGGGCGTGGCTGTCAATATAAGCCGCCCAGGCCCTGGCATCCTCTTGGATACTCATTACATGGACCAGCTCCGTCACCGCCGCCTCCCGGCAGATTGTGTCAGACATCAAAACCCGCAGGCCTGCCGCCTGGGCTTCCACCACAGTCCCCGGCAGCCCCTCAAAGCGGGAAGGGTATACAAAATAATCCATGGCCTGATAATAATCACTGATATTGCTGTGGTTTCCCAGAAAATAAACCCTATCCCATATACCCAGCTCTTTTGCCAGCTCCCTGGCAGCATCCATGCCGCCCCCTTCTCCCAGCAAAAGAAGCACATACTCCCTTTTCCCGCATTTCCCTTCTTCCCCGGCAGATCCCCGTCCCCCTACAAGGGCGGCAAAAACCCGCAGCAGATATTCATGGTTTTTGGCATAATGGAACCTCCCCACATGGCCAATCACATATTTACCGGATACCCCAAGCTCCCTGCGCATCCTCTCCCGGACCTTTTCCCCATAGGAAAACGCCCCGCAGTCAATCGCATTGGGAATAAAAACAGTCCTGCCCTCCCTTACTGCCTGTTCCCCAAATACAGAAACGCCAGCCAGCTCCGAGCAGGTAAAAAGATAATCTGCCTTTTGGGACAAATCCCTTCTCAGCCACCTGGTCAAACGCCCCTTTAGCCCCTTGTCCACCCCCGCGCTCCTGGCGTGGGCAATAGCCACAGGCACCCCTGCCCTTCTGGCAATGGGCAGGTAGATTGCCGCCGTGCTGGTAATATGCCCCTGCACCGCCCGGAATTCATGGTGGGCGTTAAAAAACGACACCATAGCCTTCCGATAAGAAAAATAATTGTAGATACGAAAACGGGGAACACGGAAAATCCGCCCTCCCAGCTTCCCTATCTCCCCATCAAAATGCCCTGGCTCCGTTGTATGGACCAGAAAGTCAAACTGCACCCGGCTCCTGTCCAAATGACGGTACAAATCCATAATGCGGCTCTCCGCGCCGCCAAGCTGGGTATTTCCCAGCACATGAAGTACCCGAATCCTTTCCCCCATTTTCTCTCCTATATCATACCACTTCTGGCGTTACCTGCGCCCAAGCTGTCTCACCCTGGCCATCCAATACTTCCCTTTCGCCAGGAAATATTCCAGGCACCTGCCGGGAATCCCTCTTTTCCTCCCAGGCTGTGCCAAATACTCCCTGTAAGAAATCCACTGGCTCCCTTTGCTTTCCAGATACCTCTCATACCGTTTCGAGTCCTCCGGGGAAACCGTATCTGTATGCACTACCATGGTGGAATATCCCCGGGACTTTTTTAAAGTTCTGCCAAGGTGAAAAGAAATAGGGTAGAATTTCATCCCCCTCCAGCTATAAGGCCCATTGCCGAAGCCATCTGTGAGAGAAGAAAAACCCGTTTCCTTCAGCGCCTTTAAGGTATTGGCATCATAGGAATGGGCAGGCGCCATGAAAATATCCGTGTCAATTCCCTTATCCGCCAGCCGCCTTTTCCCCTCCGCCAGCATTTCCCTCTGCTTTTCAAAGGAAACCCCGGCAAACTCGGAAAAATTGTTCAGGGGAAAAAGCCCGCCCTTTTTTGTGGAATACACATGATGGAGCCCATGCATGGCAATTACCCAGCCCTCTTTTTCCAGTGCCTTTACATAGGGCCAGAAATCTTCCGGTGCCTTGCCCCCTCCTGCACTGCCAAAACTGCCGTCCCCGGCCATTTTATTTTTCATTAAGTTACTGTCCTGGTTGTCCGGCACCACCCCAATAAGGGGTTTGACCTGATATCGGTCTAAAAGCGCTTTAAACCGGAAAAAGCGCTCCCAGTCCATATCCGGCGTGATATCATCCAGCCTTACCGCAATTTTCATCTTTACAAATTTTCCTTATACCAGTCAATGGCAAGGCTGATTCCCTTTTCGAAGTCATACTCAGGGTCATAGCCAAGCAGTTCTTTCGCTTTGCTGATGTCTGCGTTGGAATCCCGGATATCCCCTGCCCGGGCCGGGCCATACACAGGCTCCACCTCTTTGCCCAAAGCCCTGCAAAGGTGGTGATACACATCTATCAGAAATTCCCTGCCCCCGGCCCCAATGTTGAAAGCTTCCCCTGCCGCCGAGGAGGGAGCCAGGCAGGCTTTTAAATTGGCCTCAATCACATTGTCAATATAGGTAAAGTCCCTGGACTGCCTGCCGTCTCCGTTGATGGTCGGCGTCTCCCCGTGAAGAAGCTGCCGGATGAATTTGGGAATCACTGCCGCATAAGCCCCCTCCGGGTCCTGCCGCCTGCCAAACACATTGAAATATCTCATCCCATAGGTGTCAAGCCCATAAAGCTCCTTGTACAGCCTGCCATATTCCTCGTCCACCTTTTTGGTAAGGGCGTAAGGGGAGAGTACCTTTCCCTCCTGCCCTTCCTTTTTGGGCAGTACCGGATGGCTGCCGTATACCGAAGAGCTGGAAGCATAGACAAACTTCTTCACCCCGTTTACCCTGGCGGCTTCCATCATATTTAAAGTTCCCCTGATATTGATTTCCTCATAGATAAGGGGCATCTCAATACTCCTGGGCACGCTCCCCCATGCAGCCTGGTTCAGCACATAGTCCGCCCCCTTTGCCGCTTCCTTACAGACATCCAGTTCCCGGATGTCCCCTTTAATAAAGGTAAACTGGGGATGTGAGGTAAAGGGCTCAATATTTTCATATTTTCCTGTGGAAAGATCGTCCAGGCACCTTACCGTATACCCCATGCCCAAAATTGCCTCGCACAGGTTAGAGCCGATAAACCCGGCTCCCCCCGTTACAAGGAATACTGAATTTGCGTCAAATTTTAATTCCTTATATCCCATTTCATCAATCCTCTCTCAGACCAAACCTGCTACAGTCTCCAATAAAGATATCCGGCATCCTCAAATTCCTTCCGGCAGCATATTCCCTTAATATCCACCAGCACCTTCTTCTGCCCCTGCTTGAAGAATCCGGCTATGGCCTTTTCCTTCAGGGCAGAAAACTGTTCATGGGCAACTGCCACGACCACGGCATCCATTTCCTTTACCGCTTCCATCCCTTCAAAAGTAATGCCGTACAGATGCTCCGCTTCTTCTGCATCCGCCGCCGGGTCTACTACCATGGGAGTAATGCCGTACTCCCCAAGCTCCCTGTAAATATCTATCACCTTGGTGTTCCTGGTATCCGGGCAGTTTTCCTTAAAGGTAAAGCCCAGGATAGCCACATGCGCCCCCTTTACATGAATGTCCGCCTTGATCAGGTTCTTTACCAGGCTCTCCGCCACATACTTGCCCATATCATCATTGATCCTGCGCCCGGAAAGGATGATCTGGGAATGGTACCCCAGCTCCTCCGCCTTATAGGTAAGATAATAGGGGTCTACACCGATACAATGGCCGCCCACAAGGCCTGGGGAAAATTTCAGGAAATTCCACTTTGTCCCCGCTGCTTCCAGCACCGCCTTGGTATCAATCTCCATTTTGTTAAAGATTATGGAAAGCTCATTCATAAAAGCGATGTTGATATCCCTCTGGCTGTTCTCAATAACCTTGGCAGCCTCCGCCACCTTAATGGACTGTGCCCGGTGGACACCTGCCTCCACCACCAGCCCATACACTTCCGCCACAGTATCCAGGGTTTCCTCATCCATGCCGGAGACAATTTTCACGATTGTCTCCAGGCGGTGTACCTTATCCCCAGGGTTAATCCGCTCCGGGGAATAGCCAACCTTAAAATCAACGCCACAGGTAAGCCCTGACTCTTTTTCCAGAATGGGTACGCAGATCTCCTCGGTAACCCCGGGGTAAACCGTGGACTCAAATACCACCACAGAGCCTTTGGACAGATTCTGTCCCAGAATCCGGCTGGCCCCTTCCACTGGTGACAGATCCGGGGTATGGTCGTGGTTTACCGGGGTGGGCACTGCCACAATATGGAACTTTGCTTCCCGCAGCTTTGCCGGGTCCGCCGTAAATTCTACGGCAGTATCTTTAATGGCCTGATTCCCCACCTCATTGGTGGGATCTATGCCGCTTTTATAAAGCCCGATCTTCTTTTCGTTTAAGTCAAAGCCCACCACCTTAATTTTCCGGGCAAAGGCCACTGCAATGGGCATCCCCACATAGCCCAGCCCTACCAGCGATAATTTTTCCTTTCCCTCTAACAGCTTTTCATATAAATCCATTTTTTATCCCTTCCTGTTCCTGGCGAAGGGTTCAACTATCCCCTGCCGCCTTTATTTAACGATTGTATCACCTGATAGTATTCTTTTGCCACATTTTCCCGGTCAAATTCCCTCTCCATCTTTTCCCTTGCCGCTTTCCCCATCTGTGCCCGCTGCTTTCTGCTAAGGGCCAGGAACCTGCCCAGGGCGCGGATTAAGTCCTTGCTGTCCTTAGGGTTACAGCCAAAGCCCGTGACCCCTTCCTGGAAAATTTCCTTACAGCCGCTGATGTTGGTGGCAATCACTGGCCTTCCCGTGGCTGAGGCTTCCATGAGCACATTGCTCATGCCCTCATGGTAAGTGGGGAGCACCAGGGCAGAAGCCCTTTTCAGGTACCCATGCACATCCGGGTCAAAGCCAAGCAGCCTGATGATCCCTTCTTTTTCGCAGGCATCCAGCTTCTCCTGGTAATCCTCGTCACAATATCCAAGTAATTCAAATATCACCTTTGGCCCGTGGAGCGCCCGGGCGGCTTCCAAGAGCTCCTCAATCCCCTTCTCCCGCATCATCCGCCCCACAAAGAGAAACCGTACCGTATCCCCCTCAGGGTATGGCTCAAATGCATGGCGGGACAGGTTCACCCCGGATCCCTTCACAAGCCTGGCACTCCTGCCCTTAATCCTATAAGAGGCAAAAATATCCTGGTTTTCTTTGTTTTGGAAAAAAACACAAAAAGCCCTGCCCAGGCCTATGCGGTACAATAGCACAATAACCCGCAGCAGCAGGCCCTTCTTCTGGAATGTACTGCCCAGCCCGGTGACGGTAACAAGATAAGGAACCTTCATAAGGCTGCAGCACAATCCCCCATAAATATTGGGTTTTATGGTATAGGTCAGCACCAGGCCAGGCTTTTCCTCCCTGACCAGCTTTCTGTAGCTAAGAAGCAGCCTCAGGTCCTCCCCCGGGTTAACACCCCTGCGGTTTATGGGGGTATGCACCACCCGGCAGCCTTCCTCCTCCAGCTCTTTGGTCCTTACCTGGTCCGGCAGGCTTACTGTCACCTGATATTCCTTCAGGAGCTTTTGCAGCAGTTCATTCCTGAAATCATACAGCCCCCCGGATGAATTCGCCAAAATCAAAATTTTTTTCATTTATCTTATCTTCCCCCGTATACCCGCGCCCTGGCTGTCTTACTCTACAATCTCTTCCCCGTGAAAGTCCTTCACAACCATTTCATTATATTTCATCATGCAGATATTTTCCTGGTATTCGCCAATGGCCCCGGTGTTCACCTTCCCGGACAGGTTATTGACCACCTGCCGGGGCATATTGACGCCGCAGGCGTGGGCGTGGGGATAGCCGCCCCCAAACCGGGGATTCACCTCTGAAAGATAAAATTTCCCCCCCACTTCAAATATGTCAATATCGATCATACCGCGGAAACCGCATTTTTCCACGAATCTTTGTATCATCCCAAAAAGGGCGGGAATCTTTACAGATATGGACTTATCCGTCTCCCCTGCCCGCATTTTTATCTTTTTCTTAAGAAAAACAGAGGTACATTTGCCGGAAAGCATATCAATATAGACGTCAGCGCCGTACTCCTGCCCGTCCATATATTCCTGGACCATCAGGTCATCATAAAGGCCAAAGAGCACCTCTATTTCCTTTTGTGAGGACACTTTACTGATGTGGATGCTGGCGCTTCCCCTGACCGGTTTTACAAATACCGGGTAGGAAATCTTCCCATCCTCCACATCCTGGTAAAAAGCATCTTTGTCCAAATAGCACCTTCCTGTGGGAATGCCCATTTCCGTGAGCATACGGTACATGCGGAACTTGTCAAAACAAGTCTCCACCAGCTCATAAGGGGAAATAATGGGTATGGTCCCTATGGCGGTGAACTTGTCCCGCTCCTTTGCCAGAAGGCTCAGTTCCGGGTCGATCAGGGAAAAGACGCCGCCAATTTTCTCCCTCACGCAGATTTCCAGGATCCGCTCCAGGTAGCCAGGCGCCGTGATACGGGGTACCAGATAAAAGGCATCCGCCTGGTACACTGCCGGGGCAAGGTTAGAGCAGTCCGTGGCAACCACCCGCCCCTGGCTGCCTGCCTCTTCCTTAAAATACTGTACAATCTTGTTTCTTGTGCCTGCGCTTAAAATCAATATATTCATATCCCGCCTCAGTCCCTTCCTTATGTCTGTTTCCCCTGAAAGCCTCCTACAGCGCCAAAATGCTTTGAAATAAAGTCAAAAAACAGGGGTGTCCCTCCTGTGTGGATAAAAAGGATGTTTTTCCCCCGTATCCCCCTCTCTTCCACATACTGGCACATGCCATAAAAAGCCTTTCCCACATAGGTGGTATCCATGGGAATTGCCTCCCTGCACAGAACCTCTTCAATGGTCTTTTTCACAGCCTCATTATACTGCCCATATCCTCCCAGGCGGTACGCGTCTGTGAAAACCAGATCCTCTTCCCCATAAAGCCCGTCAAACCGAGCTCCCAGGTATTCCCGGATGCTGTCCTTTACCACTTCCCGCCCTCTCTCCTGCTGCCTTGCAATGCTGATCCCTATAATCTTCCTGCCCTTATCGCCTGATAACAGCTTTCCGCAGACCAGCCCTGCCTGGGTAGTCCCGGTGCCGGAAGGATGGAAAATATAGTCAAAATATACCTGGTTTTCCTTCTCATACGCCAGGATTTCCCTGTAAGCCTTCACATAGCCTTCTGTCCCCGGGTTCCCGTGGCCGCCTCCGGCAATGAAGTAAGGCTTCCGCCCTTCCCTTTCATAGGCAAGCTTCCGGCGCTCAATGGTTTCCGCCACCAGGCTTAAAGGGCACTTTTCTACTGTTGCCCCAAAAAGCCCTGCCAGCCTGGCATTATAAAAAGGCTCCCATTTCCCCTCCTGGCTGGTATCCTCCGGGGAAATAATATGGCAGGAAAGCCCCAGGCAGAATACTCTTCCGAAG
>OFGA01000004.1_pt1 | contig 201756 bp, 180 predicted proteins | sample 1521471 | NCBI WGS metagenome assembly OFGA01 (sample SAMEA3504086, study PRJEB24116) | mouse gut metagenome | biome: mouse gut; feature: mouse-associated habitat; material: faeces | place: Denmark | collected 2011 | reverse complement strand
CATCAATTATGATTCCGTTTTTAGAGTCTACGGTTTCATGCGACAAGTAGTGCATTCCCTCCGCTTTCCCTTTCCTCTTGTAAAATCCCGATTCGGGATCTGTTCTGCTTTCACGGCGGCTAATGATTTCTATTTTTTCCTTCCGTTTCCTGCATCTGACGGGCTTGATTTTCCCTTCCGATTCCAACTGGGCCCGTACCGTTTCTTCATATTGGTCTAGTTCTTTGAGGTATTCATTTGTTACTTCTTCTGTTTGCTTGATGTATTCTGTGTTCCGGGATGCGTTTGCCTTCATATGTGTCGAATCTGTAAAAACCAGCTTGCCGTCTGCCAGACCCTTTTCTATGCATATGGAAACAATTTTCTGAAAGATATTCCGAAAAAGCTCGCTGCCGTTGAAACGGCGACGTCTGTTCTGGGAAATCGTAGAATGGTCTGGAACTTTATCCATGATATCAAGACCAAGAAACCAACGGTATGCCATGTTCACCTGAGTCTCTTCTGATATTCTTCTTTCGGAATTGATGCCATAAAGAAAACCGATGAGAAGAAACTTGATTAAGGCCACTGGATCAATAGATGGACGCCCATTGTTATGACAGTACATATTTTCTACTTCGTCATATATGAATGAAAAATCAATGATATCATTAACTTTCCGAAGCAAATGATCCATAGGGACTAAATCTTCAATTGTTATCAAATGCATTTCTATCTGTTGGTTTTCTCTTTTCGTCATCATAATGTATCACCTCAAGGATTAATCTACACATATATTTTCTTATATGCAAATCTTTTTGGCAAGAGGTTTGTCAACAGCTCGATCATGTCGTAAAGTTTTTCCACAGATATGCTTTTAAAATTTCTTCTGCTATTTATTCTTGAAAATAATTGTACAAGTAATATTTTTTGCTGTATCTGTTCCCTTGATTGTTCCATTTTGTTTTTCACAGATTTTAATCTCGCTTTGACTTAACAAAAAAAGGATACTTCTTTATAATTATTTAGAACGCATCCTAAAAGGTATGTATCTTATAAAATTGTTTTTTACACAAATGCGTTATCAAATATTATGCATAGTAATTTTGTAGCAAATTACAACTAATAAAAATTTCTGAACTCCTTAATTTTGCTTTTTCTTTACCCAAACTTTTCATCACAAAAATAAAAATAATATGTATTAGAAAACTGTCTATTTGTTGTGTACATGCACCTCATGTCCTGAATCCTTTCTAAGAATTTTGCGATATTGTATTGTTAAGCTAATCAAAAAAACAGCCTTATATCAAGCTGTTTTTTTGATTAATATTCTTTTTATGCTTGCATTTCCAATCTTTTTTATCACGTCCTACAAGACATTTTTTCAAACTTTCCCTCTGCAGAATATAATACAAAAGAACGCAAAAAAACTTAGATGTTTAAAATTTTTTTGATATAAATTCTAATAATGTTTCCATAGAATTTTTTTCTTTTATTATTTTTTTTAAAGCATATATACATGGCAACTCAATTACTCCATCCGCTGTTATCCACATTTCATGCATATCTAAAATTTTTGTGTACAATCTAATGCGCTCTTCTACACTTGTCTCCTGATTATAAGCATAGGCAAGGTATTCTATATCCGTATTGGGATAGAAAAAACTCAATAACCTACCAAATCTCTGTTGATATTCTTTATTTCTATCTACAATATCCTGTATCAATTGCCGAATATTCTTTTCATCTAATAAAGGAATCAATTCCACGAGTAAATCTTGCACACCATCCCATTCCCAATTTGCATAATCCCTTGGCCTTTGCATAATAAGAGAAAAAATCTCATCAGTATTAATATACTCTCCCTTTTGAAGCGTCTGCTCCAATAATGGCACAATAATTTTCCACTCGTTGCCACCAATGCTTCTTTTATGAGATATTTTTGCAACATAATTTTGTAGCGAGTCCTCGGAAGTGATAGTATCATCTCTTTCAAACCATCTGGCTGGCACCTTATATGCATCACGTAATTTACATACTTTTTCAAAGCAATCTGGTTCAATTTTTTTCATTTCTTCTGTAATTATTATTCTGTTCTTTTCTGCGTTAGCTAATATAGCTTTTTTCAAATCCTCCCTATAAACTGAATTTATATTATTATGATATGAATATTCTGAACTTCCTTCCAGTATCGGAAATACCTTGCAAACACATTTCCAAAGATTAAGAAGACTGTTTTTGCCCTCTCTACTATTTTCCAAGTATGCAATTACTGCATCAAAAACAATTTGACGCCATTGTGCATCTACACTATTAGGTATATAGCTGAATTGAATTATATCATTTATCCCACATCTGCCTGCCGATGAAGCAACCGAGGCATCCACATATACATCTGCCCTATTATCTCCCGTTTCACTAATCACTCCTGATATATTAAGCAACCGTATACCTAATGATTTCCATACTTGCGGGTTATCAGAAGATATATTTTCATACCACCTCATCAAATTGTAACCGCCATATTCTTTATGACCAGAATATCCTAAAATTCTTTTTGCTTTTAGTAGATTTTCAGCCGCCCGGATTTTTTCAGTCCACCCCATCCTTTTTCCCATTTTTATGAATACTGCCGCACATTCTTTTATTTCTTCCTGCGGCATTTTCCATACCATTCCTTTAGGAGCCATCCATAAATCAAATATCTGTTTTAATATAATTGCTTCCTTTTCGTTTTTTAAAACGTATTCCCATAAATTTTCTATGAGCCAGCAAGACTTTTCCATACGTTTCTCAATAACAGGCAATGCCAATTTTTTATATCTGTCATCCATTTTATCTATGGTAAGCAACATTACAGCCATCAAATGCTGTTGAAAACCTCTTATTTTCACTTGCACTTCTACGTTCATTCGAGACTCTCCACGAAGAATATCATATACATACTGACAAAAATCATCATCCGAAGTTCTCATTTCTTCGCCACTAGCTACACTGTTTAAATCACTTACGAAAAGAATTTGATTTACTAAAAGCCTCCATAAATACTTATTCCCTTGATCCTCTCTCCATTGAGCAATTCCTTCCGCAGCGAAATCCATACACTTGTCAATATCCAAATAGGAATACGCCCATACTTTATATAAGAATTCAAGATATTTATTCTCCTGATCCATAATCCTTATTAAATCCGGGCACTCTGTTACAGCGCATCCCAGCACCAAAGTATATATATACAACATTATACTTTGTAAATTATCTGTTACCCCTTTTGTGTAATTCTTTGCAAAATATTCAATTATTTCCTTTTTCCCGGTCAAGAGCAACTTATCTATAAATTTGTTATTATCATCCGGATAGTAACATTTGATTAGCTGATACACCTTATCAACTCCTGCTATGTCTATATTTTCTTCACAAGCTTCAAAAACTCCTTCCGCAAAGAACGCCTCAGCATCCTCTTCTCCCTTTTTTAAACTCTCATCTTCAAATAATCTTTCTCCAAATACAAAACACAATTTTCCAGACATCCGCAAAACATCCTTAACTGTATCATTAAAATTATAATGATGATGTCTTGCTTCCTCAGATACATACTTATTTTCAATTTGTCCAGGGGTTCGGTTCCCAATCCATCTCTTAAATGTGCTTTTTGCCCTATCCTCATATCCCGCCTCTACTAATTGCTTTATTTGTACCAAAGCTCGGAGCAATTCCCCTGCCGTAATGATTTTCGTGCTAAGTGCCTGTTTTTCACAAGGAAGCGATTCCTCAACATTACAAAAATAGTTCTCCTCTGGAAAAATAGAATTTTGATACTGCGTTATTGTGCTTATTGCACATGATACATCAACCAAACATTCCAGTTCTCCATCCTCTGCCAATACTTCAAGTACCGTATATGTTTGATCCTCTAATTCGTTTAACGAACGATTTTCGATGACTGCTTCATAGGCATATCTTGCATTAAAATATCGTGGTATTTCTTTCCTGCGATTAGCCATAATCAAACTTTTAAACAAAGAATCATGCTTTAGTGCAACATTAGTATTTTCTTTTAATATATACTCACAGACTTTATCGGCCACTATTCGCTTGCTCTCACCGGTTTTATCAAATTTCTTTCTTAAAAATAACCGGACATCATTTGCATACACCGAATAAGCCCCCTTATCATTTTCAATAATCAACGGCTCTACGCTCTGCATCCAGCATGCAAGCTGAATGTCCGTTATCTTAATGAGATCTCGAAGTAGTGACTGCAACAATTCTAAAGTAATCCCTCGATTTAGTAATGTCATAGCCCCGGATAATACTATCTCAACATGCTTATATGTAATGCCCCACTTGTCCATTGCACTTTTCCAAATATAATCATAATAAGCATCTATGCCATTTGCCAGCTTTCTTTCTATGATATATTTTTCATAATTATAGATAGAATCGTGCCCCTTAGCGTCATAAATCGCATACATAACCGACAAAGTATTTCCTTTTGTTACCGAAAGAATATATTGTGCAATTTCTTCACTTGTAGCATCTGCAAAACATATATTACTATCCGTTAATAACTGCTTAATATCATCGCAGTCTAATACCGGCACCGCTTTTGTTATCACGTCATTACCATCTAACCATAAAGGATATTCCGGATTATTTGAATATGGCTGCCCTGCAAGCAAAAAAACGACTCCATCCGGCAGACAATTGGGAGAGGGTAAAGTTTTTAAAAATGTACTTTTCTTTCCTGCACGCGCCGCATGATCTATCCCATCAACCGCAATAACAGTTGGTTTTCCCGTTTTGTTATATAAACAATTCGCCAAACGCAATACTTCTTTAATTTTTTTATCAACAGATTTAATAGCTTCAACTGCTACGGGAACATTATATTTTTCCATGCACCCTTCAAAGTTGTCTTTTATTTGAATCAATGTATTCTTCCAAAAGTCTTCTGGCAAATATATCCCCTCGTCCGCCGGCATCATATCATACTCCACCTGTATCGGCTTAAATGAATGAAATCTTGTAGTAATAATGCTATTATCTTCATTTGCCATATAGCTAATAATGTTAGTTTTTCCAGAACCCGGCTCCCCAGAAAGGAAAAACACTCCTTTATTGATTTCTAAAATCTCATTTTTCAAATTTTTTATCCACCGTGCACGTGACTGGAAAAAAGGTTCTTCTGTTGCAAAATTATGTTCCCCTATCAGTTCATCTTTTTTAAGCACTAATACTGATAAAACCTGCTCTTTTGTAATTTCTTCTTCAGCACGGGTAGAAACCGTCCAATCTGAAAGTTTTCTTACCAAGCGATCATGGTATTTTTCACATTGACGTTTATTAACATTTAAAAGGTAAGCTAATTTTTCACTAACAAGCTTTTTTAAATTTTCAAGGTCATTTTCTTCATCAGAATAAATCTGAAATTCTTTTAAAAAAATTAGCTTTTCGTCATCCGATAATAATGGCATCTGCCGTAAAATATTGTCAAAAGCAATCTTATACATTGTTCCCTTTTCACGCTCTGATGCTTTAGAATGTCTTACCATTTTGAAAAACTGAACATCTGAAATAGATTCAGCAGTATTCAATTCCTCTTTCAATGCTATCCAAAAATCTTTTAAAGCCGGTCTTTTATAACCTTTTCCTTTTGCAGGTGTATAATTTTTATTGCCAATTTTTCTATTTGTATATATAATTGGAACACACTGCCTATATATATCTTTGACTCCTTTCCAATCATCACTATATTCTTTAATGCACGCTGGCTTTGTTTTCCCATTCTCTGTATGGTTACAAAACAAAAAGGTATATGTTAATGCGTTATCCTTTCTCGTATGTTTTACCTGAATGCATTCTAATTTTTTATTATCATATCTTACTACAACATCATCCAGCCCCTGCTGTTTAGATGCCTGTAATGTTACCCCTACAACTCCAGAATCTGGATTTAGCAATTCAAGCACCTTCTCTAACCCTACATACCATTCAAACCAATATGCATCCCCTATCCCAGCAAGTTTATTATCTTCCATTTTTTTCACCACCATTTCCAGTCATTCAAAATCCGTAAACTACAAAAATACCATAAAATTTCCGATTCAATATTAAAAAAATGAATAAGAAAGCAAATTCTATGATATTACTATCCCAAACACTAATCTGTTATAATCATAATATTTTTGAAATATATGTTTATTGGCTATAAATACCACTTAACATATTTAATAATTATAAACCAATAACACCACAATTCCCACAGCAGATATAATATTATTGTAATTTATTCCCCCAATCCGAGCAAGTTATTTACTACACATATTAACTATTAATGTGATAGACTGTTTCCCTATCTATAATTATATTTATAGAATCTTTTTCATCTGCATTGCCGCAGTCCATCTACCAGCGCCTCCACTGTCCGTAATACTACCGTCTGTTCACTCCGTTTCAAATGCCGGATACGGTAAAACAGCTTCTGGTGCCTCCCATCTTCCTCCGTTTCCAAAGTGCTGACACCAAGCAGTTCATTCGCATCCACCTCAAGTATCTGCACCATCTTAATAAAAATCTCAATGGACATTGCCGACTGCCCGCCTTCAATCCGGCTGACTGTGTTTGCGCTAATTCCTGCCCTTTCCGCCACATTTTCCTGTGAGAGCCTGATTTCATTCCTCCGGTCACGGATACGGTTCCCTAAATTTATCAAGTCCTGCGACCCTGCACAATTGCCCAATATACACCTCCTTCCCGATTGTAAAATCACCTGATAGAACTTTGCGACATCGTGTCGTAAAGTTTTGCAACAAAAAAACAGCCGTATCTCAAGCTGTTTTTACGGATTGCTATTCTATTTGCACCTATAATTCTTTACTTCCATTCTGGTAGATCACTTACGAGATTCTATAAGACTTCCCTGCAGCTTTTCTTATCAGCCAGATACCTGCTGAAACGACTGCTCTCACCAAATATACTGCCGCTACCATCAGTTTCCATACCAGCGCTATCCCACCAATCGCACCGCCAATCAACACATTGATGAACAGAATCCCCATTGTCCCGCCTATGTCATAGCCTTTTGGAATGATCCACAGAGACATTCGGTGGATGCCGAAGGGAATCCCCATAAACCACCATAATTTCAGATAGTCGCACTCACCATTTTCCATACATAACGGACGGAACAATACGGCTAAAAACGCCGCAAGCAGCACTGGAACGATCACATATTTTACAAATTCACTTACCTTCATAATTTCCTCCGTTCTGTAATATTTTCAGTATACCACACGCAATACAGCAAGACAATTTATTCTGGCTGTTTATGATTGTTTTCAGTTCCTTTTTTATCCGCTCCCATACAGGTCATGGTTCACTTCCGCCGTATAATAGTTGCTGATGGTCATAGGTGCATTGTAAAGCGTTGTCAGTAGATATGCCTTGATATTCCCCACTTTCGTCGTATTTGCACCCAAGCTTATCAGGATATACTCTATGTGCATCTGATTCAACTTCATAAACCGATTTTTTACAAGTGCTACTGGTTTCTCCACTCCCGCAATCCGTAACGTGCCGTTATCCGGCAACAGCATGACCTCCACCATCAACTCAACCAGTTCGTCCACATCCTCCCTCTGGTGATAGCGTTCATCCTGGAAACACTCGTAAGAGATATGTTCCCGGATAATATCCCGGTATGCATTCATCTCCTCAATCACATCCGGCACTGCACCTTTGATAGATTGATTGGACTGGATAAGATTGGGATAGATTTGAGCAGACACACCTAATTCAGTCTCATTAAGATCTGTCTTGCTATACTCTGTCTCACTATAATCATTCTCACTAAAATCAGTATTGTTAATATCAGTATAATTAGATTGTGATTTTGGACATTCTGGAATGGTGATTTTCACTATTCCAGAAGTATGATTTTCACCATTCTTGAATTGTGATTCTGGAAGTTCTTGAATTGTGGTTTTCATCATTCCTGAATTGTGATTTTCACTATTCTTGAATTGTGATTTTGGAAGTTCTTGAATTGTGGTTTTCACAACTCTTGAATTGTGATTTTCCCTATTCTGTGTATTTACAAGAGTCTCCACTGTTTTTTCTTCCTTTTCTCCATCGTCTGTCTGCCGTATAATGAAATTCTTCACATAAATCACATTCGGTTTTCCAAGCCCCAAGCGTCTCTTTTCAATCAACCCGATCCCTTTATCCGCATCCAGTTCCTTTAAAAGCCTTACCGCCTTCTGTGTGCCACAATTCATAAGTTCAGCAATTTCCTCTACTGTAAAAATAATATAAACCCTGTCCTCTTCATCAAACCAGCGGTTCTTAATGCTGAGGCTCATACGGTCTAATAAAAGACCGTATAAAACCTTCGCCTCGCAGGAAAGGGACTTAAAGCATTCTGCAGTAAACAGCACCTTCGGAATACGGTAAAATGTATACTGCTCCGCTTCCATCCCACGGTAATAATCAAACTGTATTTCCTGCATCTACTGTCCCTCCCTCCTTTTGTCTCCAATCTTCCAAAAGGGTATAAATAACGCTCTCAATCTGCTCCCTGGAATAAGATTCTGGAAAATAATTTCTTATCCGCTTTGCGGAGATAGTCACTTTCACATCTTCCTTCTCTTTCCTAATCAGAACCGCATATACCATACCTTCCGTCAATTCCCCTGTTTCACTGGATTCCCTCAACTGCTCTGCCTGTACCTTCGAAGGAAATATACCACTGTTACCTACCGCATCCACAACCCATGCCTGTTCTTCCACTTTCAGATAAGATAATTTCTCCCCGACTATCATTGGAATCTTATTTTCATCCACATAATCTAGTAATTCCTGCACCAGTTCTGACAAACGGATATACCGCTGTACTGTCCTCCCGCTGTCCCCTGCGGCTTCACCAATGGCATCCGCCGTATGCTTGTCCCCCTTGCTCCCCTGGTGCTTCATCGCTTCATACTTCATCCGATATGCTTTCGCCTTTTCACTAGGCAGAATATCCTCCCGCTGAATGTTTGTGTCCACCATGATAATCGTAGCTTCATCATCATTCAGGGTACGGATCAGCACCGGCATTTCTTCCAGTCCGGCAAGCTCACATGCCCGCCATCTCCTGTGCCCTGCAACCACTTCATACCCGTTTTCCGGGTGTGGGCGCACAATCCCTGGTATCAGCACCCCATACCGCTTTACACTGTCCACTGTCTCCTGCATCTTTTCATCATCCAGCACACGGAACGGATGGTCTTTGAATGTATGTAACTGGCTGAGGGGAACGGAAGTGACCGTCTCCCCTGCCCCCGCTACTGTATCCGTGCCAAACAGATCATCAAAAGATTTCAGCTTCACTTTCTCTGCACTTTTACTCTTCATCTGCAAGCACCTCCTGTGTCAGCGATAAATACCCTCCCGCAACAATCCCTTTCGGATCATGGAGATAAATGCTCTTTCCCTCTGCCGTCGTTTCTGCCGCTTTTACAGACAGCGGAATACAGTTTTCAAAAATATGTACCCTCTCTCCATATACCTCGCGGATCTGCGCTGAAATGTCCCTTGCAAAGTTTGTCCTGCGGTCAACTTTCGTCAGCAGAATCCCCATAATATTAAGTGACGGGTTCAGTTTCCTCCGCACCCTCCCTATCGTCTTAATTAGCTGCTGTAACCCTTTGACCGGGAGGTAGGCTGCTTCTACTGGTATCAGCACATCGTCAGCAGCTACAAGGGCATTTATCGTAATCATACCGAGTGAAGGCATGCAGTCTATAATTACAAAATCATACTCCCTTTTCACGCTGTCTAAATATTGACGCAATATCGTCTCCCTGCTCATAACATTTACCAGAGATGTCTCCAGTCCTGCCAGTTCAATATTTGCCGGGATAAAATCAATCCCTTCCTCATGGTGGATAATCCCCTCACCCGGCTCTGTATCCTCGTCATTGATCACCTTTTCCATGATGTTCACCAACGTTACATCCAGTTCATCCGGTTCTTCTATCCCCAAGCTGACCGCCATACTCCCCTGTGCATCTGCCTCTACCAATAATACTTTTTTGCCTGCCCTTGCAAGCCCAATCCCTAAATTAACACAAGTCGTGGTTTTTCCCACTCCGCCTTTCTGGTTTGCTACTGCGATAACTCTGCACATATATACTTTCCTCCTGATCTATTTTTCTATCTGTTCCACTTCCGCATATGCACGGAAATACTTATCTGTTCCTTTGTTTGCAAATATCTCTGAAATCCGCAGCACACGAATCTCTTTGTTCCGTTCCATGAGCCGCTGAAACCAGTGAATATCCCTCTTTGTCCCCTGCATCCTAATTTTCAGCATATAAATCCTCCATATCCATGTAAAAACAGTATTCTGGATAACGAATCTTGACTGCCTCCCAAAAGTACCTAGCATAACCGCAGCAGAACAAGTCCTCCACCGTATAACGCTGGCACTCTTTCAGTTGTTCCTCCGCATCCTCGCTGTCAAAGACGCTGGGCGTTCCATTGCAATAAAGATTAAATGCCATGCGTACAATCTTAGTGCTGCCGCTAGTCTGCCACCCATCCCCTAAACACTCTGTTTTTACACATCCAGATTTGAAATCATAAATCCTGTCTACATTAACCCTTGTATCTCTGTCGATCCCAAGACAATATACCAATGCTTTATGGTACTCATCCTGATATCTGCATTTCTGCAGATATGCATTAAAAAACTTCTTATGTTCTTCATTCTTGAAAGTAATTGTGCGAGTATCTCTTTTCCTTGCACCTGTCGCTGTATTTACCGTCATAACTTGTCCTCCTTATCCGATTTCTTTTCCTGACTGTTCCGCCACTTTTTCCAAATATAACTTATCTAAAAACTCTCTCTGAATTGCCTTACTCTGCATTTCCCATTCCCCGCGATATCCATAGCTACTATTCCATAGCTGTTCCGCTTCATTCCTTCTAAGATGCCAATATAGCTTACCCCTCCTGTCAATTTCCGGCTTTTTTATCTCCTGCGCGGCACTTTTCAGGTCAAAAAAACTCCAGACAGATATGTCCAATGCAACTGCAATCTTACACATAGCATACACAGGTATCTTATTCGCAGCCCAAACTTTAGATTTCGCAAACCATTTACACACCGTCCCCATCGGGGAACCTGTGACCTTACAAATCCATTCATTCTTGCCTTTCCTTTTGATACCGCTATTTCTAATCGCTTCATTTATCCTTACGATTAAATCTTCTTTACCCGCCCTCTCATGCACTTCTAGCAATCTTATAACATCCTTCTCAAACTCCTTCATCTTATATCACTCCCCGAAACATCATAATCCCTTTTCTGCTATTGGGAGCTACACTCCCAAACCCTTGTGGATTCGTGCCGCCAGTTACCCAAAAAGCGGCTAACTGGCAACCCGAATTTGCTTTCAATGCCGACATTTATGTGTTATACTTTTTGTAACGTTACTTGTCTTATTTTCAGGTGTAGAAAACCTGCTGAAATGAAAATGGACTAAGCAGAATCCCCTGTTTTTCAAGGTTTTTCTAACTTAGTCCTATTATATCAGCATCATACAGATATGGATCATTCCCCTCCACAATCCCCCACTGCATCAAAAGCGCCGCGCTCCCGGTTACAAACGGCGTCGCCATTGAAGTCCCGCTGCGCACCGCATATCCGCCGCCAGGCGCCGCAGAACGAATCTCCACCCCGGGCGCTGCCAGGTCTGGTTTCACCTGATTTGTCTGCCTGGTGAAGCCTCTGCCAGAAAACTCTGCAAGTTGGTTATACCGCGCATCATAGGCAGCCACCGAAATCACTTTTTCCGCCGTGGAAGGAATGGTTAGCGTAGTCTCCTCCACGGGATAGAGAAACCCCGTCCCCTGATTTAGCACTGCCTGACCTGGAAGCCAAAGATCATAATTCCCGCTGATGATCCGTTCTGGAACCAGCACCACCCTCCAAACCCCTTCGTCAATATAAGACTGAGACGGAAGAAAATCGATATACATTTCCTGATACAAGTTATACGGACTGGGTTCCCCATAATAAAGCAAAATCTCCGTCTGTCCCATGATAAATCTCTGGGGGCCCTGAATCTGGCGAATCGGACCGATGCTTTTCCCAGAGGGATGAATCAGTAAAATATCATACTCATCCACATAAGATTTCCAGATCTGCAGGCTCAGGGCGGTTTCATAATTTCCAACGCCAAGTTCTATTTCCTGTTGCCGTCCTTCCTTAAGAATTCCAGACGTATGCCCCCTCGCCGTGCCCTCATTCCCAGTTCCAACAGAGATTGACGTTTTCCAATAATTTGACATATCATTGATATACGTTTCCAGCAATGCCGTCCCACTGTGGGAACCATAATTATTCCCAAAGCTGATATTCACCGCCATGGGCATTTGAAGCTCTAAGGACTTATTTACCACATAGTCAAGACCGCGCATCAGCTGCGTAGTTCTTGGAAACCCATTGCGGTCTGCCGTTCCAAGTTTGACGATCAGAAGCGGGCTCTCATATGCCACTCCCTTATTGACGCCGCCAGATGCCCTTCCATTTCCTGCGGCAATTCCCGCCACATGGGTTCCATGTCCAGAAGTGTCCCTGCTTGGCACGATCTGAAAACGCTCCTGCTCACTTTCCACTTTCAACGCCTGATTGATTTCCTCCGTGGAAAACTCCCGATCCAAGGTCTCATCGTACAAGGCAAGAATCCTAGTGCTTCCATCTGCATTCCGAAAATCAGGGTGACTATAATCAATTCCAGAATCTAAAATCGCTACAATCACCCCTTTTCCTGTCAAATTATAACGGGCGTCCTGCAACGGCGGGATGCAAGACGCCCGTTTGCCCTCCCGCACGGCAAAATACATGCGTTTTGGCTTTTCAACATATTCTACTTCCACTGCTTTTGCCACCTGGTCCATGGCAGACTCTGGCACGTTTAATATGGCATACTCATTGCTAAGCTCTTCCACCTTGATCTCTGGATTTTCTCTCGATAGGCGGTTAATATCGCCAGAATATTTCACAATCAGTTCCCATCGATTCTCTTGAGGCTCATAACCGACGCCCAGGTTTAACGATTTTTCCCGTTCCCGCTCCGTGGCGTTGAGGGCAAGATTCAAAAGATTTTCAAATTTTTCACTTTCCATGACATTTCATCCCGCATCTCGTTTTTATATTATATAAGGAATTGCGAAATCTTATACCCTCTTGGGCATCCCATTATGACTTGATCTCATTTCTGCCGCACCATGCCCTCGCTGTCAATTTCTGCGCCAAAAGAAATATCTGTGATCTGCTGGCAGAGCCCGTTTGCCTCCTCAAGTTCCATTTCCTTGGTTTTTGCCCCCGTGGCAGAGGCTGGAATCAGCTGAAGAACAGCCTGATGATCCGCAGTTACCCTGACTTTCAATAATACAGTGGCGGCAATTTCCTGATTGAAGATATAATTCCCCAAACTATATACAATCGGCTTGCCATTGTAATATTCAATTCCCTGGAGCACATGGGGATGTGCGCCGACTACCAAATCCGCCCCTGCGTCAATATACTCCTTGGCAAGCTGTCTTTGATAGTCTTCCGGCGTATCGGATTTTTCCACGCCCCAATGGACATACACGGTAAGAAAATCACATTGCTGCCTTGCTTGTTGAACCGCCTCCGTTAACAGCTTGCTGTCATAGGTACAAAACATTCCAGGCTGTTGATTTTCCACGTTCCAGTCTATCACCGGAATCACCCTGGACGCCGCAAGGAATCCAAAATTCTTCTGCCCCGCCTGGACGATATAAGGCTGCATCGCACGTTCTCTTGAAGCCCCTGCCCCTATATAAGCAATCCCTGCGCTATCCAGCGCTTCAAACGAATCCATGAGCGCTTCTGTGCCGTAATCCAATGCATGGTTATTGGCAAGGGTTACCACGTCTAATCCCAGCTCTTTCAAGATCGCGGTGTAGGATGGATCGACACGAAAATTAAACTGCTTGTCTGGAGCCTTAGTTCCCGCTGTAGAAAATGGAAATTCCTGATTTGCCATGGCGATATCTGCATCCTTCATCATTGCAAGAAGCCTTTCTGAGATAATGCCGTCGATCCCAAGGCTTCTATAATTGTCCTGAACATATGGGCTAAGATAGATATCACCCGCAAATACAAGAGTCACTTCCCCAGAGTCTATCCCTGTCTCCTGGCCGCTTTCCCCTGTTTTTCCCTCCGCTTGTCCCTCGCTGTTCTCCCCTGTGTTTTCTCCTACCTGTCCCTGGCTGCTTTGCCCTGCGTCTTCTTCTGCCTGTCCCTGACCGTCCCCTGCTGCCTCTTGCGGCTTCTCTAAAACTTCCATCGTATGCGCTTCCTTTAGATCATCGTCCTGCATGAGCCGTTCCCAGGAGCTTGCTTCCTTTGCCTCGTCCCCCTGACTTGGGACGTATGCCCAAAAGAACAGCCCTGCGCCAATCAAGACAAGAATCACCAGTGAAACCAATGTCGCCCGCGCCTGTTTTTTCATCTGCCAACCTCCCTGAATCCTTCGCTTTAGGTCATATTATATCATTGATTTTTGGCACTAGCAATGATATAATTCTGACAGGCATAATGTGAGACCATGTCACACAATGCACAAATTATTTTTTAAGAGGAGGTTTTCTTGTGGCAACATGGCAAATCGTATTAATTGTAATTGCCGTCATTCTCCTGGCCGCAGTTATTGCGCTTTACATACTTGGTAAAAAAGCACAGAAGAAAAAGGAAGAGCAGGATGCACAGATTGCTGCTGCTGCACAGACGGTATCGATGCTGATTATTGATAAGAAACATATGAAGCTATCAGAAGCAGGGCTCCCTGCCGCCGTCTTAGCGCAAACGCCAAAGCTGATGCGTCGTTCCAAAATGCCTATCGTAAAAGCAAAAGTGGGACCAAGGATTATGACTTTCATCTGCGACAGCGCGATATTCGACAGCATCCCGACCAAAAAAGAAGTGAAAGCCGTAGTCAGCGGGCTTTATATTACGAGTGTCAAAGGGCTGCGCGGCGGCAATGAGCCAGCGCCTGAAAAGAAAGGCAAGTTCTGGTCAAGGTTCAAACTAGCAAAAAAAGCGCGCCAAGGCAAATGAAAGCACGGCGCGCAATTTCCATCAAGTTTCTTATCTTATAGCTAATTTCAATATAATTGCCTATAAGGATCTGGTTGTTAAGGGTCCATTTTCGTTGCAGGCAATTAAGACCTTTAACAACCTAATCTTATATTTGAGTTTCCGCATTTTGCAATTCATAGCGCCAAAAGGTTTCCATCACAAAGTGATGAAAACACTTTGCACATAAAAGCGCTCTGAAAAGCTAGCTTTTCAAGCGCTTTTTGTGCAAGATGTCTATGCTGCCAAAGGCAGCAAGACCTTTTGGCGTTATGAATTGCAAAATGCGGAAACTCAAAAATCTTATAAGAGAACAAAAGGAGCTGTTGCAAAATAGCCGTTATATACAAAATATGGTATTCAGAACCTAAGAATCTTATCCATATAATGTATCTAAGCTGCATTTTGCGACAGCCCTTTTTGTCATGACCCAGTTCTTATTTGGATTTCCACAATCCATGCAGGTTGCAATATGCATATGCCGCCACAACCTGATCCCCGGAGCACAGATTAAACTCCGCTTCAGGCTTATCTTCAGGCTTAAGCAGTCTCAAATGCCCGCCCTGGCTTGTCTCTAAATAAATCCACATGATATAGTGTTCTTCTAGCATCGGATGTTCCAGCTCTCCCACCTTAACTTGCACCTTGTCGCCGTTTTGCACAACCAATGGCACATGCTTCTCACCCGAAGCATCAACGGTATTTGCCTGCAATTCCTCAAACGTCTTCTCGCCTGCATGTTCTCCTGGAATCATCTCCATTGCCACGCTCAGGCACTTACTACACTTATAAAACTTCATCATTCTTTGACCTCCTTCAATTTGTCAATCTACTTACTGTTTGAGTTTCCCCATTTTGTAATTCATAGTGACAAAAGGTCTTGCTGCCTTTGGCAGCATAGACATCTTGTACAAAAAGTGCTTGAAAAGCCAGCTTTTCAGAGCGCTTTTATGTGCAAAGTGTTTTCATCGCTTTGTGATGGAAACCTTTTGTCACTATGAATTACAAAATGGGGAAAATCGAAACTTACTGCCATTGAGAGTATTCCCAAAAATCTCGTAAATATCACACGCCATTGCACAAACGAAATATGCCGTCCTATGATGTTGCATAATTCTTGCCTTGGTTTCGCATACTAACCAAAAACAACTACCGAAAGGAGATTTTCTATGAGTTACAAGCGCGCAAAAAATATTTACGATGATGGAAACATCCCCGACAGCGACCTTCCAGAAAGAACAAGTTCCTCTCAGGGAGATGATCATACAAAAACGAAACTCAGAAATGGATATGGCAGCTACGCCCAGAATGGTTTTCCTTTCAATTCTGTCAAAAACACTGGAAATCATTCAGACGGCTCTCCCAGCCAGGCTCCCCTTGCCTGGACCACGCCGCCTGCGCTGCCATCAGAGGCTGACAGGCCTATCTCTGACTCTTTTGAAATGCTATAGGAGGATTTGCCATGCATCAAATAACAGAACAACTAAAACTCGCCCGCATCGTGCCTGTAGTAGTCCTGCAGGACGCTGCCGACGCCAAGCCGCTGGCGAAAGCGCTCTGCGACGGCGGACTCCCCTGTGCGGAAATCACGTTTCGTACAGAAGCAGCCGCAGAAGCGATCAAAATCATGACCCAGGAATTTCCACAGATGCTGGTAGGCGCAGGAACCGTGCTTACCCCTGCCCATGCAGACCAAGCGATCAAAGCAGGCGCCAAATTCATTGTAAGCCCTGGCTTGAATCCCACCATGGTAAAGCACTGCATAAAGAAGAAATATCCTGTCTTCCCAGGCGTCAACAATCCCACGGGCATTGAAACAGCGCTCTCTATGGGATTGACGATGCTCAAATTCTTTCCGGCAGAAGCCTCCGGGGGACTGGCAATGATCAAAGCATTGTCCGCCCCTTACCCTCAAATCCGGTTTATGCCCACTGGAGGAATCAACCTTGAAAATGTCCACACCTATCTGGCATGTGACCGGGTGTTTGCCTGCGGCGGGAGCTGGATGGTAAAAGAAGATCTGATAAAGACAGGAAACTTTGAAGAAATTCAACGGCTGGCTGAAGAGGCCGTACGCACAGTGCGGGCATGACCAGCCTACAGAACAGGAGAACAATCATGACTGAAAAAAAAGTAATCGCTTTCGGGGAACTGATGCTGCGCCTTGCCCCGGAAGGCTATCAGCGATTTGTCCAGGCAGAACATTTTGGCGCCGTCTATGGCGGCGGAGAGGCCAATGTCTGCGTATCTTTGGCAAACTATGGTTTCCATTCCACATTTGTTACCCGTCTCCCCTCGCACGAAATCGGACAGGCGGGAATCAACGCCCTGCGCCGATACGGAGTGGATATCTCCTACATTGCCCGGGGCGGCAACCGGGTCGGCATTTACTATCTCGAAAAAGGCGCCTCCCAACGCCCCTCAAAAGTAATCTATGACCGCTCAGATTCCTCTCTCTCCACTGCCTCTTCCGAAGATTTTTGCTGGAAAGAGATTTTTCAAGGCGCTGACTGGTTCCATTTTACCGGAATTACCCCCGCTTTAAACGATACTCTTGCAGATCTTTGCCTGATGGCATGCCAAGCAGCAAAGGAGGCAGGCGTCACCATTTCCTGCGACTTAAATTACAGGAAGAAGCTATGGAGCAAGGAAAAGGCGGGACAGGTCATGGAAAGCCTCTGTCAGTATGTAGATGTCTGCATCGCCAACGAGGAAGACGCCTCTGACGTGTTCGGCATCGGGGCGGCAAACACAAACGTCACGACAGGGACTGTGAACCATGAAGGCTATAAAGATGTAGCGAAACAATTAAAAGACCGTTTTGGCTTTTCCAAAGTCGCCATCACCCTGCGGGAATCTATTTCCGCCAATGACAACGGCTGGTCCGCCATGCTTTACAATGGCGACGATTGCTATTTCAGCCGCAAGTACCAGATGCACATTGTAGACAGGGTAGGAGGCGGCGACAGTTTCGCCGCAGGACTGATCGCTGGCTCCCTGATTGGCTATCCGCCTCAGGAACAGATTGAGTTCGCCGCAGCAGCTTCTTGTCTCAAGCACTCGATCGAGGGAGATTTTAACCTCGTCTCCTTAGATGAAGTTTTAAAACTGGCTGGCGGCGACGCTTCTGGACGGGTACAGCGGTAGCCAATCCAAAAAGCTTCGTCAGCTTGCCATGCCCCCGATCATCCCCGAGGCCGTACACAGGACCAATGTTGTGAACAAGCGGGATAACTCCATGTTAATCCCTTTTTCAAATAGGATGGAGCCTAGCACTAAAATCAGAAAATAGGCTCCTCCTATCACCATTCCCCAGAAAAAGCGCCGCGTCTTCATAACTTTGCCCATCAGCAGCCCGCCTAAGAACCCGGAAATCACATAGATCAGCACAATCCCTACTGATACCACGCTTTCACTGAGCTGCATCTTATACAGCAGTGCTGATAATAGCAGCAGCAGCCCGCCGGTTACCAGATACATTGCCAACAGAATCTTCAGTATTGCAAGCACAGAGATTCTTTCTTTCTTTTCTCCCTGCGCCTGCACAAGGTTTTTTCTCATAGGATTTCTTTCCATTTTCTTCCTCTCCTTGATAGAATGTCCATTAGATTCTAAGATATTTTATTCCCTTGTCAGCAAAACTATTCCCCGTCCTCCATAGAATTCTCTAAAGTTCATGGAAATATCTTGCAAAAATCTGCTTCTTCCTTTATATTATGTATATTGAAAGGAGAGATGCACTTGGACTCAAGCGAGGTCATACAGTTATTATTTGTAGTCTTATTATTATTGTTATCTGCATTTTTTTCCTCTGCGGAGACGGCGCTGACCACCTCCAATAAAATCCGACTCAAGAATCTTGCGGATGAGGGAAACAAGCAGGCGCAAAGGGTGCTGGAAATTACCAGCGATTCCGGAAAGATGCTCAGCGCGATTTTGATCGGCAACAACATTGTCAATTTGTCGGCTTCATCGATTGCCACCGCCCTTGCGATTCAGATTTTTGGAAATGCCGGAGCGGGAATTGCAACTGGAATCCTGACGGTACTGGTGCTTATTTTCGGTGAGATATCGCCAAAGACCCTTGCCACCATTCATGCAGATAAGATTTCCCTTGCCTATTCAGGAATTATCCTGGGACTTATGAAATTTTTGACTCCTGCAATTTATGTTATCAATAAATTATCCACTGGGTTTTTAATATTGCTGCGGGTCAATGTCTCCGGCGAACATGGCACCCTCACAGAGGAGGAGCTACGCACCATCGTAGACGTCAGCCACCAGGAAGGCGTCATTGAACCGGAAGAACATGCCATGATCAACAATGTATTTGACTTCGGCGACTCTCAGGCAAAGGAAATCATGGTTCCAAGAATTGACATGACGTTTGCTGATATCAACAGCAGCTACGAAGAACTGATCAACCTTTTCCGCACTTACAAATTCACCCGGCTACCGATCTATGAAGACTCCATTGATAACGTGGTGGGAACGATCAACATGAAGGACCTTTTGCTCTATGAGGCAAGCAAGGACAGTTTTTCCGTCCGTGACATCCTGCGCAAGCCTTATTATACTTATGAGCATAAGAAAACAGTGGAACTTTTAATAGAAATGAAACAGTCTTCCTTTAATATTGCGATTGTACTAGACGAATACGGCGTAACCGCTGGCTTAATTACCTTAGAGGATATTTTAGAGGAGATTGTAGGTGAGATTCGGGACGAATACGACATAGATGAAGAAGATCCGCTCCAGAAGCTGGGAGAGCTCGAATACCTGGTGCAAGGTTCCATGAACCTGGAAGATCTTTGCAATAAACTGCATTTAAAGCTTTCCTCCGAGGATTATGACACCGTAGGAGGTTACATGATTGAACTGCTGGATCATCTTCCCCAGGCAGGCGAATCCATCACCACGCCGGAAGGGATCTTCCTGCGGGTGGAAGACACGGACAAGAACCGCATCAACAAGCTGTTTTTGCAGCTCCCAAAGGATCTGCGAAAAGAAACTTAGAGCTTTTTTAAAATTGGCTTAAACTTATTTCCATTTACAAGGGGCTGTTGCATAATTGCCTTTATATACAACATATGGTTTTGATAACGCAAGAATCTCATCCATATATTGTATATAAGCTGCATGTTGCAACAGCCCTTTCACATCAGTCCTTAACTGGCTGCAGTCCTATGATTCCTGCATTTTCTCGAATTCTTTCTGACTCATCTGAACCCGCAGTTCATTAAACTCCTGATCCGAAGTATTTATGGCCTCCCAGGTGAGAAATCCCTGTTTGGCTGTCAATTGATATGTTTTCACAGATTTATCTTTATTTTCTTTTGCGCCCCATTCCGTAGCATTATCAAAGCTCATATCCGCAAGTTCCACATCGTTATAAACAACGGAGATATCCTCTGCGGCGGACTTCCTTACCTCGACTGACCTCACAATCCCCTCTGTAGCAGACTGAGCGCTTTCAGCGGAAATATCAGCCTTTCCGCTCCAAGGAACACAGACCGTGACCCAGAATTGATGTCCTGCTCCTTTATCGAGGCTATAATAGAAAGAAATATAGCGATCCCCGTCTTTTGCCACATCCTGGTTGCCATTATTGTTTACCTCATACCCCTGATCAATCAAATCCTGCATCGTAGTCTTGCCTATCACAATGTCATAGCCATCCACTGTGACCTGCATTGGCATTTCTGGTCCGCTGGCACAGGCTGTCAGCATAAGCATCATCAAACACATGCAAATAAAAGCTGTTATCTTTTGTTTCATTTTGTCAACACCATCCTTCTAAAAATAGTCTATGATAATTTCCAGATATCCTGATTGTACTCTGCAATGGTACGGTCTGAGGAGAAAAATCCCGCCTTTGCCGTGTTCACCAGCATCTTCTTTGCCCATGCAACACGGTCTTCATAATCTCTATAACACATTTCCCTCTTCTTGGCATAATCCTTGTAATCCAAAAGCGTCATAAACCAATCCTTATTCAAAAGCTCGTTATAAAGCCTCTCAAGATTTTCCTTCTGCCCCACTTTCATCATCTCTTTTCCTACGATGAAGTCTACGGCTTCTTTAATGTCTTCGTCTTTTTCATAATACTCTTTGGATTCATAATCTGCTTGTATATAATGTTCAATCACAGTGTCTGAACTTTCTCCAAAAATATAAATGTTTTCTTTGCCCACCAGGTCTGCAATCTCTACATTCGCACCATCCATCGTCCCAAGAGTCACAGCGCCGTTTAACATGAATTTCATATTTCCTGTTCCAGACGCTTCCTTGCTTGCCAGGGAAATCTGTTCGGAGATATCGCATGCCGGAATCAGTTTTTCCGCTTTGGTTACATTGTAGTTCTCCACCATGACAACCTTGAGATACGGACTTACCTGGGGATCGTTATTGATGATTTCCTGGAGACAGAGAATCAGGTGGATGATATCCTTGGCAATGATATATGCCGGAGCCGCCTTTGCCCCGAAAATCACGGTAATCGGCGTAGTCGGCTTCTTTCCCCCCTTAATCTCCAGATATTTATGAATAACATACAGGGCATTCATCTGCTGGCGTTTGTATTCATGCAAGCGTTTGATCTGGATATCAAAAATAGAGTTCTCATCTAGCTCCACGCCCTGGGTTTCTTTGAGGTACTTCACAAGGGCTTGTTTATTTTCTTTCTTGATCTGCAACAACTTCTTAAGAACTTGCTGATCCTCTGCAAAGGCAAGAAGTTTCTCCAACTGCTGCGCATCTTTGTGCCAGCCAGTTCCAATCACTTGATCCAGATAACTGCTCAATCCCCTGTTGCAGTGCATCAGCCAGCGGCGGAAAGTGATCCCGTTGGTCTTATTATTGAATTTTTGAGGATAAATCTTATAAAAATGATCGAGCTCGTTTTTCTTTAAGATCTCGGTGTGCAGATACGCCACGCCGTTAACGCTGTAGCCATAGTGGATATCCATATGCGCCATATGCACCCGGTTGGCAGAGTCGATAATTGCCACGGTTTGATCCTTAAATTTGTCTTTGACAATCGTATCAAGCTCCCTGATAATCGGCATCAGCTGGGGCACCGCCTGATTCAAGTAATCCATGGGCCATTTTTCCAATGCCTCCGCCAAGATAGTATGATTGGTGTAAGCACAGGTTTTTGACACGATATCAATCGCGTCTTGCATACGGATCCCCTCTTCCATCAGCAATCGGATCAACTCTGGAATCACCATGCTAGGATGGGTGTCGTTAATCTGAATTGCCGCATATTCCGGCAGATCATAAAGCTTGCAGCCCTTTGCCTTGCACTCTTCCAAAATCAGCCTTGCCCCGTTGCTCACCATGAAATACTGCTGATACACCCGAAGAAGCCTTCCTGCATCATCAGAATCATCTGGGTACAGGAACAAGGTAAGATTTTTGCAGATATCTTCCTTATCGAAGTCAATCCCGTCTCCTACCAGGCTTTCATCTACTGTCTCAATGTCGAACAAGTGCAGTTTGTTGGCGCGGTTCTCATAACCTGTCACATCCAGGTCGTACATGCGAGACTGCACGGTAAATCCGCCGAACTGAATCGGATAAGTCACATCCGTCTTGGTAAGCCAGCTCTCTTTTTCTATCCAGGGATTTTTATTTTCCTTTTGCAGATGATTTTCAAAGGTCTGCAAAAACAACCCGAAATGATAGTTGAGCCCGATTCCGTCCCCATTTAAGCCGAGCGTCGCCATCGAATCTAAAAAACATGCCGCAAGCCTCCCCAGCCCGCCGTTTCCAAGCGAAGGTTCCGGTTCCACCTGCTCAATCAAATTAATATCCTTGCCATACTGTTTCAAAAGAGCCGCCACGTCGTCATAGATTCCCAGATTGATCAAATTGTTAGACAGCAGTTTTCCGATCAGGAATTCCGCTGAAATATAATAGATTTTCTTTTTTCCCTGTTGACTCTCTTTTTGCTTTGCAAGATCTTTTACGACTCCCAACAGTCCATAATAAAGCTGTTCATCCGTACAGGCTGCAAGATTATTACAGCATTTCTTTTCCAATAATTCTCTTACATTGACACTCATTTTCATTCTCCTTTTCTTTCTAAGCGTTCCCTTTTCCCGAAGCTTATTTCCTTGGGCGGCACTGTTGTTTTGATCTTCTTGATAATGTGTCTCACGACATTAGTATACCCGCTTTTTCCATTTTTTTCTTGCCGTATGATAGCAAATTATAGTACAATACTATCAAATTCAACGGTAAAGGATCTTGCGCTTATGAATATTTCAGAATATGAACGCTCCCAGGAAACAAAATCCCATGGACATGGAAACTTTCCCTTTAACATCTATTTATGCAGCATTCCCCTTGACTTTGCCACGGTGCCCACCCACTGGCATAATGAGATGGAAATCATTTATATCAAAAAAGGAAGTGGAGTCATCGCCGTAGATCTGATCTCATTTTGCGTGTCTCAAGGAGATATCGTGGTGGTCCCCCCTGGTCATTTACATTCAATTCAGCAGCTTGCGAATCATTCGATGGAATATGAAAACATTATTTTTCAAGTTTCCATGCTGATGGTTCCCAAGGGCGACCTCTGTACGGAGGATTTTTTTCTGCCCCTGATCCAGGGCAAGATACAATTCAACTATCATTATCCTGCAGATTCCTTCCAGCACCATGGACTTTCGGAATGCTTAGACTCCATAGATGAAATCTGCAAAAGCTTCCCTCCTGGCTACCAGCTCGCCGTCAAAGGGCAGCTCTTTATCTTCTTTTACCATCTACGCTTTTGCATGCAGAATCACCCGCACAGCCAGAATGCCAAATCCCTGGACCGTCTCAAAGAAATCCTCAAATATGTGGAGACCAACTACCAGGAAAAGATTTCCATCGCCAACGCCGCCGCAATCTGCAGCTTTAGCCAGCCCCATTTCATGAAATTTTTTAAGAAGCATATGGCGGTATCTTTTACGGATTATCTCAATGACTATCGACTTACCATAGCAGCCAGGCTCTTGATATCTTCCGAAGACACGGTTGCAAATATCGCCGTCGACACCGGATTTGACAACTTGTCATATTTTCACCGCATCTTCAAGCGCAAATACCAGTGCACGCCTATGGAGTTTCGAAAAAATGCAGGCTCTGCAACTTTTTCAAACGTGCTGTAACTTGGTTTATCGACTTTGCAGCATTGTCGAGCTGCTGCATATTTTATGGGGCTGTCGCACGAATGTATTTACCTGTTCAAAAGCCTTGCCGCTCATGCGGCAAAGACAGAATGGGGCTGTCGCACTATGATATTTACTTCTTCAAAAGGTCTTGCCGCTTATGCGGCAAGACCTTTTGAACAGGTAAATACATTCGTGCGACAGCCCCATGTTTGTCTGAAAATTATATCACAACTAAATTTACAGCTGGAATTGGGACACAATCTCTTTCAATTCCTCTATAGACTTCATACACTCTTTCAACCTGGAATATCCTTCGACGGTGGCATTCTGTGTCTCGCCAGACTTCTCTGCAATGACATTGATTCCATCTGCCGACTGATTGACCATCTCATTGATATCCTCAACGGCTCCTGCGATTTGAGAAATATAACCTTCCAACGCCCCAACTGCCTCTTTGGTCTGGCTCATGATGCCATTAAAGCCGTCGGCATCTGCAAGATACTGCCCGCCTGACTTGCTGAAATCTTCATAATCACCCAGCACCGTGCTTTCCAAAAATTCCATCACCGTCATAATGCAGTCTGTCATATTGGACACGGCTTGATTTACCTCGCTCACAATCCCGTTGATGTTATCCACGGTATGCAGGGTCTGATCCGCCAAGGAACCGATCTCTGAAGCCACCACGGCAAACCCTTTGCCTGCCTCCCCTGCCCTGGCAGCCTCAATATTAGCGTTCAAGGCCAGCAAATTCGTCTGGGATGAAATATCCTTGATGGCGTCCGTCAGTTCATTGATTTTGTCTACAGCTTTCGATTGCTCAATGGCGACATCTGTCTTTTGTTTCATCACTGCATACATATTATCGGTCTTGTCCCTGGAAGTGCGGCTCACATGCTCCATTTCGCCCGCACGCTGTCGAACCTGTATCGAATTTTGCTCGCCCTCTTCCGCCATCCGATGAATGCTTTTCGAATTATGCCTGACCTCTTCAATACTATGTATAATGTTCGCCGTATTGACGCTTGCCTCCTCCATGCCCGCCGCAAGTTCCTGCGTTGCTGCAGAATTCTCCTGCGCATGAATCCTGTTCTCTTCCATAATCTCATTGAGATTCATCACATTGTCACGAATGGTTTCTTCCGCCTCCTCAAGGCTCCCCATCATCTTGCGCAAATTCTTTCGCATCGAATGAATCTCATTTGCCATAACGCCAATTTCATCTTTCTGCCTGCGGAGCCGCTGCCCGAACTCCGTGGCTCGAAAATCCAGCCTCGAGGTCTGATCAATCACGGCGGTGAGCTGCTTGATAGGCCTGGAAATATTGCTTGCAACAACAATTCCCACGATCCCAGAGAATAGTAGAGCGATCAAAACCGCCGTCAATATAATGACAAATAGCCGGTTGGCGCCAGAGTAAGTCTCCAAGCTGGGCACTGCAAGCACAAGCTTCATGCCATTGCCCAAGCTATAATAAACAAGCTGCTTTTTTTCTTTGTGGTATAGATAGTCAAACCGTTCTCCCTGACGGTTCTGATCCTGGATCAGCTCTGTTACACCAGATAAAGATGAATCAAGGGAAGATAGAGCCGTACCGCTCTCAAAATTCCCATTATGTATCACTGTTCCAGTATCACTCGCCAAAAATGCATAACCCGTCTCAAAAAATTCAATTTCGTCCACAATCTCTGTGATCTGGGAAAAATCAATATCCATGCCAATAATGCCGATAGATGTTCCGTCTTCTGCAAAAAGAGGAATCACATAAGAAATCATGTATACGTTAATATTCGCATTCAGGTATGGCTCCATCCAGATTGGCTTCCCCGCCTTGACCGGAATATAATACCACCCCACATGCTCTGCATCATCCTCGTCATACATAGAAAAATCCGTGGGCACGACGCTTTCAAATTCTTCGTCCACAGAATTCCTTGTGATAAAATATCCAGATTCTGGATCAGAATATTGAGGATTATAGCGGATATATGCTGTGATCGCCCCCTCCGTCCACTTGCCGAAAGTATCGATTTCCTGCGCGATCTGTTCCGTATACTCATCTGCGTACTCTTTATCTTTCACAAAAGACGCATAATCAAAATGCTGCATTAAAATATCGCTCAAAGTCTTCACCGACTGTTCGATTTTAGAGATCATATCGTTGATTTCCAGGGCTTCCCGTTCAGCTTTCACTTGCATGTTTTGATTGGAATTCTGCGCCTCTATCCTGGCGATATTGGCAATCGACAACATTCCCACAATAAACGCCGTAAGCAAAGAACACAATAAAATACCTGAAATTATCTTCATTCGTATCGTTTTCATAACGCTCCTCCGTAGATCTCCCTATTGCAGAAAAAGAACCTCAATACTTGAGATCCTTCCTCTATGTAAATGATTACTTTCTTGTATTCTTCAAAAATTCTGGTATCTTGATATCATGCTCCTGCACGCTGCTCTCTGGCTTCTTGGCGCGCTGTATCCCCAAAGTAGACGGAGTCACCCCAAGATGACCTCTCTGAGTTCCCGTGGGCGTAGGAGCAGCTCCATAAGCGTTGCCAGGTCTTGCGCCTGTCCCTGCGCCAAACGCAGACGGCTGCCTCGTTCCTGCCCCTGCGCCAAACGCAGACGGCTGTCTCGTCCCTGTCCCTATTCCGCCCTGTGGAGACATCACTTTCGGAGACGGCTTCTGAACCGCTCCTTCTAACCCTGTCGCTATCACGGTAATAATTGCTTCATCGGCCATGTTTTCATCATACTTAGCGCCAAAGATAATGTTTGCGCCCTCGCCTGACAGATCCTGGACATAATTTGCGGCGTCACTGGCATCCAACAGGGAAATATCTCCAGAAATATTGATAATGACATGGGAAGCGCCTGTAATCGTGGTCTCCAAAAGGGGGCTCGCCACCGCCATCTTCACTGCCTCTGTCGCCTTATCATCGCCTGTAGCCATGCCAATGCCGATATGAGCCAGTCCCTTATCCTTCATAACAGTCTGAACGTCTGCAAAATCCAGATTGATGAGCGCAGGCACATTGATCAAGTCCGTAATTCCCTGTACCGCCTGCTGCAATACCTCGTCCGCCTTCTTTAATGCGTCTGGCATGGTGGTTCTCCGGTCCACGATCTCGAGCAACTTGTCATTGGGAATCACAATCAGAGTATCCACGCTCTCTTTTAACCGCTCGATACCGCCCAAAGCATTGACCATACGGGCTTTCGCCTCGAACTTAAAAGGCTTTGTGACAACGCCAACAGTCAAGATTCCCATTTCTTTTGCAATCCGGGCCACCACGGGAGCAGCCCCGGTTCCGGTGCCGCCACCCATGCCGCAAGTGACAAACACCATGTCTGCGCCTTTGATCTCTGCGGTCAGTTCTTCTATATTCTCTTCTGCGGCTTTCTGACCAATCTCTGGCTGTGCGCCAGCGCCTAGCCCCTTGGTAAGCTTCTCCCCGATCTGGATCAGCGTCGGAGCCTTACACAATGCCAGCGCCTGCTTATCTGTATTGACACCGATAAACTCGACACCGCCTATATTTTCATCAATCATTCTATTTACTGCATTATTACCAGCGCCTCCGACACCTATCACGATGATCTTCGCACTGGATTCTGCTTCGGTCGTCATTATCTCAAGCAAGGTTCTTCCTCCTTTTATTCAATATCTGAATATTTCTATCAATCTAAACCTTTTCTTCTAACCTAGTTTAAACTCCTGTATACTATAGTATAATTTTTTTACAAATTAATCAACAAAAAATTTTTAATTTTCTTAGGTTTTTTGAGGCGGTCCTCTTTATCCTGACTTCTCAAAAGTGATATCTTTGGTATTTTCCGTCCAGCTTTCTAAATGAAGCGTGCCTTTCTGCCCTTCCAGCTTCGGCATGAGATAAGAAAGCCTTACCACTTTCTCATTAAAATGTTGTGCCTGTCCCATAGAGACAGAAAGCTTTCCATATTTCAGCGTATAATTGCCTTCTCCTCCATATTTAATGCTTTCTGGCTCCAATTGATACTTTTTCAAAAGCTGCGTCAGGCTTAAGAGGTTTTTGAGCACGCTCTTTCCCTCAATGGGCAGCTTTTCGTTTAACACGATGCGCTTTACGTCCAAACCGTTGATCTTAGGAACGTTTTCAATGACTTCCGAAGACATCTCCACCACGACCCCGTCTTTGTCAAAATACGCATTCTGTCCCAAAGACTCTATGTAAACCCTTCCTAAAATCTCTTTTTCATATACGTCTATCTTTAGCACTTGGGGAGATTTAAGAGATACTTTCATAGAAGCAACAAAAGGAAGCTCCCTTGGTTCTTGAAATTTATACTTAAAATATACATATAGGCTGCTCCAGGAATTTTCATCATCCAGCAGCCACTGCTCAATCACTTCCTCTGGGTGATGAGTACTTCCTGTTACCACCACTTTTTTGACGACGAAAGCTTTTACAACAATCAGGGCAGCTATTGCCAGAATCAGCAGGAAGAAAAGAAAAGCCATTCCCGTCATTTTCCCTTTCCTATTCCGTCTTTTCCTTTGTCTTCCCATTCTCTATTCCTCCAGACGAATCCCCCTAGAAACGCTCAAAACCAATCCAATCTCTGCCAGTAAAAATGCAACGGAAGTGCCTCCATAACTGATAAATGGCAAAGAAATCCCTGTATTTGGTATGGTATTGGTTACCACTGCGATATTCAGAATTACCTGTATGGCTATGTGGGCAAGAACGCCTGTGGCAATCAAAGCTCCATATAAGTCCTGGGCATTGTTGGCAATCACCATAAACCGCCAGATTAGTATCACAAACAGCAAGATCACGCAAACTGCGCCGAACAGTCCCAGCTCCTCGCAGATGATAGAATAAATCATGTCATTTTGCGCTTCTGGCACGAAGCCAAGCTTCTGCATGCTTGCTCCCAATCCCTTTCCAAACAAGCCGCCGGAGCCAATCGCGTAAAGTCCCTGCAATGTCTGGTAGCCTTTCTCATATTTCTCCGGCTCCAGCCAAATCTTTAGCCGTTCCGCCCGGTAAGATTCCAACATGATAAACGCTGCTCCAAAGGCGATCACCACGCCGCCCATTACAATAAACTGCATATATCTCGGGCTTGAGACAAACACCAGGCAAATAGCGATTCCCAGAATGATGATCGCCGTGCTCAAGTTTTCAGATGCCACAATTACAACCATCGGCATCACCATCAGCATCACTTTGATCAGGGCAGTAAACTTTCCCATCTGCTTCGGCATACGGCTGATCACAGTTGCTAGAAACACAATAATTGCGACTTTTGCCATCTCCGAGGGCTGAAAGCTAACCGGCCCCAGCTTCAGCCAGCGCTTAGCACCGTTTAATTCCTGTCCCACAAACAGCACCAGGGTACACATCCCGAATGCCCCGGCATAAGCAAGCAACCAGAAGTTTTTCCATACTCGATAATCAATCTGTGCCACGAACGCCATTACGGCAATTCCTAGTATATCTGCAAAAAGCTGCTTTTTCAAATAGTAGGCGCTATCCGAAAATTTGACCTGTCCATTATAGGAGCTTGTGCTATATAACATGACCAGCCCAAAACATACCATAAAAAACACGATGATCAACAGACTGTAGTCAAAATACCGGAAATTTCTTTGTCTTTTGTCAGTCATTTCCTCTCTGACCATACCAGCACCTCTATATTTTTACTTTTCTCATTCAGACAGCAGTTTAATATCCATGAAACATGGCTATCTTCCTCATTACTCTTAAGAATAAGCTATTCCTGCAACGCCCTCGCCATTTGTTTAAACATATCACCTCTCTGTTCGTAATTTTGGAACATCCCCCAGCTTGCACATGCCGGAGACAACAACACTGCGTCCCCTTTCGCAGCATGGGCATAGCAGGCATCCACTGCCTCCTGAAGGCTCTCCACCAAAATAATGTCCTCTGCGGGATAACCCAATCGTACTGCGGTATCTCGTATCTTTTCCCGGGTAGCTCCAAGCAGAACTAATTTTTTTACCTTTCCTTCAAATGCATTAATCCATTCGCCATACTGGGAATCCTTATCATATCCGCCCCCAATCAGGAGCGTAGGCCATTCCATGGCGCGGATTGCCTGAATTGCCGCATCTGGATTGGTTCCCTTGGAATCATTATAAAAACGGACTCCTCCCTTCGTCACCACATATTCTATTCTATGCGGGACAGCCGAAAAACGCACCAGAACTTCTTGTACTTTTTCCATAGAAACGCCAAATAGCAGCGCCATTGCCACCGCAGCCATGACGTTTTCATAATTATGTTTGCCAATCAATTTTAATTCTTTGACATTGCAGACTATCCTCTGCTGTCGATCCCACGCCCAGATAATCTGATCTTTGTCTAGGTATATTCCTTGTTCTAGCTTTCTTTGACTGCTAAAAAACACTGCCTGGGCGCAGATCTGCCCGGCAAATTCCCGTAACAAGGGATCTTCATAATTCAAGACGCAAAACTGGTCTTTTCCCTGGTTGGCAGCAATCTGCATTTTTGCTCTCTGATAATTCTCCATCGTGTGGTGACGGTTGAGATGATCTGGCGTAATATTTAAGATAGCAGATATTTGCGGGCAAAACGTATGTACCGTCTCCAACTGGAAGCTGCTGATCTCCGCCACGGTCACGGAATCTTTATCTGTATCCGCCACTGCGCCAGTGTATGGAATTCCGATATTGCCCACTATCTTTGCCTTGGAAACGGCATGTTCCATGATCGCACCCAGAAGCGACGTCGTAGTCGTCTTCCCATTGGTCCCGGTTATGGCAAGAATCCTGCCCCGTTCAAAGACATAAGCCAGCTCGATCTCTCCCCAAATCTCCACGCCTGCCTGGCGCATAGCCTCCACTACAGGAAGATCCGTAGGTACTCCGGGACTCAACACCGCTATATCGCATCCAAGAATGACATCCTTTGGCAACGTCCCCAGGATAATCTCTGTCTTCTGCAACAACTTTGACTTTTTGCGAATCTCGTCTGTTTGCAATTTATCATTTCCATCATACAAAATTACCAAAAATCCATGGCTCACTAAGAGCTCTGCGGCGGCAATTCCGCTGATGCCAGTACCAAATACTAAAAACCTTTTCCCTTCCAGATTCACTGTTTTTCCTCCTGTCTATGAAAACGCTCCTTGGACGCATGTCTTACAATGCCATAAGCCCCACTAGGCACATGACTGCAGTTACGATAGAAAACACTGCCACGACCCTAGTCTCCGACCATCCGCCCAGCTCAAAATGATGATGTATCGGAGCCATACGGAAAATCCGCTTTCCCCCTGTCTTCTTAAAGTAGGTGACTTGTATCATCACAGACAGCAACTCCACCCAGTAAATCACCGCCACAATCAAAATAAATATCGGCACTTGCAGCATATACGCCGTAGACGCCACAAATCCGCCCAAAGCAAGGGAGCCGGTATCTCCCATAAACACACTTGCAGGATAGACGTTAAACAGAAGAAATCCTAACAGCGCCCCCGCCACCGCACAGGTAATTGGCTCGATGCCGCTTTTAGTTCCAATAGCCACCACTGAGAAAAACGTGGCAATCAGTACCGTGACGCTAGAGGCAAGCCCATCCAGTCCATCGGTGAAATTTGCCCCGTTTACTGTTCCAACCACTGCCAGAAACATCACCGGGATTGCCAGCCATCCCAAATCCAAGTACATTCCGTCTTCAAATCCTCCGGTAAATGGAATCAGCATTTTAGAAGAGATATCCGTATATTGATTCATATAGAAAATAAATACTCCAGTAACCAGAATCTGTCCCAGCATTTTCTGCCAGGGCAGCAAGCCGTCAGACCGCCGCAGTACGACTTTCAGGTAATCATCCAAAAACCCGATAATTCCAAATCCTACCGTTACAAATAAAATAGGCATGATCTTCGGGTAATCTTTCATATAGAGGACAGACGTGGCAATGATGCCTGCCAGGATCATCAAGCCTCCCATGGTGGGGGTTCCTTCTTTTTTCAGGTGGGATTTTAATTCTTCCCGCTCTGTCTGCCCTACTTTTAATTTTCTCAAAACCGGAATGATTACCGGGCCTAACACCGCCGTGATTACGAATGCAATCAGTACCGGAACTATGATTTGCTGTGACATTTTTACACCTCTTTGTCTCTACACTGTTTTCTGTTGATTGTATTTTAATATTTTCTCTAATCCTATCTGTAAGCAATTATTCTGTAACAGCTTCCTCCTCGCCAGAATCTTTCTGATTCTCTGGAAGCTGTTGCTTTTCAATCCCAAGGTAAGGAAGAATATTTGAAAAAATTTCTTTTACCACGGGAGCCGCTATCGTCCCGCCATAATAAATGCCCTGAGGATTATTAATGATAGTCAGGGCAAGAACCTGTGGGTTTTCTGCTGGCGCAAATCCCAAAAAAGAAGAAATATATTTATTCGCGCTTCTTGGGAGCGTTTGTGATGTCGCCGTCTTGCCGCCGATCGAAAAGCCTTCGATCTTTGCATTTTTACCGCTTCCCTCAGACACTACCTTTTCCAGTACGTTTCGCAGAGTTTTTGAAGTTTCGCTGCTGACGATTCCTTGCCGCATTGGATACTCCAAGGTTTCCACCAATTCCCCCTGATCGTCTTTTACAGAAACGCCGAAATGCGGGGTGATCCGGTTCCCTCCGTTAATCAAAGAAGATACCGTGGTTGCAAGCTGAATCGGAGTGATCTGAAAAGACTGCCCAAAAGACACTGTGGCAAGCTCCACTGGGCCCACATTCTTCTTGTTATGCATAATGGTCATTGCCTCTCCAGGCAAATCAATGCCCGTGCGCTCTAACAGCCCGAATTGTTTGAAATATTTATAAAAATTATCTGTCCCCAGACGCATTCCAAGCTCTATAAACACTGGATTACAGGAATTCATAATTCCCTGGGTAAAATCCTCTGCGCCGTGCCCGGTCCGCTTATGACAATGAATTCTGCGGTCCTCGACCACTTTATAGCCTGGACAGAAAAAATTATCCGTCAGGCTGACAACGCCCTCTTCAAATGAAGACGCCGCCGTAATGATTTTAAACACCGAGCCTGGTTCATAAGTGTCGTTGATGCATTGATTTCGCCACATCTGGTTCAGCAAATCCTGGCTATTGTCTTTCTGCTTCCCAGCAGTCTCCAAAGATTCCTGGGACTCTTTCTCTGGTTCCGTGATCAGGGTGAAAGGATCATTTAAATCAAATTCTGGGACGTTTACCATCGCCATGATCTCTCCATTTTGGGGATTCATCACAATGACCGACACGCTGTCCGCCGACTTGGCTTGCAAGACCTTTTTTGCAGCCTGCTCGCAATACATTTGAATATTATAGTCCAAGCTGATATGCAGATTGTTTCCATCTACGGGTTCCTGACGCCGTTCCCCGGCGTTTTCAATCTCTACGCCCCGGGCGTCTGTGAGCGTCAGTATTTTGCCATTCGTCCCTTTGAGATAATCTTCGTATATCACTTCCAGACCGATAATCCCCTGGTTATCCCCTCCGGTAAAGCCCAAAACCTTGGACGCCAAGGTGTCAAAAGGATAATACCGTTTGTAATCCTCATCTACCTTGACTCCTTCAAGACGGTAATCTCTGATCTTGTCTCCCGTCTCTTTGTCGACATTGGACTTAACCCGCTCTATGGAACTTACCTTTTCCACCCGTTTGCGAACCGTTTCCTCCTCAAGCCCTAGTTCTTTTGTCAAGACTTCAATCACTTTCTCTGGCTCTTTGACTTGGCTGTGAATCACAGAAATCGTGCACACGGTACGGTTGGTGGCAAGCACCGTTCCGGTGGCGTCTATGATCTTCCCCCTGGCCGCCTTGATATCCCGCTCCCTCTCATGTAAATCTTCCGCTTTTTTGCCATAATATTCTGAACAGAACACCATTAGGTAGACCAACCGTCCTGCCAGCAACGATAATACCAGGGTAACCACCGCAAATATAACTAATATTTTCTTGCGGTTATATGTCTTATTTCGAATCATTGCAAAAACCTCATAAAATCTGTTATTACAATCTATTACTTTCTCTATGAGGTTATGTACTTTTTATCACGCCGTCCTTTTTATTTTCTTACCGTTATTCCGTTCCTGTTTCTGCCACGTCTTCCTCAGATTCCGCTCTTTGCGCAAGATCGTCTAAGTCCTGGGAAGCGCCTTCTGCACCGTTTGGCATAGAATTCGGCGTTCCTTCCGGCAAGCCTTCCGACGACTCGCCGCTTTCCTGAGGCGTTCCTCCCTCAGGCACCGGCGCTTCCTCATCTGGAAAAACATTAATATAAGGAAGAATTTCCGTAAAGATCTCTTTTGCCATGCGAGTGGCAAGCGCGCTGCTCTGCTCGTCCACCGAAACATTCGCCTCGTCAATCACTACATATACGAGAACCTTCGGCTCGTCCACTGGAGCAAATCCAATAAAGGAAACTACATATTTCTTATCATCTCTGTTTCCTTTCTGCGCGGTTCCTGTCTTTCCGCCCATCGAATACCCAGGCACTTTCGCACTCTTTCCAGTACCTTCTGAAACGGTTTTATAGAGATAGCCTTTTATCTTGTCACTGGTTTGATTGGATATCGTCTGTTTAAGGGGCGTTGTGTCTACACGCTCAACCGTATTGCCATGTTCATCAATAATCTTCTTGACCAAATGGGGCTGGTAATAATATCCCCCATTGATAAGAGAGGAAAATGCACTGGCAAGCTGCACCATCGTCACATTGAAATTCTGCCCAAAAGAATTGGTGGCAAGCGAGGTGGCGTCGGTATTCTCAGCCGTGTAAATCAGCGCATCCGTCCTTGCCTCTCCTGGCAAATCAATATTCGTGCGCAGGCCAAAATTAAAGATATTCTGGTATTTATAAAAATCCTCTTTGCCGATATCCTCCGCCATCTGCATCAGAGCGTCGTTACAGGAATCCATCACCGCTTTCTCAATGGTTTCCGTGCCATGCCCGCTGCGGTTGATACAGCGGATGTCATGACCTCCGATATGCTCTACTCCGTCGCATTCATAACTTTCCTTAAGCTTGCCAGTATCCAGTCCCGCCGCCACCGTAAATGGCTTTGCCGTGGAACCTGGCTCATAAGTATATGTAATGCAAAAGTTTTGCCAGATGCTATTGAGCTTGTTGAGTCTCTCATTCTCGCTAAACGCATTAATTTCTTCTTGAGAACAGTATGGCGTTAAGTCCCACGGATTATTCAGGTCAAATACGAAATTATCAGACATTCCTAATATTTCGCCATTTTGCGGATTCATCACCACTACCCCGGTATGCTTGCTTCCCTCGCCTTCTTCCAACTCATCACGATAGGCGTCCTGAAAAGCCGCAATTTTTTTCTCAATGACGGTCTGAACATTTAAGTCGATGGTCGTAACCAGGCTGTTGCCATTGATCGGTTCCTTGATGGTCTTTTCCACATTATTGTCCGTATTCAAATATCCGTACTGTCTTCCATTGACGCCATTTAAGGTCTCATTATAATAATCTTCGAGCCCGCCAATGCCTTCGTTTCCAGAGGTGGTAAACCCCAGCACTTTGCACGCCAGTCCATTGTATGGGTACTGCCTTTTATATTCCTTTTCAAACCATACCCCCTGCACATTGGGATTGACTTTCTTTTTCTTTTTATTCACCTTTGACTGCAGCTTCAGAAACTTGTCAATTTCTTCATACAGCAACTTTTTCTTGAGCACGCAATATCTGCTTTCCGGCTGTTCTCTCAGCGCTTTTCGCACTTCCTCTTCCGAAATATCTGGAAAGCATTCAACCAACGCCGCAATCGTCGGTTCCACATAGTCTTTATCTTCATTGACCAGCTTGCAGTCCAAAATAACATTATATACATCTATGTTTGTTGCCAGAATGCTCCCCTTGGTGTCCAAAATCTCTCCCCGCTGATATGGAATGATCTGATTTCCGTAACTCTGCTGGCTCAGCACCTGTTTCTCATACTCGTCTCCCTTTGCCTGGTCAATATACACCAGCCTTGCCACAAGCCCTCCGAGCAAAGCTATGATGAATACAAACAACACCAGGAGCTTTTTTTTCATTCTTCTGGAAAACCTCGCCGGTCCTCTCCTTTGCCTGGGCCTGTCCTTTCTGCCTGCCAACCGCCTGTCACCTTTCTGGAATATCCTCGTATTGATTCATATAGTCATTGGTTTCTACTTCAAAATACTGAATCTGCTTTTCTTCAGGGTATATCATCCCCAAATCCTGCATCGCTTTCTCACGGATTACTTCCAAATCCACTGAAATATTGATCTTCTTTTGAATTGCGTCATTGTCATTTTTCAGATTCAGCAAATCTGCCTCTAACCCTGTCACGCTCTTCATATATCCGTTTAGCTCTGACTGAAGCTGAACATAGTAGCCAAATACTCCCATAAGCAGCACCATGGAAACTGCCAGAAACAGCACATACCCAGGGCTCATTTGAAGCGCCTGGGCCTGATTTCTCTTGGCTGCAGCCCTGGCATTTCTCTTGCGTAGCCTGTATTCTCGCTCTTCCTTCTGCTGCCGTAAATATTCTTCATGAATCTGTTCACTGTGCCGTCTATGGTCCTCTTGGACTCTTCTGACTGTATTTCCGTCAATATAGCTTCCCGTTCTCTTCTGGTAATACTCTCTTTCCTGCTGTCTCACACTTCCAACTCCTATCTGTGCTGTCTGTCTATTTTCGTTCAAATACTCTGAGTTTTGCGCTCTTGGAACGTGAATTATACTCAAGCTCTTCTTCTGTCGGCACTACAGGTTTTTTAGTTACCACCCTGCCCAGGGGCTTCTTGCCGCACACGCACACTGGAAAATCACTTGGACATGTGCATGGTTGCTCGCTTTTCTTAAATATGCTCTTCACAATCCGGTCTTCCAAAGAATGAAAAGTAATGATGCAGATCCTTCCATCCGGATTAAGCATATCGATCATATCTTCCAGCGAACCCTGAAGCACTTCCAGCTCACGGTTCAATTCAATCCGTATTGCCTGGAAAGTGCGTTTTGCGGGATGCCCTCGATGCATTCTTACTTTTGCAGGAATCGCTCTTTTGACAATCTCTGCAAGCTCTCCCGCATTCTCTATCTCTTTCTCTTTTCTTGCCGCTGCAACATGCTTGGCAATGTTTTTCGCAAATTTATCTTCCCCATAATCACGAATTATGCGGTATAAGTCGATCTCGCTGTATGTATTGACTAACTCCTTTGCCGTAAACGTCTGTCTTTGGTCCATTCGCATATCTAAAGGAGCGTCCCCGACCCGGTAGGTAAATCCCCTGCAAGGGTCGTCCAATTGATAAGAAGACACGCCCAAATCCAATATGATGCCATCTAATTTGTATATCCCAATCTCTGCCAGCGCCTCTCGCATTCCGCAGTAATTGCTTCTTATGATCCTTGCCCTGTCTTCAAACTCCGACAGTCTTCTGGTCGCAGCTTTGACTGCATCCTCGTCCTGGTCGATTCCAATGAATCTGCCCTTTGCCGACAAGCGCCTGCATACTTCATAGGCATGTCCTCCTCCGCCAAGGGTGCCGTCCGCATATACTCCATCCGGCCTAACGTTCAGATTTTCAATTGTTTCTTTCAAAAGCACTGACTTATGCTTAAACTCCATGGACGTTCCTTTCTTGCCGCTTTGCGGCGTCATATGATGATTCCCAGGCTCGCCATATGTTCCGCGACTTCCTCCACATCATCATATTCACTGGTCTCCTGCCATCTGTCCTTACTCCAAATTTCAATACGGTTTACCACGCCTGCCAGAACGACCTCTTTCTCAATTCCGGCAAATTCTCTTAAAACCGCCGAAATAAGCACCCGACCTTGCTTGTCCACTTCGCAGACTGCTGCGCTTGCAAAGAAAAACCTCGCAAACTTACGGGCGTCTTTGGAGAATTGTGATATTTCCCGGAATTTGACTTCTATATTCTTCCATTCTTCGGAGGAGTACATGAATAAGCATCCATCCAGTCCCTTGGTAATCACAAACTCCTCTCCCAGTAGTTCCCTGAACTTAGATGGGACTATGAGCCTGCCTTTGGCGTCAACTGTGTGGTTGTATTCTCCCATGAACATAAAGATCACCTTCTAATCACTCAGACTGTGACGAAATGGAATACCTTTTCTTTTGATCCACATATCCACCACATCAATCCCTTTTTTACCACTTTCCTCCACTTTGTTTCCATTCTAGCCTATTGCCTTCAAAAATGCAATAGCAAATTTCGCCTAATTAATAGGCATGTTCTGGGAATCTTTGGTTTATCCTCATGATTCATCAAAAATCACCAAAAGAAAAAAGAGCCTGTATATAAAGCTCTTTTCCCTTGCTTCTGTAACCCTATTATCCCCTTTCACCCGCAATTTTGCAGTTGAACCTCTTCTTTTGTATATTTCATGTAGTCGGCAATCAGCCTATCTAAGCGTTTGCTCGTCTGGTAACATTTTTGAGAGCTGATATCTTCCTGCGCGGCTACATTCAACTGTGCGCGGACCGTCTCGATTTCGGTCTGCAGTTCCTGCAAATATTCCATTTCCGCCGCTCCTTCTCCCCATTGAAGTTATTGTAGTCCTATTTAGAAAAAAAAGCAAACGAAAACCGCCAAATTCTTACACGACATTTCGACAAATAAAGCTTTTAATCGACAATTGCAGTCACCTGCCGCCGTCCCGCCATAACTGCCATATTCTGCATATTCTGCCTGTGAACCAGCAAAAGGACCGCTTCTACCACCTGATGACATAACGACACGATTTGACGGCAATCTTCTTCCACAGTATTCTTTAATTTGACATATGCGTCATGCGCTCTTTGCACAAACTCGCAGATCGCTTCCACACTGCCAAGATTCTGTACGGATTTTTGAACTCTTACTCGGTTTTTCTCAGCCTCCCCGCTTTGAATATAATCTTTGAGGCTGATTTTCAAATGCTTCTCGTATACGCAATGATCTTTAAGATTTCCCATATAATGCGGATTATGCGGAAACGTGAAATAGTCTGCAATATAATGAATTACTTCTCCCAGGTTGCGGTAAAATGCCCGCATATTGATCTGTGACGCCCGCTGGCGTTCTAACAGCTCCTTTAAATCCTGACGAAGCTTTGGAAAGGTTCCTTCCATTTCATGCTTTACCGTGAGAAATGACGGCTTGCAGTCTGGAAGAATGCTCCCCAGATAAAATGCTTTCTTATGTTTCACCAATTCCTGCTCATCCAAACTGTATACAATATACTTTGCCAACGATATATGAGATTTCTTGCGCATGGTTAATTCTACCTCCCAAAAAGCGCGTCCAACACGCCCTTGTGCGGTTCTGGCTTTCGAAAAAACAGAAAGCAGAACACTGAATGATTACTCCATCCCTATTCTACTTCCTGTTTCTTCAGATTACAAGTCTTTTATTGTGAACTTTTTGTAAAAAGCCTTATTTCGTTGTGGTTCACATCGATGTTTGATGTTGCTGTGAACGGAGCCGGCAGCAACCTATCTCCTATAGCTTAACACTAGCCCTTTTGCTGGCTGGCGGATCATCGCTATTTACATTGGCAATCGAAGCTTGCGCACTCTGTTTCAGAACAGCAGCAGGCATTGCTTCCGGCGATCCCGATCTCTTCTGCCTGGCATTGGCAGCCCTGGTTAAAGCGGCAGTTTTCTGCATGGCAGCCTACGCTGGTTTCTGGTCTTGCGGTTCCCGTGGAGTTGGTCATGCTCTCAGACCTTTCCCGGAAGCTGTCGCAACGGGTCTCATTAGGTTTTGAAGCGTCCTGTCCGCCCACCATGATATCGCTCTTAGAGCAAAGCTGTTCTTCATTATACATGCAATTTTTCACGGAACATTTTAAACGTGTCATTTCAAGTTCTCCTTTCTTTATCTGCATCTAGCATTAACGTATTGACAAAGCGGACAAAACAGAGATGTTCTGCCCGCCCTCTTAGTATCAGAGAAATTGAAATGATTTATTCATATTTTATTATTTTTTCTGATTTTCAAACGCTTCTTCGCTGCGGATCTCCTTGGTGCGAATCTCTTTGCTGATCTGCTCTACAAAGTCGCTCAAAGGCTTTACGCCCTCATCCCCTGCAAAACGGCTTCTGACTGATACCGTATGGTCCTCCTCTTCTTGCTGCCCTACGACCAGCATATAGGGCAGCTTGTCAAGACGCGCCTCCCTTATCTTATAGCCAATCTTTTCGGAACGGTTATCCACTGTACATAAGATCCCGTTTGCCTTTAATTCTTTTTCCACCTCTGCGGCATAACTTTCATATTTATCAGAGATGGGCAGCACCCTCACTTGTTCCGGGCACAGCCAGGTAGGGAATTTTCCAGCATATTTCTCAATCAGCCATGCCAAGGTCCGCTCATAGCAGCCCATGGAAGTCCTGTGGATGATATAGGGACGGACCTTATCGCCGTTTTGATCAATATAATACATGTCAAACTGTTCTGCCAGCAAAGCGTCCCATTGAATGGTAATCATGGTGTCTTCCTTGCCGTAGACGTTCTTGGTATTGATATCGATTTTGGGACCATAGAATGCTGCTTCTCCCACATCCTCCGTATACTGGATATGCAGCTCGTCCATGATCTGCCGCATATGCTGCTGCGTCTCCTCCCACACTTCTGGTTCTCCGATGTACTTTTCCCGGTTGTCCGGATCCCATTTGGAGAGGTGATAGGTAACGTCCTCCTCCACGCCCAAAGTAGACAGGCAGTGTTTCGCCAAGGCAATGCATTTTTTAAATTCTTCCACCATCTGATCTGGCCGCACAATCAGATGACCTTCGGAAATGGTAAACTGGCGCACACGGGTAAGGCCATGCATTTCCCCGGAGTCTTCATTGCGGAACAACGTAGAAGTCTCGCTATAGCGCAGAGGCAGATCCCGGTAGGAATGCTGTTCTGCCTTATAGACATAGTATTGGAAAGGACAAGTCATGGGACGCAGGGCAAGAACCTCTTTATCTTTTTGCTCGTCTCCAAGCACGAACATGCCGTCGGTATAGTGATCCCAATGACCAGAGATTTTATACAGATCGGATTTTGCCATCAACGGCGTCTTGGTACGGATATATCCCCATTCGTTGTCCTCCAAATCCTCAATCCAGCGCTGCATGGTCTGCACCATTTTTGCGCCCCGGGGCATCAATAAAGGCAGTCCTTGTCCAATCACGTCCACCGTGGTAAACAGCTTCATTTCCCGCCCCAGCTTGTTATGATCTCTCTTTTTGATATCCTCCAAATGCTCCAAATATGTGTTCAGCTCATCTTTCGTCGCAAATGCCGTGCCGTAAATGCGCTGAAGCTGCGCCTTGTCGGAATCTCCTCGCCAGTATGCCATCGAAGAGGAAATCAGCTTAAAAGCCTTGATGGGCTTGGTGCTCATCAGATGAGGGCCTGCGCAAAGATCGGTAAAGTTCTCCCCCTGCCTGTAAAAGGAAATCTCTGCATCTTCAGGAAGATCCTGGATTAATTCTACCTTGTATGGCTCTTCCCTCTCTTGCATAAACTGTATCGCATCTGCTCTTGGGAGTGTAAACTTTTCCAGGCGGTTTCCCTCTTTGATAATCTTTTTCATCTCCTTTTCCAGCTTGTCTAAATCTTCTCTGGAAAATGGCTCTGCCTCAAAATCATAATAAAATCCCTCGTCTATCGAAGGCCCGATGGCAAGCTTGGCTTTGGGAAACAGCCGTTTTACGGCTTCTGCAAGCACATGGGAACATGTATGGCGCACCGTGCGAATCCCTTGTTGATCCTTTTGGGTCAATATGCTTAATTCACAGTCTTGGTCTAACACTGTCCGCAGATCAACGACTTCTCCGTTGACTGTTCCTGCACAGGCTGCTCTCGCCAGCCCTTCACTGATATCAAGCGCAATGTCATAAACGCTTTTTGCCTCTCCATATTCTTTTATGGAGCCGTCTTTCAATGTAATTTTCATACTATTTCTCCTTTCCTCTCCGACGCAGGGCGATCCTGCCTGGAGGGCATTTTATCTCATATGATCAAAAATCCCATGCACAGCCTTGCGGCTATGCATGGGACGTAAAATACGCGGTTCCACCCTGCTTGTCCTGCCTACACTGATTTGCGACGATACGCCGTCTGGCAGAACCTCTCATTTGACGATAACGGAGTCACCGTGCTTTTAGAAGCCGCTCTAAGGTGGTCTTCGGCTGCTTCCTGCCAAACCGCTTCCAGCTCCGGGACAGCTTCTTGTCCCTCGGCGGTTCTCTCTGCTGATGCCTGCCGCTTTGGCAAGGCATCTAGCATTCCACAGCTTACTCTTCTTATCAACGCTTTTTCTGGATCTATTGTAGCCCTTTTTTCTTATTCTGTAAAGAAGAAAATTTTACTTGTTTCTTCCACAGCACTTTTTGTACTTCTTTCCGCTTCCGCAGGGACATGGATCATTGGGATAAATCTTCTGCTCTTTGATGATAGTGCCAGATTTCTTCTGCTCTAAGTACAACTTACGGCGGGTATCCTCATCAAAAATTGCCTCCCACTGGGGAAGTTCATACAACCAGTCCGCCTTAGCGTCAACCATGTTCTTATAAAGCTTTTCCTTGTCAAACGCAAGGCTGACATGGGTATCCTCCTCCATCTCCTCAATAGGGTTCCCCGCAATCAGGCTCTCGTCAATTCCATCCAGGAATCCCGTCATCTCCATCACAGATAAGTCATACTTTTCTGCAAGCTCTTTCACAGTGCCTTCGACTACTTGATCTGGATTCTCCAGCAATTGTTCATATACGCCTTTCTCCAGCATAAAATATCTCTGCCAAAACCGCTGCAGCTCCGCCTTATTTGCATCCTTATTATATGCAACGCTTTTCCATTGTTCTAATAATGCCATACAAAATCCCATCCTTTGTTACTATTCTATACTAATTTTCTGCTGTGTTTTTACACATATTCTATAGTATAACTCATTTTGAATCGTTTTTCAAAGAATTTTTGAAAGAATTTTATCTGACAGGGAACAATTGAGCAATCGCCAATTTCTGAAGCGGCTCCTTATAGGACGAAAAATCCCCGCAGGCACTACGTCGCCGCCTGCGGGGATTTCAAAAAGGGGAGGATAAGTATTTAACCTTATCTTTGGTTCAAAGCTTTTCGATCTCCGAAAGTGACAAGTGGGGGCTTTGCCGCTTCGGATAATAGTAGTATGAGCAAATTGCTTTCTTTTATTCAATAATTTTCAAATTTTTCTGTTTTTTCTATTTTTCCTATGTTAGAATAATGCATAGACTTACATCTTGCTTTTAAGGACAGCGAGGCACTATCATTTTAGAAAGGGAAATAAAACCAATATGAATCAAAAAAATATTCTGCATAACAAAATCTTTTTGTATATCACAGAGTTTTTCTCCGGCATGTCCGTCATGGCAGTGGAATTGGGCGCTAGCCGTCTGATGGCGCCCTATTTCAGCTCTTCCCAAATTGTCTGGACCGTCATCATCGGAGTCATAATGATCGCCATGGCGCTTGGCAACGTCTGGGGCGGGCGAATCGCAGATAAAAACCCTTCGCCGGACAAGCTTTACGGCAGGCTGCTTCTTTCCGCTGTATGGATTGCCTTAATTCCTTTCGTTGGCAGATATCTGATCACCGGAATCTCCCTGCTTCTCGCCGTGTTTATCACCAAGAATTTTCTGGTATGGGCAGCTCTCTTTGCCTGCCTCGCCGTGTTTGCCTTTCCCTGCGTGTTGCTGGGCACGGTCACTCCTTCCCTCGTAAAGTATTCTGTCAGCAGCTTGCAAGACAATGGAAAAACGGTCGGGGAATTGGGAGCGCTCAACACCATAGGAAGCATTATTGGAACGTTTCTTCCCACGTTTGTCACCATCCCCGCCGTGGGAACTGCGATTACCTTTTTGATCTTTTCCGGCGTCCTCGCCGCTATCAGCATCGTATACTTCTTCTCCATGAAAAAGAAAGTTGTGAAATGCCTATTGACTGTGGGGCTGATTCTTGCCTTGGGTCTAAGCTCCTCCACTTTCAGCTTCGCTTTCTGGGAAAATGATCTTACCCTCGAAGATGAGTCGATCTATAATTACCTTCAGGTACAAGAAAGCGATAATTCTGTTATTCTCTCTACGAATGTGCTGTTTGGCGTCCAATCGATTCTGATGAAAGAGTCAAAGCTCACTGGCATGTACTATGATTACGCCCTTGCCGCCCCTTTTATGGCTGGGATCCCCGTCATGGACAGGCCTGGCAACGTCCTGATTTTGGGGCTTGGCACAGGGACTTTCGCCAAATACTGCAAGGAATATTTTCCTGACACATTGATTGAGGGCGTAGAGATTGATCAAAAAATAGCAGATCTCGCCAACGAATATTTTGACCTTCCAGATACGGTAAAGGTATCCGTCTATGACGGACGTTCCTATCTTGCCGCCTCTGAACAGAAGTATGACGTTATCATGGTAGACGCTTATCAAGACATCACCATTCCCTTTCAAATGTCCACGATAGAATTTTTCTCAGAAGTTGAGAAACATTTGACAGACAACGGGGTCATGGTTGTCAATATGAATCTCAAATCACAAACAAAAGACTCCATCAACGACTACCTGTGCGATACCATCGGCTTTGTGTTCGACCATGTGTATGCCGTTCCTGTGCAAGGCGGTACAAACTGCGAAGTTTTCGCTTTTCAGAATCAGCACGCACTGGAGACCTTTCGGCAAGGATATAAAGACGTCACAGACCCTGCGCTAATGGATATGATGGAAACTGTCTCTGATAACCTAAGCCGCTGGGAACCTGAAAACCGCATCTTGACAGATGACAAAGCTCCCGTAGAAGTCTTAGGAATGCGTGTGTTAGACGAGGTAATCGCTGATGAACTAGATTATTACCGGCGACTCTATCTAGGCAAGCTTTTTAAAAAATAGTTGCTTGAAATTCCTGATTTTCAAAGAATGTTGCTTGAACGTTTTCTCCTGTGGCAGGCTGTTTCCTTTTGCATGAATCTGTCATTCTATGCCCGCTATGGGACGTAGCCAGAAATCTTATCTTTATATTTATCATAAAGCTCCTCAAGCCGCGCCTGGTCTTCTTCTGTCACTTGTTCTTGGGCAAGCTCTTTCAATCCTTCCATGTCTCCGTTTGCAACTAGGTCGGCAGCCTGCTTCAAGTTGTCCTGGGAAATATATTTTTCTGCAATTCCCGTAAGTGTCTCCACATCTTCCTGCTCCATATTCTCCACAACCTGGGACACGGCAGACGCTTGCCCTGCTGTGCTGGCATGTCTGTTCAGCTGCTCCATTAATACCCTCTTGCCGATTTCCGTGGCAGCTTTCGTCCTGACTTCCTCCAATATTACGTGCCGCCCTGCAAACAGCGCTCCTGCGCATAATACCAGGCTGCTGCTGATAACCAGCAAACCCAAATGTCTTTTCTTTTTGCTCATAAAAACACCTCCTGAACCATGTTATGACAACATGGCGTTCTCCATGTCATCATAACACATTTGTCAGAAGGCGTGTCTTACGATTTTCTTAATATTTATGGTAGATTTGGAGGCGTTTGTTCCCCGCCTGCAGATGATTCTGCATAAAGACAGCCACCCTTGCAGCCGCTACAGCCTGCGCAGCATCTGCCTCTTTTCTTATTGCGATACAAGCTCCATGCTGCCAGTCCTGCAACGCCTGTTATAAAAATTCCAACGATCACTGTTCCCACTGCACATCCATCCTTTCTAATCCCCGCCTATGCACAGATTTGAACTATGCTGCGCACATCAGACGCTTCATATAGTTAGTATAAGCTAACCCATTGAGAAAGTCAAGATTTTTGATGATTGCCTTGATTCCTGTCACACGCCAGAATATGCAGAAAATCCTCCATCAATGGGAAGCACTACCCCTGTAATAAACCCTGCCGCTTCGTTGTTGAGCAAAAATAACATGCTCCCCAAAAGTTCATCTGCTGTTCCAAAACGCTTCATTGGCGTTGCTGCAAGAATCTTTCCAGTACGCTCTGTGGGAGTTCCATCCGGCTGGTACAAAAGCCTCTCATTCTGATTTGTGACAAAAAAGCCTGGAGCAAGAGCGTTGACCCGGATTCCCTCCTTGGCAAAATGCACTGCAAGCCATTGAGTAAAATTGCTGACTGCCGCCTTGGCGCCACTGTATGCCGGAATTTTTGTCAGAGGCGTAAATGCATTCATCGAAGAGATATTCAAAATATTGCATCCCTCTCTTCCCACCATATCCCTGGAAAATTCCTGCGTGGGAAGCAGCGTCCCGATAAAGTTCAGGTTAAATACAAATTCTACCCCGCTTTGTTCCAGGTCAAAAAACGTCTTGACATCTTCTTTCAAGTCTTCTGCCTCAAAATACTCTTTGTCAGTGGTCGCCAAAGGATGATTTCCCCCTGCGCCATTGACCAGGATATCGCAAGGACCCAGCTCTTCTAAGATTTTCTGATGCGCCTCCTTGAGGCTGCTTTTGTCGAGTGCGTTTGCCTGATATCCCTTTGCGATGCCTCCTGCGGCGCAGATTTTTTCCGCGCACTGTTTTGCGGTTTCCCCGTTCAAATCTAGAAGAGCTGTCTTGGCGCCACACGACGCCAAGGCTTCCGCCATAGAGGAACACAAAACGCCCCCCGCCCCTGTAACCACTGCTACCTTATCTCTTAAATTCATTTCAAATGGTAATCTCATTTTTTCTCTCCTTTCTCATTCTGCCCTTCGACGCTGCGCCAGAATTTCCCCATTTTGCTCCACCATTTTTTTGCTTAATGGATATGCAAATATAAGGATCAACGCCACAATCACGTAACAAACGCCTGGAAATATCGTTGCAATGTTATATATGCCCTTGCGCACGGCATCTGTCTGCACCGCCCCTGGTTCTGATACGTAGCCAATGGCTGACAGCGCAAAACCGCTGACGCCGCCTGCCAGAGCCTGACCGATCTTGCGTGCAAAGGAATACACGCCATAGACCGTGCCGTCCTCTCTGCTTCCCGTTTTCACTTCCTGGAAATCAATCACGTCTGTGATATACGCCCATACTACCATGTTAAAATAATACATGCCGAAATTTCCAATGAAAGTAATCCCCACAAAAACCCAGGGATTCTGAACCTTGAACAGAAACAGCAGCAGAAATACAATTCCCGTGAACAACATGCCTGCCGCCCCCGCCTCCTTTTTGCCGAATTTCTCCGTAATCTTTCCAGTAAATACCGCCAAAATCAGAGACGTGGGCACTCCCACAAATCCCATAACGGACAACGCCCTGGTATTTTTAAACCATTCTGCAAAAAGATAATTGTTCATCGACTGGCTCATCAGAGAACTAAGCAACAGGAAAATTGCGGCTCCAATTATCGCAAGCAGCGCCCGGTTAGAAATCAAGGTGCGTACCGTCTCTCCCATCCCTGGCATCTTACCGCCGTTTGCTTTTTCTATTTTCACCCGCTCCGTAGTCATTTGATAACACAAAATATAGCATATCACGGCAAGCACTGCAAATACTCCGGCAATCATCGTAAATTTCACAGGATTTACAATTTGATTACCATTTTCGTCCTTGTAATAAATTACGACTGGAGCAACCATCATGATCACTACGCTTGCAAATGTAGCTCCCATGGAACGAAACGTGGATAATTCCGCCCGCTGGCGGGGATTGTCTGTTATTGCTGACGCCATAGAACCATAAGGGATATTGATTGCCGTATACAAGACGGAACCCCATAGGATATATGTGATGAACATATATATTATTTTAACCGTCATAGGGGCAGAAGCCAGCGCAGACTGATACATTAGAAAGCTGACAAATGCCACTGGGATGCAAATCCGTTTTATCCAAGGACGAAATTTCCCATCCTTAGACGCCGGCAAACGGTCCACGATGCGGCCCATGCCTATATCCGTAAAGGCATCTACCACCCGGGCAACCAAAAACAGGACGCCTACCATTTTTGGATCGATTCCCAATACGTTTGTATAGAACACCATCAAAAAAGAGCTTGCAAAGATAAACGTAAAATCATTCCCGAAATCCCCAAACATATAACCCAGCTTATCTTTGATGCCAAATGGTTTTTCATTGTTTTCTGCGTTCATAAAAATTTCCTCCATCCAGTCGGTATGATTTGATATTCTCTGCAAAAACAATGAAAATTATTCCTGTTGCTCAAATTTAAAAAGAAATAGTCTTTTGCTTAAGGATTAGGGCGCCAAAAAGTCGATTTTCATAACAGCGGAAATTCAGACCTTTTGACACCCTAATCCTATAAATGAAAAAAGCCCCATGCTCCTTGCATATTTGGAGCATGAGGCTTTTGCAATTATTAAGCAGCAGTTTCTAAGCCCGAACCGCTGTCTCTAAAGCAATTTCAATCATCTTTCCTAGTCCTTCCTGCCGTTGCTGAGAAGTAAGCTCTCCAGGACGGTATAAATGATCTGAAATTGTCAGAATGCAGAGGGCATGTTTCCCCGCCCTGGCGGCATTGAGATAGAGCGCGCCGCTTTCCATCTCTACGGCGAGAACACCCATTTTCTTGAAACAATCTTTGGAACGCTCGGAATAAAACGCATCTTCGGACAAGATGTTTCCCACTCGGACCTCAGTCCCAAGATCCTTTGCGCTCTCCACCGCCTTGCTCAGCAGTCCATAATCTGCCAGCGGAGCCAAATGTCCCGGACATCCAAACTGATTTGGATAATCAGAGACCACGGAAGCACCCATTCCAATCACTACATCCATTACGTTTAAATCATCCTGGAGCCCTCCTGCGGAACCTATGCGAATGATATTGTCAACATCATAAAAATGAAACAGTTCATAAGAATAGATCGCAATGGAAGGCATTCCCATGCCAGAGCCCATGACAGACAGCTCTTTTCCTTTGTAATAGCCAGTAAAGGCAAGCATGCCTCTTACCTGGTTGACGCAGCGCGCCTGTTCCAAATATGTCTCTGCAATAAATTTCGCCCGGAGAGGATCTCCTGGCATCAAAACTGTTTTTGCAAAATCTCCAGCCTTAGCCTCAATGTGCGGTGTTGGTATATTACCCATAGTTCATTCCTCCTCTTGATTTTAACTACTTTCTTGATAGATCCTAAAAACTATAAAAAAATCTGCAACGCCAATCCAGCCAATAAAGCCGCCAGACTGGCACAGACTGCTACCATGAACAACCCCTTGCCCCGATAAGCCGCCAATAAAGCCGCTGCCACTCCTGCCGCCGCAGTGACTGGGGAGCCCGTAGCATAAAATACCGCTGGAAAGGTCATAGCGCCCAATACTGTATAGGGGATATAAGCAAGAAAGGAGCGGATAAACGGATTCTCTATCTTCTTATGAAACAATACAAACGGAACCACCCGGATCAGATATGTAACTGCAAACATCACCAACAGATAACTCCAAAATACGCCTGTCTCCATTACGCCTCCTCCTGCATCTCTTCTTCCATGGGAAAGCACGCCGCTCCTGCCGCCGACGCCAGCACTGCGCAGATAATCACTGCAAAACCGCTGGAAATATTACATACGCCTGGAAGATAATATAAGGCAAAGCTTAAAGCCACCGCCAGCAAAGTTATCTTTAATATGCGGCTGTCTTTCTTCATCGCAGGAACGATGATTGCGATAAACATTCCATAGATGGCAAGCCCCAAAGCGTCGCTGATGTTTTGAGGCAGAATATTTCCACAAACCGCCCCTGCCAGAGTGCCAAACGTCCAGCCCAAATAAGGCAGCACTGCAAGTCCCAAAAAATACTGACTGCTCACTTCCCGCTCCCGGCTCATGGCTACCGCAAAGATCTCATCTGTAACAGCAAAGCCAAGCAGCATCTTTCTGCCTGCATGAAACCTTGGGTCCACTTTCTGGGACAGCGAGATGCTCATCAACGCATAGCGCAGATTGATGACAAGCTGGGAGACCGCCATCTCAATATAAGAACCTGCCGCCGCCATGATGGTAATTCCTGCAAACTGCCCGGCGGAGGTAAGGTTCATCACGGACACCAGCAAAGCCTCCCACCAGTCTAAGCCGGAAGAAACCGCCGCAAGCCCAAATGTAAAGGATACGGACAGATAGCCAATCCCGATGGCGCTTCCATCCTTAAATCCCTGTAACAACTGTTTCATACATTCCTCCTAATGAAGCACTTATGCCCTTTTCTTTGGTAAATCGATGCAACACTGCTGCAAATCTGTTCAAACAATAAAACCCTCTTGCCAAACTGCCCCGGACAAGCTATGATATCTATGGAACCTCCTGCGTTAAAGGCGCAGGCTCTTCACAGCCGAACGTCTTTAACGCAGAAAACAATTGTACTGACAAAGGAGCGCTTATGAAAAAAATACAACAATTGCTTGCCATCTTTGGCATTATCCTATTGGTTGGATTATACCTTTCCACCCTTGTCCTTGCCGTTCTTGGAAAGAATTTCTTTCCCATGTTCATGGCCGCCCTGTTCGCCAGCATGGCGCTTCCAGTATTGCTCTGGCTTTATGGCTTTCTATACAAGATGTTAAAAAAGAAAGCCGACGAAAATTCGAAGCATGGGGCTAAATAATGCAACAATCATGCTCGCTGGCGCAAATAAAAGATGTCACCATATGACCGCACTTGATGCGTCAAAGCATGAATCACTAATTTCTTAATCAAGCTTCCCTTATTCCACTCCCAGGCTTCTCAATTCTTCTTCTGCCTGGGATTTGGTATGAAAATGAATGGTTGCCATGCCTAACTGGTTCGCTGCAATAATATTTGCGCGGTTATCATCTAAAAATACGCACTCCGTAGGATTCAACTGATATTTTTTCATCAACGCCTGATAAATCTCCGGCTCCGGCTTAACCGACTGCACCTCATAGGAGAACACCGCCCCGTCTACCTCCTCTACAAACGCCAGCTCTTCCATACTCTGAAAGTAAAGCCTTCTTGGATAATTAGAAAGCAGATACACACGATATCCCTGTTCCCTTAGCTTTCTTATCCAAGCGAATGCATAGTCATATCGTTTAATGCTATTTCCGATGTTATTCCAAAAACGCATAATCTCTGACTCGCAATCCGGGGCCTTTTTCAGAAAGCCTTCCAGGATATCCTCCTCCGGCATTCTGCCGCGGTCAAATTCGTTCCACAGCTCTGAGAGCACTGTCGCATGAGCTACTTTCTCATAGGCTTCCGGTGAAAAATTCAAGGCGTCAAAACACCCCTGCCAGTCAAATTCTACCAGGACTTTGCCAACGTCAAACACCACGTTTTTGATCATATCTCTAATTCCCACTCCTTTTCGATGAACGATATATGATATCGTCTCTGCCGGGTCCATTGGAAATCATGGTAATTGGGAATCCAATCTTTTCTTCCACAAATTCAATATATTTTCTACAGTTTTCTGGAAGATCCTCGTATTTTTTAATCCCCCGGATATCGGATTTCCAGCCCGGAAGAACTTCTAATACAGGTTTTGCCTTTTCCAGCTTCACGGTAGTCGGAAATTCAGTAGTTACCGCCCCGTCAATCTCATACCCTACGCAGACAGGGATCTCATCGAGATACCCGAGAACATCGAGCACTGTAAACGCCACGTCCGTCGTGCCCTGCATCCGGCAGCCATACTTGCTTGCCACCACGTCAAACCATCCCATGCGCCTGGGACGCCCTGTAGTCACGCCGTACTCGCCTCCGTCTCCTCCTCTGCGCCTCAGCTCATCCGCTTCCTCGCCAAAAATTTCACTGACAAACGCCCCTGCGCCAACGGCCGAAGAATATGCCTTGCACACCGTAATAATCTTGCGGATTTCATATGGCGGAATCCCTGCGCCGATCGCTCCATAAGCTGCAAGCGTGGAAGACGAGGTTACCATGGGATAGATTCCATGATCTGGATCTTTCAAAGAGCCTAACTGGCCTTCCAGCAAGATATCTTTCCCTTCCTGAATGGCGTTCCACAGATAAGCAGAGGCATCACATACATACGGCTCTATCATCCTGCGGTATTCCATAAGCTCTTTCTTAAGATCCTCCGGGGATAACAGCGGCTTGTGATACAAATGCTCCAGCAGCACGTTTTTCGTTTCACAGACACGAACCACCTTTTCAGACAAAGCTTGCTCGTCAAAAAGCTCACTGACCTGAAAACCAATTTTTGCATATTTATCTGAATAGAAAGGCGCAATTCCAGACTTAGTGGAACCGAAAGATTTGCCGCCCAGGCGTTCCTCCTCATATTGATCGAACAATATGTGATAGGACATCACCATCTGCGCACGGTCAGAAACCAAAATCTTTGGCGCTGGAACGCCCTGGTCCACAATCGACTGAATTTCTGCAAAGAGAACCGGAATGTTAAGCGCCACGCCATTCCCGATCACACTGGTGGTGTGCTCATAAAAGACCCCGCTTGGAAGCGTATGAAGCGCAAATTTTCCATAATCGTTTACGATGGTATGCCCGGCATTGGCGCCGCCCTGAAAACGCACGATAATATCCGCTTCCCTTGCCATCATATCCGTAATCTTGCCCTTTCCTTCATCGCCCCAGTTTGCTCCGACTATTGCCTTAACCATTGATAAGTTCCTCCTTTTATGCATCAACGTTTTTAAGTTTCGTTGCTCCGCTGCCCGTGGGAAGAGGAGAAGAAATCCTGCCAGGATCCCTTCTCCTCCCTTGTGCCTGCAGCTTACACTTTTTTAAACCGTTCCACTTCGCTGCGAAGCTCCCGTGATATGCTCTGGTTGTTTTCCGTTTCCTTTCGGATATGTTCCATCGCTTCCACCAAAACTCCGGTATTCTCCGCCGCATTGGAAACTCCCTTTGCACTTTCATCCACGGTATTGGAAATATTATTGATTCCTGTATTGATATGCTCCATAATGTCTTCCACCTCAGAAGTCCTTCCGGAAAACTCCGTCAAGATCTCATTGACACGCTCTGCATCGTCCTGATAATTATTAGCCATATCCACAAAGCCGTCGTAATCTTTCATTACGTCCTCGTCAATAAACCGCAGCATATCTTCTGCGCTCTTGGCAAGCTTATCCACCGCGGCAGTCACCATGTTGCTAATGTTCTGAATGTTATTCGCCGTATCCTTGCTGCTATCTGCCAGAGTGCGTATCTCGTCTGCCACCACGGCAAATCCCCTGCCTGCTTCCCCTGCCCTTGCCGCCTCAATCGAGGCATTCAGAGCCAAGAGATTGGTCTGACTGGTAATATTCAGGATATCGCCTGTCAGCTCATTGATCCGTTCCACGCTGCGGCTCTCCGCCACAGCCTGCTCCAAGGTCTTACGGATTTCCAGAATCATATGGCTGGCAGCCGCTTTGCTTTTGACCGTGTCTTTTTGGATATTCTCTGCCTTTGCCTTAATATCCACCACCAATTCCGCCCCGCTTACTACGCGCTGGGCCATTTGCTTGACTTTGGCATAGATATCGTCGCTTCCCTCCACGATCTGCTCTAAGGTGGCGGAAACTTCCTCCATGCTGGCGGCAAGCTGTTCCATGGAAGCAGACACGCTGGTCACATTTTCATTTGACAGATTGACCCGTTCAGTGATATTATCCGCAGAATCCATCATGCGCTCAGATTCTCCTTTCAGTTTCTGTATCAGATTCTGAAGCTGCTCAATAAACCCATTGACCCCTGTCACAAGCTGGCCTACTTCATCCTGCGTCTTCACTGTGATGCGTTCTGTCAAATCTCCTTCTTCTTTCTCAATCTTAGCAACAATCTGATTCAAATGACCGCTGGCTTTCTTCGCAGGACGAGCAATGGTGCAAATCACAATCAGGATTGTGCACAATGCAAACAGAAGCAAAATAAGAACCATCACAATGTTAAAAATGTATGTACCTGATATTTTAATGTCAATCTGCCCTGACACTAGGCTGATCCTGGTTTCCATGGCGTCTGTATATAGCGCTTTATACTCATCCAGGGAGTCGCCAAGCTCTTTGCTGTCTCCCAAAACGATCAAAGCCGACATCGTATCTCTGTTGTCGATATATTCCGCCGCCTCAATCCCCAAGGACATATACTCTTCAAAATGCTGTTTATAAGATGCAAAGCTTTCATTCAAAGCCTGATCCGACGTCTTTTTGCACAGCGCTTCCATCTGTGCTAAATAGTCTTTTATAAGGCTTACTTTCTGTTTAACAGCATCCCCTCCCTGGGTTTTCAGTTTCGTAGTATCCATCAAATTACGAAATTCCTGCACCTGGACTGACATTTGCCCTTCAATCTTGCGCAATTCCAAATAAACATCGGCAATTTCCCCGTTTCTCTCATTAATTTCAGAAATTGCAGCCACGTTCGCAATGCCGAATAAAATAAAAATCAAGGACAAAATTCCTACAAGTAATACAATCTTTGTTCCAATCCGTTTTTTCACTCTTCTCCTCCTTGGCCCTGCCTATGTCGACCTTTGTAAATACCTTAGCGGACGCTGATTTTCCTAGAACATGCCACGGCAAGAGCTCCCGGTCCGATATGGCAAGCAACACTAAGAGAAAGAGGATCCGTCAGTTCCACTTCCTGTCCAGGAAAGGCTTCCTCAATCTGCGCCTTAAAATCCAGGGCCGTCTCCCGGTCCTTGGTATATGCAGCGAATATATGCATATTGCTTCCTGTCGGATCACCAAAACGTTTCATAAAATCATTTTTTAACGCGTCTATCATAATGGTTCTTGCCTGCTTGACAGTCCTGGCTTTGGCATAAGCGTCAAGCTTCTCTCCCTGTATCTGCAGGACTGGCTTTAACTTTAGAAGCGTCCCCAGCGCCGCCGCTGCCGGGGTGATGCGTCCGCCTTTCTTCAGATAGTACAATGTATCCACCATGATATAGATACTGGAATCGTATTTAACCTCTTCCAGAAAATCTTTAATCTCTCTGGCATTCTTACCCTGCTGCACCAATTCAATAGCATCCCATACGCTCTGCTTTTGGGTGACAGATATTCTCTGGTTGTTAACTACCTGTACTCTGCCCTCATATTCCTGTGAAAGCATCACTGCCGTCTCACAAGAACTGCTCAGTCCGCTGGACATGGGAATATGCACGATCTCGTCATGTTCCTTTAGCAGATCATCCCACAAATCTGTAACGGATCCCACTGCTGGCATAGAGGTAGAGATATTGGACTTGCCCTCAAGCTTCTCATAAAACTGTTGCTGCGAAAGGTCAATATCCTCAAAATAAGTTTCATCATCAATAAAAAACGGCATAGGCATCACATATACGCCGCATTTCTTCGCCTCAGACTGCGTAATCCCGCTGTTGCTGTCCGTTACCACCGCAATTCTTCCCACCAGAGCGTTCCTCCTTCTGATTCTACTGTTATTATCAAAACTGCATCATATTTCCCCGACAAATGCCATCTTCTCAAGCTATTTTCTCAACAATCTCCATAATATTGTCATAAGCTTCGGTAAGAGCCACGACATCAGCGTCAAGCCCCTCATAATTCTGACTGCGCAGCTTCTCCACAATGACGATGTCTGCGTTCATCAAGCTGTCCAGGCCCAGATTTCCAGCAACGCCCTTCAACGCATGGGCATAATTAAATGCATCCTCGTACTGTTGCTGCGCCACTGCATCCTTAAGCCCCTGGTAATTGGCGTCCGCCTTAAACTTGCCCAAAAGGCGCACATATAATTTCTCATTGTTCATCAACCGTCCCAGTGCGCCTTCAATATTAACTCCTGCCGCTCTCATTTGTTCTTTTATTTCTTCATTCATACCGATTCATTCCCTTCTGCTAATATCACATTGTTCCCATTTTTGCGTCATGACATACTTCAAAATCCGCAAAACAATTTAAAGCTCGCTATCTATTAATATTAGGGCATTATCCTTGAACTGTCAAGTAAAAAAGGGGCCGCCGCCCCACGATTTTTCAATCGCGGAAACGACAGCCCTTTTTTTCAAATCAGGGGTATCAAAGCTTCCTTACATCATTCCCATTCCGCCTGCGCCGCCTGCTGGCATAGCCGGAACTTCCTCTTTGATATTTGCCACGACAGACTCTGTGGTAAGAAGCGTTGAAGCTACGGAAGTCGCATTCTGCAGCGCGCTTCTTGTCACCTTGACAGGATCAAGAATTCCTGCAGAAACCATGTCTACATAATCTTCCTTTGCTGCGTCAAATCCAACGCCCTGTTCAGACTCTTTGACTTTATTGATGATCACAGCGCCTTCCAATCCGGCGTTGGCAGCTATATAGAATAATGGGGATTCCAGTGCTTTGAGAATCACCTTTGCACCTGTCTTCTCGTCTCCCTCCAAGGTATCGGCAAGCTTTGCCACTTCTTTCGCTGCATGGATATATGCAGAACCGCCGCCAGCAATAATTCCTTCCTCTACGGCTGCCCTGGTGGAATTCAAAGCGTCTTCCATGCGAAGCTTGCTCTCTTTCATCTCCGTCTCAGTTGCCGCTCCTACACGGATGACAGCTACGCCGCCAGCAAGTTTCGCAAGCCGCTCTTGAAGTTTTTCCTTATCAAATTCAGATGTAGTCTCCTCAATCTGCGCTCTGATCTGAGACACTCTTGCAGCAATGGCGTCCCTGTCTCCTTCGCCGTCCACGATGATGGTATTTTCTTTCTGGACTTTGACAGACTTGGCGCGTCCCAACTGATCCAGCGTAGTTTCTTTGAGTTCCAGGCCTACCTCTTCTGAAATCACCTGTCCTCCGGTAAGAATTGCAATATCCTCCAACATTGCCTTTCTTCTGTCGCCGTAACCTGGCGCTTTGACTGCGACTACATTAAAAGTTCCTCGCAGTTTGTTCACGATCAACGTAGTAAGCGCTTCTCCCTCAATGTCCTCGGCAATGATCAGAAGCCTTGCTCCAGACTGTACCACCTGCTCCAGCAAAGGAAGAATTTCCTGAATATTGCTGATTTTCTTATCTGTAATCAAGATGTAAGGTTCATCAAGATTTGCTTCCATCTTATCCATGTCGGTAGCCATGTATGCGGAAATATATCCCCGGTCAAACTGCATGCCTTCTACCAAGTCAAGCTCAGTCTGCATGGTCTTGGACTCCTCAATGGTAATTACGCCATCGTTGGAAACTTTCTCCATAGCGTCCGCCACCAGGTTTCCTACCTCTTCATCCCCGGCGGAGATAGCCGCAACTTTTGCGATCTGATCCTTGCCGTTTACTTTCTGGCTCATGGCTGCGATGGTCTCTACGGCCTTATCCGTAGCTTTCTTCATGCCGCGCCTTAACACGATAGGATTAGCCCCTGCTTCCAGATTCTTCATGCCTTCTTTGATCATTGCCTGTGCCAGCACGGTTGCCGTGGTAGTTCCGTCTCCGGCAACATCATTGGTCTTTGTGGCAACTTCCTTGACAAGCTGAGCGCCCATGTTCTCAAAAGCGTCCTCCAGCTCAATCTCCTTTGCAATAGTCACGCCGTCATTGGTAATCAAAGGAGCGCCAAAGGATTTATCCAGCACCACGTTCCTTCCTTTCGGCCCTAATGTCACTCTTACTGTATTTGCTAATTTATCTACGCCAGCCTCGAGCGCCGCTCTGGCTTCTGTTCCATATTTTAATTCCTTTGCCATGATGATTTGTCTCCTTTTCTATTATTCTACCACTGCTAAAATGTCATTCTGCTTTACGATAATGAATTCTTCTCCATCCAGCTTCACTTCATTGCCCGCATACTTGGAATAGATTACCTTGTCTCCCACTTTTACCTGCATGGTCACTTCTTTCCCGTCTACCATTCCGCCAGGTCCTACTGCTACTACCTCTGCTTCCTGCGGCTTCTCCTGCGCGCTTCCTGCCAAGATAATTCCAGACTTAGTAGTCTCCTCGGCCTCAAACTGCTTCAACACGACTCTGTCTCCTAATGGTACTAATTTCATTCCGATTCCTCCTTGCCAAATTCTCCATTCTGCTGTTTGCTGTTTTGTGTTATTAGCACTCTTTCATATTGAGTGCTAACAGCTTATGTAAATAAATGTAGCACTCCTCTTTTTTTTTGTCAATACACATTTTTAGATTTAATAAAAAGTTTATAAACGGCACCTTTGTGAGAACGTTTTTTACACGCTCTAACACAATTTCTTTTTTTTGAAAAACCAAAAGCAAATCAGCAGCACCAACAGGCTTAATGCTGATACAAAGCCATAGCCATGCTGCCAATGAAGCTCTGGCATCCCCTCAAAATTCATGCCATACCAGCCGGCAATCAAAGACAACGGCATAAAAATCGTAGTCACTGTCGTAAACAGCTTCATGATGCGGTTCTGCTCATAAGACAGCGCCGCATCCAAAGCCTCGCGGATATGCACAAGTTCCTCATACAAAAACTGTATTTCCTCCGTCATGTGCCGCAGCTTATTCTCATAGATGCGAAAATAGCAGGACGCCCCCTCGTTTAAAATCCTGCCCTTGGTTTCTGATTTCTTGTCCTCTAACCTATTGATGCCCTCTATCATATTTAAGAACTGCACATAATCATTTTTCCATACGGTGAGCAAACGTTTACATTCAAAAATGGACCGGTTGCGGTTGCGGCTCGTCTTTCCTCCCACAATCTCCCGCTCCATATCCATCAAATATTTCTCCATCTCCTCCACATTGCGCTGCCCCTGCTTTAAGATTCCCTCAAAAACCGTTTCCAGCTTTTCTTCCATTTCATCGTCATCCCCTGGAACGCTTTTCATATGATGAAGAACATTGTTTTCATCCTTGAGAATCACCAGCAAAAATTCCTGTTCATCCAGCAGAAAAGCGGCACTTGCCACCCGCCGTTTCACATTACTCCCCTCATGAAAGCAAAATGCTCCATACAGACCCGATTCCAACAGCTTTACCCCGACCCAATAGGCTGGTTCTAGCCGGTAGACAGACTCCATCAGCCGTTCTTCCTGCTGGCTGCGCTCCTTTTCCTTTAGCTCCTGCCATTCCAAAATCCTGGCGTTCCCTACCTTATGATCATCCATTCTAGGACACCTTCCTTTTCCGTCCTATCGCACAATGATAGATTTTTTTTCACGGCGACAGCACCTTATGTAAAATATCCGCCAATGGCTCCATGGCGTTCATTGCCTCTTCTAGCGTGTTAGTTTGCGCTCCCACCTCCACTAGCAAGCTTTTGGGACGATAGTGGAGATTATAGCGATATCCTTTGAGATAAGTAGCGCGGGCAAATCCCGGATAATACTCCTCTGCCGCCAGCTTCATCTGAAAAGAAAATGCCAGGTTGTCTGCAAGATTGGGGTTTTGGAGATAAGCAATATTCCCATTGGCAGTCGTGCGGCTAAGCCCATTGAAAAACATAATCTGCGCCGTCTGCTTTCCATTTACTTCTGATACAAGGTGCGCCGTATCTGGAACGCCGTCCCGGTGCAGGTCGATTACCACTTCTATGCTGGGATGATCTGCTAGAATCTGCTCCAATGCCGGACCTGAATAGGAGTATGCATTATCCCGGTCTTTGACGTCGTATTCCCCGGTATGATGCATTACATTATAGCCATATTGATCCTTAAGAAGCTGCGTCAGCCGTTCGCCCAATGCCAAGACGCTTGAAGACGGATCGCCAGGTGTAGAATCTAGATAGCCTTCCTGAGAATGCGTATGGTAAATCAAAATCTGCACGTGTTCTGCATCCCCGGTAAGCGTCATATCCTTGGCAAGCATTGCCTGAGCGTTCAATTCGCTGCCGTCAATGGTGGTGGTGCGGTCTATCTGATAGAAGTTCTGCACCAGATAGTCAAAATCATTGAGTTTTTCCCTTGAGATCTCCACGACTTTTCCCGTACCCGTTTTGCTTTCGCCATCTTTTGCAGCAACCTTTTGATCTCCCTTTTCCGGTTTTTCTTTTTGTTGCTTACGCTCCTTTTTCCCTGGTTCTTTCTCTTTCTTTCCTTCTTCCTTCTCCTGCGTCTGCTGACTCTCTTGCTGGTTTTCTTGCTCCATGCCGCAAGTGAGGCTGCTCTCAATCTGGGTGTTGTACTCCGTCAGCGTCCCGCTGAACGCATATAACGGATAAAACTGATCTAACTTTTTCAGTAGGAAATTTTCCATCGTAAGCTCCCCTTCTTCCTCTTTCAGCATCACTGGCATACAATTTTTCCAGGCAGCCACTGCCGTCTCCTCCCTGATAAAATTAAAAAGCTGTTTCAACGCTGGCGTTTTGCCAGAAGACGCCATGCTTTGATAGCAGACAAAGACAAACATCACGCTGACAATGGCTCCCAGTAGTTGTATAGACTTTGCCGTCCTCTTTCTTTTCTTTCCCAAGTCTTCCCATTCCCATCTTCATGGGCCCATCCTTATGAGAGAAAAGCCCTTGCAATATAATGTCAGCTCTGCGGCACGCCAGGCCGCAGGCCGACTCTGATGATAAGTTACTATGAAAATATATGCCTGTACGAAAAAATTTATGCAAAAGCAATGTTTAGCCCCTCTGACAAGGTATAGCTCAAACGCTTGATAGACTCATCAATGTCTTTGGGCGTCACAAACATGGTATTGAGCTGCGGGGACAGCAGTTCGCGGATTAACTCATATTTCTCCATGTCATTCAATGCATTCAGTCCTGTGCTCAAGGTCCGAAAATGGCTGTTTTCCTCCATGGCCTGGATCAATGTCTGCATGGTGTCACTGACTATCGTCGCCGCATCCACCACCGTAGGAACGCCGATCGCTATCACCGGAATGCCCACGGTATCTTTTGACAACCCATGCCGGTGATTTCCAACCCCGGAACCAGGATTAATCCCGGTATCGGTAATCTGTATCGTCCTCCCAAGCCGCCTGGTACTGCGCGCTGCCAGCGCATCAATGGCAATCACCACGTCTGGCTTGGTCTCCTCAATGACCCCGCGAATAATCTCCTGGCTCTCCATGCCAGTCTGCGCCATCACTCCTGGCACGATTCCGCTGACTGCATTGACTTCTTCCTCGCCAAATGCATACTTCCCAAATTCTTTTAAGATGTGCCGCGTAATCATCAGATTATCTACCGCCCTCGGCCCCAGGGCGTCCGGCGTCACCTCCCGGTTGCCAAGTCCCGCCACCAGCACAGATAAAGGCTCTTTGCAGTCAGGCAGCAATTTTCTGATCAATTTTGCTAGCTCCAGGGAAATCTCTCTATGATAATCCTCATCCTGGCAATCCATGTTTTCCGCCTCCATGGTAATATAGGTGCCTTTGGGCTTGCCCATTGCCTTGGCGCCATTCTCCGTCTCAATGACCATAGTCGTGATCTTTATCTCTCTTTCTTTTTGGAATTCTTCTTCGACACGAACCCCTTTTATTTCTACGTTGTCTTCTTCGAATTTCTCTCTGGTTTCCAACGCCAGATCGGTACGCACCTGAAACTGACTCATTTTATCCCTCCAAAAGTTTCTTTTATCTCATTTTCTGCAAAAAAAAACAAAATATGTATTGACAGACAGAAAAAATGGGACTAAACTATATTAGTATGTTTCCATTAGATCGTCCGTGTCCGGCTTTAATGAAACAACCATGGAACAATGCGCAGTCCTTCTTTGCATCATACAGTCAATTGGATTGCCGTGAATAATATTATTGTATATTGGAGGTGTACGGATTGGCTAACATCAAATCTGCGAAAAAGAGAATTTTAGTAACTGAGACGAGAACAGCTCGCAATAAAGCTATCAAATCTGCTGTTAAGACTTCTATTAAGAAAGTAGAGGCTGCGATCACAGCTAAGGAAAAAGAGGCTGCTCAGGCTGCGTTGAAAACTGCGATTTCTCAAATCAGCAAAGCTACTTCTAAGGGCGTATATCATAAGAATACCGCTGGAAGAAAGATTTCCCGTTTGACCAAAGCTGTCAACAGCCTTGCTTAATTATTTTCATACAACAAAGAATCCTGCAGCCGATCGCTTTAGCGAGATTTCGTCTCCGACACTGCAGAGCGATCCTGCCTAAGAGGCTTTGTTCTCTTATAGGACGATATCACAAAAAGGAAACCAATTCCGTCATGTTGGTTTCCTTTTTATTTCGCCATTATTCCTAGTAAAAGGCAACGCTGTCCCTTATCTTTACGGTAGCGGATTCTCTGTAATATATTCCTCCATGATTGCTGCCGCCATCCGTACTAGCTTGGGACAGGGACGCTTCTTGTAATACTCTTTTGTCCGTTTCTCTGGTTCTGGTTCCTGCCTCTTTTGCTCCAATCCCAGTAATTCACGGCACACGATGGAGCCGTTTTCCACCTCATATGCTTTGGCAAGCTCCTGAATTCTCTGATAATGTTCTGTCTTGCTGGTGTGCGCGCCTGGGGTATCATAGCCATAAAGCATCCCTGCCGCCATGAACATTCCGCTGACAGCGCCGCAGACTTCCCGAAGCCTGCCCATGCCCCCGCCAAAAGAAGAGCTCAGCTTCGCCGCTGTTATCTCATCCATTTCATACAAATCCTGAAATGCCAAGAATACCGCCTGCGCACAGTTATAGCCCTTTCGGAAATTCTCTTCCGCAGCTTCCCCGTATTTACTCTTTTCGAAATCTATCATATAAAAACATCCTTTCTTTCGTTCTACAACGCATGAAGGTTCTTCAACGAAATATCCATGATTGGCGCAGAATGAGTCAGAGCGCCGCTGGAAATATAGTCCACGCCCAAGGAAATATAGCGTTCAATATTTTCCTTTGTGACATTGCCAGAACATTCAATCTCCGCCCGCTTGCCGATTACCGCAATCGCCTCTCTCATTTCGTCCACGCCCATATTATCTAGCATGATAATGTCTGCTCCAGCTTCGACTGCCTCTTTCACCATTTCCAAAGACTCACATTCAATCTCTATTTTGCGCACAAACGGAGCATATTCTTTCGCCATTTCCACTGCTTGCTTCACGCCGCCGGCTGCCCCGATATGGTTGTCTTTGAGCAACACTCCGTCTGACAGATTATAACGGTGGTTATATCCCCCTCCTGTCTTTACTGCGTATTTCTCAAAAATGCGGTTATTGGGAGTCGTCTTCCTAGTATCCAGCAATTTCACCTTGCTGCCTTCAAGCAACATTGCAATAGAATGGGTGTAAGTGGCAATCCCGCTCATTCTCTGAAGATAATTCAGCGCCGTGCGCTCTCCCGATAAGATGGCGCGGATATCTCCAGTAACAGTTCCTATGAGTTCTCCCTTCCTGACCGAATCCCCATCCTGGAAGTGAAGCAACACTTCAATATCCTGATCCAACAGTTCAAACACCCGCTGGAAGACAAACAGACCAGAAAGAATTCCGTCCTGTTTGCAAATTAACTGCGCCTCGCCTCTGCGGCCCTTTGGCATTACCGCATTGGTGGTCACATCTTCACTGGAAATATCTTCCCGCAATGCAGAAAGAATCAATTCATCCACGTTTAAGGTCATGGTTATGTTGTTGTTCATATACTTTTTTCATCCTCTCTATTTCTTGCCGCACCAGTTCCTGATTCTCCTGGTGCAGCTTTGTCAAATCGGTATATTGTTCTGGACAAAATACTTGTTCCTCTCTGGGCAGGCTCTGCGCACTCTCCCTCGCAATCGCCTGTGCCGCCCTGTCTGCAAATACCAGGCTTTCCAGCAAGGAATTGCTGGCAAGCCGATTCGCTCCATGCACGCCATTACAGCTCGTCTCTCCTACCGCATACAATCCCTGCATAGACGTTTTGCCATCCATATCGGATTGAATGCCGCCCATAAAATAATGCTGGCCTGGAACTACCGGGATGCATTCCTTGGTTATGTCATATCCTTCCTCCATGCACCGCTGATAAATATTGGGAAAATGTCCCAGGATATCATCCTTGGGAACATGCTCCATGGAAAGCCAGACATACGGTTTTCTGTCTTTCTTCATCTGCTCTTGAATGGCATGGGTCACAATGTCCCTTGGCTGCAGCTCATCTACAAATCGCTCCATTTTGCCGTTATAAAGCACTGCCCCCTCCCCCCGGACAGACTCTGAAATTAAAAACTTCCGTCCAGGTTTCTCTGTATACAAGGTCGTAGGATGAACCTGGACAAAATTAACGTCCTGTAATGGAATTTGATGACGTAGCGCAATTGCAAGGGCGTCCCCTGTCAAATGCGGAAAATTCGTAGAATGACGGTATAAGCCCCCAATTCCGCCACATGCAAACACTGTATGCTGCGCTCGGACCGGTATCACCTCTTTCGCAGAATCCACTGCTATGATGCCGCAGCAACTTCCATTGTCGCAAAGAATATCTATCATTTCCGTGTATTCATACATCGTGATATTGCTGCGTCTTTTTACCTGTTCCAGAAGCTTTCCTGTAATTTCCTTTCCGGTAATATCTTCATGGAACAATATTCTCGGCTTGGAATGTCCCCCTTCCCTGGTAAAAGCCAATTCCCCGTTCCTCCGGTCAAACTGCACGCCGTAACGAATCAAATGCTCGATGATCTTTCCAGAGCTGCGAATCATGATTTTCACCGATTCCGGGTTATTCCTGTAATGTCCCGCCTTCATGGTATCTTCAAAATAGGCTTCGTAATCTTCTTCGGAGCGGAGCATGCAGATTCCTCCCTGTGCCAAAAAGGAATCGCTGTTCTCTGCCGCATCCTTGGTTATAATCGCCGCCTTAATATGTTCTGGAAGCCGCAGCGCACAAAATAAGCCTGCCGCTCCGCTGCCCACAATTATAACCTCTGTCTCTCTTTCCATGGTGCCTCCCATTTAATGTAAAAATTTCTGCAGCACTGTCATGCACTGCTTAATGTCAAGGGGTTTTGGTATGTGCGCATTCATACCGATGTTTAAGCATCTTTGCGCATCGTCAGAAAATGCATCGGCTGTCATCGCAATAATCGGAAGATCCCGGTCACTGCGATCCAGTCCGCGAATCGCTTCCGTGGCCTCATACCCATTCATCACCGGCATGCGGATATCCATCAATATCGCATCATACGTCCCAGGCTCTGACGCTTCAAAAAATTCCAGACATTCCTTGCCGTTGCAAGCATGAATCAGCTCCATTCCTGTAGCGGAAAGAATCTCATTGGCAATCTCCCAATTGAGGTCAATATCTTCAGCGAGAAGAACTTTCTTACCAGTAAAATCTATATTCTGGCTGTCCTTGCCATCATCTTTTCTCTCAAGTCCTTCCACATACTTACTAAGACATGCAAATAAAGTAGACTTAAACAATGGCTTTGAAATGAATCCTTCAATATCCAATTTGTCTGCCTCTTCTTCAATATCGTTCCAATCATATGCAGACATCAAAAACAGAGGAATTCTTTTCGGCACCCTTCTTCGGATCTCACGGATTGTTTCCATTCCATCCATCTCAGGCATTTTCCAGTCAATCAATACAAAATCAAAATCCTTGCCTTCTCTGTGGCGCTCTTCCAGCAACTCCACTGCCTGCGCTCCATGTTGTTCCCACTGCGCATGAACTCCAAGTTCCTCCAGATTTGAGGTTGCCGTAAGACAGAGCTGTTCATTATCGTCAACTACCAGCACATCCCATTCCGGAAGCTTCATGTGCGCCACAACCCCTTCCGCTTTCTTGAGGTCCAAGACCACAGTAAATTTACTTCCCTTTCCTTTCTGGCTCTCCAACTCAATGCTACCGCCCATAAGGCTTACAATGCTTTTCGTGATGGCCATTCCCAGTCCTGTTCCAGCAATATGATGTACCTGGTCTGTCTGCTCTCTGGTAAACGTATTCCAGATTTTCTTCTGGAATTCCTCAGTCATTCCTATTCCGTTGTCTGCCACGCTGAAACTGGTCCTTATGTAATCCTCTCCTTTGGGAGAAGCTTCCTGGCTTAAGTGGATATCAATCCTGCCGCCCTCCGGCGTATACTTCACAGCGTTGGACAAAAGATTGAGTGACACCTGATTGAGGCGGACGCCGTCACCGTAAATTTCCTCGCATAAAATCTGGTCGATAAAAATGTCAAAATGCTGATTTCTGGACTTGATCTGAGGCTGAATGATATTTACAATGTCATCCATAACCTCCCTAAGAGACATCACCTCAATATTAAGCGTCATTTTTCCGCTTTCAATCTTAGACATGTCGAGCACGTCATTGATCAGCCCCAGTAAATGCTTGCTGGACAACTTTACCTTGCGCAGGCAGTCTTCCACTCGTTCCCCGTTTTGGATATTCTTCAAAGCGATCTCTGTCATTCCTACAATGGCGTTCATCGGCGTTCGGATGTCATGGCTCATGCTTGCCAAAAATTCACTCTTAGCAGCGTTAGCAACGACCGCTTCTTTTCTTGCTTTGTCCAGTTCCAACATCTGCTGTTTGGACCAGCGGTAGTACAACAAGAAAATAATTCCCATCATTACCAATATAGACAGCATAGAGCCCATCATGATTCCAAGGCGCATCGCATCCAGCTTGGTAACGCTGATATCGATCTTTCCCTCCACCATAGTAGTAACCAGATACCAGTAGGAATTCCCAGCAAGCGGAGAACAATACACCATGCGTTTTTCTCCGTATGCGTATACCCGCATCGAATAGTCCTCGCCCTGTTTCATAGCCTCCTGAAGTTTCTTTACATGCCCCTCAATATGATTTTTTTCCTCTTCCCCATAAGCGTCCATCATCCGCTGAAAATAATTTACTTGGTAGACGCCTCCGTTGCGGATCACGAAATTGCCCTGCTGGTCAATCACATGGGTATAAACCTGTTCATCTTGCTCTTCAAAAAAAAGCACTTCATCAAGATATTCCATGGGAAGGCCCGCTATCAACGCCATGCTCTTTCTCCCATCTCCGAGATCATACGCTGCTTCCACGCCCAGGGCAAGAAATTTTTGGTGATTCTCGTCCCAGCCCTGAGTAACGCATTCTCCCTGTTCCATCAGAGACGTCTGTATCTTGTAATGATCCTCCAACTGTAACTTGCTACCATAAATATCTATCAAATCCCCTTGCTCTGTATAAAATCCAAGATAGGCGAAATCTCTAACCTCTGCCCTTTTTTGTAAGTCTTGCAGCAATGCTTCTCCATACTGGCTTTCCTCTGGGGGATTCGTCAGGATCACGCCAGATACCTGCTGCAGGCGAAGTTCGATGATAGACTGAAATTTCTGTTGCAGCTGTATATTCATTTCCTCCATGTAAATATCGCTGATATCTCTGACTACCTCCTGGGTCATACGGGTCATCAATACAGTCACACCGGTAAACACCAGGATACAGACGGCAATCACCACAATCAGGCTGTTTCTTAAAAACCCTACAATTTTTTTATCCTTCATATGTTCCTCCTACCTACTGGCCGCCTTATTCTATTTCTTTACGCCTTTTCCATCCCGGCTGGCGATCTTAAGTCTGTGCAGCATGATCTGCCTTTCCTTTTCCTCGATGATTCTTTCTTCTTCCCCCACAAGGTACGCTGCTTTTAACTGATCCTTAGGATCAATCTTTATTCCCCGAACTCCGATGGCTCCCTTCTTTTTCCTTGGGACATCCGCCGCAGGAAAGCGCAGGAACATTCCCTTTTCGGTCTGAAGTATAACCGTCTCCTCTGGTGATTGCTCCAGCATTAGAACAGTCAGAACCGTATCTCCTTCATTGAGCTTGGTTGCCGCCGTGGTTCGCTTGGCGACGTCGAATTCATCCCCTGCAACCACTTTTATCATTCCCTGGCTGTTGACAAACAGAAGATTTTTACCGATCAGATTTCCCAGGCAGTTGACATAAACCATCACTTCCCCACTACTGTCATAATTGCTTACATTGTCAAGAGGCGTGCCCTTGTCACGGAACTTTCCAAAAGGAAGCTCTAAGATCTTCACCGTATGAAGCTGTCCCTTGTCTGTAAAAATACAAAGCTTATCCGTGTTCATGCAGTGCATCACATATTTATTTTCTGTATCTGCCGCCTCCCTGTTTCGTTCATACGTCTGTAAATCAATCGTCTTGACATAGCCAAAACGGTCCATCAAAAGCACCACTGGCATCTCTTCTATTTTCTTCTCTTCGTAAACAGCTTCCTTTGCGTTCTCTATCTTGGTCCGCCTTGGCCTTGCATATTCTTTCTGAAACTTGGTCAGCTCCTTGACAATCACCTTCGACATTGCACTGCGGCTGCCTAAGATCTCCTGATATTTTGCAATGTTTAAGAGCGTTGCCTGATGTTCCTTCATCAGCGCTTCAATTTCCAGGCCAATCAGCTTATAGAGCCTCATCTCCAGAATCGCCGTCGCCTGCCGTTCCGTAAAATGAAGCTGCCTGGCATCCGCCACAGATCCTTTATAGCGGAATCTGATCTTGTCTGTATTGCCGTTCATCAGGCAATCCTTAGCATCCTTGATATTTTTAGCGCCTCGAAGTATCTCAATGATCAAGTCAATCACGTCGCAAGCCTGAATCAACCCCTCCTGAATCTCTTTCTTGTCCAGTTCCTTGGCGAGAAGCGTGCGGTATTTCCTGGTGGCAAGCGTATATTGGAAATTCACATGATGGCGGATAATTGGAATAAGTCCCATGGTTTCCGGCCTGCCCTCTGCCACTGCAAGCATGTTAACGCCAAAGGAGTCCTCAAGCCTCGTCTTTTTATACAGCATGTTGCAAAGATTCTCCACATCGGCGCCTTTTTTCAGATCCAGAACGATCCGAATCCCTTCCTTGGAAGATTGATTGGAAATGTCCAGGATATCCGCCGTCTTCTTGGTCTCCACCAGATTCCCCACGTCCATCAGGAATTTTCCGATATTGGCGCCCACCATCGGATAGGGAATTTCCGTAATTACCAGCTTCTGTTTTCCGCCTTTTGCCTGCTCCACTTCCACCTTGCCCCGGATTTTGATCTTTCCAGCTCCGGTTTCATAAATCTGCAGCAAGTCGTCCTGGTTGACGACGATCCCCCCGGTTGGGAAATCCGGGCCCTTGATATGTTCCATCAATTCCTTGGTGGTAATATCGGGATTTTTCATAAATGCCTTAACACCCTCGATCACCTCGAAAAAATTATGCGGGGGAATGCTCGTTGCCATACCCACTGCAATTCCTTCCGCTCCGTTAATCAGCAAATTGGGCACCTTGACCGGAAGCACGGAAGGCTCTTTCTCCGTCTCGTCAAAATTGGGCACAAAATCCACGACGTCCTTGTCCAGATCGGCAAGATAGGCCTCTTGGGTAATTTTCTGAAGACGGGCCTCAGTATAGCGCATCGCCGCCGCTGCGTCCCCCTCAATGGATCCAAAATTGCCATGACCATCCACCAGAGGGAGCCCTTTCTTAAATTCCTGTGCCATTACTACTAGCGCTTCGTAAATGGAACTGTCTCCATGGGGATGATACTTACCCATCGTATCTCCGACAATTCTGGCGCATTTACGGAATGGCCGGTCATGCCGGATTCCAAGCTCATGCATATCATATAAGGTTCTTCGCTGCACCGGCTTTAGCCCATCCCGGACATCCGGCAACGCCCTGGCGATAATCACGCTCATAGCATAATCTATATAGGATTTTTGCATCACCTCAGAATATTCTGTCCGTATGATCTGTTCACTCTGCTGCATGATTGATTCCTTTCTGCATACACTCTGTATTTCTGGCTGCTCTTATATATCCAGTTCTGCATCCTGGGCATGTTCATGGATGAACTCCCGTCTCGGAGGAACCTCCGTTCCCATCAGCATTTCCGTCACATCCGACGCCATTCTGGCATCTTCAATCTCCACCTGCTTTAAAATACGTGTCTTTGGATTCAACGTCGTCTCCCAGAGCTGATCCGCATCCATCTCCCCAAGTCCCTTGTATCTTTGCAAAGTAAAAGAACCTTTGTGTCGTTTTCTATATCTTTCCAGGGCGATATCATCATACAGATATTCCTCCTCCCCCTTGCTAGGCATGGCTTTATAGAGCGGGGGCATGGCGATATAAATATGCCCTTCAAAGATCAGTTCTGGCATAAAGCGGTAAAACAACGTCAACAGCAACGTGGATATATGCGCCCCGTCCACATCGGCGTCCGCCATGATGATAATCTTATGATACCTCAGCTTTGATATATCAAAATCATTGCCATACCCTTCCGAAAATCCACATCCAAACGCATTGATCATCGTCTTAATCTCTGCATTGGCAAGGACTTTGTCAATGCTAGCTTTCTCTACATTTAAAATCTTGCCCCGGATCGGGAGGATTGCCTGAAAATTCCGGTCTCTCGCCGTCTTGGCTGATCCTCCGGCAGAATCCCCCTCCACGATAAATATTTCGCAGCTTAAAGGATCTCTGCTCTCACAATTGGCAAGCTTGCCATTGGAATCAAAGGAAAACTTTTGCTTCGTCAACAGATTCGTTTTCGCTTTTTCTTCCGCTTTGCGGATCTTCGCCGCTTTTTCCGCGCAAGAAATTACTTTTTTGAGATTATCAAGATTTTTGTCAAAATATAACTGAATCTCTTCTCCAGTAATTTTACTTGTAATACGCGCAGCATCCTGATTATCCAGCTTCGTCTTTGTCTGCCCTTCAAACCGGGGATCTGGATGCTTGATAGAAACAATTGCCGTCATGCCGTTGCGCACATCTGCGCCAGTAAAGTTTGAATCCTTTTCTTTCAAAATTCCCAGCTCTCTGGCATAGCTGTTGATGACGGTAGTAAACACCGTTTTAAATCCAGTAAGATGCGTCCCGCCTTCTGCATTATAAATATTATTGCAAAAGCCCAGCACATTTTCATGAAACTCATTTGTATATTGAAAAGCGGCTTCCACTGCAATTGCTTCGCTTTCCCCGTGAAAATACACCACGTCATGAACCGTCTCCACTTTGCGGTTCAGCGCTTTCACAAAGCCGACGATGCCTTCCTCTTCATGAAATTCCACATGTTCCGTCTCTGCTGCCCGCTTATCCTCATAGATGATGGTAAGCTTGGGATTCAAGTACGCAGTTTCATGAAGGCGGCTCTTTACATCCTCTTCCTTAAACCGGGTTTTTTCAAAAATTTCTGGATCAGGAAGAAAATTTATTTTAGTCCCGCTTTTACGGGTCTTGCCCGTGACTGGCAGCAATCCCTGTTGCAGCTCTATCACGGGATTCCCTCGTTCAAAGCGGTCATGATGTATTTTTCCATCCAGATAGACCTCGAGATCTAGCCATACTGACAAAGCGTTCACCACCGACGAACCCACTCCGTGAAGCCCGCCACTGGTCTTATAAGCATCATTGTCAAACTTTCCTCCGGCATGAAGCGTGGTGAATACCAGACGGGCCGCTGAAACACCTTTCTCATGCATCCCAACCGGAATGCCTCTGCCGTTATCTTCCACGGTACAAGAACCATCTTTTTCCAAAGTCACTCTTATAGTATCGCAAAATCCTGCCAAATGTTCATCCACGGAATTATCCACAATTTCATATATTAAGTGATTCAGGCCTTTGCGGGACACGCTGCCAATATACATCCCCGGCCTCTTTCGCACGGCTTCCAAACCTTCCAGCACCGTAATATTGCCAGCGCTGTATTCTTGATTCTCTGCCATTTCTGTCTTCCTTTCCTGCTTCCAGTCTAACATTAGATTCAGATCCTGCGCAGAGATTCGCACAGTTCCTGACAGTTTTGATATCTGTCCTTGGGATGTTCCCTGATGCATCTTGTGATCACCTGAATCCATGTCCTGGACAGTTTCTTCTTGCTGCCCAAAATGAAAAATCCCCGTTCTGCAATCTGATCTGGACGGTTTCCTGTTAAAAGCTGGTACAAGGTCATTCCAAGACTATAAACATCCGTCCTCGCATCCACCCCCATGTTCCAGTCAAATTGTTCTGGGGCTGCATACCCTCTGGTTCCAAAAATAAGCCTGGGTTTCTTATGTTCTGAAATCTCGGTAATAGCTCCGAAATCAATCAGGCGGAGATTTCCTGCTGATTGTATCATGACATTGTCCGGCTTCATGTCTCCATAAACAGTCTGCGGAATATGCTGGTGCAAATATCCCAGCATCAGGCATAAATCTTTCCCCCACCTGGCGACATCCTCACAGGGCTGAGGGCCCAGACGCCGCAGCCGATTTCCCAATGTCTCCCCTTCTAAGTATTCCATTACGATGTAATCCGCATGACGAACACTTAAAACTTCAAATATTTCAGGAAAATAAGGATAATTCAGCTTCCTTATAAACTCTGCCTCTCGTTTTGCAATATCGCACATCTTAGCATCAGCCAAAGCCGCCACTTCTTTCAACGCACGCTTCTTTCCGCTGACCCTGTCACAGACAAGGTACACCCGGGAGCTTCCGCCCTGCGCCAGGTCCTGCAATACCTCATAACGCTGTTTGAGCACTTGCCCTGCTTTTAGCATCAACATTCTCCTTATCTTGCGACGATCGATATTCTCCTACTGTCTGATATTTTGAGAAACCCATGACTCTTCCTGCGGCACATAAATTTCGTTATTCCTTGTGCTCCCACATTTTTTCATGCTCTGCTTTTTTATCCCGGAGCATCAGTTCTTGCACTGCCTCCGCAACTGGCTTGTCAAAAAACAGCACCTGATTGACCTGTTCAATAATCGGCATCGGCACCTGATATTTTTCTGAGAGCCCAATCGCTGCTTTTGCAGAATAGACTCCCTCGACTACCATCTGCACTTCCTGGGTTGCTTCTTCCATCGTCTTTCCCTGGCCAATAAGCATCCCGGCTTTGCGATTGCGGCTGTGAACGCTGGCGCAGGTGACAATTAAGTCCCCGATTCCTGTCAAACCGCTTAGCGTTTCATATTGAGCGCCCATGGCCAAAGCAAGCCTGCCGATCTCCGTGATTCCCCTGGTAATCAGCGCCGCCTTGGTATTATCTCCATAACCTAGCCCGTCTGCCATTCCCGCCGCAAGGGCTATCACATTTTTTAACGCCCCGCCCAACTCAATCCCCAGCATATCCGGGCTAGTGTAAACACGAAACACGTCGTTCATGAAAATATTCTGAACATATTCCGCCGCTTCTCTGGTTCTGGCTCCTGCCACGCAGGTTGTCGGAAGTCCTTTTCCCACCTCTTCGGCATGGCTCGGGCCAGAGAGCACGGCGACTCTTGCCTGCGGAATCTCTTCCTCTATAATATCCGACAGCGTCATCAAAGTCTTCTCCTCAATTCCCTTTGCCACGTTGACGATTAGCTGGCGTTCTTCTACAAATTCTTTCATTGTCTTTGCGGTGCTCCTGGTAAATACCGATGGCACTGCCAGCACCAACAGATTCTTACCCTCCACTGCCTCTTTCAAGTCCGTCGTAAAGACTGTTTTTTCTGCAAGCCTTACTCCTGGAAGCTTGGAAACATGTTCCCGTTTCTCCCGGAGCATCTTGATCTCCTCCTCAATCGCAGACCAGATCGTGACCTGATGTCCATTGTTCTGAAGTACCACCGCAAGGGCTGTTCCCCAGCTACCTGCGCCAATTACGCTTACATTCGCCATATTCTACCTCATTTCTTTTCCGTTTTTGAAGATTTGCCCATGGAAAATTTATTTTCCGTTCCAGACAAAAGCCGTTTGATATTCTCTCTGTGGCGCCAAATTCCCATAAGGGAAAACAACGCCCCTACCACATAGGTCTCCGGCAACAGTTGAGGCTTCACGTCCAAATGTCCCAGTTGTCCAAAAGCAACCAGTTCAGCAAAGTAGCAGGCCATCACCAGGATAGATCCCAAGGAGACATACTTCGTAGTGGCAACGACAACAATAAACAGAAGCAGGCACAGAGGCGCCATAGGCGGATAAAATGCCAAGATGAATCCCGCCGTACATGCAATTCCTTTTCCGCCTTTAAACCGTAAATACACTGGAAAATTATGCCCCAGAACCGCTCCAAATCCCGCATACATTTCCAAAAGCTTCACGCCGTCTGGGTATTTCTCCCGAAACAAAAGCCAGCCAATCAACATGGCAAGCATGGCCTTGCCCAAATCACCGAGAAACGTCACAAGGCCCGCTTTCCATCCCAAGGTACGCAGCGTGTTGGTAGCGCCTGCATTCCCGCTCCCGTGCTGCCTGATATCTACATGGTGCAGTTTTCCATAAATATAACCTGTCTGGAACATTCCCAGCAGATAACCTATTGCAATACAAATAATGCGCGCAGCCAACATCTTATTTGTCCTTCCTTTCTCTTATGATAAACTTCAGCGACGTTCCCTGGAATCCAAACGCATCTCGGATGCGATTCTCCAGATATCTCGTATAAGAAAAGTGCATCAGTTCCTTATCATTGACAAATATCACAAACGTAGGAGGTTTCACTGCCACCTGGGTCATATAGTATAACTTCAGTCGTTTGCCCTTATCCGAAGGCGGCTGCTGCAAAGCCACCGCCTCTGTCATAATCTCATTAAGCACGCCAGTAGCTACACGCATAGAATTATTCTCCAGCACTACGTCAATCATGTCAAACAGCTTCTGGGTACGCTGCCCTGTCTTGGCGGAAATAAACAAAATCTCTGCATATGGCATAAAGCTTAAAATTTCACGAATGCGCCGCGTATGCTTATAGATGGTCTTATCATCTTTTTCCACGGCATCCCACTTATTTACCGCAATGATAATTCCTTTGCCCCGCTCATGGGCAATCCCTGCAATCTTGGCATCTTGTTCGGTAACGCCTTCGGTAGCGTCAATCATAATGACCACAACGTCTGCCCGCTCCACTGCCGTCACAGCGCGGATAATGCTAAACCGTTCCAGCTCTTCCTTGATCTTGTTCTTACGCCGCAGACCCGCGGTATCAATAAATATATATTCTCTGCCATCCCAGACAATCTCCGTATCTATGGCGTCCCTGGTGGTTCCTGCGATGTCTGACACGATCACCCGCTCTTGTCCCACCAGTCGGTTGATCAGAGAAGACTTCCCGACATTCGGCTTTCCAACGATTGCCACCTTGGGTCTGTCATCCTCCTCTTGTTCCTGCGAATGCTCTGGAAAATGTTTTACCACCTCGTCTAACATATCTCCAATCCCAAGCATGGAAGCTGCAGAGATTGGAACTGGATCCCCGATGCCCAGGTTATAAAATTCATACACGTCTGGCATAAATTTTTCAAAGCTGTCCACCTTGTTCACTACAAGCACCACTGGCTTCTTAGAACGCCGCAGCATATCGGCAACTTTGGAATCCGCATCTACAAGCCCCTGCCTCACATCGGTGATAAAAATAATCACATCTGCAGTATCTATGGCGATCTGCGCTTGCTCCCTCATCTGAGACAAAATGATATCTTTGGTCTCCGGCTCTATTCCGCCGGTATCTATCAGGGTAAACATCATATTCAGCCAATTGACGTCCGCATAAATTCTGTCTCTTGTCACCCCTGGCGTATCCTGCACAATGGAGATGCGCTCTCCTGCTAACACATTAAACAATGTGGATTTTCCTACATTGGGACGTCCCACGATTGCAACTACCGGTTTACTCATCCTATTCTCCTATCTATTTGCTGTCTAAACGTCTCCATGTCCGCTGATCGATGCGCTTATCAGGCAGCTTGCATCTTTTCAAAGACAAAGGAGACCGCTAATTCTGTAACAGACAGGATACCAGATCCTGTCCGCTTGATTTTACAATATCTATTTTCACTTGTAAAGCATTTTCCACCTGTGCAAGGGTCACATCATCCAGAAATATCTGCTCGCCGCTGCGCAACAGGTTACATGGGAGCAACAGCTTCTTCCCCAATTCCCTGCCCTCAAGCTGGGCTATGATGTCTTGTCCCGTCAAAAGGCCAGAAACGGTAATCAGCTCTCCAAAAAAATGATTGATTACAGGGATGACCTGTATCTTTACTTCTGGAAAATAGTTCTGAAATTCCCATGCCAATTCTTGCATCGTAGGCGCCGCCAACAAGCCTGTGGCAATCGTGACCATCCCAGGCTCTGCCTTTTGGAATGCAGATTGCGACTCTTTGAGCGCTTCTGCAAATTCTGTTTTTAGTAGCCTTAACATCCCTACGCCGTTTTCGAGTTGCAGATACCCGTCATACCGCTCCTCCTCTGGCAGCTCCTGTCCTGCCAGCAGATACCATTCATCGCTGGCATGGACAAAATGCCTGCCCCAGGCAGCCATGCACTGTTCCTGAAACTCATGAATCAGCTTGAGGACGCTTTCTGCTTCTTCTTTCGTAAAAGGCTCTAAGGGAAACAATCCTTCACGAAAACGGCTAATGCCCACTGGAACCACGGATACGCTCTCCATCACCGGAAGATATCCCATCAAATCGGTAATGGTTCGTTCCAGTTCTCTTCCGTCATTGACTCCCTTGCACAACACGATCTGTCCATTCATAGGAATCCCTGCCTGATAAAGCCGCTCCATTTTAGAAAGGGCGTCTTTCGCAAAACGGTTATTCAACATCTGGCAGCGTAGCTCAGGATTTGTGGTCTGTACGGATATATTGATGGGGCCCAGCTTGTACTTGATAATCCGTTCCAGATCATGCTCCTTCATATTGGTAAGGGTCACATAATTGCCCTGCAGAAAAGAAAGCCTGGAATCATCATCTTTAAAGTACAAAGTCTCTCGCATTCCTTTCGGCATCTGATCAATAAAGCAAAAGATGCACTTATTATGGCAAGATTTGTAATCGTCCATGAGGCCGTTTGCAAATGTGATTCCCAAATCTTCCTCAAACTCTTTCTCAATCTCTAGCTCCCATTCTTCTCCGTTCTTTCTGCGAATCATCACAGTCAGATACTCTTCATTCGTATAATACTGATAATCAAAAACATCCTCAATCTCATGGTCGTTGACCGACAACAGCACGTCGCCAGGCTCCAACTCCAATTCCTCTGCAATGCTGCCAGGTAAAATTTTATCAATCAAATGTTCTTTCAAAACAACTGCTCCGTTTCCGCCTAAGCCCGCCATGCGCCCGGCATTCTCAATTTCAGAAAATTACCATTAATCATCGCTCTCCTCATCGACGACTCCGCCTGCTACCGCTCCTGCCACTGACGCTATTACCGCAATGATCACTGCTACGAGGACCACGCCTCCAATCAAAAAAACTAACATAATCTTCCTCCAAATTATAAATATTTTAGTTGCTGTATTTTCATACCGCTTTGCGCAACGCCTGCTGCACTGGACAGTTCTCGCTGCATCCTGGCGTCTTGAGCTGCAAAGCGGCAAACTCCCTTTCTCTTTTCAAATACTCGGAATGATAATAAATATCCTCTATATTTTTATCATATATGGAATCGGGCTTAATAACCCTGCCATCTTTATCCTTTAATTCCATATATTTGAATGCCTCGCACCCAAACACTCCTCCGTCATACCTGATACACAGCTTCTGCTTTCCAGCATAACACTTATATTCTTTATGACTCACTTGTAACGGAATGCCAACCCGAACCTTAGAAAAACGGAGCTTATGCAACTTTTGCTTTAATATTTCATTGTCCGCCTTGTTTAAATATAACCGGGTTTCTTGGCCCTTTGCCCTGCCATGGGGAACCAGCCCCAGAAAACTCACCATATCCAGTCCGGTTGCATCTGCATATGCAAGTACCTTGTCAATCTGATTGATATTTAGCTTGGTAGGTACGAAATGAATCTCCGTATAAATGCCAAGCTCCTTTGAAGCCACAATGCTTCTCAACACATGTTTCAAATATCCTCTGGTTCCCATAAAAATGTCGTATGTATCTTCTTCAATTGCCGGCAAATCGAAAATGATTTTATCCATGCGCAAAATTCTCCAGAGACAACATATATTTAAATTTTTTCCTGAATGCTTGCCCGATAAGTCGGCCGATCTTTCTCATCAATTGCAGCAAATTTCATTTTCTTGCTGATAAAAAGGATGATATCCTTATTATTATAATCGCTTGTGCCATCAAAACTTATATTTCCATTCCGTCAATAAATATCCGTCGTGAATCTCCATACTCGCCTCCTGATACCCATTCCTCCATATGTTGAAATAACTCCCAAACCGTATTGTTATATCATAAATAGTACCACAATATCTTGTACTTTGCACTAAATTTTTTCACTTGTTCCACTATGTATTCCCCATTTTGGCGGATACATGAATTCAATTTGAGACAAGTTGCGGTCCTTATAATTCGCTGTAATTAATATCGATCGCAAACTGATAAGCTAAAAAGCTCCCTAGAGAAGGATAAGATAACAAAGCTTGATAAAGTTCCCCAAGGTTTCTTGCCCTTGCGATCTTACCTGGCAGACCTGTGCGCATCATATGATCTAAAAGCTTTAAATGATTCTGGTGCTTTCTGTCAAAGCCAAACATTCCTTTTGCTGACGGCATAATATAGGCGGCAGAATAAAGCCTGTCTCCCTTAATCATCCTCTGGAGCAATAATTTGTCATAATGTTCATAATCAAAATCATGGTATGTAATTTCTCCTAAGTTCTCCTTTAAATATTCCCATGTCTCTATGTTGTTAAATAATTTAAATAGCAGGATTCGCAACAGCATGTCTTGGTCGGTAAAATGACCTTTGACATAAATCACATTTTTAATCAGATATTGACTCACCCTGTCGGAAGCCCTATATGCGTTCGTAAACTTATACTCCTGCAGAACAGACAGCGACCTTCCTATATTATGTAATAACTGAAAACATCATAGCATATAAAGCAATGCCTGTAAATTATCTCCATTCCTGTTTCTTAAGAAATAGACGGCTGCAATCCTGGCTGATATGGTTCATAATATAAATATGGTAGAGACGCCTGAAAGATCTTGCTTCTATGTCAATCATGTCGAAGATATAGCTCAGCTTCTCTATTTTCGTCCTCAACTCCAGCTTAAGATAATTCTTATGATTATTCCTAGAACAAAGGATGCCTGTTCCCGTCCCACGATATGCTTCTTGATCCGGCGACAGGACCTGATAATTGTGAAATACCTCCTCCCGCCTCCTTTGCTCCCACGGTTCTTCAAGAGCTATATAAATATCCTTTCCCATATGTTCTAAAATAATGGCTTCAAATTCCACAATGCTATCCTCCCACAAAGAACATCCGTTCTTTTATGCTATTATATATTGTGAACATCTGTTTGTCAACCATTTTTTTCCAGTACGCCGCCATATTTTAAAAGCAGGCCATACCCCTTGAAATCAAAGGAAAAATCCCTGCCAGACAGCCTAATGCCACTTTCTTTGAAAAATTCCTCAAGTTCTCTGTTTTTGCGAATCATCACGCTTTTTTCCACCGAATGCTCCGGCAGAAGATATTCAAGTATCTCATCTTTTCCAAACCGCTGTATCAGGCTGTGCATAATCCCAGACTCATAAAGACCAGAAGCAGATAGTCCCAACATTGCCATCTTTCTAGACATGGCATTAGACAAATAACGGTAATTTTCGCCACTGTAAGAATGCTGCTGTCCATGCCGGATTAAGGGCAAAATTAATGCGTCGCTGTCCTGGTCCAACAAAAAGCTCCGTGCCCCTGCCTGAAAATACACTGATTCCCGCAGCGTCTGATACGCCTTTAATAATTGATCGCTAATTTGAATCCTATATCCTCCCATCGACAATGCATGCTTTTCTTTGTCCAGATCGTGCCATTTTAACCGGGCAAGCTGCGAATAAGATTTCACTCCTTCGAACAAAGACAACGCAATTGCTTTATAATATGCTCCTCCCTGAGGCTGGCCGTCACACAGCGCCGTCACATAGTCCCTGGCATAATAGGGAACATTTCCATTTGCAGCGGCGGCTCGTACCAAATATTCATAGCTCAGGTACTTGGAGTTCTCAAAAGGACTAAAGGAAATATAATGCTTCTGTGCGCACCAGCCATAAAACCGCCTGTATTTTCCGAATACTGCTGACATCACAGAGGGCTTGTAATGCCGAAACTTGCAAATAAACAAATCCATCAAATCTTGATCCGTATAATAGGGGAACGCTTTTCCATACTCCTCTTCATAGAGAAAAGGATTCTGCTTGCGGATATAAGTTCCGATTTTTTGATTTTCCAAAGATACTGCCTCAAACTCTTCCATCCTCTTCCATGAATTCATGAATGAACCTCTTTCTTGCCATTGTTTTAAATACATCACTTAGTACTGTAGCACAGCGTTCTTGGAAAGTCAACGTCAGTGCATTTTGAGTTTCCACATTTTGCAATTCATAGCGCCAAAAGGTTTCCATCACAAAGTGATGAAAACACTTTTTGTGCAAGGTGTCTATGCTGCCAAAGGCAGCAAGACCTTTTAGCGCTATGAATTGCAAAATGCGGAAACTCAAACAGTGCATATGCTGCCATATTGTAACAATGTGGCACTATTATATAATTCACATAACACCTGTCATGCCATTTTTAATAATGTATTTAAAACTATTGACTTTCCATAAACTCAATGGTATGCTGATACCAAAGTAATGTATTTAAAATCATAATATGAAACCTCCTCCCACAAAAACACGTTCTGCGAAAGATTACGTTCAAAAAAGGAGATATAAGATTATGAAACATACAACAACATCACTTCAATCATTGGACCATGCAACAGATTCCAGGCAGTTCACCCTGGTAAAACTGTCAATCCAGCAGCTTATCGACGCAGAATGCCAGCTAGTCCTTACGCCGCAAGAAGAAGCAGCTTGTCTGATTGCGCAGCAAAATTCCCTGCTTTTTGACCAAGTTCAGCGTCTGCGCGGATTGCCTGCCGATCACATCTGTGAACTGATTCTAGTCACGGCAAAAAAATCCTCCAAAAACATCAAGGCGCTGACCCACATTTTGACTCATGGATTTTCTTATAACGGCAGACGCTATCTGCGCTTTGGAAAATCCGCCTCGCAAAGCAAGGATGGCGTCACTGTATTTGCAGCCGAGGACATTTGGGAGCCTTTGTACCGGATTACTCAGATGGATCTCCCTGTTGAAGAGTGTGTGATTTCCAAATACGAGGCGCAGCGCTGCCTGGTTTTTAGTTCCTGCACGCTGATTCCTGATTACATGCCAAGGATCGTGATATCGGAGAGTACCAAAAAATCTTAAAAGACCAGTATATCCGCTATGTGACGACTCATCAAAAAGAAATCAGAGACCCAAAAACCAATGCCCCCAAAACAGTGAATATTCGCAAGGTCGAAGAGGGAACCCATGACATCCTGCTGTCTCCTTTTGACGGCTGCGGATGCCATGAACTGGAATTTGCACAAAAAGCCAGCCGCACGCTCGACCTGGATTACACCGCCGTTGGCGTCCAGATCCGCCTGCCCTTTTTGAAAGGCTTCTCTGCTTATGTGCCTTTTCGGGAAATCCTGCAAGACATGGGCGTCACTCAGATTCAGGACGTCTATGGAGCGTTCCATGACATTTACGATATCGACTGTATCTGGAACGTCACCATGTTCAAGGGACATTCCATGTTCTTTGACGCATACGGAAAAGAAGCTTGGGACACCTACCTTCTTGTGCTCAAAAAGTACAGCTTTAAGCTCGGCATCAGCAAATACAGCCATCATCAAACAAATTTCTCCCGCAAAGCCAGGCTCAATTTCCAGTATCTGCAATGCCTGGATTTGTGGAATAAAGATTATCAGAAGCATGTAAAAGAGCGGACCAGTTACGATATTTTATCTACGCAGACAGAAGGAAAAATCGTAAAGCTTGCCAGATATACCACTGATCTGTTTGAGAATATTATAAACGGAGACGATTTCTATGTCATGATGTTTTTAGGGCTATCCCAAAAGCAAAAGGCATATGGAACATACATAGAAGCGATCTTGACAAACCGCCGGATGTTAAAAGATCCTGCGATTCGCCAGTTTTTGTACCGCAAATTAAAAAAGCATATCAACGATGCAAAGCTCGGGAAAATCTATGCCGACGGGTTCTATCATACCATCGTCGGAGACATGATTGGCTATCTGGAATATGCTGCAGGAAAAGAGGCATACGGCTGCCTGGGACCACAAGAGTTCTACGCGCCTTCCCTCCCTGACGGCGAAGCCCTGTCTTTGCGCTCCCCGCTGGTAGACCCTTCGGAGGTAAACCAAGTGCGCCTGGTTTCCTCTCCCAAGCTTCAACAATATTTTTCCCATTTCAAGGACCAGGACGTGGCGATGATCAACATGCACGATCTAAGCCTGCCCCAGCAAGGCGGCGCCGACTGTGACGGAGACGCTGTATTTCTCTGCTGCGATCCGATCCTTAGAGGTACCAGGATCGCAAAACCGATCATCATTGACATTGCAGACAAAGCTTCTGCAAAACGCAAGCCCTACACCATGGAAAATCTGACCGCTTATGAGATTGCCACCCGGGACTCTCGAATCGGGGAAATTACCAACTGTGCCACCAGTATTGAAAACAGGCTGCCAAAGAACGCAGAAACTGCGGCCTGTTACCAAGACATGGCTTCCCTTCTGCGGGTCATCCAAGGAAAAGAGATAGACAGCATCAAAACTGGGATCCGCTGGCACCTGAACAACGGGCTGCGCTGGCATTTGAAACAGATTCCCTGGTTCCTGCTTTTCAATTATCCCAAAAAACTGAAATCTTTTGAAGAAATCCAAAAGAAAAATAAGGCGGCAGACAACCCGGCAGACCGCCTGCCCTCTCCTGCCTATTTTTCCCCTTCGCCCATGAACGAGCTGTGCGACTATATTTGCACCTGGGAAAAACGCCGCATTCTTTGGGACAACACTGTAACGGACAACCGTGACATCCTGTTGAACCATGATTTTGCACTTGACGACCGTAAAGTCCTGCGGCAGGCGCGCCATTTGGTAAACGAATACAACGTTGCATTTAGAGACTTGCTTTCCAAGCTTTCCGAAGAGCGGACAGAATCTGATTACGGAGAGCTCAACCTGCTAACAGAGCGTTACCGCAAAAAGATCCTTGCCTTGGAGGGAATCTCTTCCGAGGAAGAAGGGGCGAATTATGCCATCAAGGCATGTTACTGCAATCTTTCCACTGGCAAATATCTCGCCTGGGGAGGCTTTGGCAGCTATATTCTCAAAAATCTTAGGGAAAATTCGCCAAACGCCCAGCATTTCTCCATTGAGGAGGTTTCTAAGCAAGAAGGCGGAAGAGAATATCTTGGTAAATATTACATCCTGAACTGCGAGGAGGAATTGTCATGAATGTTTTTTTGTATGAACTGCTCGAAGATTACCAATTTGCCGAAACTGAAGCAGAGCGGGAGGAAATTTTTTGCTATTTCTGCCGTCTGCTCTGGGATAATCCAAACAAGCGCATAGTTCTTGAGAAACCGATTACTTTCCGCATCAAGCCCAGTCTGCTTGCCACAGAAACCGGGCAAATATTTGCAAACTATGCTTCCATTTGCCGCAGCTACTCTCCCTCTGTCACAGAAAGCCGGGATTTTGCCAGCCTGATCCGCCAAAAGCTCAACAACATATACACCTATTATTTTGACAAAGACGTCTGCTGTAACAAAGAATATCTGGACTTGCTGCGCCTGCCCAAAAAACTGTATCTGCAGTGGCAATCCTCCTGCCGCACAAAAGATGCTTCCTGGACCCTTTCCCCACAGGAACTTACTTTAAAACTGGAGGACGCCATGAAACGTGCCAGGATTATAAAGGAAAATTGTGCCAGGAAAACCATGGATTTGGACTGGCAGGAATATGCCAAACTTACAGAAAAGTACTTCCGCAGGATGTTCGACCACTATAAGCCCCTTGAGGAATATCAAAACCGCAAAGAGCTTGCGGTCTACGACGGAGCATGGGAGGAAGACCACTTCTGCATCCGTTACTTCTGCCGGGGGCTGGAAGGCTATATCAAAAGTTACCAGAAAAAATATTATGGGCTTTATAACGTCAACAGCCACGGCGCCATTACCTATGGGCGGTGCGCCTGTGGCAACCTGTTTCTACAGAACAAGCGCCGCAACCGCCGGCTCTGCGACTGCTGCCGCAAACAATCCCGCAACCTGTCCTACAAACGCTATAACTTAAAGCGCGACACGCCGTCGTCCTCCTAACCAGGACAGTTTTTACCACACGATTAAAAATGACCGAGAGCCCTTGTAAAATCTGGGTGCAAAAGCATTTTCAGGCACTATATGTATACGATATAGGATTTCTTCCTGTAAAAGGCTTTGTACCCAGCAGGAGAAAAATCCGCAAAACATGAAAGGTGGTGAACAACTTGGAACTATTTGCAGATGATGAATTACAGATTTACCAAGGCAAAGATATTCTTCTTGCGCCTGGAATCACAATTCATCAACCCACGCTGGATGAGATATGCGAATACGGCGAACACGCCTACTGGAACATGATTTACACCTTGACTTCCACTGGCGCCGATTTAAAATTCCAGCTTTACGACATGGGCGTTGATTACACGGATATCGATGATTTCACACTGTTTTACAGTCTGTTGGCTCCGTCTTTCAACCAATCCAAAACCAGCATCATAACCGGAGATTTAGATTTCACAAGCTGTAAGTTAATACAGGAACACGGCTCCGAAGAGATTGTAATGCTTGATTTGGAGAGAAACATTCGCATAGACCAGCAAATATATCTGAAATTTGCAGAAATTTTGCGGAACATGCACGGACTGAGACGAAACAGCCAGCTTCCTGCCAATGAGGCAACAAAGCAAATTCTCATTGAAGACGCCAGGGAAGAATATGAGCTCAACAAAGACAAGCCCTGCGTTTCCCAATTGAAAAACCTGGTTTCCGCCATGATCAATTGCCCTGGTTTCAAATATAACCATGCCCAGGTATGGGATATGAAGATCAACGCCTTTCTGGATTCGGTCAGACGAATTTCCAAAATGAAACATGCGGATCTTCTCCTGCAAAGCGGGTATTCCGGATTTGGAATCAGCCTAAAAGAAGTCCCAGAAAAACAATTAGACTGGACGGGAGCGCTGGACTAACATTGACACGCTTCCGCCCTAAAACAAATTTTAAGGAGGAACAAAATAATGTCTTTTAATGCAAATGAATTAATTCTTGAAAAAATCAGAGCCGTAGAGGAATACGACCTGGCAACCAACGAGCTGGTGGGCAGATACACGCAGATCGAAAGCCCCAGCCTGAAAACAGCTGCAACCGGAACCACTGTGACCGACGCCATGGGTGCTGAAATCACCACTTTCTACAACGCCCAGACAGGAACCTTCGACTTCACAAACAGCCTGTTCTCCCTGGATCTTGCCGCTTCTCAGTTTGGCACCGTCAAGGAGATCGCCGCCGACATGAAACGTCCGGTCAGTGAGACGATCACCGTGGAAAGCGACCACACGGCAAAACTCAAATACATCCCAGTGGGCACAGAAGGCGCAGAGATCACTTCCGTCAAAGTCATCAATGACGACAATACTTTCGGAAAGACCTACACCCTATCCACTGCCGCATCAGCAGGGACGCCCACAGACGGCACCTTCGCCCTGGACGCTGACAGCAAGACGCTTACCTTCCCGGCAGACGTTACTGGACGGGTCTTCGTCAGATACGATGCCGTCACTGGAAACACTGTGAAAGTCACAAAATCTTCAGACGGCATTCCCAAGGTACGCTCCCTGCTCGTACATGCGCTGTTCCATGATCCTTGCGATACCAACCTGGTATATGCCGGGGTAATCTCGATCCCAAGAGCGCAGATCGACCCGTCGGCAGTGGAACTTGCCTTGACCTCAGAAGGAAAACATGCGGCAAGCTACAAGCTTCAAAAATCTTACTGTGACGAAAATGCGAAGCTCTTTGATATCTTCGTATCAGACGACAGCGCAGCGTAATGCAAAAACACTCCGGGGCGGCAATGCCGCCCCAAGCCTTAGAGGTGCATGATGAAAAACAAGAAAAACCATGTCTGCCTGATCTGCGGTAAACCATACCGCGCCTGTCAAAGCTGTGAAAATGTAAAAAGCTTCCAGCCCTGGCGCACGATCACAGATACCCTTACCTGTTATAAAATCTTTTTGATCTTAAACAGCTATTCCAACGGATATACGAACCGCACAGAGGCTAAGGAACAATTAAGTAGCTGCGATCTGTCACAGCTTGATTCTTTCATTCCTCATATTCAAGAATCCGTGCGGCAACTGTTGGAAAAACCTGAGGATACCATATAACAATTGCAATACCAATCACAAGGAGGTTACATTGAGCAGCGATAATCAACAAAATAATTATGACCCTCTCACCGAGGAAATTGGGGCATTGAGAGACCATTTTCTTCCAGATGGCTTCCTAATTGAGGAGATCGAGACGATCCAGCAAATGAAAGACACTGTCAGCCAATTAGACAATGCGCTTCTACAACTGGCGCAAACTTCCAATCTCTCTGCTGACAGCCTTGAAAAAGTCACACAGGAAGCATTCCGGCTGGGCGACGCTGTCGGCAGAACTGGAACCGAGGCGCTTTCTTGCATCCATGCAGCAATCGAAGCTGGTTATAGCATGGAAGATGCTTTGAAAGTTGCAGAAGAAGCTCTGAAAATGGACAACATCTCCCCTGGAATCAGTAATGCCGAGGCAGCCATATCCCATATCAAAGACATCCTGGACGGCTTCGGGCAAAACGCCAGCTTTGCTCCCGCCATCAGCGACGCCCTGGCGGGCATCTCAGAGGCAGGGGGCACAGAATTCCACCTACTGGCAGAAGGAGCTTCCATGCTTGCAGAATCTGCGAGTATGGCGGGCATCTCTTTCGAAGAAATGCTAGGTCTGTTTGTCGGCGCATACGATTCCTTAAAGGATTTTGACCAAGTGACAAACGGAGAAAAAGCTCTTTTCACTACGTTGAAAACTACACATAGCGAAGCGCAAAGCGTATACGAAGTCTTACAGGAATTGCATTCAGCATGGGAGGCTTTGGATCAATCCTCCAGGGAGTCCTTTTCGATTTCCAGCGTCGGCGAGGAACATCACGCAGTCTTCACAGCGCTGATGAACAACTGGACTGCGGTGGAGCAGGCGGCATCCTTTGCTTCTGACAGCTTTGGGGCGGCAGATGAAGCGAATTCCGGATACCTGGATTCTATTTCTGGAAAGACTGCCGGATTGCAGAACCAAGTCGAAAAACTTTCCGCAGCGCTAAGAGAATCTGGCATCCTGGATTTCTTCCTAGAACTGGGAACGACGGGAGTTGGCGCATTAAGCGCCATAACAGACAAAATCGGAGCTCTTGGAACACTCGGCGCCTTAGGCGGCGGATATCTGGGGGCAAAAGGCTTGGGTCAGCATACATGCTGTGGCACAAATGGCTGCGAGGCTCAAGAAGGCGCCTACCGCCATGTTTAAAAGACATGGAGAAAACGGGAACGAGCGCATGTCGTAAGCGTGGCATGGGCAAGAGGGCCTTAGGAAAAATTAACTGCATCCTGCAGACCACTGATATGGCCATGCGTGACTGCGTGGCAAATGAGACTGGGACGTCTGACATGCAACTCATCATGTAACATGCCAGACTATCAGCAGAGAGGCGTACTGCCGCTACCAGGCAAGTGCCGCTCCCATCGGCTCCCAAGTGGACACGGATGACCATGACGATACATGATCTCATTCGTGAAGGTAGAGTCAGCCCGGCTGTCATTGAGCGTGGCAGCCCAAAAAAGTCAGCCGCAGCTATGCGGCGTGCCAATAATAGCAGACGGCGCACCCTTTTCCCCTGTTTCTAGCAAGCGGCGAAAATTGCGCCATTTACCAAGTATAGCCACAGTTCTTGCACTTAAAAGACTTATTGATCTTCTTACTGAAAATGCCCAGGAATGCAACGGATCCTGCACGTTCTACAACGTCAATCTTGCGCACCTGCGTGCTGTGGCAAGTCGGACATTTGAGAACAAAACTGGCTTGCGCCATGTTTGCCCTCCTCTGTTCTGCCTGCATCTGCAGTTGGGAATACTTCAGTCCATACTCCACAATGTCATTCTCCTTCAGCTCGATCATGGAATTAATAAAAGCAAAATAATCATCATCATCTGGAAAGATTTTTATTATCGCGCATGATATTGTGTTATATTCCTCTAGTGACAACGGAACTTCCATTAGCTTCCCGTTACAGTTATTACCTGTATGAATATCAGGAGCCCCATCCTCCCTCAAGCTAATAACTCCACATTTTAAACATTTGCAAATCTGATCCATTACATATACCTCCTTACAACATTATATTATGCATTTTACCACATATCTTGCCGCCCGTCCATGAGCTTTGGAAGCTGCTTTTGGACAACGCCATACACGCTCGCACAAGTAAGCGGCGGCAAATTAGCATTGGGAGGCATTTTCCAGAAGCTTATGGCAAACCCGCAAGCGCAGGCAAGCGCCATCCAGAGCTTCTCAAGTTTAGATTTATCTTCACCACGTTTTCAAACGCTAAGCGGTCAAGTGAAATGGGACGAGATAGCAAGTGCAATCGGCTCCACGGACGAACGGCTGATGGGCTATCTGCAAACCTTGCAGCAGACAAACGGCGCCATTGACAACTCCTCCGCCTCCACCCGGGGATTCTCGCAGTATCTGATACAGACAGGTCAGGCTTATAATTTTGCTGCAATCCAGGCGGCGCTGCTAAACACTGCGCTGAACGCAGGCATCATGCTCGCCGTTGTCGCACAGATCAAGCTGTTATCCAATGCTTGGGATTATTTCAATGTCACCGTTGCAGAAACCGAGGAAGAAATAGGAGAAGTCTCCGCAAGGCTGAATGAATTCAACACAGAATACGAAACACTCTCCGCAAAGAACCCAGATTCCCTCTCCGAAGCAGAACAAGAACGCCTAAACTATCTGACGGACCGCATCGATAAAGAAAAAGAACTATTGGAACTGCTAAAGGCGAAATCGGCGCAGGAAGAGATTGGCGGGAAATTCACGGATTTGTTCGACGAGGACAGCTTTAGCCAAAAATTGTTCCTGGAAAAATGGAGGGTTATCTCTCCCCTTGAACTCATCTTTGGGGATGTTTCAGACAATTTCAACGTCCTATCTATTAAAACGGCAAACACCATTTCCTATTACAACGATTTAAAAAGAATAATTAATGATTACAAAGAGCAGATGGAATCCCTGCCAAAGAACAGCGATTTCTATGACATCGCTGCCTTGTCATTTAAAGTTAGCAAAAAAAAACTGGAAGATTACGATTCTTCCACGATGCAGAACCAGCTCCTGCACTGGAAAGAAAAAAGACTGGAATACATGGATGCCATCGCCCAGCTAGAGGAACATGCCCAAAACCCCAATATCCCATCTGACAGTCAAGAGGAAGCCCAAAAAAAGAAAAATGAATACCAATACATTCTGAAAATAGCTGAAAACTACATCAAACAACTTACAGATATTCTTAACAGTCCCCAGCTACTTGCCAAATCCCTGGACAAACGCCTAGCAAACCTGACTGCTCAGAACTTGAATGATTATTTCACGGACAAAGAAATCAAACAGCTGTCAGAGATGACATTGCACGAAAACGCTACCATCCGGGATCTCAAAGTCCTCTTGACAAGAACCCCGGGAGAAATAAACAAGACAGACAGCACTGACACGACAAATTCTCTTTCTTTCACAGAAGCTTTCCACTCTGAAGAATTCAAAGAGACTCGAGAAGAATTGCTGCAGCTTGCCAGGGCAGGACGTCTTACGGCAGAAACTTTCCAGGAAGCTTCCGGAGCAGAAAACTTCCTCACAGGCATCGGCATGTCCGCAGAGGAAGCCACAGAACAAGTGCTCTCCACACTCTCTGCCCATGACAAATTGGAGGTCTACGCCAGTCAGCTAAGGACACTAAAGAGCATCTACGAGGACTTTGACTCCTCAGGTTTTGTATCTGCCGCAGACCTTGACACAATGGAGGAATTCTTTGGCAGCTTTGAGAGCTTCCATAAGTTTTCCGAAATAGCCAGCGATGTTCATTGCGATGCCGGACAGATTGAAGACGCTTTCAACAATATCGCCATGGAAGCTTTGATCGTCAGCGGTTCCTTGGACAACCTGAACCAAGGCACAAGGGACAGCATCGTCAGACAACTAGAGCTGCAGGGCGTCTCCAACGCCTCAGGACTTATCACCGAGCGCATGGCAGAAGTCTTGGGAGAAGCCGCCGCACGGCAGATGTCGCTTGCGGACGCTGCAGACTTCGCCGCCAGAGGATTACTCAGCGAAAGCGAACTCGCAGGGCAGACAGGCAGGAGCATTTACGCACTCGCCGCCGCTGAGATATCCTATAATCGCTCTGGGCTGGACACCAATGGGAAAATCCAAGCGCTGAAAGAATTGGCAAACACTTATGGCGACGTCACTACTCAGGCGCTTGCCGCCAATGCGATATTGGCAGCGGAAGCGTCCGCCAAAAACATCATGCGCTACCAACCTGGCAACTATCCCGAAATTTACCAGAAAGAAAAGGAAAAGAAGCTACAAGAAGTCCAAAACTCGATCCGAAAATTTACAGAAAACATGCCAGATATCGGCGCATCAAGCTCCAAACGAAACAACCTGAAAACTCCCTCCTCCGTCGGCGGTTCTTCTAGCAAAAGCGTTCCCGTACCCCAGACCTACGACTGGGTGGAGAAAAAGCTTTCCCATATCACAAAGGAAACAGAACAGGCAAGAAAGGCATTTGAAAAAGCCTTTACTCCAAAATCAACCTTGGAGAAATTCCATGTCTACCTCTCCAAAATCAGCGCTGAGCTTGCGGCAAACCGGGAAGCCGCCTGGGCATACCAACAAAAACTTAACAGTATCGGTCTTTCGCCAGAATGGATAGAAAAGATACAAAACGGGGCATACGCCATCGAGGACGTCACAGACGAGACACTAAAGAAGCAGATCTCCTCCTACGAAGCCTACTATGCCAAACGCTCCAAATGCGACGAAGACTATTTTGCCCTAGAAGAAAAGAAGACACAGGCACAAAAGTCTTATGCAGACAGAGTCGCCGCATTTCACGACAAGGAAATCAGCGCCACCGAACGCGCCATCGCCGCCAACAAGGCTCTTGCAGATTTGAAAGAGGCTTTTGGCAAAAACGTCTCGGAAAGATCCCTCAAGGGACGCCAAGACAACTATGCAAAAGGGCTTTCGATCCTGGCGGCACAGGATGCCAGGCTTAAAACGCTGCAAAATTCCGTAGAAAAAGGCACAGACGCATGGAACGCCTTCCAGGAGCAGATAGAAAAGAACCGGGAAAAGAGCCAGGAGTTCACCAAAGCCATCGCCGACTTGGCGGCAGAAATTGCGAACCTTCCTCTAGACAAATTAGACCGTTACTTAGAAAAAAGCAATGCCAAAAGCGAGCTCTACGAGGCAAAAATCTCAAACCTTGTCAAAGCTGGCAGAAAAAATCAGCTTGTCAGCAAGCAGATTAAAATCGTGCAGCAAAACAACGATAAAACCCAAAAGGCGGCGCAAGAAACCAAGCAAAATTACAAAGATTCCGTCTTGCGCCTCAAACCTGCCAGAGACAAGGACACGAAAGGATTGTCCAAAAGCGCAAAAAAACAGGCAGACAACTATTATCAGAAACTGCAACGCCATGTGAAGAAAAAAGAGCCCGTGCCGCCGAGCCTCCTACGTGATATCGCCTCTGCCGGGCTGTCCGAGTTGCAACAGGCGGCAGCTGGCTACAACGCTGCTCTGGCGGCGAACGAGACTGCTCAGGAGACAGCAAAACTAACAGCGGAAACCTCTCGGAAAGAGACGGCGGGGCTGAGCCTGAAAAAATTCCAGAATCTGAAAGACAGTCACGAGAGAAAGAGCAATCGGTTGAAGGAGCGCACAGACGTTCTCTCAGCCTCCCTAGATCTGTCCGAAGCAGGCGGGCGGCTCTCCAGCAGAGGCCACTACAATGCCCTGGCCTCCCTGGAAAAAAAGCATCAGAAAAGCCTTGCCAAAGAACGCAAGGAACTTCAAACACAATTAGATCAAGCCGTCGCTTCCGGACAGGTGAAGAAGCTCTCTGAAGAATGGGAAGAGATGGCAGGCGCCATCCACGAAGTAGATCTTGCACTGGCGCAGTCCCAAAAAAACCTCCTGGAATACCGCAACCAAATGCGGCAGGCAGGTTTTGACCAGTTTGACTACCTTCAGGACCAAATCAGCCGCCTCCACACAGAGGCAGACTTCTACTTAGACACCATGGCCAACCGGCCCTTGACTGACGACGCCGGGCTGACCAAGCATGGCGCCGCCTCCATGGGCCTGCACTATCAGAAATCTGAGATCTATGAAGAACAGGCAAAACGGTATGCAGGCGAAATCAAGAAAATCAGCTCTATGCTGGCAGAAGATCCCGCTAACACTACTCTGCTCTCCCAGATGCAAGAATATCAAGACATACAAAGGGAATGCATAAAAAACGCCAGGCAAGAAAGACAAGCAATGGCAGATCTGGCAAAGCAAGGCTACGAGGCGCTCATTCGCTCACTGGACAAGTCTGTGGGCAAATACAAGGAACTGCTGCAAAGTGCAAAAGACGCCCACAGCTATCAGAAAGACGTCGCCCGTCAGGCAAAGGACATCACAAAGCTGAAAAAGCAGGCAAGCGCCTATGCCTCGCTGACAGGCAGCGAAGAGAACGCTGCAAAGCTGCAGAGACTGCAAGACAGCCTCGCAAACGCAGAAGACAACCTGTCTGAAACCCTGTACGACAAGTATCTCTCCGATACCCAGGACGCCATGGATGACCTGGTAAACGAGCTGGAAGAATTCTTAGAAGAACTAGAACAGGACAGCGACAAGCTGGTTGAGGAGGGGATCCGCCTCGTCACCACAAGCACGGACGGCATCCGCGCCACATTAGAAGAGTTGTCTGGGGAATCTGGCATCGCCCTATCAGACGCCATGACTTCCTCCTGGGGAAGCTACAAAAACGCAGCGGGCGGTATCAATGCCATCCTGCAGGCGATCGAAAAATTGCAAAAGAACACGGACAAGGAAAACCAACGACAAGCATACGACACAGCCTCTGGCATTTACGCCGCATACGCCTCCTACGATCCCCTGATTCAGAAAGCGGATAAGAAGCAAGACTCCCTGAAAAAGGACCGGGACGAGGCAAAGGAAAAGAGAGACAAAGCAAAGAAGAAACTGCAAGAGGCAGAAAAAAAGCACGGCAAAGATTCCACACAGTATAAAAAGGCAGACAAGAGCTATCAAGCCGCCAAAAAGAACTACCAGGAGATAGACAGCGACTACCAGGCCGCCAAAAAGAAAGTCACAGAACTAAAAGCGCAAAAAGACTCCTCCAAAGGCTCCGCCAAAAACGCTGTCTGGGATTACCTTCTGTCCACTACAGGAACGGAAAAACCCAAGAAAATCACCTCTATTGACCAGGCAATCAAAGCGCTGACTGGAGGCTACCTAGACGCAGACGGCAAAAAGCAGCTTTTCAAGCTGCTGGGCGCAAAGAACCAAAAACAAGCATTGAAATCCCTAGAAGAGCTGGGACTGTACGACCCAGGAAAAAATAACGGCAAGGAGAATCAAAAAGAGCCTGAAAAAAATGACTCTGCAAATAACTCAAAGAATGACGGCTCAAGCGAGAAGCCGCCGTTAAGAAAGCCGGACGAAAATAGTGCGCAGCAAGAGAACCCTAAAAAGAAATTCGACACAAAACGTCAGGAAGGAATCCCTAAAAACCACGTCTCCCTGATCGACTCCGGCAGCCAAGAGCGAAGAAAGTCCGACCTCCTAACAGAAGTTGCACCTGCCCGCAAAAAAGAACCTCTCCTAGAATTAAAAAGGAACGAGCAAGCCTCCAGCCTAAAGAGCTACACACTGATAGACCAGAGCAGCCCTAAACTGCTTCTTCAGGGGATGGCCTCTAAGACGCCGATACCCGAAGATTTTCTTATGAAAAATATCTTCACGAAAGACTTAGCCTTTCGAGACTTCCAGGCGGCTCCGGTTTCCATTACCACCGGAGACTTATACCTACCCAGCGTAAGCGACCCTTCTGAATTTGCCGAGGGGTTGGTACACGCATTGCAGCAAGATGCCACAGTACAGAAAACCCTGGGCACCTTTATCAATGCCAGCCTTACTGGCGGCAATTCTCTCAGTATTCGAAAATATTAAAGGAGGACGCATTTATGCAGTCATTTTTTCAACCGGGAGCCTCATTGGAGGCTCCCACCCTGGTACTGCAGGACAAATCGGGCGCATCATTTGGCGCTATTTGCGGCGCCTCAGAGATTACCTATAAGAGAAATCTAAACAGCGCTAACGAACTGTCCTTTACAGTTGCCAAATATTGGAACGGCACCCTCAACCCGCTCTGGAATTGCCTGACGGATCTCAAAAACATCTATGTTCCGGAATTTAAAGAACGTTTTGAAATCAAGATCTCCTGCCACGAAGAAAGCATGGAGACTAAGTCCGTGACCGCACTCTCCCTCTGCGAGGCAGAGCTTGGGCAGATCATGCTCCGGGGACTGGAAATCAATACGGATTTCGATTTAGAACATAACAGCAGCGACGCTTTCCCGGTCACCGTATTCTATATGGATATTGACGAAACCGACAGCCCGTCTGAAAAAGAACAGAAGAAAAAGCATTCCCTGCTCCACAGAGTACTGTCCGACAAGGCTTTCTTCTATACCATCGGGGAAGTAGATTCCTCGCTGAAAGATCTTGCGTATACTTTCTCTGCAGATGGAACCAGCATATACGATTTCCTCACAGGAGAAGTTGCACAGCAGATGCAGTGTCTGTTTCAATTTGATTCCATGACCAGAAAGATCAACGTCTACGCCCTTTCTGACGACAGCTATGGTTCTGACACTTCCATTCTGATTGACCGGGAAAATCTTGCTTCTTCATTAACCTGTGAAGGAGATTGCGATTCCCTGAAAAACTGCTTTTATGTGGAGGGCGGAGACGACGTCATCAACGCCGCCTTTGCGCAAATCAATCCTTCCGGCGGACAATACATCTACTATTTTTCCCCGGAAATGCTGGCAGAAATGCCAGAACACCTCCAAGGCGCTATTTCTCAATATGACGCAATGTCCAAAAATTACTTGGAAAACCATCCCCTGAACCCGGAACAAACAACCCACCGCTACCGGAAACTTTCAGAAGAAAGCAGTCCCTGCATGGTTCCCGACGCTTTTGACCCCGATGCTCCAGATGCAAATTACGTCTTATCGTTTCAAAATATCGTAAACCAAATCACAAGCCTCACCGACGAAGCAGGTCAAAAGCCTTACAAAGATTATGGTTATACGGTTCCTCAAACATTCCGCAGCCATGCAGACTTGGTCGCCGCATTCTATCATGCCATGGACTTCCATTCTTTTCTGGAAGTCAAAATGATGCCGGATTATAAGATGGAAGTATACGATAAATACCATGCCCTCTCACGGCTAAATGCAAGCAATTTTGGAACCGTCGGCATTGCAGGACTGAATTTTTCCAACCCCCAGAAAACCAGCATCAATACCGCTATTGCCAACAAGGCAAAAACGCTGGTAAACACTGGACTATATGGCGTTTCCATCGCAAGCAGTCAGATCACCGCTACAAAAAACAGGCAAGGGAACCAGGTGTTAACATGGACTGGAACATTTGCCATCACAGACCGGCAAAACGAAGACGCCACTGTAAACACCGTCACCAACGCCACTTTCCGTTCCATTGCCGAAAAGGAAGCGTATAACCTGGGCGCTCTTGTCATCCCCGACAAGGTAACGCTTACTGTCAATGACGATATCATTTCATGCGCCAAAAATTCCATTGCGTCGATGCTGTCTAAAAAGGATCTCTCAATGGCTGTCAGCCTCTATTCTGCTGATGTAAGCTTACAGAACTTTCAACAGAAGCTAAAATTTTATGGTCTTGCGAGCCTCAATACCATTCAGAGCACGCTTACAGACTGCATTGGAATCCTGGAAGATCAATTGGAGAAAATAAAAAACACCCGCCAGGAAAATACCCCGATGCACCAAGAACTGATAGAATCTCTTTCGCTCTATACTTCCAAGCAAGACGCCGTCTTACAGCTAGTTTCCACAAGGGAATCACAGCTTCACGTTACAGAATGCTTTCTGCTGCTTGCGCAAGCGTATCTGACAGAAGTACATGACGTGCTGGATTTTAAGAAGTACCTGGCTTCCTATGGAGAAACATTAAATCCTAAGCAAAACCTCTGGGAGATATTCCAGTATTACCGAAGGGAGGGAGAATACCGCAACGACAATATCATTTCCACCGGGCTTGACAACAACGAAGCCGTCATAAGCCGCGCCCAGAAGCTAATGGAACTTGCCAGCAAAGAACTGGAAACTGCCGGAACCATGCAGTACAGTATTTCCACCACCATGAGCAACTTGCTGGCGCTGCCAGAATTTGATCCCGTCAAGCTTCATTTCGACGTAGGAAACTGGATCCGGGTGCGCATGGACATGCAGGATGAAACTGGCAGGGAAATCATTTACAAACTGCGGCTGCTCTCCTGCCAGATCAACTATGGGGAAAACAACGCCTCTGACATGCAGGTGGAATTTTCCACTGTGACCCAGAATGCCTCCGGCGTGCTCTCCGACGTGGAAAGCATTTTAAATTCCGCCCAGACCATGGCGAAATCTTACAACTCCACCGTCCGTCAGGCAGAGCTTTCTTCCAAAGCGGCAAAAACCGTAGAGCACTGGGTTTTAGACGGTCTGGATCTCACCAAGCAGCAGATATTGAGCAGCGCCAAAGACCAGTCCCTTGTCATAGACAGCAGCGGCCTACTCGCCAGAAAGCAAGATCCTCTGACCGAAACCTATGACGACTGCCAGCTTCGGATCTTTCACAATGGCATCTACACCACCAGTGATAACTGGAAAACTATGGATGCCGCTCTAGGTAAATTCTGGTATCAGGATCCCATGAATAATTGGCAGCCCACTGAAAACTACGGCGTTATTGCCCGCAAACTGGTGGGCAGACAGATTTTGGGGGAAGACTTGCAGATTTTCAATCGCTCTGGCTCCATGGAGTTTACAGATCAGGGACTTTCCATTTCCAACGGCGTCAACACGATCCTCTTTCAGCCAGACGCCCAAGACAGCGCCGGACGCCCTGGAAGGCTCTTCCAGATTACGTCCAACACGGCAGATAGTCGCAAAACCTCTGTCAGCAGAGATTTGCTTTATACTGATTCAGAGGGAAACTTGAACATCACAGGAAACATTGCCGCCACAAGCGGGACGATCGGAGGATTTGACATCAATGAAACCTATCTCTCCAAGGGTACAGACTCCCTGGGGGACCAAGAAAACAGCGTCTATATTGGGACAGACGGCATTAGCTGCAGCGAAAGCTTCAAAGTGACAAAGGATGGCGTCATGACGGCTTCTAATGTCATCATACATGCCTCTTCTGGCGAAAATGCCGTCACAATAGATGCCAATGGAATTCAAAGCAACCGATATATGTGCGGTAATAACAGTCAAGAAGAACTCTGTTTCTACGGTTTCTGCGCCGGCAGCAGAAACTACTGCAATTTGCTGAGAATCAGCGGAAATACTTCGGATGGAACCTCCTATACCGCATATCTGAACTCTGACTGTGACAACTTTTTCTTTCGCAGACCAGTATATGCCAACGATATCCATACACAAAGCTTATCAGCTTCTGGAGGAATAAAATTAAAATACGGCCGCTACTCTTCTGCAGGCACGATTTCCTGTCCCTGGAAAGACGAGAACTATCATGACGTAATTAATGCTGCAGAAGACGGGCTCTCCCTTTACATAGGATGGGCAGGCTCCTTTGACTATGCGACAAATACCATTCTGCGCGGCAGTTCCGTCCGTCTGAAAAATGCCTCGGGAACAGTTGTCACATCTGACGAACGCCTGAAGCATTCTTTCAAAACCATGGAAACATACGAAAGCTTCTTTGACAGCCTGGAGCCATTTTTCTTCAAATTAAACGACGGAAACAGCCAAAGATATCATAGCGGCTTCAAAGCCCAGCAAGTCTTAAAAGCTTTACAAGAAAACAATCTGACATCCCAGGATTTCGCAGGCTATGTGAAATATGCCGTAGATGCAGACAGCGCAGAATACCGCGGCTATGACGAAGAATACGGCTTGATCTACTCCGAATTCACCGCCCTGAACACCCATATGATCCAAAAAACACGCCGGGAGTTACAGGAGGCAAAGCGAACCATTGCCAGTTTGCAGCAAGAAATTGCCGAATTAAAGCAAGCAATCAAAAATTTACAGGAGGTCAACTAAATGTACGCAACAGATTTTGAATATGACGGGCTTGCGCTTTCCGATTTCGGAATGATGATAAGTTCTTTCAACTCCCCTGGCGCCGAGACAGTATCTTCCGGCGCCGACATCCGGTTTCACACGGTCAGGCCCGCCGGGTCTGACCGCTTTCATTTTTATGGGGCAAATTATGAGGAATGCTTTTGCGCAACCTTGCAAATTAGCAAATCTCCCTGCGCCATGGACAGGCTTTGTTTGTCACCTGAAGAACTCTCGGCGCTTCAGCGCTGGCTGTGCCGCAAAGACGGTTATCACAGGCTACATTTCTTGTCAGAGAGTTACACAGACATTTACTGGAATGCCATTTTCAGCAGCAGGCAGATCAATGTTTTTGGATATGCCGCAGGTTTGGAACTGACCGTCTACACAGACGCTCCCTATGCTTATCGCAAGGAACAGACAACAACCTGGAATTTGCGTCCCGGCGAAAGCTTTTCGCTATACGACACCTCTGACGAAGTAGGGGCAATTTACCCGCTTACGGTCATTACCAGCATGGCAGTCGGCGAACTATGCCTGTCTAATTCTATGGAGCCTCATCTGCCTCCACTGAAAATCAAAGGTCTGTCTTCTGGTGAAGCTGTTACGCTGGACGGAAGGAACAAGGTGATATCTTCCAACAAAGAGCATCTGCGGCTGCCATCTGACTTCAATTATCATTTTCCACGCATTATCAACAAGCTTGGGCAAAGGGAAAATGTATTTACCCTGTCGCAAAGCTCACCGCCATGCACCGTTTCATTTACCTACAGCCCCATTGTCAAAACAGGAATATAAGGAGGAATTATTATGTCTACAACTACTTACCATTTAACACTTGATTTAAAACGTGATTTGCATCAGGTACTGGTGATGAAAGAAAGCGATGCCAATTCCAGAAAAGTCAATATCACCATTACAGACAATGGCAAGAAATTTACCATCGGCAATAACACTGTCTGCTTATATTGGAAAAAACCAGACCGGCACATGGTCACCATAGATCAATTTGAAAAAACAGACCCACATTCTGTCTGCTTCACCTGCACGCAGCAAATGCTCATTGCCCCGGGGATTGTGCAGGCAGAATTATGTATCATAGACCAGGATTTCCAACTGTCCACCATGCCGTTCCAGGTCAGTATCAAGCCGGCTTCCATCAGCGAGTCAGATTTGACTTCTTCGGATGAATTTCAATCCCTGCTAAACCTGATGCATAAATTCCAAGAAGAACACGATAAAGTGAAAGCCGAAGTAGAACGGTTAAAAAACGAAGCCATATTCGCCAGCAAAGAATCGAAATCCTATGCGCACGGCAACACGCTACCTGACCGGGTAAACGAAGCCACAGACAACGCCAAGTTTTATAAGGAACAAGCGGCAAGCTCTGCAGAAAGGGCAAAAGATTTTTCCAATTCCGCCAAAAGCTTCTCTGAGTCTGCCGCACAATCCAAAGCATCTGCCAGCGAAAGCAAAACGCAAGCAGAACGTCATGCGACGGCGGCAAGCAATTCCGCCACTGCTTCCCAGCAAAACGCTCAGTCCGCTTCTAACAGCGCCATTCTCTCACAGAGTTACGCCGTAGGCGACACCGGAAAGAGAGCTGGAGAAAAGACCGACAATGCAAAATATTACTATCAACAGAGCAAGAGCCTGGCAGAATCTTTTTCCGGGGCGCTGCGCCCCATGGGGACGGTCGAATTTTCTAAGCTGCCCTCCCTCACTTCGGCAGCCGTGGGAGACATGTATAACGTCTCCAACCAGTTTACGACTACCACGGCCTTTAAAGAAGGGAGCGGAATTGTCGTCTCTGCCGGTTCCAATGTATATAAGACCTCCGACGGGTATTGGGACGTACTTGCCGGAAGCCCGGTCTCTGGCATAAAAGGAAATGCCGAAAGTTCTTACCGCAGAGGAAATGTAAATCTCACGCCAGCAAATATCGGAGCTGTTTCAGAAACCTATCTCAACGGTCACTTCGTTGCAGATCATGTTTCCAGCTTCAAAGGCAGTGCTGGTTCCAAAGGCTGGTACAGAATTGCGAAAGCGGTCGGAACCCCTGGCGGGAATTCCTGCGTCATCAGCATAAAGCGGGGCTACAATACGCCTTCTCCAGAATACCAGAAAGTGCAGCTTATAAACGCATATAGCACACAAAGATTCTCGCCGTTGGCAGCTATTTGCGAGACCCATATGTGGACCAAGATCAGGTGTACCAGGGATAGTGCAAATTCCACAACATACATTGAGCTTTACCAAGACAGGGACAATAGTAACAACACCTGGCTGGTCACCATAGAAGACGCACAGGGTGTTTACATCAACCACTGGAAAGCAATAGCGCCCACGCTCACCTCAGAGACAACAAGCGGGATTAGCGTACTAGCGTCCATGAATTTGCCATCCTGGTTTGACTCACGGGCCGTGACCGATAACGGCAATGGCAACAACATAAGCTTTTCATTCCAAAAGTCAGCAATGACAAACGCCTCATGGCTGGCGGCATGGAACAATTATGAGCTTCGGGCGATAGCGCCAGGCAACATTACCGGCGTTGGTTCCGCAGTGAAAGCGACTCAGGATGGGGACGGAAATGTGATCCAGGACACTTATGCGAAGAAGAGCATCTATGGAAATGACGGAATAAACGTTTACCAGAATTTTGTCATCGGGTACGATGCAAAATCTTCCGGACAATATTGCTGCATTGCAATTGGAGAAAGTACGGAAGTGTCAAACGCTGAGCATGGATGTATCGCAGAAGGTTACCATACAAAATGCATGACCGCATTTGGCGGTCATGCAGAAGGTTATAGAACTGAATGCAGAGGGCAGTTTGGAGGACATTCCGAGGGAAATGAAACAAAATGCAATTCACATTGTTCGCACTCAGAAGGTTCCCATACATCTACCGATAATTACGCTTCCCACGCATCAGGAAAATACAACAAAGCCATGACCGGCGGCGGCGCAGAGAGCACCCAGGTTGGGGATGTGTTCGTCATCGGCAATGGAACTTCTACTACTGCGCGCTCTAACGCCCTCCGAGTCAGTTACCTTGGCAATATCTACGGAACCAAGGCATTCCAATCCTCTGGGGCGGACTACGCAGAGTTCATAAAGCCTTGGGCAGATGGGAACCCCGACGCAGAAGACCGGATAGGCTATTTTGTCACGGTGAAAGACGGCTTCCTTGAAAAAGCAGCGCAAGGTGATCTCATTGCCGGGATCACGTCAGGAAATCCCTCAATTGTCGGAAACGCCGACGAAGACTACTATTGGCGCTATGAGCGGGACGAATTTAACCGTATCGTGATGGAGGACGTTCCTGAAAGCATCCAAGAGACAGACGAAGACGGAAACCTTGTGTTTGACGAGGAGACCCACGAGCCCGTGATGGTGGAAACGGGGGAGATCATCAAAAATGCCCGCATGAAGCTTGCAAAAGATTATGACCCATCCCAACAGGAAGATTACATAGAGCGCAAAGACCGCAAGGAATGGGATTATGTAGGAATGTTAGGCGTGCTGCCACTTCGGGATGATGGCACATGCCTTGTAAATCATTTTTGCAAGTGCAAGGGCGATGGAATCGCCACTCATGCTGCTGAAAGGGGATTTGATACCTATCAGGTGATTGAGAGAATTTCAGACAATGTCATCAGTGTAATCCTGAGATAAAATTTTACGTAACAAGCAAAGGATACTGCTGCAAAATGCAGTTTATATGCCATATAAAGAAGGAGGTGAACATGACGATGCAAGAAATGGAAATCCTAGAACGCCTCACAATAGTAGAGGAACGCTCCAAAAGCAACACTCACCGCTTAGACAAGTTGGAGCCGCTCATCAACGAAATACATGCTATGTCAAACACCATGGTGCAACTTGTAGAGGAAGTGAAGCATACAAACGAGACCATGAGCTCCCTAGACGAGAAAGTGGAGCGCATAAACAGACGCGTAGATGTTATAGAGAGAACCCCCGCAGAGGACATGAAAGCATACCGCAGGACAGCGACAGCAACCGCAGTCAGCGCCATTGTTGGAGCATTTGCAGCAGGAGCGCTGACATGGCTGGCAAATTATATCTGAGAAAGAGGAAGCATCCATGAGCAACAAAATGAAACTCTGGCTGAGAGCGGCCGCAATCCGCGCCATAAAGACTATGGCTCAAACAGCAGCCGCATTATTGCCTACAGCAGCCACGATCAACGCCGTGGATTGGGAAACAGTCCTTGGAACCGCAGCATTGGCTGGAGCTGCGTCTGTACTGACCTCCCTAGCGGGCTTGCCAGAAATAAAAGACGTACGGCAAACATACTAAAAACTGAAAACGTTACCATTGTTCTGTAAGATATTTGACAGAGTCAAGAAAACATGATCAAAAATCTAAAAATATTAAGAAACGTACCAAATCGGTTAGAAAGCGAGGAACAACATGAATTTGATTGACATCAATAGAGATTACATATCATCAGAAAACACATATGTGGGGCAAAATGTCCCAAAATATATCGTAATCCACGAAACAGACAACTTCTCAGCAGGGGCAAATGCCAAGAGGCATGCGTCAGCCCAAGCAGCAGGACATTTAAGTACCTCTGTGCATTATTATGCCGGAGATGACGGCGTATATCAGGCAGCACGGCATTCAGACGGAACATTCTCTATCGGCAGAGAATATGGGGGAAGCCACACCGTAAAGAACGCCACCAACCGAAACACAATCCATATAGAAATTTGCGTCAACAGTGACGGGGACTATGCAAAAGCCCGCCAGCACGCCATTGCGTTAGTAAAATGTCTGATAAAAGAAACAGGAATTCCTGCTAAGCGGGTGATTCGCCATTTCGACGCAAAGGGAAAATATTGCCCTCGAAAGATGATGGACACTCCTGACCTATGGGAAGATTTTAAATCTCAAATCAAAGGAGAGGCTCCTTTTGTTCCATCCCCAAGCAATACCGAAGAACAGATGCCTAGCAAAGCATGGAAAGGCACCGTTACCACCAAACGTGACCCACTGCTGATCCGGGAAACCCCTGGCGGTCGCAAAATAAGTTCGATCCCCAAGGGGGCTTCCGTAGAAATCCTGGAACAGGGCACGCAATGGCACCGAGTAAAATATGGCAGCTATACAGGCTACAGTGCAGCCAAATATATAACCATTGATAGAAAGCCCCCATCTATATATATCGGGAAATGCACTGGAAACGGCGTGCGCATCCGGTCAACTCCGGATTTTAGCGATAACATTATCCGGCATCTTAACAAAGGAAACCTGTTCCAGGTTCTGGGGACTTCAGGCGTCTGGACTCACATTGAGACAGAAGGAATCGAAGGTTATATTTATTCTGATTATGTAGACAAGGCATAGTTACTGAATATCAGTCACACAACGAAATATGATCAATCACTGCAGCACTCGCTACAGCTCAATCTTTCTTTATATATGAGGATTTGCTCTGTGCAACCTGCTGCACTTTTAAACTGCAAGAGTAATAACTACAACACATATTTTGTCATATTTCACATTTTTTAGCAGCTTATTCATAATATAGATTATACCAAAGAAAAAAATAATAATAAACTGTCATTTTATCTCAAGTAATCACATTTACTGAATGAAACTGGATCATCAAAATAGAAAGCGAGGAATATTAGCGTGGGAGATATGACGAAACTACATCCAAGATTACAATTAAAAGCAGCGCAATTGAAGGAGGCATGCAGCAAACAGGGCATTTCCATCCTCTTCAGCGAAGGTCTGCGAACAGCCGCCCAGCAGGACGCACTCTATGCCCAAGGGCGGACAAAGCCTGGAAGCATAATCACCAATGCGAAAGGCAGCAGCTACAGTTCCCAGCATCAATGGGGCATTGCGGTAGATTTCTACCTTAACATGGATATTGACGGCGACGGAACGAAAAGCGACGATGCCTTTAACAACTCCAGCGGATTATTTGAACGAGTGGGCGAGCTTGCCAAAACTCTGGGATTAGGCTGGGGCGGGGACTGGACCAGCATCAAGGACCGCCCGCACCTCTATCTGCCAGACTGGGGAAGCACGACTTCACAGCTGAAACAGCTCTATGGGACGCCAGACCAATTTATGAAATCCTGGGAAAATATCAGTGCGGCAGGCGCTGAACAAAATCCATCAAAAACAGTACAGGGCACGGTCATTACCGACTCTGACCCGCTCTTAATCCGAGAAACGCCCGATGGACGCGCATTAAGCTCCATCCCCAAGGGAGCTTCGGTGGAAGTCTTGGAACAAGGCGCCAAATGGCATAAGGTAAGGTATCAAGGAATAACCGGCTATAGCGCCGCAAAATATATCTCTTTGAACGGGGCTTCACAGCCGCAAGCCGGATATGTGGGGGAATGTACTGGAGACCAGGTACGAGTCAGAGCCACGCCGGATGCTAGTGGCAACATCATCCGGCATCTCAACAAAGGAAACCTGTTCCGGGTCCTGGGCGTTTCCGGCAACTGGACACATGTCAGCATAGAGGGTACAGAAGGCTATATTTCCTCAGATTATGTAAAGAGAACATAACGCCCCCAGTTGGGAACACCGCTTAAAACTGCGGCTTGCCGAAAACACGGACTGCCGTAGGATGCAGATATTCCGCTGCATACATTACTCCGGCGGTTAAATATCACAGTTTGTACTTGTCTAAATTCTGTGATATTTAACCGCCGGAGTAATATTACAGGGCATTGCCATTTGCGCTCATGTGCCATTGGAATCTCTTATTTTGCAGCAGCTCAAATTGGAAAACAGAATCCTGGTAACAAACGCTGTACCCTGATTTTCAAAGAAAATCTCCCCATGATTCTTTTCTACTGCCGCTTTAACATTTGCAACTCCATATCCATGACTTTCCCCTTTCTCCTTGGTAGTCATAGTTCCCAACCTGTCAATCTCCACCGATTCCATCACCGGATTCATCAGTTCCACCACTAAATGATTTCCAAACTGGCGGATCGAAAGTCGAATGTAACGCTGATTTTTTTGCACTTTCTCACATGCCTCCAGGCTGTTGGACAGCAGGTTTGAAAAAATCGTGCATAAGTCAAAATCACTAATCGAAAGAACCGAAGGAAAGATCCCTTCTATTTGCCATTGAATTTGCAACTCTTCCGCCCGTACCTGAATCTCCAGCAATACGGCGTCCACAATCTCATGATTTACCGATACCATCTTCCTCCTGCGCTGCGTCACATGTTCCTGCATCTCATCGAGATATGCTTCCGCTTTCTGGTATTCCTTTCGCTCCATATAGTATTTCAGGCTTCCGACATGCGCCTGAAGATCGTGATGCATTTTGCGGATCTCTTTGGAATTATCCCCTATTACCCGGACATAGTCTCTGGTAATCTGAAGGTATTCATCTTTCAGCCTGCTCTCTGCCTTATACTTCTTACGGAAAATATCTAGAATCACAAATCCCACGCCAAGCCCATAAAACAGCCCGCACACGACCACCATGCACAGGAGTACCATAAACGTGAGCCCTGAATCGCCTTTGCCGTCCATCTCCTCCATATAAAACTGGATCAGGCTGGCAGCCAGCGCACACACGCTTCCCACCAGAAAATATTTCGTCTGCAGGTCACGAAGTGTTTCCAAATATCTTGGAATCTTTCGAAGCCCCCAGGCCAAAAGCGCCATCATCCCTATCGTGAGCGCCGCTCTGGCAAGTTGAAAATGAATGTTTTCTTTCTGCACAGCGACAGGGGTTCCCATAATTCCAAAAAAGGATAGATTCAGACATGAATAGGGAAGGTGCAGATACTCTATAGAGCAGATATAAGCCGCCAGTCTGCGGATTATCTTTCCTTCTGTCCATAACAGCATCTGAACCGTAGAACCCGCCACTCGAAAGGCCACGGCTGGCAATTCCTCAAATCCGTTCAACATTCCTAACAAGATTTGCGCCAAAAGCACAAGGCCTCCGCACAAAAGACATCCCCTCTTCTTTGTAACTGGCACACAGAAGAGCCCGCACATCATAACCATGTTTTCGACGACGATAAGACATTCTTTCAAGACATACTCTGATGTTACTAACATTTATTTCGCCTTCCTGATGATATACGCCCGGTATGAATCTTTTAATTCCTTGATCTTCCTCCTGCTTACGGGAATCTGATCCCCATTCGCCATGTGGATCATTTCTTTAATATCCATAATGTTCCTCAGATTCACGAGATAGCATTTGTGACAGCGGAAAAATGACTTGTTTCTCAGTTCTTCTTCCAGTTGGATCAGGCTGACGTCGCAAAAATATTCTCCTTGGCTTGTAAGCATACGGCTGTATTTATGTTCTGAGACAAAATAAAAAATGTTATTTATTTTGACTGGCAGCTCTCTATTGACGCTTTTGATCAAGAATGTCTGAGATTCCTCAATATCTTCGATCATACGGTCGATGTATTTTTTTAATGTTGGCAGCTGCACTGGCTTTTGCAGAAACCCATAAACATTTTTTCCAAAAGCCTGTGGCATTTCTTTCACATGATGCGTCACAAAAAGGATTCGGGCGTCCTGATCCTCTCTCCACAGCCAGTCCTTGAGCTGAAGGCCGGTAATTCCTTCCATCTCAATGTCCAGAATCAGGATATCCGTCTCCTCTTTCTGTTCCATAAACGCTTTTGCAGATTCATATTCCCTGAGCAGATAGCTGGCGCCTTTCTCTGCAAAATATTGCTGCAACAGATTTCTCATAACTTCTCTTGAAATTTTTTGATCCTCGCAAATTCCTACTTTTATCATAATCAATCGCTCCTGCTGCTTTTATTTTATAATTCTTCTCTGACAATTTCAAGAATCTTTTTCTCTTTCCTTAAGATATCAAAAAACCTGAATTAGACTGTAAAGAAAGTTCAATTCTTTTGGATTCTTATTTTTTTTCGAAAAATATGCCTCTGGCAAGCTGTCAGAGCGCACACATGCCAAGCAGGGCAATGAACTTTGTGCGGTTTTGCAGCGAGCCAGAGGCCATCTAAATTCGTTGAACATAGACTGTATCAATCTACCACTTTCACATTTGTCACAAAACTTTTGCTTAAGCCACTTTTTAATTTCACCTTGATTGTTATTTTGGTAGTGCCTTTCTTCCTGCCCTCAATGACGCCAGAGGGCTTGACACTTGCGATTTTGGGATTTTTCACTTTATATATTACCTGTTTGATAAAACTTCTGCTGGCGCCTTGCGTACATTTTACCGTCAAAGTCTTTTGAGCTCCTACTTTTAAGGAAACAGATTTCTGCACCGAGAGATTTTTCAAAATCGGCTGTTTCTTCATATTGACAGTAATCGGCTCGGTAAAGCCGCCGCTATATCTCTTGCGTCCCTCTACTATATCATAGGAAGACATGCGAACCTGATAAATTGCCGTGGGCGAAAGATTCTTTATCACATGCTTTGTGTCTTGCGGAGACGTTACCGTTTTAATTTTCTTATAATTTCCATTCCCTTTTTTTAGATAAATTTCGTAGCTGCAGTCAGGAGAAGCCTTTTTCCAGGTTAACGTAACCTCTTTTCGGGCTGTCTTATATGCTTTTACAAAAGAAGGCAGCGGACACTCTGGAACATATACTTTGTCATCCTCCTGCGTAGGAGGCGCCGGAGCATCCGCCTGCACTGTATGCTGCAGTATCTTTACTGAGCGCAGCCCCCATTCTCCCGCACTGCTGCCATAAAGCCCTTTTGAGCCATCCGCTTTGTAGTCAGAAGCAACTGACACCTTAAAATAAAGATCGTCATAAAGTTTCATATCCCATTGATAGTCAAAATCAGCGCCCGTTTTATCATTATGAATGACTTCATTCTTTTTCACAGTTTCAAATGTTCTCTCAATATCTCTGGTGTTTTTCCGAAATAACGTGCTGGCATGTCCCGCCATAGCTGATCCCAAATCCGTACCCATAGTATCATAATCTTTCCATGTCTCTCCCTGGTCAAGGCTATAGGAAATCTGAAAATCCCTGGGCCCGTCTGCTGACGCCCCCATCTCAAGTTCAATTCCCGCAGCCGTGCTTGTCACATCTCCGATTTTAATCACCATGCACGAATCCTTCTGCCAAGGATGCTCCTGGTCTGCTGCAAGCACAGCGATATGTTCTTGGTTTCCTTCTTCATCCTCATAGGGAGCCCGGGACCAGTATAAGCTGCTCTCATGCGTTCCATCCATGCTGGGCTTGACCGCTATGGAAAAAACGCCCGCTTGTTGCAGATATTCCTGAAAATTTTGAATCTCACGATTCACAGATCCAATGCTTAAATTTTCTACCGCTTTCCCCGCTTCTCCCCCTGTGAACTCAAATACTTTGTCCACGCACATCCCTTGATCCATTCCCTTGTCGGCCGCCAGCGCCGTCATTGAAGCCGCCAGCAGAACCGGTATCGAAATACTCAAAACCGCTGCTTTTAATCTCTTCATAGGTCATTCCTCCTTTTACTGTTTTCCCAATGGTTTTCTGACAATTTCATTTTACATTTTCACATATTGTTTTACAATTCCCTTTGGTATATCTGGTTGATTTCTGGTATAAACGGCAATTTGCCGCCTTCGCTCTTAGCATTTTTCAACGATGACGGCTTTTTTTCTTAAACTTTGGTGCTTTTTGTCATTGATTAAAAGGCCATTTACCCCTATAATAACAATATCTGAATACTTTTGCTATTTTTTACATCTTTAACGGAACCATTCAGAAATTTGATGCAATAGAAAGGATTTACAATATTATGTGGGCTTATGAAAGTGTTTTTTATCAAATCTATCCTTTGGGATTCTGCGGAGCTCCCTTTGAAAATGACGGAATTCCTGCAAACAGGATCCTTAAAGTGAAGGATTGGATTCCCCATCTGGAAAAGCTGGGTGTTAACGCCATCTACTTCTCTCCCCTGTTCGAGTCTGATACCCATGGTTACAACGCCAGAGATTACCGTAAAATAGACGTCCGCCTGGGAGACAACGACGATTTCAAAGAGGTGTGCGACGCTCTCCATAAAGCGGGCATCCGCGTGGTATTAGACGGCGTGTTTAACCATGCCGGCAGAGGCTTCTTCGCATTCCAGGACGTGCTTCAAAACCGGGAACAATCCCGTTACCGTGACTGGTTCCACATTGATTTTCATGGCAACTCTGGCTACAACGACGGACTCTGGTACGAAGGCTGGGAAGGCAATTACGACCTGGTGAAATTAAACCTGCGCAATGAGGAAGTGATCCAGTATCTGTTGGAGAGCGTCTCTTTCTGGGTAGACAACTGGGATATCGACGGCCTGCGCCTGGACGTGGCATATTGCCTGGACCATGATTTCGTGCGCCGCCTGCGCAGCCATTGCGACAGCCTGAAAAAAGATTTCTTCTTAGTAGGAGAAATGCTGCACGGCGATTACAACCAATTGATGAATGATTCCATGCTGCATTCCGCCACAAACTATGAATGTTACAAAGGACTGCATTCCAGCTTTAATTCCATGAACATGTTTGAGATTATCCATTCTCTGCTGCGGCAATTCGGACCAGAGAACTGGACTTTGTACCGCGGGAAACATTTACTGAGCTTCGTGGACAACCATGACGTCTCCAGGATCGCCTCCATCTTAGGAACAACGGAACATCTTCCTTTGATCTACGCCTTGTGCTTTGGCATGCCTGGCATTCCCTGCGTCTACTATGGCAGCGAATGGGGCGCAAAGGGCGACAAGTCAAACGGCGATCCCTCCCTGCGTCCCAGCTTTGAAAAACCAGAGTGGACAACTCTGAGCGAATGGATCTCCAAGCTCACTGCCGCCAAGAAATCCTCGGAAGCTCTCAACTACGGAGAATTCCGCTCTATCGTGCTCACCAACAAACAATGCATCTTTGAGCGCAAAAGCCAAAACGAGCGGGTATTGGTCGCCATCAATGCGGATAGCGAGCCTTACACGGCACATTTTGACGCCGGATGCGGAATGGCTGTTGACCTGATTACCGGAGAGAACCATGACTTCGGAGGAGGCAGCGAGCTCAGTGCCTACAGCGCTTACTTCTGGAAATGTGAAAAATAAGATTTCCTACTAACGTGTCAAAAGATGTGAATCTTATCCTGTATAGAAAAAGGATGGGCTGTCGTAAAATAACTGATATCTACAGAATATGGTATTCAGAGCACTAAATTCTCATCCATATATTGTATAAAGATGCATTTTACAACAGTCCCATCCTATTTCTTTTTCTGGCCTTTACGCTCTGCGAGCCTTCCCAAACGGTTAAACCAGTTCTGGGGCAGTGAAAGCCCAAATACGATTCCCAACACGATAGCCCCTGCAATTTTAAAAGTCTCTATCCCTTTCTCCGTGCTTTTATGCAGTTCATTCATAATCAAGTAATAAGCAGTATAATACACTCCAGACCCAGGTACAAGGCTAAATATTCCCGCAATCAAAAATACTGTACTGGGCATTTTGCGCACGGCAGAGAACACCCTTGCCACCAGAGTCAGGACCAGGGCCGCCCATAGAGAAGAAGCAGTAGGACCAAAACTGTAGTCCTTGCAAATCTGATACACAGCCCAGCCAATCCCCCCATTGAGCGCGCAATACAAGTACTCTGATTTCGGAATATGGAACAACACTCCAAATGCCAGGACGGAGCCCATCGCAACAATAATCTGAATTATCATATGGGCAGCATCCCCCCTCCCAAAAGCTGAAAGAGCTTGATGGCGGCTCCCACGCCAATCGCAATGCACATCCCAGTGAGCAGAGCGTCCATGAGGCGGATTCCGCCAGAGAGGTAATCTCCGTTAAACAAATCCCGTATCGCCGTCACCAGAGACACGCCCGGCATCAGAAGAATAATGCCCCCGATAATCACATGGTTAAATTGAATGCCAAAATTTAAAATATACAGCACAAGGCCTCCGATTGTCACCATTGCGCTTCCCAGGATATCCGTTAAAAACTTTGATACCTGACGCTTTTCTGACGCTAGCAAGAAAGACTGCAGCATCATGCCCAAAAAAAACGTCATCATGCAGTCCAACAAATGACCGCCCAACAAATAGCAAAAACCTGCGCTTCCGATCCCACAGGCAAGAACGGACTCCCTGTGGGGCAGCGTAGAAGCTTCCTGATACTGCCCCAGACGTCGCTGCGCTTCCTTTATACTGCACGATCCCTGGCATATCTCCCGGGACAACTGATTCAATCCGGCAATATTTTCCAGATTAACAGAGCCAATGGGAACATTTCTGACCATGCTTCCAGAATCCTCCCGATTCTCATGCACAGTGGCAAATATCCCATTCGTGAGGACAAACACATTATAATCTTCTGCGCCAAGCGCATCCATCACATGTTCCACCGTCTCCTGCACCCGGTAAATTTCCGCACCATTCTTAAGAAGCTCTTCGCCCATAGAAACCGCCAAGTGCAAAATTTCTTTATATTTGCGCTGTTGTCTGCGCACAGCGCCTCTGGCGCTATCTTTACTTGCTGACATCTTCCATATTCTCCATGCCCCTAATAATTCCCAACATCAAAAATAGATACGGGGTAAGAAAAATCGTAGGGTTATTGACCATTCCCTGTGCAATATAAGCACAGATCACAACGACGCCCAGAATCATTTGCGGCTTATTCAAAGACTGTCTTGCAGAACGTACCGCCATACTAATCAATAGTCCAAAATATCCCACAACGCCCAAAAGCCCCGTGGTTGTAAGAAATTGCAAGAATTCATTGTGGGCGTCTATCAGCAATGCGCCGTTAAAGACTTCGGAAACTTCGCTTCCACCATATTGCTGGATAAACACATGGTAGCAATTCAGCCCGAAACCAGAAATCTTATCCCAAAAAGGCATCTTCACCCAGGATTCCATAGTAGTCTTCCAGATATAGCCCCGAGTGCTTCCAAAACTGTCGTCAATTTTCATTCTGTTTAAAAACGCCAAAGAACCTTCCCAGCCATCCTGTCTCAAATTCGCCATTAGCACGAGCAAAATTCCAACGCCCGCCAAAACGCCAAGGACGCCAAAAATCCATTTCCTTATCGTGCAGTAAGGCAGATCTTTTTGCTTTTTCTGCCTGTTTCGGGTAAAAAGCATCGCCCCTAGAATCAGTATGCCACCGATTGCCAGCACATATCCGCTGAGCATAATGCGATTCTGCAATACTCCGCTAATAAAAGACAAAAACATGTGCTTTCTAGAGCCTGTAGATTTCCCTGCAAAAATCGTAATCTTCATCAACACGCTGCCAACCCAGAACAGACCACAAATTTCCAAAAAACGCAACATATGATAATGGTCGCTCATTGCGAACCAAAACAATACCAGAAACGCGGCTCCAATTCCCAGCAGCCAGCCCTCGCTTACCGTACAATAGCAAGTCCAAAATCCCAAGACTAAAAAAACCCCTAATACAATCCGCAAAAGCTTGTTCTTTATAAACCAATACGCCGCCATTCCTGCTGGCACGACCATGCACATATAACTGGCGCATGCATTTACATTTCCAATCGTACTGATGAATCCCCCATGCTGTTCTGTCGCAAGATTCTCATACATGCCCAATGGATCAATAGACCAGAAGTTTAAAATTGCCAATATAAACACGATGGCATTACCAGAAATGAATGTCCAAACGATCCACTTTCCAGGTTTGAGATACGTTCCTAAAATAGCGAAAGTCGTCACGCAGAGCAGCCAAACGATCAGCCCCAGCTTCCTTCCTTCGTTTCCCAACAAGGATTCCAAGGGATTGACGGAAAAAATCGTGGCAATGCAAACGCCTGCCGCAAAGATGATCGCGAACCAGGCCGGTACTGAGATTTGAGCGATCTGTTGGCGCATAGTCTTTCGGCCTTCTTCCTCTCCAGAAGAACGCCCCCCTTTGTTCCTGTTCTGCATTCTTGCCTTTAATTGCATCTCTTCCTTATACTGCGAAAGCAGGCCAAGTCCTGCAAATACTACCAAAAGAACGATAAGCCCTATGGAGCATATGCGAAAAAAGTTAAGTTTTGCAGAAGAAATGTTTATATAGTTATTCTGATAATATAACGGAAAAAAGGCAAGCATCAAGATGACGTATACGCCTGCCGCCCCTTCCGTAAATATACGCATGATACCTTTTTCTTCTTTCATTTGTCCCTCCGGATCTTCTATGCACGTTCGTAGATATAAGGAAGATTCCAAACGTACATTTCTCTTAAATCGTGATCTGCTTTCCTGCTTCTGGCAGAATGCAACGATCCCCTAATGCTTCTTTGATTGCGCCCATAGCCCGGATTCCCGTGCAATGCAGAGGAACCACCTTTTCTATTTGCATTTGCGCAAGAGCGCAAATAGTCTCATCCACACGCTGTTTGCTGCAAGCTTTTAAATGCATCCCCGCTATCAAGCTGCGCACAGGTTTTCCAGGCAATACAGACTGCACATGATGCAGACAGTTGATAATTCCTGGATGGGCACAACCCGCAAATACGCAAAGCCCTGGCGATTCTTCGATAACCAGAAGTTGCTCGTCTTCCATAAAATCTGCCAGCAGTTCCGGTCCTTGCTCCTGGATGCACTCTCTCCAAAATCCCAGAGGCAATGATTCAAATTCTGTGACATAGGGAATCTCTGACACTAAATAGACACCATCGCTGATCTTTGTAAAACCTCCTGGGAGCTTACGGAGCATCCCGCATTCCTGCCACCCAGACTGATCTTTCAAGCCAATATAGCGAAGCTCTCCCGTCTTAGGATTTTCTGTATATTTTTTCTCAAAAGCTCTTTCCTGGACATAGACTGGAATTTTCTTTGCTAATTCCTGAATCTGATCCATGCCGCCGCAATGATCATAATGCCCATGACTTAAAATAATCCCATCCACATCCTCAAGAGCCACTTGAAGCTTGCTTGCATTATGCAAAAACACATGACTCTGCCCTGTATCAAACAAGTATCGTCTTTGTCCCGTTTCAATCAGCAAAGACATGCCGTGCTCGCCCAGGAAGCCTCGCTTATATACTGTGTTTTCTGTTAATATGCTAACTTTCATCGTCCTGTCCTTCCCCTTGTTCTTCCTTAGCCTGGAGGATCGCCTCATTCAATGAGAGCATCTTTGCATCCAGCATCGAGACAATCCCGGCACACTCCCGTAAATCCCGGCTGATATAACCTGGCGCATCCCCTTCAAACTTATAATAAATTTTATGCTCCAGGCTTGCCCAAAAATCCATGGCAATGGTGCGGATCTGAATCTCAACCTTGGTGTCGATCACCCTGTCTGATAAAAAGATCGGCACTGTCACTAGCATATGGTAACTCTTATACCCACTGTCTTTGGGATGTTTGATGTAGTCTTTGACGGAAACCACCGTAAGGTCATTCTGCCTGCCAATCATTTCTGCTAGACGATAGATATCGGAAGTAAACGAGCAGACCAGCCGAATGCCGGCAATGTCATTGACATGCTTTACCATATTGTAAATAGTGCTCTCATAGTGGTTTCGCTTTAATTTCTTTACAATGCTCTCTGGCGTCTTGATCCTGGACTTGATATACTCAATGGGATTATAATTGTGTATATGACAGAATTCATCATTTAATATCTCAAGCTTTGTCCCTACCTCTTTCAGGGCGGAATTATACAAAAAAATCACAGTTTCCCAACTATTTACACCCTCATTAAATTTACCGGCTAAATCCATGTCGCCTGCTTCCTTCCTAAAATATGCTTTGCTGTCAACTGTTCTCTAACAGTTTTTCAATCGTTACTAATTTGACGCAGATTACAAAAATTTCCGTCGCAGTCTCGAGCTCCTCCAATGTAGGATAAGAAGGGGCGATTCGAATCGTAGCATCCTTGGGATCCTTGCCGTAAGGATAAGGAGCTCCTGCCGGAGTCATGGTAACGCCTGCTTCCTTGGCTTTCGCCACAATTGCTTTCGCGCATCCCTCCATGGCTTCAAACGCCATAAAGTACCCGCCCTTTGGCGCAATCCAAGTTCCTGCGTCCCTGCCTGCCAATTCCCGTTCCAGGGTATCGTTAATCATTTCAAATTTGGGCCTTAAAATATCTGCATGTTTCTTCATATGCACTGTCATGCCGTAAATATCTTTAAAAAACCGTACATGACGCAGCTGGTTTACTTTGTCATGACCAATGGTCTGAATCTGCAACTGTTTCTTGATATCCACCAGGTTATGCTTAGAGGTTGCAATGGCTGCAACGCCGGAACCTGGAAAACTGATCTTAGAGGTCGAGCAGAACTTGTATACTAAGTCTGGATTCCCTACCCGCTTGCACTCCGCCAAAATTTCCACCAAATGGTCCTGGTCAAGATCGTACAGGTGATGCACCCCGTAAGCATTGTCCCAATATATGCGAAAATCCTCTGCCGCCGGCTTGAGTCTTGCAAAACGGCGCACGGTCTCTGCCGAATAAGTGATTCCCTGGGGATTGGAGTATTTGGGCACACACCAGATCCCTTTCACTGCTGGATCACTGCTCACCAAATCTTCCACGATATCCATATCGGGACCCGTGGCAAGCATCGGCACATTCACCATGTCAATCCCAAAATACTCTGTAATTGCAAAATGCCTGTCATACCCCGGAACTGGACATAAGAATTTTACCTTATCCAGCTTGCACCAGGGGGTGCTCCCCATCACGCCATGCGTCATAGATCGTGATATGGCGTCATACATTACGTTCAAGCTAGAATTGCCATAAATAATGATATTATCTGGATGACACTCAATCATGTCCCCTAATAGCACTTTTGCCTCATGAATTCCATCTAAGACACCGTAATTGCGGCAATCTGTTCCGTCTTCGCACTCCAAATCCGTGCCGCTGTTGAGCACGTCCATCATGCCCATGGATAAATTTAATTGTTCCACAGAAGGCTTTCCCCTGGACATATCCAGCTTCAGCCCGCTGTGTGCATATTTTTGATAAGCTGCTTCCAGCTCTTGTTTTTCTTGTAATAACTCTTCCCTGCTCATTTCCTGAAATGACTGCATTGTTTCACCCTCCTGAAGTCCTTGTGATCACTAAGCCGTTACTATTATGCACTATTCTGAAACGATTGTAAAGTATTTTCTTTCACAAATTTACATTTGTTCGCATACTACGGACTTTTGGGCTATATTTTTACCACTTGTCTTTCTTATGGAACAATGCGGACAGGTAAGCTTTCGCTTAACACCATAAACATATAGAGCCAAACCGCCATTACTGTTCTTTTGCGGCTCTTAAAAATGCCAGATGGCTGCTGATCTGCCTTTCATATCCGTTTTCTGTAGGCTCATAAAATACAGCGTCTTTCAAGCCGTCAGGCAGATACTGCTGCTCTACATAATGATTCGGAAAATCATGCGCATAAAGATATCCTGCCCCACGCCCCAGCTTTCTGGCGCCTTTGTAATGAGCGTCTTGCAAATGTGCCGGGACAGGAGCGGACTGCGTATTTCTTACAGTCTCCATGGCACGCTGTATGGCAAGACAAGCGGCATTGCTCTTGGGAGCGCTTGCCACATAAGTAACCGCATGAGACAAAATAATCTGCGCCTCCGGCATTCCAATACGCTCTACCGCCTGCGCCGCGCTGACTGCCACCATAAGCGCCTGGGGATCGGCATTGCCCACGTCCTCTGACGCACAGATCATGATGCGCCTTGCAATAAATTTGATATCTTCCCCTGCATACAACATTTTAGCAAGATAATAAACGGCTGCATCAGGATCAGAGCCTCTCATGCTCTTGATAAATGCAGAACTGACATCATAATGGTTGTCACCAGATTTATCGTACTGCACGACCCGTTTCTGGATACATTCAGAGGCAATCTCCAAGGTAATGCGAATATAGCCATCCTCTCCCTTGGGCGTGGTCAGCACCCCTAATTCAACGGCTGTCAGCGCAGCCCTTGCGTCTCCGTTTGCCATATCCGCTAGAAATTCTAGCGCATCTTCGTCTATCTTGGCATGGTAAGCGCCCATTCCTTTTTCTTGGTCTGTCAGGGCACGCAACAAAATAGCGCAAATATCCTCCTTCGCCAAAGGCTTGAGCTCAAAAATGACTGATCTTGACAACAGCGCCCCATTCACCTCAAAATATGGATTTTCCGTGGTAGCTCCAATCAGGATCACCGTTCCATCTTCCACAAAAGGCAGAAGATAATCCTGCTGTCCTTTGTGAAAACGGTGAATCTCATCTATAAAAAGAATCGTCTTTTTTCCATACATTCCCTGATGGTCTTTCGCCTGCCGCACCACTTCTTCCATATCTTTTTTTCCGGCGCTCGTTGCATTGATCTGCTTAAATTCCGCACTAGTGGTATTGGCAATCACCCTGGCTAAAGTTGTCTTGCCTGTGCCCGGCGGCCCATAAAAGATAACGGAGCTAAGCTTATCTGCCTCAATAGCACGGTACAGCAGCTTACCTTTTCCAATGATATGCCGCTGTCCCACAACCTCCTCGAGCTTCACCGGGCGCAGGCGGCTTGCAAGGGGCGATTCTTTTTCTTGATTCTGCTGCCTCATATAATCAAACAAGTCCATGGGATACCTCCTTATGGCATGAGTAAACTCTCTCTTACCAAAGATGATATCATTTTCTTGTGATTTCGTCACTACCTTATTTCTTTGAGTTTCCGCATTTTGCAATTCATAGCGCCAAAAGGTCTTGCTGCCTTTGGCAGCATAGACATCTTGCACAAAAAGTGCTTGAAAAGCTAGCTTTTCAGAGCGCTTTTATGTGCAAAGTGTTTTCATCACTTTGTGATGGAAAACCTTTTGGCGCTATGAATTGCAAAATGCGGAAACTCAAACTTATTTCTCTTTGAACATTGCATCAGTCAAATAGAATCTCATCCACCGTCACAAACTCGTAGCCCTGCTTCTGCAGCGTATCAATAATTTCCCTCGCTGCAGTCACCGAAGTTTCATACCCGTCATGCATCAGAATGATGTCGTTTTCTTTGACATTGTTTAATACTTTTTGCACGATGTTGGCATGATTCTTGCTAGACCAGTCCAGAGTATCCACGTCCCAGAGCACCTCCACCATGTTTACCTCGCAGTCCAGCTTTTCATGCCAGTCTCCAAACGGAGGCCTCAGATAGGAGGGGTAAACCCCAGTAATGTCATAAATCAGATCATTGGTGCGGTTTACCTGCTTACAAGCCTGCTCCATGGTTAGCTTGCTCAGCTGTTCATGTTTATAGGAATGGTTTCCGACCACATGCCCCTCCTCCTGAAGCTGTTTTACAATTTCCGGATACTTTTCTACTTCCTCCCCTAACAGGAAAAACGTCGCCTTTACATTTCGCTCTTTCAGTACAGAAAGCATTTCTGGCGTATATTGAGGATGGGGTCCGTCGTCAAAAGTAAGGGCGATCTTTTTCTTTTGTTCTTGTCTCTCGTATTCCTCTTCGCTCTCTTTCACAGTCTCTGGTTTTCTTACATCTTCCCCTGTATCTCCCTGAGCCTTTGCAGAAGCGCTTTGGGCGTCCTGATGCCTTTGTAATGCCGCTGTCAGTTCCTGTTTTATCATTCGACCATTTCCCGCCCCTATGTAAACTGCGCCAATAATTACACAAAAACAGCACAAATCAAATACCAGGCACTTTTTCCAAAACTGCAGCTTCCAAAAGCCATGCCAAATCCGTTTGCAAATTTTTTCGTCGCTCATCTTTGATTACTCCGCAGATATTTCAATGAATTATATGACAGATAGGATGAATTATATGACAGATAGGATGTATTATATTTAGAAAATGAGAACAAAATTATAAAAATTGAAACAATTTCTTCTATCGTTATTACTCAATTAATAAACGTCAGTTGTAATCCCATCCATGGCAAGCTATTTGTCTAAGCAGCGCCACGTCAGCCATAGTGCAAAAAATATCTCAATACACGAATGATTTTAACATCAATATCTGATGCGGCGCATCAGTTGATAGATATTGTAGTACAAGATTGGGAAAATTGGTCTGCAAGGGAATTTCAGCCCTTTTAAAACTCTAACCTATACCCTCTGTGGCATCCCACAGTGGTCATGCAAGCATCATAAGGTATAAGATAAAAAGCTGTCATACCCCTGATTATTTCAATCACTGATATAACAGCTCTATAGGTTTTACTTTTTACACTTCGCTGTCAGGGCGCCATCTTCTACATCGATCACAATAATGTCTCCAGCGCTGACCTTGTCTGCGAGAATCAACTTTGCCGCAAGAGTTTCTACTGATTTTTGAAGATATCGTTTCAGAGGCCTGGCCCCATACGCTGGGTCATAGCCGGCGTCCACGATAAACTGCTCTGCTTGCGGGCTTAACTCCACAGAAATCTCACGGTCTAAAAGCCTTTGGTTCAGATCCGCCATCAATAGCCTTATGATTCCGCCAATATTGTCCTTGGTCAGAGGCTTAAATAAAATAATCTCGTCCAAGCGGTTTAAAAACTCCGGGCGGAAGCTGCTGCGCAATTCTCCCAAAACCGCTTCCTCACATTCCTGCTTAATCTCGCCATTTTCCTCAATGCCCTCTAACAGATACGAGGAACCCAGATTGGAGGTCATAATCAAAATGGTATTTTTAAAGTCTACGGTCCTCCCCTGGGAATCGGTAATCCTTCCATCATCAAGCACCTGCAAAAGTACGTTAAACACATCAGGATGCGCTTTTTCGACTTCATCAAACAGGACTACAGAGTATGGTTTTCTGCGCACTGCCTCCGTCAACTGCCCGCCTTCCTCATAGCCTACATATCCAGGAGGCGCTCCAATCAGCCGAGAGACAGAATATTTCTCCATGTACTCGCTCATGTCAATGCGGACCATATTATTTTCATCATCAAAGAGGCTGGCGGCAAGAGCTTTGGCAAGCTCTGTCTTACCCACTCCGGTAGGTCCTAAAAACAGGAAAGATCCAATTGGCTTGCCAGGATCCTTGATTCCAGCCTTGGAACGAATGATTGCCTCAGTCACCTTGGCGACACCCTCATCCTGTCCAATCACCCGTTTGTGCAATTCTTCATCCAAATGGAGAGTCTTGTTCCGTTCGCTCTCCGTAAGCTTGGCAACTGGAATCCCTGTCCATCTGGAAATGATCTTTGCAATCTCTTCTTCGCTAACGTTTTCGTGCACCAGGCTTAAGCCTTTCTTCTTTACCTGTTCCTCCTCAATTTCCAACTGACGCTGAAGCTCTGGCTTCTTGCCATACTGCAGTTCCGCCGCTTTTTCCAAATCATAATTCTGCTGTGCCATAGCAATGTCGTTATTGATGGCCTCCAGTTCTTCCCGAAGCTTCTGCACTTTTTCCACAGATTTCTTTTCATTATCCCACTGTGCCTTTTTTGACTGAAATTCATTTTTAAGATCAGCGAGCTCTTTTTGCAAAGCGTCGAGCCTGTCTTTGCTGAGCCGGTCCTCTTCCTTTTTCAATGCGGCTTCCTCAATCTCCATCTGCATCATGCGCCGCCGCAGTTCATCCAGTTCTGTAGGCATCGAATCCAGCTCCGTCTTTATCAATGCACATGCCTCGTCCACTAAGTCAATCGCCTTATCTGGCAGGAAACGGTCACTGATATAACGGTTGGAAAGCATTGCCGCCGATACCAGCGCACCATCTGTGATCTTTACTCCATGGAACACTTCATACCTGTCTTTTAAGCCTCTGAGAATTGAAATCGCATCCTCCACCGTGGGCTCCTGCACATGCACTGGCTGAAACCTCCGCTCTAAAGCGGCGTCTTTCTCAATATATTCCCGATACTCATCCAGAGTCGTAGCCCCGATACAGTGAAGCTCTCCACGGGCAAGCATTGGCTTTAACAATTGCCCAGCATCCATGGCGCCGTCCGTTTTGCCCGCTCCTACAATGGTATGCAACTCATCAATGAAGAGTATGATCTGCCCATCGCTGTTTCTAATCTCGTCCAAGACAGCTTTGAGCCGTTCCTCAAATTCGCCCCGGTATTTGGCTCCTGCCACCAAAGCACCCATATCCAGGGAAAACAGCCGTTTATCTTTTAATGCTTCCGGCACGTCCCCGCGGACAATCCGCTGGGCAAGCCCCTCCACCACGGCAGTCTTTCCCACGCCAGGCTCCCCGATCAATACTGGATTGTTCTTTGTCTTTCTGGAAAGAATGCGGACCACGTTGCGGATCTCGCTGTCTCGCCCAATTACTGGATCCAGCTTCTGATCCCTGGCACGCTCCACCATGTCATACCCATATTTTTCCAGCGTGTCATAGGTAGCCTCTGGATTATCGGAAACTACTTTCTGATTTCCCCTGACTGTGACTAAGGCAGAAAGAAAACGCTCCCTATTAATGCCGTATTCTTTGAATATTTCCTTTAACGCCTGGTTAGGGTACTTCAGCAGCGTAAGGAACAAATGCTCTACAGACACATATTCGTCTCCCATCTTCTTTGCTTCATCCTCGGCGCTTACCAAAACCTTATTCAGATTCTGACCCATATAAACCTGTCCGCCAGACACCTTTACCCGTTTCGCCAGATGTGACTGGGCATTCGCAATAAAATGTTCCTTATTAATTTCCATTTTCTCAATCAGCTTTGGAATCAGGCCGTCCTCTTGTATCAGCAGGGAAACCAAAAGATGCTCCTGCTCGATTTCCTGATTGCCGTATTCGTATGCCAGTTTCTCACACCCGTTGATGGCTTCGATTGATTTCTGTGTAAATTTTTGAATGTTCATAAGGGTTCCTCCTTCCCAAACGTACTGTTTTGTCTATCACTATTGTTGGTAAATACAAAGGTTTCATACTAAGAATTCTTCTATTTCTGTTCACAAATACCATAGCACCTATTGTTAGCACTGTCAATAGATGAGTGCTAATATTTTCTGAAAATTTTATAAAGTGATTATTTTATGCAATTTTGGACCATTGATGTTTTTATATCTTATCTGATTTAAATATCATTTACATATTTTTTTGCTAATCCGACATTCTAAATTGTGATTTTAAAAGAATTTTGGTAATGAAAGATACAAAAGAAGAGATATAAAAACTCTTGAACCTCTTTGACAGATATGCTATATTTATATTATAGAAAAGGGAGAACCATAGAAGCGGCTCTACCCACAAACAAGTTATTACTTGACGCTTATAGCGTCAGCCGTCACTAGTTGCGATAGTGGCGGCTATTTCTTTTTTCCCTTGAAGATTGTATAGCATAAACCAACAAGGGCAACAATGAATATTCCAGTCTGAATCAGATCGGAGTATGTAACCATTGAATCACCCTCCTTTCTTTCGTCTGGAGGGCTACTTGAACCCTCCGAAAAATAAGAGGGGTAAAGCCGCCTGGCTCTATGGTTTCCCATATCGGGATTATAGCATGTCTGCCCTTTTTCGACAATAACCCTTTTATGGCATCTCTTGCCGTCTGGCTGTCTGTTATTTTTAATCGTCAATGTTTCCGCTCGAACTGATACGGCATAAGTCCCTAATAAATTAGATATGGTTTCAATCATTGTACTTTTGCCAGAATCTTTGTCATATTTCGCACTTTTAAGCTTATAGCCAGATCCATCTTTCGTTCCTATACATTCCCAAACTTCTGAAAATATTACGCATAATGCCCTCACTCGTCCGTACCAAAAAGACAGCATATTTGCAAACTTTAAATCTGCACTGGATTGTGCGCCGTCACCAATTCAAGGGCATTTCCAATTTCCATTTATCATCTATCGGATCATCAAAACCAAAATTGTCATCCACCCAGCTTGCGATCCAAAAAACCTCTGAAATGATGAAAACACTTGACTTTTTCGACAAAAAGCCTTATTGTATTATTTATATAATACAATAATACATAATTGAAAGCGAGGTGATTGAATGCCATGGAACCTGAATTCCGACAGACCTATCTTCATTCAGATTATTGAAAGAATCCAGACGGATATTATTTCTGGAGTCTATAAGCCAGGAGACAAACTTCCCTCTGTACGGGAACTGGCGCAGGAAGCATCCGTAAATCCCAATACCATGCAGAAAGCGCTTTCCGAATTGGAACGAACTGGGCTTGTTTACTCCCAGAGAACCAGCGGACGATTTATCACGGAGGATACTGCTATGATTGAGAACCTAAAATCAGAACTTGCAAAAGAAATTATCGAACAATTTTTAGACAGAATGAAAAAACTTGGAATTCAAAAAGAAGAAGCCATATCCCTAATCTCTGAAATCAGCAAAGGAGACAACCATGACACTATTAGAATGTAAAGGACTAACCAAAAAATACGGAAGCCATACCGCCCTTTCCAATATCAGCCTTACTATTGAAGGAGGGCACATCATTGGTCTTCTTGGACCGAATGGTAGCGGAAAAACGACGCTGATTAAGCTGGTCACTGGCTTGCTGAGCCCTGATTCTGGCACGATTCACATCATGGAAGAGCCTATCGGGCCAAGCAGCAAAAGCCTGATCTCTTATCTTCCAGACCACACTTACTTAAACCAAGCTATGCGTGTTCGGGATATTATGGATTTTTTTGACGACTTTTACTCTGATTTTGATTCCATGCGGGCCTATGACATGCTGGCAAAGTTACAGATCAATCCCAATCACAAATTAAAAATGCTCTCCAAAGGCACACAGGAAAAAGTTCAGCTAATCCTGGTCATGAGCCGCAGGGCAAGCCTGTATATCTTGGACGAACCCATCGCAGGCGTAGATCCTGCTGCACGAGATTATATCTTAAATACCATTTTATCCAACTACGATGAGAATGCCTCCATTTTGATCTCCACGCATCTGATCTCAGACATTGAGAACATTCTTGACGAAGTCATTTTCATTCAAAACGGCTCGCTGCACACCCACGCATCTGTGGACGACCTTCGAGAGAAAGAGCAAAAATCGATCGACACTATCTTCCGGGAGGTATTCAAATGTTAAGAAAATTGCTAAAACATGAATGGAAAGCCGTAAACAAAGTAATGATTACGGTTAACCTTGGAATTGTCCTTTTAACCATTTTTGGAAGCATGATCCTTAGTACCGATACATTTGACAATGAGGAGGCCTTTCCACTAGCTATATTATTGACCATCTTCTATTCTCTGTCAATGATAACTTTCTCCACTGTGACACTGATTTATATTTATATCCGTTTTTATAAGAACCTGTTTACTGCAGAAGGATATCTGATGCACACTCTCCCAGTAACCAGAACCCAGTTATTTCATTCCAAATTAATCGTCGGATATTTTTGGATCTTCTTAAACAGCATGCTCAATATCCTGTCTACCGCCGTGCTCGGCTTTGTCGCTGGTTTACACTTCGCAAGCAGGGAGGATATGCAAGATATATTTGAAGATGTTTCCAAAGAATTTCTTATAAAAGACTACACCTTTGCTGATATTTTCGGTTTTCCTCCACTCCTCCTGTTACTGGTGATATTTCTTCTGATGCTGACAAGCTGCTTTGGCACCCTCCTGATGGGCTATCTGAGCATCTTACTTGGACAGTTGATGGAAAAATACCGTTTGGCAGCTTCGATTGGATTTTATATGGCAATCTATCTGATAAATCAAATCATAACCTCCATTGCCATGCTCCTCCCAAGCGGGCAGCTTATGATCGACGCCATGGACGACACCTCCATTAGCTTCATGGGCGACCTGCTTCGCATCATGTTTCCGGCAGGCACCGCCATCCAATTAGCCCTCGGCATCGTGTTTTACATGATCTGTATTTTCTTGCTCCGTCGCAAGGTAAATCTGGAATAAAGCCTCGTAATATATGCCATGAGGACGCTCGCAAAATTAATGTCATAAGTAAGGCAAGAACCACAAATTTATAATGGCAGGGCCAATGAACTGAATGACATCACAAAGTTCATTGGCTCTGCGGCTTAGTGCCTGACTCTGTCATGCTTGCTGTCTGTAAATCTCTGACTCTTCACCAAATCCTCTGTTTAGGCTTGCATCTGTTACCTGCTCTAAAACCGCATTGATTACTGTCTCTTTTTTGTCTTGACTTATTCAGAGAGCTTATCAACAGCAAGAGAAGCCGTAGGTTGAAAATATATGTCTTTTCCGTTATTGCTCTCGTACATAAAATCCTTTAACGGCTTGCTCGTATATTTTGAGAAATCGCCGTAGATGGCAAATCTCACGCCATAGTTGATAAACTTTTGCAATATTTCTCCTGCGAGGCAAGTGCTCAAGACAAAGAAGTCATTTACAATAGCCTCCTTGTTTATGGCAATATTAGTGCAGCCCGTTTCGTATTTTACTGTCATAATCAGGTCCAACGCAGACTGAACGTCTGTAATCAGCAATTGGTCACTGCTGATAACTGCAACCTCTATATTATTTTTCTTTATAACTTCTGTTTTCTTTTGCATTTCTTTTCTACCTCCTGCTATGCGTACAAACTGTCAATCAAATGGTCAACCAGCAGCTGTTGACTCATATAATTGAATTTCTCGATTTATTTTCCTGTTCCTCGGTTAACTTGTTTTATAAAACTTATGCAAAGAATTCTGAAATACTGATTATATGTGCAAGTCTTTCTTACAAAATACAATAATCCCTATTGCATAAAGAGCAATAGCTCCAATCAGCAGCGTCAGCGATCCAATGACGGCGCCGCTTTCACCAGCCACGATCCCATTTGCGTCAAAGAGGGTAAAGAATGTGAAATGCTTCATTACGTCTGCCTTTTCACCAGCATTTGCCAACATTTGAAGGACATACATAAGCCCTGGGACGCCCGCCCCGAAAGCAATACTGTATTTCGTATCGGAAAATATGCAAGAAGAAAAAAAGCAGATGCCCCCAATAAATAAATGCAGGCATGCAAGAGCAGCGTTTAAGGTTAACAGCTCTGATATTGCCAACTCCCCAGGAAAACATGTTTGCGCTATCGTTACTTCCAGTCCGGTTGCATAAATCATAAGCAGCAATGTTCCACTGATGAGAACAGACACTTGCGTTATTGCAATCGTGCTGCGTTTTATCGGCGCCGCTAATAATGTTACCATGGACCCTTTATCTACATACTGGGCGATAAGGCCATTTCCACGCAGGATGCAGAACACCATCGGAAAGATCAACAGTATAAATCCATAGAGGTATGAAATCATAAAGCCAATCAGACTTGTTGCCCCAGTACTCATTCCGACAGAAGCCATCAGTTCCGGCATTATTTCATAAAAACTATCCAAAGTCGCCATCATTTCAGGGTCGTACATACGGATGATAATCGTAACATACATTGAAATAATGGCAGCGAATAGGATCAGCAATTTTAAGCTGCCTTTCATTTCCCGTTTATATAAAGTCATGTTAAGCATTCTTTTCACCTCCATAATAGTCCATAAAGATTGTTTCAAGACTTTGTTTTGCTGCGACTGTAACATGATTTCCATCGCATTTCCCTTCAAAGTCTCGCGAAAAATCTTCTGCTAATTCTGGCGAATCTAAACGAACGGTATAAGTATGCATATGGCGTTCTCTCAACGTTTCAACCGAATCAACGGCAACAAGTTTTCCGTTACGGATCATGCCGATACAGTTGCAGGTGCGTTCTACTTCTTCAAACATATGGCTTGACAAAAGAATGGTTTTACCTTTCTTTTTTTCTTCTGCAATCAGCTCTATAAAACGGTTTTGCATCAAAGGGTCAAGCCCGCTTGTCGGCTCATCCAAAATCAATATACCAGGGTCGTGCATAAAGGCAGCGACAATGCCAAGCTTTTGTTTCATCCCCTTGCTCATCTTTTTGATTTTCCCTCTGGGGTCTAATTCAAACCGCTCAAGCATCTCCTTTATGCGGTTATCTTTTCCTATGTCGTGGTAATCCGAGATAAATTTTAGGAACTCTTTACCAGTCATATCATCAAAAAAACTAATCTCTCCAGGAATATACCCAAGTCTGTTTTGAATTTGATCACGATTTTTCCAGCTATCGAAGCCATCGATCTGACAGCTTCCAGCTTTAGGCTTGAGAAATCCCATCAAATGACGGATTGTCGTAGTTTTGCCGGCGCCGTTCGGACCGAGAAACCCAAAAACTTCACCCTGTTCCACTTGAATAGACACATCGAATATTCCTTTTCCTAAGCCGTAATCCCGAGTCAGATTTTGAACGTTTATTACACTCATTGAAATTCCTCCTTATATGAAATAGATTTGAACATTGCGACCCTTTGTGTGAATTCTTTTTTATTTCCTCAATTTCTATCGATTACCTTTCCATCTGGCGGGCATGAAGATAACCGTAAATCATCTAGACAAACATATGATAAATTGGTTGTTGGTCAATATCCTCTTTAAATTTACTCAGCTCAAGGTTTTTTAAATAGAGATCATATTTCTTGGTCTGTCCATTGCTAATTCTTTATTATTATATGGAATTGACTCAAATCTTCAAGGTTTTTATCTAAATTATACCCTCAGGAGCACCCCGGAGAGGATAGAATTACATATCTGCTCGTCCGCTGATGAAAAACAGTCCTGTGCTTGCGGCTTTCCTTTACACAAACACAGGACTATATTCTTGGCGCTTCGATTAGATTCGTTCTACAATTAACCTATCTTTTTTCTCATAATGAAAAACCACCCCTGTTTTCTATAAAGTTCAAATCCATACTTTTCATAGAGACTGACTGGCCCTCTGTATTGATAATCCCGTTTTGTATCTGAAAATGGATACCCTTCAACATATAAATATCCCTCTTCTTTGGCGTCCGTCAGAAACCTTTCCACGACAGCGTTCGCAATCCCTTTTCCACGGTAACCTGGAGCAATATCCATACAGTACAAGACCTTGATCGTTCCTTTTTCAATCTTATCTGTTAAAAACTCTTTATCCGCACAGACGGGACCATAATGGGACTTATCGCCAGCATTGCACCACCCGACAATCTTATCGTCGTCATATACAAGATAGCCTGTCATAATTCCCTCTCGCACAAGCTCTTTTGCTTTCTGGCGGCGTTCTTCTTTTAAAATGCACGTCTCATCTTCTTCCTTGCTCAGATGGCTCTGAAGACAATAACAGGCAGACCACTCTTCATGATCTGAAAATGCATCATTATCAAAATAATACAAAAAATCATCTTCCAATTCAGGTGTCAGTTTCCTAATAAAAACATCCATATTTTGTCTCCTTATTATTCTCTGTCATAAGCGCTTATTTTCCCAAATTCAATACAAAAATCAATTCCTCTAAAAGATCTGTAAGAATCTTTTTTCCCGGAACCCGTTGCCCATTTTCAATTCTTGACAACGCCAAAGCAGTGCAAATGCCATAACATGCCTCTTCCTGGGAATATCCCTGCCGCTCCCTTGCTTAACGCATCAATACTCCAACCGTAAAATAACTCAACTTTCTAGATCCCCTTTTGCTCCGCAAGCAACCGGATCACAAACGCCTTTGTATAAATCTCGCCCTGTGGCTGTTCCAACAAAAGGCTGCCGCCATGCATGGCAATTACCTTGTGCGCAATGCTAAGCCCCAGCCCGCTGCCGCCCTTGCTGTTTCTGGATTCGTCCCCCAACACAAAAGGCTCAAAAATATAACGCGCCTTTTCTTCTGGAATCACCCTGCCATCATCACAGATCTGAATCAGCACTTGCTCTTCCTCCTGTTCTGCCATAATCCATACTCTGGCGCCCTGCTCGTTGTGTTTTAAGGCATTGTTCAAAAGGTTCTGGACCACGCGCTGAAACTGCACGCAGTCCACCTCGATCTCACATTGCTCTTCTGGAATATTGGGAATCATTTCGATTCCTTTTTCTTCAAAATCCATATACAGCCCTGCTGCAGAATCTCTTAATAGCTCCCAGAGATCCGCCTTTTCTTTCTTAAGCTGATACCCTTCACTGTCCATCTTGACATATTCAAACAAAAGATTTAACAGGGCGCTCATCTGCATCGACTTGCTAAATATGGCCTCCAGATATTCTTGCTGCTTTTCATTGGACAGCGCGTGACTTGTTTCTGATGTCTCATTTTGCATGTTGGCAAGCAGCGCTTTGGCATAGCCAGCCATGGTAGTCATAGGGGTCTTTAAGTCATGAGCGACATCGGACAGCAGCAGATTCCTGCTTTTGTCATATTCTTCTTTCTGACGCCGGTCTTTCTCCTCCATTTGCTGAACCTGCAATTCTACCATGCGGCTAAACGAATAGGCGGCAACCACATAGGGAAGCAGCAAGGTCAGCAAAATCAGGATGGTAATCGCCACCATCCCCCAGATATAAATCTGCGTCTGGCGGGAATTCAAATGCACTGTCTGCATGGCAATCCGCCCTCTCATATCCGTGCCTGCCCACTGCTCACTGACTGTGCGCAGCCACACGCCCGCCACATCAGGAAGCTGATTGCAGATTCCGGTCACTGCAAGATACAACGCTCCTTTGAGCAGCCTGCCAATGGTCAGTCCATTTCCCATTCCTGCCAAAAAGTACTCAATTTGCAATGTGTCCGAAAGCCAGGGAAATAAAACAGCCTCGTACCATCCGCCTAAAAGCCATTCACTGATGCTGACTAAGACAAGAATCAGAAGAAACCTTCCCACCAAAAAGCGTTTCCATTCTTTATGTTCCATACCTATTCTTTCTCCATGCGGTAGCCTAATCCCCGGATAGTCTTAATATATGCCCCGCTGTCTTCTGACAATTTCGCCCGCAGACGGCTGATGCATACCATAATGTTGTTGTCTGCAATGGCATATTCCTCTCCCCAGACATTTTCATAGACCTGCTGCTTGGTAAATACCCTGCCTGGATGTTCCATGAACAGCCTCAGTAATTTATATTCCACTGAAGTCAAATCAATCGGCTGGCCGCTCTGATAGACAATGCAAGACTCCGTATCTAGTTTCAAATCCTTTACCTGAAGCTGTTTTAACTCCTTTCCTTTCGCCCCCAGGGAATAAAACCTGCGGATATTGGAATTGATCCTCGCCATGGCCTCCATCGGATTAAAAGGTTTTGCCAGATAATCGTCCGCTCCCAAGTCAAGCCCCAATATCTTGTCTGCATCATGATTTTTCGCCGACAAAATCATCACTGGAATATTGCTGTTTTCTCGAATCTTTTTTAAGACATGATATCCGTCCATCTTGGGCATCATAATGTCCAAAAGCACCATGTCAATCTCTTCTCTCTCCATAAGGGACAGAGCTATTGCGCCATCCTGCGCCTCAAGCACCTGATACCCGTCTTTTTCCAGGTAAAGGCGCAGCAATTCACGAATCTCCGCCTCATCGTCTGCAACCAGAACTGTGTATGCCATGATTTCCTCCATTCTGTGCGCTTTTTGGCATAAACAAAACTATATTCTACGGAGTTTTGCCAAATATCAGCCAGGCAGAATGCCAAAAATGCATCCATTTTTTCATGCCTTATCCCTGTTGCTGGATATTATCCCTCTATGCAAAAAGCTTTTGCTCTTTTAATTTCTGGTAAAGCGCAGCCTTGGCCTGCGCTGCATATGGATTTACATAAAACATGCCTAAAATCCCAAAAGTCATGCCACTTAAAATATACCATCCCAAAAACGATAAGTCCAGAATAAAAGCTTTCCAGCGATTTCCTTCCATCAAAGCATGGCTCTGGGCAAACGCCTCCTCTTTACTGATTTCAGGGTTTTCTGCGATGAGATAAGGAATCATCCGGTACTCATATGCCTTGACTATCCCAGGAATGAAAAATAACAGACTCCACAAAAACACATACAGTCCCCGGAAAAACATGATTTTTACTGCATTTTTATAATGATGGTCAAATGCAAAACACACTTCCCTGAGATTTGCCTCCCCCTTTAAATTCTTTGCAAAGAAACGCCGCACTCCTACTTCTAATGGATTAACGATCAAAATCTCAAGAGGAAGCACTATCAGTAACATCACCGCCAGAATAATAAAAAACATCATAAGGAAAAATATGATAAAAAACATCAGCGCAATGCCTTTTCCTGCGTCAATGCTCCCATCTGGCATGGTTGCGCACCACTCTCCCAGCCTGGACATCGCTTCATCCAAGCCTTCATTTTCATCAAAATAATTTTCATCGTCTTCGTAATACGCCTTTTCGTCTCCTTGTATCCAAGAATACATTCGGCTTGTGCTTCCTGTACCAGCGCCCAAGCCGATCACAGACAGCAGCAACGCCCCCAGAACACATCTCCAGTAGTTAAGTTTTACTCTCTGCTTCGCCTTTTCCTTTAATTCTCTTCTGGTCCACATATCTATCTCCTCCTTGTCGATTTTTCGTTCTTATGTTACTCCTATTCTATAGGATATATCTTAACAAAGAGCTCTTCTTTTCTTACGATAACCTTACAAAGTCTGTCTTGCGCAATATTCCAAGGGATGGTAAGATGATAGGCAGGGAACGTCAGCTCCTCCACAGCGGGGCTGACAGGGCGCTTCTCATTCTGAGCTGGTTGCCCGCAGGAATAAATTTTGGGAGTTTGATATGAGAGAAGAAATTGAATATTATATCCGGCATTTTGCCAGCCGGTTTTGCGTCTTTATCAAATGGCTGGTTTTCTCTTTACTGTCCGGCGTCTTGATCGGCGGCGCTGGAACGGTATTCCATTACTGCATGGCCTGGGCAAATGAAATGCGCCTTTCTTTCCCCTGCCTCGTTCTTTTGCTGCCTTTTGCAGGACTCTTCATCGTATGGGCATACCATTTGCTTCATGATGAAAAAGATAGCGGCACCAACCTCGTATTGGCAGCGATTCATTCAGGAAAACACATCCCCGTGAAAATGGCGCCTTTAATTTTTATCTCGACCGTGATGACCCACTTGTTTGGCGGTTCCGCCGGACGTGAAGGAGCTGCGCTGCAGCTTGGCGGAAGCATTGGAAATACTCTGGGAAGAATGTTGCGGTTTGATGAAAAGGATCAACACATCATGATCATGTGCGGCATGAGCGCAGCTTTCTCAGCACTGTTTGGAACCCCGATGGCTGCGGCTATTTTCTCGATGGAAGTGGTCAGCGTGGGCATCATGCACTATGCGGCCCTGGTTCCCTGCGTGGTTTCCTCGCTGACTGCTAAAGGAATCGCAGCGTATTTTGCGGTCATGCCAGAACAATTTCCACTGACAGGCATTCCGGCGTTTACGCTCTCCACCGGAACCGCCATTGCCATCCTCGCAATTTTGTGCGCTGGGATTAGCACCCTGTTTTGCGTCATGCTCCACAGCGGAGAAAAATTGTATAAAAAATATCTTCCCAACCCTTATTTACGGATTTTCGCAGGAGGTACTCTGATCGTCATTCTGACTATGCTGGTGCAAAGCCAGGATTACAACGGGGCCGGAATGCCTGTCATTGCCCGCTGTTTTGAAGAAAATGACTGTGTGTCTATTGCTTTTCTATTGAAAATGATTTTTACCTCGGTCACCCTTGGGGCTGGATTTAAGGGCGGCGAAATTGTCCCCTCCTTTGTAATCGGAGGCACTTTCGGCTGTCTTTATGGAAATGTTATAGGATTCTCTCCAGCTCTATGCACAGCAGCTGGCATGGGCGCCGTTTTCTGCGGCGTCACCAACTGCCCGATCACCTCGCTGCTGATCTGCTTTGAAATGTTTGGATTTGACGGCATGCCTTACTACCTGCTGTCAATCGCCTTAGGCTATATGCTGTCCGGTTATTATGGACTGTACCACAGCCAGAAAATCGTATATTCAAAATACAAAACGGAATTTATCAACCGCAAAACACATGAATGAAAGGTGGGATGCTTCATGCGGCTGCTGCTTGCAGAAGATGAGAGAGACCTCTCCCGCGCTCTTTGCACGATCTTAGAGCGCAGCAAATACTCGGTGGATGCTGTCTTTGACGGAGAAGAGGCCCTTGCCTATCTCAACAGCAATAATTATGACGGATTGATTTTGGACATTATGATGCCCAAAATAGACGGACTGACCCTTTTAAGAACGATACGCAGCCAGAAAAACCCGATACCCGTTCTACTGCTGACTGCAAAATCTGAAATCGACGACAAAGTAGTCGGACTCGACGCTGGAGCCAACGATTACCTCACAAAGCCATTTGCCGCCAAAGAGCTGCTGGCACGGATCCGCGCCATGACCAGAGAGCTGGCACATGCAGTCAATACCTCGCTGCGTACGGGAAATCTGACTCTGGACCTTGCTGCGTTCACGCTCTCTTCCCCCAGCGGAAGCTTCCGGCTCACCAACAAGGAATTTCAGATGTTTCAGTTATTGATGGGAAACCCCGGACAAATTATTTCCAGCGAACGGTTCCTAGAGCGCATCTGGGGATATGACAGCGAAGCAGAAAACAACGTAGTCTGGGTCTATATTTCTTACTTGCGCAAAAAATTGGCGGCGCTTAAAGCCAATGTGCAAATCAAAGCTGTCCGCAATGCGGGGTATTACCTGGAGGAACTGCCATGATAAAAACATTGCAGCGGCGCTTTATTCTGATTTCGATGCTCTCCACTTTCCTGGTGCTTGCGGTGATCATGGGAACCATCAATATCTTGAATTATCAGAAAGTGATAGCAGACGCAGACCATGTGCTGTCCTTTCTCTCTGTCAATAACGGCTCTTTTCCAGAAGAATTTGGACCTGGCAGCATCCAGCCTAAACATCCTCCAAAGCCACTGTATTCCAGGAATTTTCGTATGTCCCCGGAAATGCCTTATGAGACCCGGTATTTTTCTGTTTTTCTCGCAAGCGACGGCACAGTGCGCTCCATCAATACCAGTAAAATTGCCGCCGTGGATGCTGACAAGGCGTCCCAATATGCCGCTCAAATCTGGAATTCAAAGAAAACCTCTGGCTTCTTGTCCCAATACCGCTACCGCATGGAACCCTGCACAGACGGATTTCGCCTATTATGTTTAGACTGCGGCAGGAGCCTTGATACGTTTCGCGCCTTTTTGCTGACCAGCTTGTCTTGCTCTCTTCTCGGTCTATGTTCGGTATGGATTTTGGTGATTTTCTTTTCCAGGCTTGTCATGAGGCCGATAGCTGAAAGCTACGACAAACAGCGTCAATTTATCACTGACGCAGGACACGAGATTAAAACCCCGCTTACCATTATTAATTCCAACTTGGAAATTCTGGAAATGGAATGCGGAGAGACAGAATGGGGGCTCGCCATCCAAAAGCAAACCGCAAGGCTTGCCGGTTTAACCAGCAATCTGATTTATCTCTCCCGTATGGAAGAGACAGCGCATAAACTGCAAAAAATCACATTCTCTCTTTCTGACCTGGTAGAAGAGGCAGTCCAATCTTTCCATGCCCCTGCCGCCACCCAGAATAAAGTGATATCTTTTGCAATCGCACCGCTGATTTCTTACTATGGAGACGAAGCTTCCATTCAGCAGCTTATAACTATTTTGATCGACAACGCCGTCAAATATTCCCCGCCTCAGGGCCTGATTGAGGTCTCCCTGGAAAAGCGGGGAAAAAATATTTGCTTTATGGTATCTAATACGGCAAAACAGCTCTCAGAGGAAAACATTCCTCATCTCTTTGACCGTTTCTATCGGGCGGATGCCTCTAGAAATTCAGAAACAGGGGGATATGGCATCGGGCTGTCTATCGCCCTGGCCGTTACAAGAGCGCACAAGGGCAAGATTTCTGCAAAAATTGGAGATCAAAACTCCCTTACGATAACTGTAATTCTGTAGACTTTAAATATCTTCTCAGGGAGAACATGCGCCGCTTCGCTCTTTTTTTATGATGAATTTTGGAGAGAACCTCTTTTTGCTCCTGCAAAGTCAGGGGTTCTTTCTCATATTCAAAAATATCCGTTTCAATATTATTCAACAGTTCATAAATGTCACTTTCTCTATTGTCAGCATATGTAATTCCCGTTGTGGTTCCAATCTCCATTAATTGATAAAACACCTGCCGCTGCTCTGTTCGAAGACAAGTAGCCATCATCTCTTTCTCCTCAATAATCTCTTTCTGAATCAGCCAGGCGATCGTCGCCTCTTCCTGATGGGCTTGCAAATATTGCAGGCAGCAGTATCGTGCCACAGAGCCAATCCAGTTCTCAAAATCATTATCATCCCGAAAGCTTGCCGCATGATCCCAGACAGCCTGTACAGTACGGCAAAGGCACTCCTGCTGCAAATGCGGCAGGGTAAATAAATGCTTACGAATGATAGATATCAGCCGTTCTCCATGTTCTGTCACCAGATATTCCAACGCTTTCACATTGCGAAGCCGCAGTTGCGCTACCAGGTTTTCTTTTCCTATTCTCATAACAACACCGCCCTTTGCCAGATAAAACGATCTTTATATTTCTTATTGTAGCAAAAAATCGTTTACCTTTTCTTTTGGATTTTCTTAAGTTTTTCTTAGAAATTCTTATTCTTGATGGATGTTTGCATTCCCAGAGACGCTATCCATCCGGTGATTTTCCTTGCCGGACAGATAGCTGCCTTTTACTTTATTAGATGCTTTTTCCTTGCAAAAAGTTGCATCTTTTTATTTTATTTCATCTTTTTTTATACTCTGCCAAAGGCATTGGTCCTTCCAGTACCTCTCTCCCAATGTAAAGCATATTGTCTTCCCGTACTTTCGTGCTCCACTTGACTAGGGAGATTGCTCCGCATTCCAGCTCCAATGCCGTGATGCAGCGTGGATGGACACAGCTTCCGTCATTGAAATAATAGCTTTCCCCTGGCTTTGGAAAAGAAGGACGATGGGTATGACCAGCCACTAACAACGTCTCATGCTCTCTGGCCCATTCGGAAAGCTTTCGTTCTGTCTTTTCTTTTCTTTGATAATTCTTAGCTGCGCTGGTGGGATCGTTGCAACCTGCAAGTTCCAGCGGACGCCAGAGATAGCGGACCAGAAACCTCGTAAACTTCCACAAGGTATCGTTCCAGAAATCTCCCTGATGTCCATGCACTAGCAATAACTCCATGCCGCTGTGAATTTCCTGAAGACGAATGGCTTCCTGCACTTTCATATCCGGAAAGAGACTTTTCATTCGCGCCTCTGTGTCACAATAGTAACTATGACAATGAGACTTAAAATATTTTTGGCGCTCCTTTTTGCGGTCATGGTTTCCAAACAGCATATAAAACCGCCCTTTCCGGTACAACTCTCCCATGATCCAGAACTGATTGCTGTGAATTCTCACAATGTCGCCCAAATTACGGTTTTCCCACAGTTCATCTCCGTCCCCAAGCTCAATATAGGTAAAATTCCTGCGGTTATAATACTGCAGCGCCGCAAAGAATAGATTCTGGTTGGGCTGAAAATTATCACCCCAATTGCCGATTCCACGATGACAATCGCTCATCAACACGATGCGGCTCCCTTTATCAATGCGAAGGCACAGCGCTTTCTCATATGCCTGGTCCAGTTTTTTTGCAGTGCGGCTCATTTTCTTTTCTTCCCCCGGGCAATTCTTCCCGTTTTGACAATGATAGAAAAAATCCTCGGATATGCCTGCATCAAGTAATCTAATTTGTCAATCGTCCTGGTAAAATCTTTGGTAACACGATGATAGAGCTTGCAATTATGACGATTTTGCCACTGAATCCACCTTTTAAATAGTTTGCCATATTTAGAAGGCTGCTTTGCTTTGGGCTGATAGAGACGGAAAGACACTCTGTGATACCAAATATGGAAATCTTCTGGCTGATACCCTGCGCGGTAACATCCTTCCATAAAAGCTTCCAGCATATCCAAATGCGGAAATGTCAAAGACACCTCCAACATTAACTCTGCCGGCCAGGAAAATTCCCCTAATGAAAATCCAGTAAGCCACCAATGCTTTTTCTCCCGCTGAAACAAGCGCTTTCCATTTTTGTAGAGCACGATGCTGATCGGAAGCTCTTCGTCCAAAGAAGCGCACTGATAAAATACTTTCTGTGGATCTTCCTCATTCCCCCACTCCTCTTCTACATAAATGCCTGCCTCCGCCCCAGTAGTCACGCCGTACTGTCCTTTCCAAAACTCGATCATCCAGCGTCTGTCTCCATATTCAAAATAAATCGGCTCGCTGTCAATGATCATATTCATTGCAGGCGCCATTTCATCATATAGTTTTCCATAGCCAAATTCTCTCTGCCATGCGTCTTCCAAAGAATAGAAGATATCTTTTTGATCGTCATAGGCAAAGCCAAACGGCTTCAATGCTTGATTGATGTCCTGCATTTTCTCTTGATCGCAACGCTTTCTTACCAAGCATTTGGCACGTTTATGACGCCAGTGCCGCAGGCAGCAAAAGACGACTACAAGCAGTAAAGTCACTGCAAAGATTCCAATTATGATCCAATTAATACACAAACTCTCCAACTCCTTTCCTGAGCGCTAGGAACGATCCCGACGCACGCTTATGTTCCACAGGCTAGCATTTCAAACGCCAGTGGCACATTGAGGATCGCCGCCTTTCGGCAGCTTGATCCTATTATTAATATATTCAGAAAGAATTAGAGCGTTCTGCCGCAACTGTGATCCAAAAATCTGCACATTCTCTTGCACAGCAAAAAGGACGGCAAAAGGCGGCGGACAAGCACAATGGCTTGATCCGCCGCCAAAATTGAAAATATTATTTTTGTGCAATCATCTTTTTTAATCTGATAAAGATAGCAATCTGACTTTTATCATAATTCTAAACATTAGTTCTCTCAAAAAGTTCATTGGCATACCGTACCGAGCCCATGGCGTCTTTGGAATAAAAATCCGCACCGATCATATCCGCATACGTCTGCGTAAGTACCGCGCCGCCCACCATCACTTTACAGCTCGGAAGTTCCTCTTTGAGCAATTTTATCGTCGCCTCCATGTTTGCCACCGTAGTAGTCATCAATGCGCTCAATCCCACCAGCTTTACTTGATGCTCTCTTGCCGCTTTCAGCACTAGCTGAGGATCTACGTCTTTGCCCAAATCTATCACCTGGAACCCATAATTCTCAAGCAGCACTTTGACAATGTTTTTTCCGATATCATGAATATCCCCTTTTACCGTAGCGATTACAATCGTCCCTTTAGAGGCAGAGGCATCCCCTTTTGCCTTTAAATGCTCTTTGATTGCGTCAAAACCAGCTTTCGCCGCATCTGCGCTCATCAAAAGCTGGGGCAAAAATACTGATTTCTTTTCAAACCCCTGCCCCACCTGGTCTAGAGCGGGAATCAGCTCCTGATCAATAACTTCCAAAGGCTTTTTTGTCTCTAATTCCTTTTTCGCCGCCTGATATGCGCTTTCCACCAAGCCCCTGACCACTGCGTCAAAAAGGCTGACCTCCCCGGACTTTGCGGCAACCTGCTTGGGCTGCTGCTCTTGCTTGGAATATGCTGAAATATAATCTGCACACTGGCTGTCGCTTCCGTTTAGCGCACAATAGGCATGATAAGCGCTCATCATCGCCTCGCTGGCAGGATTGATAATCCCGGCGCTTAAGCCCTGAGCCAGCGCCATCGTAAAAAATGCCGTATTGACCCGTTCCCGCTGAGGAAGCCCGAAAGAAATATTAGATACCCCAAGAGTAGTGTGCACGCCGAGCACATGACGGACATAGTGCAAGGCATCGAGAGTGACTTTGGCATTTTCCTGCCCGGTGCTGATCGTCATAGTCAGGGTATCGATCAGCAAATCTTTTTTCTGAATGCCGTATTTTGCCGCCTCTGCAATGATCTTTTCGGCAATCTGAATCCGCCCCTCTGCCGTCTTTGGAATTCCTCCCTCATCCAGAGTCAGGCACACGACCATTGCGCCATATTTTGCCGCCAGAGGAAAAACCGCATCCATCGACTCCTGCTTGCCATTGACAGAATTCAACAGAGGTTTTCCATTATAGAGGCGCAGCGCTGTCTCCATGGCTCTTGCGTCTGAGGTGTCGATCTGCAAAGGAAGATCCGTAATGCCCTGCAATCCAGTAACGACTGACCGCATCATCTTCACCTCGTCAATCTCAGGAAGACCCACGTTTACATCAAGGATATGCGCTCCCAGGTCCTGCTGCGCCAAGGCTTCCTTATAAATGTATTCCAGATCCTGATCCCGAAGCGCCTGCTTAAACCGCGACTTCCCAGTGGGATTAATCCGCTCCCCGATGATTTTGGGACGGTCATTGAACTCCACTGCATGGGTGTAGGAAGATACCATGGAACGGTTTTTGTCCGATACTGCCAGAGGAGGAATGCCACTGCAAGCCTCCACCAATGCCGCTAGGTGCGCCGGAGTCGTCCCGCAGCATCCCCCTAAGATCGAAACGCCGTCCAGGGCAATTTCCTTCATCACCGCTGCAAACTCTTTCGCTCCCACATGAAAGCAGGTCTTTCCATCCACCACGGACGGAAGCCCGGCATTGGGATTGACCACAATGGGCAAAGAAGTAAGTTCCCGAAGCCTGGGGAGAAACTTCTGCATCACATCAGGTCCAAACCCGCAGTTCAATCCCAGAGCGTCTGCCCCAAGTCCTTCGAGCAATGCCACTGCCGCCGCCATATCCGCTCCTGTCAGCAATTTGCCTTCTTCGTCGAATACCATTGTCACTACAATGGGCAGGCTGGTGTTTTCTTTGGCGGCAAGCACTGCCGCCTTTATCTCATAGGTATCGTTCATGGTCTCGATCAGGCATAAATCCGCGCCTGCCTGTGCGCCTGCCACACACATCGGCTTGAACGCCTCGTAAGCTTCCTCAAATGACAGATCGCCCAACGGTTCCAATAACTTGCCAAGAGATCCGATATCCAAAGCCGCATAAGCTTCCCTGCCAGATTCTGCGATTGCGCGCTTTACGATGGCAATGCCTTTTGCGGTTAATTCTTCGCAAGTATAGCCTGTCCCCTCTACCTTAAAGGGGTTTGCCCCGAAAGTATTGGCTTTTATGATGTTGCATCCAGAGGCAAGATATTGCTTATGAATATCCAGAATCACCTCCTCTTTGGAGATATTCCACAACTCCGGCAGCTCTCCGGAAGAAAGCCCCCGCTCCTGGAGCATGGTACCCATTGCACCGTCAAAAAATAATAGCTGATTTCCTAATTGTTCTTTAAAGCCCATTTGCTTCTCCTTCCTGCCGGAATTCACAATCTGTCTTCATACAGAGACTGCACTTCTCCATCTGACAGGATTCCCTCTCTTTTGTCGTAAGCCCGATCACCGCTGTCACAGACTTGGAAGGCATCATCAGATTGCCCTCTGTCAAAACTACTCCAATCCGCTTGCCGCACGCTAACATCTCAAAAATATCTTTCTGATGGTCCAATGCAAAATCTCCGTAACCGGGACTGAACCTGGGACGCAGATACAAGCCCCGCTCTCTGGCTTGCTTTCGCACGGCGTCTTCCACCTCATCTACATAACTCTCGATGCACGCCGCCCCTGCCGCCTGCACCACTGCCGCTTTCGCCATGTTGCAAACAGAATATTTGCGAATCAAAAAATCCGCTGTGCGCCCAATAGTAGCTGCCAGCAGCACGGCACGCTCACAGCCCTTGAGATTGACTGCCAGATGGCGGCTCTCAACCTCAAGGCTTCCTATTCTTATTCGATCCCCGTTTACTTTGCACTCATATTCCTGATAAACGCTTTTGGGACTGCTGCCCTGTTCCAATTCCGCTGCAATGGCTTCTATCATCTCAGCCGTCCCTGGATCCAGTTGCTGCCCCCGGTATCCTAAATACCGCAGGGTTTCTTTTCTGTCTGCTTTCATTGATTCCGCTCTTTTCTAACCTGCATGGTAAATTTCTGACAAATTTTTTAAAATAGCCCCTGCCACGTCTGGCTTGTTCATGGTATAAATATGGACGTTATTGACGCCATTGGCAATTAAGTCAATAATCTGCTCTGTGGCATATGCAATCCCTGCTTGCCCAAGCGCTGCCGGATGATCTGCAAAGCGCTCTACAATCGCACGAAACCGCTGGGGAAGCGCAGTCCCAGACAGCGCCGTGATGCGCTTGATCTGATTTACATTGGTCACCGGCATAATTCCCGCTATCACTGGAACCTGAATATTTTTCTTCAAAGCCCTGTAAAGGAAATTATAGAGGATATTGTTGTCAAAAAACATCTGGGTCGTGAGAAATTCACAGCCTGCTTCCACTTTCTGTTTCAGATAATTCAAATCCGCATCCACAGATTCCGCTTCTGGATGTCCTTCTGGATAGCAGGCGCCGCCAATGCAGAAATCTCCGAATGACTTGATTTCCTCTATCAGGTCGCTTGCATGACGATATTGGCCAGGCAAGGGAAAATCCAGATTTTCTGGAATGTCTCCACGAAGCGCCAGGATGTTCTCAATATGATGTTGCTGCAGTTTTGCAAGCACCTCCTGAATCTTTTCTCTTCCAGAGGAAGCACAGGTAAGATGCGCCAGCGCCGTGACCCCGTTGACATTCTGCACCTCGTTTGCCATGTCTACGGTATGCTCGCTGATACCGCCGCTTGCCCCATAGGTAACACTGATATAGGCTGGTTTCAGAATTGCCATTTCCTTTACTACTTGATGTGCCTTTTTAAGTTCTGAGCCTTTTTTGGGTGGAAATAATTCACAACTTATGGTTACTTCTTTTGTCTTTAATAGTTCTGAAATCTTCATAAATTCCTCTGCTTCTTTCTTAAATTATAACGCATCGCATTCCATTTGGTAATACTTTCACGCTGTAAACCATTATAATAATTTGGTTTTTAAAAGTCAAACATTACGCTATTTTTGAGTTTTCATATGTATAGACTTCCCCAAAAAACAGATACTATGACCAGCAGCAAAATCTATAAAAAAAGAGGTATTCAAATGAACAATGATAATAGAAACAAAGACATCCATCCCGTACCAGATCTCACAGACAATTATGATTATTTAAAGGCAAGCTCAGTCACAGACTGTACCGGAGCCGTCCCCAGGCCTCCCCAAAACAGCGCTGAGCTCGATTCCTACCTGGACGTCTACAATTTCCTTCCACAATGCGCCTACACGAACCCCAGTCCTCTAGAAATCGACATGTTTAGCGAAGAGCAGGGAAAAAATAAGCATTCCCAAGGATAATTGCTTGAACGTCGAACAAAAACATAGGGGGCTGCTGCAAAATGAATTTCTAAAAAGATACAACACACATATTGCCCATATTTATAGACTCTGGGGCAAACAATATGTTTTAGAAATTTCTTATTTTGCGGCAGCTCCCTTTTTCTCTACATAGTTCAGACGTTTGGCGCCCAAACCCTTTCTTTACTGCTTCTCAATGCTTCCCATAAAGGTTCTTGTAATCCGTTCTTGTAAAGCGGTGGTATTGAAGGCCAAACGCATCCTCCTCCACGCAATAGACATATTCATCCACTGCCTGATCCTCAAAAAAGAAAATCAATGCGCCATCTTCTCCTGGCTGTTTTACTACCTGGCGAGAAAATTCCCAAAATAGCTGCTCCACTGACGCCATAGTGCTCTCTGACCTTTGAACCGTTTCCAAAAACTTTATCAAGAACGGGCTTGCCATTACATGATCTCTCACATATTTGAGTCCAGATTCTGGGATGCGGATGCAATACCTGTCCTGGTTATGGGTAATCTCCACTTCGCCAAAACGTTCCTGAACATTCCTGGAAAACAAAGCCAAAGCTTCTTGCAAACGCCCTTTCTGTTCTTGTGGCAATCCCAGCAGGGAACAGAGGCTTTCCGCAGGATAATACAATTCCACTGGCTCTTTCCCATATCCAATCTTAAGTTCCCATTCCTTTAGAGTGTCGCATACATTTTTCTCCAATGCCTGCCAGTCTGCAGATGGATTCATTCCAGACCTCCTTCAAAAATTCCGCTCCCTTAGCATCTGTCAGATCACGCTGTCAAACTGCTGCCCTACCCAGGTTTCCGCCTGTGTCTGAACCATGTCGGTACGGCTCATGGCAACTGTCTCGTTGATTTTTTGCAAGAGCTCATCCCAGGAGGAGGCCTCCACCGTCACCATGTCTTCTGGCCTGCCTTTATGCTTCGCTTCCACTTTCTCCTGCTGCTCTTTTGCTGCCGCTTTCTTATCAGCAATCTTCTTTTCTTCTGCTTTCTGCTCCTGTTTGTTGTGGAGCCGGTCCCGCTGGGCTGCCAATGACTTATCGATGACTGCAAAGAACGAGGCGTTTCCATTGTCGTCAAACTTCATGCCATAAGCTTTGACGCTGTTTGCATTATCTCCCAGGCTGGTCTTCATCTTGGCGAAATCATTTGTCGCATTGCTCAATATTCCCTCATATTTCTTGCGGTAGGAAGCGTCCTCTGCCATTTTCTCAATCTTCTCATCATCGATCAGGACAATCAGGCTCTTATTGCTGGCATACTTGCCCACATTTGCTTCGGCTTCTTCTTTCATATCAGCGCTGACGAGAATAAACTCCATATTCCCATATTTTTTCTTCAGTTTTTCATAATATTTCTGCGCCTTTTCACTTAGCTTGGGGCTTCCAATCTCCTTTTGCCCATTCGGCTTGTTTGTCTTTACAGCAGACTTTGTCTTATCGCTTGCGACAGCCTGTGCTGCCGTCTTTGACGCATATGAATTTGCTAATCCGTTGGTATTCATCTTGATATCCTCCATTCTGCGCATGTTTCGCACATTGAGATAGCCGGGCTGTCGCACTGATATATTCACTTGTTCAAAAGGTCTTGCCGCTGATGCGGCAAAGACAGAATGCAGAAATTTACGTTCGTGCGACAGCCCATTTCTCCTTGAAATAAACAATTCCTATCTATGGCTTCTATTGTTTATATCGGATATTTTTGGAAAATGGTAACTAATACTGATATCTTTTTCTAAATTTCAGGAACATTCCTGCCGACAGCGCCAAAGCCATCAACTCTGCCGCCGGAGTTGCCAGCCAGATTCCGCTTACTCCAAGAATCGCAGGAAGCACAAGCATCGTGATCAGCATAAACACGAATGACCTGGAAAATGCAAGCACTGCAGATACCACTCCATTAGACAATGCGGTAAACATGCCGCTGGCAAAAATATTAAAGCCGACAAAGCACAGCGCTATCGTGCAAATCCGGTTTCCTGTCACCGCCAGATCATGCACCGGGTTTTGAGGACGTGCAAACACTGAGACCAAAGGCTCGGTAAGCATAAAGGACGCTGTCACCGTCAGCACAGAAATTACCACGATTACTTTCAGGCTAATGCCAATCAGTTTTTTTAATTTTTGATGATTCTGTTCCCCATGATAAAAGCTGATCATAGGCGCAACCCCATAAGAATATCCAGTATACAGGGAACTTGCGAACATCAAGACATACATGATAATCGTGACGGCGGCTACTCCATTCTCTCCTACGTAGCGAAGCATCGTCCAGTTGAACATCATCGTAACGATTCCTGTCACTAGCGCTGTCGCCATTTCAGAGCATCCATTTGTGGCTGCACTTGCAAGTACCTTAAACCGGATCACCGGCTTTTTAAAATGCAACAAGCTCTTTTTGCGGCTGAATACCACAAGCCCTACAACGGCTGTCACAGAATATCCAAGCCCCGTAGCGATGGCTGCGCCGCTGATTCCCATGCCAAATCCAGCAATAAACACATAATCCAGCACCATGTTCAGCACGCCTCCAGTGACAGAGCAAATTAGGGAAAGCGTCGCTTTCTCACTGGCAATCATATACAAGGTAAAATTATTCATCAGCAAAATAGGAACCGTAAACAACAAGTAACGGCTTAAATACTCCACGCAATACCCGGCTACATCCGCAGACAAGTTCATACCGGCAAAGATCTGATCCATCACCAGATATCCAAGCCCGCACATAAGAAACCCTGCCGCCACGTTTACCAGTATCAAAAAAGTAAAATCCTCCTTTGCCTCCGCCACTTTTTGTTGTCCCATTTTTTTCATGATCACTGCGCTTCCTCCGGTGGCAAGCATGGTGGAAATCGCTGTGACAAGCTGAATCACAGGCGCAGTCAGATTGATTGCCGACAGAGCGTCCGTACTGATTAAGTTTGATACAAACAATCCGTCCACCATCGTGTAAAAGGACATGAATACTGTCATGGCAATCGTTGGAACAGCAAATTTTAAAATATTTTTCAGTGTTACAGGCTTTTCATAAACATTTTGGTTTTCCATAAGTTTTCTCTTTCCTCTTGCATTCCTGTTTCTTATATCGTACTATAAACTATACAGTAACTGTACGGTCAAGGAGAATTTTAAAATGAAAGAGAATACAAAGCTACTGACGATTGGCCAGTTTGCAGACCTTCACGGAATCAATAAAAAAACATTGATGTGGTACGATCAAATCGGGCTGTTTGCGCCTGCCGCTGTCAATCCTGAAAACGGCTACCGCTACTACAACTACCATCAGAGCTCTATATTAGAAACTATCCTCTTATTGCGGGAACTGGATGTTTCGATCAAAGAAATACAAGATTTTATGAATAACCGTTCCGCTTTCAGTCTAAAATGCCTTCTGGATCAAAAGATCGCAGAATTGGACTGCCACATTGCCAATCTCAAAGCAATCCGGGAAACCATGCGCGGGCAACGCCAAAACATGGAAACCCTCCTCACCATGGATCTGTCCAAAATATCCATGGTCGAAAAAGAAGAACGTTATCTAGTGACCCTAGAGATCAACGATGACACCTCTTTTGACAAACAAGTGGAAATGATCACAGCCGAGACAAAAAGGCATCACCTGCGCCGCCTGCACGACGCCGCCTACGGAACCATGATCTCTACGGAAGATCTCTACCATTATAATTTTAATCATTATTGCAAGCTCTTTATTGAGATCCCGCTTCCCATAGAGCAATGCCCCGGACTGTTCCTGCGCCCCAAAGGGACTTATCTTAGAGCGTTCCATAAAGGAGCATGGGAGGGAATTTCTCTCAAATATCAGGAAATTTTGAGTTATGCCAAAGACCACAAGCTGACCTTGAGCGGATTTTCTTATGAAATGGGAATTAACGAAAATGTCATTGACAGCATGGAAGATTATATTACGCAGATAGAGATTCCAATATTAAAAGCCAATGAGACGCAGCATCACGAAAAATGTTGATATCGAGCGGGCCATCAGCTCTTTTCCATCCTTTCTTTCGTCTTCTATCAACAACAGATACCCTCCATGGATTAATATTGCCTCACGGTTCTTTCCTATGATACAATGTAGTTGTTTCCATTCACAATATCTTATTACCTAAATATCCATAGAAAGCGAGCAGAACCATGAACAAAAAAATTTTCAAGAAAAGTAACACCCATCTTCTTCGTAACCGAAGAAAAATCCATTCTATCACGCTTTGCTTGATGCTGATTGTCTCGTTGCTCTTAGGAGGCTGTTCCAACCCATCTAGCAATGGTGCAGATTCCACTTCCATTGTCGAGCCATCTTCTGGAAAGACGGAGGCAGAAAGCCAGCCTTCCTCTTCCGAAAATCAGGACGATGTGGATTCTTCCGAGAACCAAGAAGAAGCTCCCTCAGATGTAGCAGATGAACCTGACGACGGCACATTTGATTACAATCAGCATCTTAGCTTAAAAGCGCCAGAACCGGCAGCGGGCGAATCCCCCAGGATTCTGTTTGTGGGCAACAGCCACACTTACACCAACGACCTGCCATCCATCTTTGCCCAGATCGCAGAAGCTATGGGACATGGAAGCGATGTCCAAGAACTCACAGAAGGCGCATACAACCTGACGGAGTTTGCTGATCCTCAAGATCAGCTTGGCGCAGTGCTCAACCAGAAACTGACGGAAGAAGCATGGGATTTTGTTATCATACAGGAGAACACCAACGACGCCTTTTCTTCTCCAGAGCAAGCCATGCTTCCTGCCGCAATGGCTCTTGATGAAAAAATCCGCGCAGCAGGGGGACAGACTGCCCTCCTTATGACCTGGTCGCCCAAGAACGGAGCCAGTATTTTCAGTCTCGAAGACGTCCAGTCGGTACTTACTGAGAACTTGATCACCGTGTCAGAAAATCTTGACAGCCTCTTGATTCCAGGCGGAGTAGCATTTATGCGCTGTTTAGAGCAATATCCGCAGATCGAGCTTTGGGCAGAAGACGAGATGCATCCTTCGCTCGAAGGCTCCTATCTCGCCTCCTGCGTCGCATATGCAGTGATTTTTCAGGAATCCCCCGAAGGCTGCGCTTACACTGCTGACCTTGACGCCGAGACTGCAGCGCAGCTTCAATCGCTTGCGGCAGGATTTCTTGCCAAATAAACAGGGGGCTGTTGCAAAATAGCCGTTATATGCAAGATATGGTTTTAAATCACAAATGATCCATATATTGTATATAAGCCGCATTTTGCAACAGCCCTGTCTTGCAGCGCTTGGCTGCTTATCCATAAGTTAGGTTGTCAAATGTAAATATAAAATATTAAATAAATATATATAATTCCCGCATTCTTGAATCGCAGGCTCCCTACGATTCTTTGCTGCGAATATAGATTTGGCATGAGTCATAATTTTCTGTAGGCACGGGAAGCAGTATTCCGCCGTTCATCAGTGCCGCACCTGTATATTCTCCAGCCGCTTCCTTACCTTTCCACATACAGTAAGTCTTTTCTTTACAAAGCCCCCGGAACTTTACCGTATGAGCCGCCGGATTTCCATGCAGATCGGTATAGACTACGCCAAGACATGCCTCTTTCCTTTCTTTGTCAACATACTCCCAAGCTGTAAAGTCTCTATTTTCCAGTGGAGAAGTAAGCCGGTAATAATCCCCAAACTGGAACAGCCGGTAATGTTTCTTAAAGGTGCGGACCTGTTCCCTTGCCTCTTCCTTCTCTTCCTCTGTCAATTTGCTTAAATCCAGCTCATAGCCAAAGGTTCCCTGCATAGCGCATATTCCCCTGGTTTGAAAGGGGGTAACCCTTCCATTCTGGTGGTTCGGGCAGACAGAGACATGTGCTGATACCGAGGACATCGGATATCCAAAGGAAGTTCCGTACTGAATATTAAGTCGCTCCACCGCATCCGTATTATCGCTGCACCATATTTGCGGCGCATAGTAAAGCATTCCGGCATCGAATCTTCCGCCGCCTCCGCTGCAGCCCTCCAACAGCAAATCGGGATAGCGCTGCAACAGCGCTTCCATCACATGGTACAATCCAAGCACATACCTGTGACGCAGCTCTCCTTGGCGCTCCCTAGGGAGCAGTGAACTGTAAGCCGCCGCCACAGAACGATTCATGTCCCATTTAATATATTGAATATTTGCAGAATCCATGATGGCAAACAGCCGCTCTTTGATATAGGAAAGCACGTCCTCACGGGTCATATCCAGTACAAGCTGGTTTCTTCCCCTGATCGGATTTCTGCCTGGAACGACCATCGCCCAATCTGGATGTCTGCGATACAAGTCACTGTCCTCCGAAATCATCTCCGGTTCAAACCAAAGCCCAAACATCAGCCCCAGGTCATTGACTTGATCTACAAGCTCTTTAAGCGTACATCCCAGCTTTTCCTCGTTGACATACCAGTCGCCAAGGCCAGCATCGTCATTGTCTCTTTTTCCAAACCAGCCATCGTCCAGCACCATCATGTCCAGTTCAAGCTCCGCAGCTTCCCTGGCAATCTTTAACAGCTTGTCCGCATTGAAATCAAAATACGTTGCCTCCCAATTATTTACCAGGATCGGCCGTCTCTTATTTTTCCAAGGACTGCGGATTAAATGATTATGAAAACTATCATGATAGCAGTGAGACAGCTTTGCCAGCCCTTCGCCGCTGTATGCCATGGCAAGCTCAGGGGTGACAAACTTTTCACCTGGCTTCAAGCTCCAGGTAAAGTCACAATCGTCAATCCCCATCACCAGCCTGGTTTGATGGAACTGATCCACTTCCGCCTGCATATGGAATCCGCCGCTATAAAGGAGCGAGAATCCAAAGCACTCTCCCATATCCTCTCTGGCATTCTGATCTGCCAATATCACGAAAGGATTATGCTGATGGCTGGATGTGCCCCGGGTGCTTCTCAGATCCGTTATGCCATGAAACAAAGGCGCACGCTCCATTTGACGTTCCCCGGCATGCCGTCCATAAAAATGAATCAGATCCATGCCGTCATGATCCATGTCCAGGCAGCCCGACAGCGCTTTATGGAGCCGGACTTCCCGTTTCGTCTTATTTTCTATGACCGCCGCTCTAGTAATAACGTCATACTCTTCAAACACGCCATACAGCAAATGCAGATACAACTCTTCCTGGCTGTCCTTCAACACAATTTCCAGGGTGTCAACCAGATCTTCCTCTGCAGCAAACATAGCTGGAAGCCCCTCCAGGGCGTATTTGCCATGCCGCATGCTGAAGCTGTCAAAAAACAACAAGCAGTCGCTGACGCCTTCCCCTAGATCTGCATGAAGGCAATCCACCCGGTAATCGCCGCTTCCGCACACCGGAAATTCCTGAGGCAGGAAATCTAGGGAATACGTCCTGTCTTCTCTTGCCTCATAGATATTTCCTGAAAATCCCCGGTCTGCCATGGATACTAGATAGGAATAATCCGTGGCATCTGTACGTCTCCCATAATAAGTATGCAACAAGATTCCCTTATCATCCGCTTTCATCTGATAAGTACTATTCTTGGTCTGAAGCGTAAATACGCCTTTTTCAATTATAATCGCCATACGAAATTACCTTTCTTCCTCATACTAACCAGAGATATTCATAAGGTCCCAACAGGATATGATTGTGATATGACCTTACAAGCCTTCCAGTAATTAAATCCTGCATCTCTCCTGGGAGCCCAAACCAGTCAAACGTGCCGGAATCCACCCATTGTTCTTGTTCTGAAAAGTTGGCAAGCACCAACATCTTATTCTCCTTATGAAAACAAAATATCGCATTGTTTCCCGTATCCACCGGAATCGCCCGGTACTGAGAACTAAAATAGCTGTTGGACTTGCGGATATGGATCATTTTTCTGAGCTTTGTAAAAATCTGCCCCTGGACGGTATTGAGATCGTTGCGTTTTTGAGCCAGCTCCCAGTCCATGCTAGCCCTGTGCAGCCAACGGGAATCTTTTGCATATTCCTGGACGTTTTTATAATTCCAGTCATTCATCTGTCCGATCTCATCTCCACTGTAGAGCAACGGAATTCCCGTATATGCAATGGTCATCGCATGAAGCAGCAAGATCCGCTTTACGGCAAGCTCCATTTTATACACATGCTTCTCATTCAAAGCCTGTTCCAACCCGCACAAGGATGCAAGCGTTCCGCTGTTTCTGGCATCCTTTGTGACAGGATTATATTCATACAATTCTCCTACTGCAAAGCTTCCTGGATACCTGCCTTCCATGAACTGAATCATATACTGCTTATGCAACTCTGGGTCAAGCCCTAGATCTTTTAATACCCCATTCTCAAATCCCCATCCGATATCATCGTGACAGCGGACATAATTGATCCAGGTGCCTTCCTCTGGAATTCCATAATCAATCGACAACGAACGCTCCATCAGTCTTACATCTCTGGTCGCCAGAGAATTCCATAAAAGAACCATAAGCGAAGCGTTATACATGACATTACATTCCTTTGATTCACGATTTCCAAAATATTTTACAATCTCAAAGGGTTCCACGATCGCTTCCCCAAGAAATATCACGCTGGGGCATACCTGCTGGACAATATGATACATCATACTGATAATTTTATGCACATTGGGAAGATTCATACAAGAAGTTCCGATTTCTTTCCAAATATATGGTATCGCATCCAGTCGGAAAATATCAACGCCTTTATTCGCCAGAGTCAGCATCACTTCCACAATCTTATTAAACACCTGTGGATTTCGATAATTCAAATCCCACTGAAATTCATAAAACCGGGTCATCACATGCTTCCCGATGTCCTCATAGTAAGTAAAATTCCCCGGCGCCACCTCTGGAAAAATCTCGGTCAGATGCTTTTCATATTCTCTGGGAACCGCGTCATCATCAAACATAAAATACATGTCGTCATAATCGTGATCGCCTTCCCTGTATTTCTGAACCCAGACGTGCTCTTTGGCTGTATGGTTGAGTACAAAGTCGATACAGGTGCGGATTCCTTTTTGTTTTAACAGCTTCATCACCCGTTCTAACTGTTTCATCGTTCCGAATTTATCATCTACCATCAAGTAGTCCGATACTGCATATCCACCGTCATTATTCCCTTCTCTGGACTTTAACAGCGGCATAAAATGCACATAGGTAATCCCAAGCTCTGCAAGATAATCAATCCGCTGTTCAAACTCCGTGAGATTATTGCTGAACTTATCCACATAGAGCATCATGCCCACCATGTTTTCCGACCGATACCACCCATTCCCGTCCCGGTCTGCCTTTTTCAAGGCAGACGGGCGGGCTTTTTTGGCATCTTCCATGATGGACAAGAGCTGATCCCATCTATATTGTGTAATTTCATTTGTTCCATATAGTTCATAATAGCTGCTCTTTAAATCCATACTGTATATTTCCTTTTGTCAATTCTATTTTACTGCTCCGTTTACAACGCCGTTGATAATCTGTCTCTGGCAGATTAGATAGAAAATCATAATTGGTAAAAGCGCCAATAAATAGGATGCAAACGCAAGATTATAGTTGGTTCCAAACTGTGACTGGAAATTTAACTGCGCCAAAGGCAGAGTATTGACATCGCTTCCAGACATAATTACCAGAGGCGTCATCACGTCATTCCATGTGCTCATCGCTGTCAGAACCGCCACAGTCGCATGCATCGGCTTCATATTCGGAAAAATAATCTTCCAAAAAGTCTGCCAGACATTTGCCCCGTCCACGCAGGCCGCTTCCTCCAAGGCAATGGGAATATTTTTCAAATATCCAGCGTATAGCAAGATATTCATAGGCATAAAAAACACTACATAGAGGACAATGACCCCCGCCCGGTTTGCAAGCCCAATCTGCGACGTCTGCTTTACCAGAGGCATCATGAGCACGGCAAACGGCACGAACATGCCGCTCACAATATAGAAATAGGACGCCTTAAATACTTTGTGCCTCGCCATCTTCCTGCCAATCACATACCCTGCCAGGGAGTGAAGCAGAATGCAGATAATCACGGTAACGCCTGTCAAAAGCAAGCTGTTTCCAAGAGAACGCCAGAAATCAGTTACCCTCATTGCTTCAACAAAATTATCAAAACTCCAGCTCGCTGGAAAACCAAGCGCGCCTGCTACGTCATTGGTCATTTCCGAAGGCTTTTTAAATGCGATAATTATCGTCATATAAAGCGGAAACAATATTGTCAGGCATCCAATCGCCAGCAAAATATTGATTATATTATTGACAGCCTTTCCGCCGACTGCCCCGTCACGATTCTTTTTTCCCATTATAGCTGCTCCTCCTTTCCTCCTAAGAATTTCATCTGCAGGAACGAAATAATTACAATTACCAGAAAGAATACAAACGCATTCGCACTTTGGAATCCGAACTGTCCGCCGCTCATGCCGTTATTGTAAATCAGATAAGAAATGGACTCCGTGCTCTGAGAAGGACCGCCTTTGGTCAACGACATAATCTGGTCGAATACCATCAATGCATTCTTCATGCACAATACCAGATTGATACTAAAGAACGGGAGGATCAGGGGAAAGGTAAGCGTCCAGAATTTCTTCCAACCGCTGACGCCGTCGATCATGCCTGCCTCATATACTTCTTCTGGCACTGTCTGCAGCCCGGAAATATAAATAATGGTATTCATGGCGATTCCCTGCCATGCCCCCACGATCACGATCGCAATCCAAGCCGTCTTGCTACTTGCCAGCATGCTATTCTGCAAAAATCCAATTCCGGTCGCCTCGCCCACTGCCGGAAGGATGTATGTAAAAATAAAGCTGAAAATATAACCTACAACCAACCCTCCAAGAATATTAGGCACAAAGTAAATGCCCCGCAGCGTGCTCTTCGCCCTGATTTCCCGATTCAGTCCCAGGGCAAGGATCAGGCTTATCACATTGACCGCTATGGTCATAACCACCGCATACTTGAAAGTAAACAAATAAGATTTTCCCACGCGCAAGTCTGTAAACAAATCCGCAAAATTGCGAAGCCCTACAAAATCGTAATCGCCATATCCTCTGTAATTCGTGAGGCCGTAATAAAAACCTTTCAGCAGAGGAAGCGTATTAAAACAAAAGAACAGGATCAACACCGGAATTAACATCCCAAGAAAAATTTTATCATTTTTTGTCCATGCTTTATCTCTTTTTCCACCATTTTCCACGATCTATTCCCCCTTTTCCTGATATTCTTTTACTTTTCGGATGATATCTTTGTTATATCTAACCCATTCCTTATCAAATCTTGTGAGGAACGTATTGAGCGCATCGCTTCCTTCATCAAACAGATAGGTCTGAACCATAGCGTCTACCGCCATCTCGCTTGGATAATGATGATCCTGATAGTCTGCCACAATCCCGTTATCAATGTAATCTTTCATTCCTTCCAACTCTGGCGCAATTGTAAAATCACCTTTCTTGCAAGGAACTGCGCTCTGGTCATCCAGGTATTGCTGCACATTTTCGTCCTCCAAAAGGAATCGCAGCACCTCATAAGCTTCCTCCTTATGCTCGCAGTCCTCCATAATGCTAAACATCAAGTCGTTGCCAGAATTTAAGATGTTCTCTTCGGCATTGCTGCTTGCAGGAAATACAAAGGAATCAATGTTCATATCAGGATTTACCGATTTGATCTGAGGAATGGCATAGTTTCCAATCACATACATAGCCGACTGTCCTCTGGCAAAAGCGGTACAAGCGTCATTGTAACTGTAAGCGACGGGGTTCTTCTGACCATACTTTAACAGTTCCTTATCCTTTTCGGCAACTTCTTTATATGCCTCTGAAAACGTTGCATTCCCGCTGTTTACCTGATAAGCAATATCTGTGTCGCAGAGATTTACCGCAATGGCGTTCCAGGGCGCCAGACAGGTCCATGTATCCTTGTAACCAAAATACAACGGCTGTATCCCCTCGCCCTGTATCGTCTCGCAGAGACTTAAAAATTCTTCCCAAGTCGTGGGAATGCTCCAGTTATGTTCTGCAAACATATCCCTATTATAGAGAACGCCTGCTGCATTTGCCATATAAGGCACTGCGTACACGCCCTCCTTTGGCACATACTCCAGCTCCTTATTGGTCTCAAGGTAATTTTCCTTGATGTCGGCAAGACCATCAAAATCAGAGATATCCATCAGCATATTGGCGTCCAGAAAATTGGAATAATTAATGTCTCCGCCAATCCCGATAATGTCAGGATTGTTCTCCCGGATAAATCTGGTTTTTAAAATTACCATGGCGTCATTGGGCGATTCAATCACCAATTCAATATCATCGTGCGAAGCGTTAAACTTCTCCTCTAGCGCCTCGAATGCGTCCACTGCCTCCGGCTTATAATGCACCAGCTCAATGACGACTTTTCCATCCGCTCCCTCCTTGTTGCCACAGCCGCCGAACAAGACCCCGGAAGCAGTTGTCACAGCAAGGAATAACGCCATTATTTTTTTCTTTCTCTTTGTCATTTTTTACCTCCTTGTGTTTTTTCATAATTTTTTAGTGAAAACCTTGCCTTACATGCGCCTAATTTTATTTGGTTATGTTTTGTTTTGCAATATATTTTGTTCACAACCAACTTTATATACAAATTATATGGTTTGTTTATGTGCATTATTACCAAAAAAAGAAAGGGGGTGTCGCACGAATATATTCGTGCGACACCCCCTTCTCCTCTGTAACGTTAACCATTGATATTCTGCACGCTTCCCCGTACAATCAGTTCCACCGGAAGCTTAAAAGATTTCACTATCACTTCCTCCCCCCGAAGCCTCTGTAATAAAAGTTTTACCGCCTCCTCCCCTTTTTCTTCCACAGATTGACGAATGGTTGTGAGCATCGGCCGGCAAAGCCTGGCATAAAGGTTATCGTCAAACCCAGCGACAGAAATATCCTCCGGCACCCTGAGCCCCGCCTCAAAGAAGCTGTTGACCGCCTCGTTTGCCAGCATGTCCGACACCACGAACACAGCCGTATATCCCCTCTGCTTTGCCTGAACAGCAAAATTGCGCACTGCCTCTCTCCTCAAGTTCCTCTCATCTGGAAGATAGTAATAATCTTGATTACTATAGAAAAGCCCATGTTGCGCAAGAGCGTCGCAATATCCCCGAAACCTTTCATAAGTACTAGACACAGGGCTTTTCTTGTCACAGAAAAAAGCAATCTTGTGATGCCCTTGTCTTAAGAGGAATTCTGTCATCTCCCTGCCGCCCTCATAATCGGCAATGCCAATATTGTCATACTCCCCTTCCCCGCAGTCAATGAATACCACAGGCTTTCCGACTTTTGCCGCAAAGTTCTGGCATTCCCAGGGATCCATGCCCACTATGATGCCTCCCTCGATGTTCCTTGCCTGTAGCTTGTAAAAAATGTCCTGTTGCGCCTTATGGAGCCCGCAAACTGGATATGCACCAAATTCCTTAAGCTTCAGACAAACGGCATTTAAAAGCTCCGAACAGAACGGATCCATAAAGATATTTTCTTTGGAGCGGAAATAAAAATCAACGGAGATCAGCTTTAACGCTTTGCTGTGATCTTCCTGGCGGATGGTTCTGCGAAACTCATACTGAACCAGCGCCTCCTCAATCCTCTGCCTGGTGGCAGGAGACATCTTATTCGTATGCCCATTCACTACATTTGACACCGTCGTGGGACTAATCCCAAGAATCGATGCAAGTTCTTTAATTGTAATCATAAATGATCTCCTCAATTTTCCGTTACAAGACAATTTTTCCGATTCTCAATTGATAAATATATTATCATGTAAATAGAAATCTTTGTCAATCATCACTTAACAATTTTTGTTATTTTGCTGAGTCAATCGCCGCACAGACTCCTTACCGACCCTCGTTCCGTCAGTGTCACTCTCAGTACCACGTTCTCCGCTGGCGCATCCGGAGTTTTGATATTCTTCTTCAAAAGTTCCCATGCCATCTCAGCTTTGCGCCTGATATCTTGCCGAACCGTGGTCAGCGGCGGCGTCATATAACGGCTCATCCTAAGGTCGTCAAACCCGATAACAGAAAGATCCGTGGGAATGCGCAGCCCCATTTCGAATGCTGCAGCATAGACCAGGCTGGCACAGAAATCTGAGGTCGCAAAGATCCCTGTCACCGGACAACTCCCAGAGCACAATTTACGCAGCGCCTGCAATATCTGCCCAGTCCCGGAATCAATGATATGTTCTGGGGGCATCGAGATCCCTTTGTGCCTCAGAAAGGAACAGAATCCCTGCAGCCGGTGCATGATCACGCCGTTGCTAACTGCAGCCGGTCCGACAAATGCAAGATTTCTGTGTCCCTTTTCCAATAAATGCCTCGCCGCCGTCTCCCCTCCCTGATAATCGTCAATCCCCACGTTTGTAATACTGCGCACAGAGCTATAGCTGTCTGTAAAAATCAAAGGAATTGCATGATCTTTTTGTATCTTTTTGATATTTTCATCAAACATCCCGATAAACACTGCTCCCGCCACATTCCAGGTTTTTAAACTGTAATTAATGTCTGTGTAATCTTTCACATAATGGAGCATCAAATCATAGCCCTCTTTCTGAATCTGCCTGGAAAGCTCTCCAAAAAAACTGCTGTTATAAGCATCCTCTAGCGGCGTGCTCTCCTCATCATAATCCGACAAGATCGCTGCAATCATCTGGGAAGAATGGGACGCCAACGCACGGGCAGAAGAATTTGGCACATATCCCATCTCTTTTGCAATCTTTTGGATACGCTGAGATGTTTTCTGCGAAACATCCTTTGTATTTCCATTCATCACCCGGGAAACGGTCATGCTGCTGACCCCTGCTTTCCGGGCAATATCTTTTAATGTCACCATGTGCTTCCTCCCTTGTAATGTTATCGTTAACGTCATTATAATCAATCTTTGCCGCCAATACAATACCATAACCAAAAAGTATTTTATCATTATTCAAAATATATTGACAATTTCCACTTTCCTATCTATAATCAAGACAAACGTTAGCGCTAACGTTATATTTTCCTGTTCTACAACCATGATTTCCATTTTACCATTTATTATTGTATATGTGATTTTCCAGAAGCGGCATATTGCCAAAACTTTCAAGAATTGACGAAAAGACAAGGAGAGGAAGCAAGATGAAACAAGAACTACAAGCACAGGTGCATCCAAAGACAAATGAAAAAAATATCATACAAGGAGACTGCTATCGGATTTCGGTGCTCACAGAAAGATTATTGCGGCTGGAATACAGTCCAGAGGGCATATTTGAGGACCGGGCGACACAAGCGGTCTGGAACCGGAATTTCCCAGAGGCTTCCTTTACCCTGATTGAGAATGCAAACGGACTGGAAGTCCTTACTTCAAAGGTCCGCCTGATTTACGATCAAAAAGAATTTACTCCCCATGGACTGTCGATACAAGCTATCGGGGATTACAGCGCTTATCACAGCATCTGGCATTATGGAGAACCTTTCGAAAGCCTGGGGGGCACAGCCAGAACCCTGGACGAAGCCGACGGAGCCATCCCGCTAGAGCCTGGCGTCATAAGCAAAAACGGATTTTCCGTGCTCGACGACAGCAATTCTCTAGTGCTGCTCGAAGATGGCTGGATAACGCCGCGACAGGGGCAATGCACGGACATTTATTTCTGGGCTTATGGGCACAGTTATCTGCAAGCCCTTAAAGATTTCTATCATTTATGCGGAAAACAGCCCATGGTTCCAAGATATGCGCTCGGAAACTGGTGGAGCCGCTATTACAAGTACTCCGAAAGCTCCTACAAGAAGTTAATGGAACGTTTTTCGCAAGAAAAACTCCCTTTTTCCGTGGCAGTCATCGATATGGACTGGCACCTGGTGGACGTGGATCCCAAATACGGCAGCGGCTGGACTGGTTATACTTGGAACCGACAGTTGTTTCCCGACCCAGAAGGATTTCTTAAATGGCTCCATCAAAGGAACCTGCGAGTGACTTTAAACATTCATCCCGCAGAAGGCATACAAGCCCACGAAGATGTCTATCCAAAGATGGCAAAAGTCATGGGCGTAGACACTGCGCTTGAACAGCCTGTGGCGTTTGACGCAGCTGATCCCGCCTTTCTTGAAGCATGCTTTGCGCATATTTTCCATCCCATGGAAGATCAGGGCGTAGATTTCTGGTGGCTGGACTGGCAATCCGGGGGCGTCTCCAAAGTAAAAGGGCTGGATCCTCTATGGGTGCTAAACCATTACCATTTTCTAGACAATGGCAGGGACGGCAGACGCCCTATGACGTTTTCCAGATATGCAGGACCTGGAAGTCACCGCTACCCCGTGGGATTTTCCGGAGATACCATTATCACCTGGGATTCCCTGAATTTCCAGCCTTATTTCACCTCTGTTGCATCCAACATCGGCTACGGCATGTGGAGCCACGATATCGGCGGACATATGAAAGGGGAACGAAATGACGAGATGGCAGGGCGCTGGCTGCAGTTTGGGGTTTTCTCTCCGGTTCTGCGACTCCATTCTAGCAACAGCGCTTTCAGCGGAAAAGAACCCTGGAACTATCGGACAGAAATCCGGGAGATGATGGGCAGCTTCTTACGGCTGAGACATCAGTTGCTGCCCTATCTCTACACTATGAACCACCGGGCCTATCAGGAAGATATCCCTCTGGTACTGCCGATGTACTATCATTACCCAGAAGAAGAAGCCGCATATGCCGTTCCCAACCAGTATGAATTCGGAAGCCAGCTCCTTGCCGCACCCATTACCACCCCTGATATTTCCAATCTCAATGTGGCAAAAACAACCGTATGGCTGCCCCAGGGCATGTACTTTGACTTCTTCAGCGGATGGCGTTATCAGGGCGGAAGAACGATTGCCATGTACCGAGGCATCGAGTCGATCCCAGTACTGGCAAAAGCTGGGGCAATCGTCCCCATGACAGATGAAATCGAAGATGCCGGATGCAATCCTGGCTCTCTGTGCATCCATGTATTTGCAGGAGCAAGCGGCGCCTTTACCCTCTATGAAGACGACAATGTCTCCACCGGCTATCAGAAAGGCGTTTGCATCACCACCGCCATGCGCTTTACCTGGGGGCAAGAGGCAGAATTCATCATAGAAGAAGCCAAGGGCGACTATGCATTAATCCCCGAATTGCGTGATTATACCGTGCAATTCCATGGAATACAGCCTGCAAACGTACAAGTCCTGGTAGATGGCGCTGCCATCAGCATTCAACAAGATTACGACGCCAATGCGCATGTGATGACCTGCCGCATCCCGCAGGTTCCAGTATCTTGCGGGCTATGCATCCGTATTCTGAGCGCCGCTCTTGAGAAGAACAATATCCCGGAAGCATGTTATAAATTCTTGCACCAGGCGGAAATCTCTTTCTGCTTGAAAGACGCCTTATATAACCTGATACAAAAAAACGAGGATAAACTTGTACTGCTTTCAGAACTGCAGGCAATGAATCTGGATTCTGAATTGATGGGTGCGCTGATGGAACTCATAACGGCATAAAATATACGTTCAGCTCTGAATGATGAAATCTAAAACGACCGGGCTAGCTGCCCTAAGAGTTGAATGCTTTATCAAAAAAGGCTGGGCTACCCGCCACAAGAAATGACCTGTATACGCTTTTGACACCTGAATCAATCAATGCATCGCATCCACATGACAATGTATACAGCGGCTATCTTGCGGCGGTTCCCAACCTATGTAGCATAGATTTACAGCCTGCTAATGAAGCAGCTTCTACGTCTTAGCATGGATTTACAGCCTGCTAATGAAACAACTTCTGCGTCTTAGCCATGAAATCCGCATCTTGAGTGATCATATGAGAGATAATATTTTTTGCCGCACCGCTTTTATACGCTGCGCTCTGGAATAGTTCCAAAAACTTCTTGCGCGCCTGCTTCATCATTGACATCGCAGAATTCCGGTATTCCTCATCCATATAATTGTAATTCTCTTGGTGCAGCTCTCGACCACGGGGAGCTTTCCAGGGAAACTCTGAATAATATTGCTGTTCAAATCCCTTATTGGTCTGCTGACATAAAATGTACCCTGACAGACCCGCAACTTCCCGGTAAAACGCATCGTCCAGCCCTGCCAAATCTTCCTCAAGCGACACAAAATTCTCCCCTGTTATGTTGTAAGTCACCTGGCGGTCGCCATTCTCATGTTGCTTTATGATTTTATTATACAAGGTTTCATAAGCATCCATCACAGATTCCATTACATCCTTAACATCATAATTTCCTCCATTCTGTGCGCATTTCAGCACAAACAGGTAGTTTGTGAAAGAATTATCAAATTCTTTCACTCTTTCCACTTTCTAATGCGGAAAGACTGATCTCCTGCAACTCTCGAAAATGTTCCATCATGACCTCGTTTGTATTTTCGATGCCCATCTTCTCCCCAACATCACAATAAGGGTTCCATTCATTTACTTTCTCTCTCCAGGCATGGAGTCCCTCTTGCGATATCTCTACTTCAACCCCTGGCATGCCTGCAAGCTGGTTCTGCGCTGCCATGCTTTTTAATGGTTCTTTTGTTGCTGTTTCATTCACTGAAAATAAGCTTTGGTAATCTGATGTTTGTTGAATCCTCATGCTAACCCTCCCTATTCTACCTGGCTTTCGGCTCTTTTTTCTTACATTAAGACAAAATGTTAACGATAGTTTCCTCTCCCTGATTTTAAGGTAAATATTGCTTAATTATATTAATCAACACCAGTTTACAACTTTTATGAAAATACAAGTCGATCTTTTTACCCAAAAAACTATGGTTAATGAATGCAAACCAAGAATCTCTTTTCCTTTTTAATACTGATCCTTAACAATGAATTTTAATGGATCAGTATTATTCTAATAATCTAGTAAAAACTTATAACCTTTTCAACAAAACTTCCTTATCCTGTTCTGAAATCTCCAAAAGCTCCATTGCTTGTTCTTCTCCTATTTTCAAATTTATCATCAATTTTTTAATAGAATCTAGCAAATTATCCATTCGTACAACTTCCGCTCTCTGTTCTGCCCTCTGTTCCGCATATTTTTCAACTGCCTCACACATAATTTTTCGACCTCCTTCTTCTTTAAAATGCTTTACACCCTTAGCCAACTCAGAATAAAATATATCCTTTGATTTTTTACATCCAAAATCATGTATCAGCCTTCCAATTGCATCGTCCCCTTTATAGCTACCATTAACATATACAATATGGGAACCATCATCAAAAATTTGATCGGTCTCCTCAAAATAACGATTAACTGTATATATGGGCAATCCATATCCAAAGATATCTTTCTCGGTAATAAACACTATATATGAGTCCTGAAGTTCTGAAAACTCCTTTTTTGCTTTTAACATCCGAGAATCCAGCATACTGCTGTGAAACCTGGCACGGCGTATGTGTGCGCCCGCCGCCTGCCTTTGCACCTCTATATTATAATTTTTACCCTTGTTATCTTCAGCTAAGATATCCAAGCGGATATTGCGTCCACCAATAATCGAATTTTTGAATTCCCTTTGTCCCACAACTTCTATTACTTTGATATCATTACGTTTTAAAATAATCTTTAACAAAAGTTCCGTTGCTTCTTTATTTTTATCAAAAACCACAGACATTAAATCATCATCAAATAAATTCATGTCATCAATAATCTGTTCCACTGTCTTTTCATTTTTCTTTATTTTTTCTTCCATTCATCCGCCACCTTATCTGACTTCAAATTATAAAATTTTTATCCGCACGCCCGTTTTTATTTAGATGTGAATCCAAATACTCTAATACTATATTGATAATGTAATTTCACGATTTTTTTATAGATAAATTTTACAACGAATCTGTTATTTTGTCAAAAACTATACATAACGCTATCTATCCTGGTATTGCATATGACATCATGGTTAGCATATTCATCCACGAGTCCTGCAACACACCCTTTTGAATGCCATCTGTCACACAGCAGGAACAGATTTCTGGCAGTGGGTTTCGTTATATACAAAAATATTCATTAAAATAATTTTTCAGCCTGTCCAGGGCAGAATTTTTCATACATAATAAGCGACAGATACAAACTCATCTTCTTTCGTATGTTTTTTGTTTGGACGCTTAAATTATACAATAAAAAGATGGGATTGTATTTGTATTTTTATAAAAAGTTGTAAACTGGTGTTAATCAACTAAATTATAGAAAAAGTCCCAATATTGCAGAATATGACAAAATCCACGTCATACATATTCAGACGTTTTTCTTTTTATATTCAGTTCTCCTGGAAAACATAGCATCCAAAACAGGTTTCAAATTAACTCCGGTTTCTGTTTATGAATGTATCAATCTGTCATGACTCCATATTCCAGCGAAATTATAGGGCAATCTTTTCATATTACTGGGGATACCGAAGACATATGAAAGCATCTGAAAATGGCTTATAAGCAAACAGGCATAACCCCTCCACCTTTCCTTTCAGGTTAACAGGTTATGCCCATTTCACTTCAAGCTTCTAATTCAATTCCGCTATCCTGGTAACCCCCACATAAATCTCGGAAATCTTATACCAGGTTTTATAATCCACCACTCCAGTCTGAGGCAGTCCAAACACGGACTGGAATTGCCTTACCGCCCGCTGGGTGGCAGGTCCAAAAGAACCGTCCGCCGTAATTCTTGGAATAGAGCTATACACTTGGGCAATGCGGTTTAGCTGCTCCTGCATCTGCCGCACCTTATCCCCGCTCGATCCGATTTCCAGGTTTTCCCTAGGCCAGGACGCCGGAATCCCTGAAATCTCCTCCGCTTCGTTGATATACATGTCACTTCCATAATAATAACGGATAATCTCGATGGCGGAATAATTCTGATCCCCTAAATACTTAGATCCCCATTGGCTTAACCAATTCGGACAGCTCACACGCTGACCGTCACAATACTGCGTCAAAATCGGCTGACGAACATTGGGCCTTGAGAGAAAATTGGAAAACATTTCGTCTACCACCTGTGAAATGCTGTTAAAATAATTCCTGCCATAGACCCATTTATGATCATACGCCGTGGAAGATGTAATTGTAAAATCATAACCTTTGTTGCGGTACCACTCCGTATACACCCTGTTTAAGGTAAAAGACATAATCGCAAGGATATTTGCCCGAATGGTGCTATCTGGCCAGGTAGCATATATCTCACTAGAAGCCACGTTTTTAATATAATCCTTATATCTCACATAGTAGTCATTTGCCGTGGAATCCCCAGGCGTTCCGTCGTGTACTACCACATATTCTGGAACTACCACTCTGCTCAATACAATCTCTCCGCTCTCGTCCACGGGCTTAATCTCTGCCTCCGCAATCTTGGGAGGAAAATTTCCAAATAACGTATTTGCCGGGATTACAATATTTTTGTTTTCCTCTGATACCTCGGTCGGTTCCATACGCACATTCTGAAGTGACAATTCTCCTGAAAACACATCCACGCCTTCGATACTGACTGGACGATAGCCCTCTGCCTCCACCTCCACCGTATATTCCGCATAAGGCTGGGTCGTTTGTTCTGGTTCCATGCTGTACTCCAAAGGCGGAGCTGCCAAGGACAAAACCTCAGACTGCCCTTCTGGATCTGTAGAAACCTGCTCCAACGTATTTTCCGGATCTCCCGTATAGGAAATGGTTATCTTTGCATTTTCCACTGGAATCAACCCCACGGCAGACGTCACCTGTATCTTAATCGTTCCCTGATCGACATGATCTACCTGGGCTCCTCGCAAATTCCGTTTCCGCATAAGCACCTCTTCATTACTCACTTATTGATAGTTTATGCCATAAAAAAGGAAAGGTACTTACTATGTATAAAAAAATTGCCGCTGTTTCATCTTATAGATGATCGAAAAACTTATAAACTATTGCGTTTTAGTAATCGCTATTTCCTCTATATTATGAAAGGAGACGCCTTCCTAACAAGGCGCCTCCCATCCAATCTCTTCTTTCATGCTAATGTATCTCTGATCCATATGCAATTTTACGGCGCATAACGCTCCGCTGATACAAATTGCCAATACCGCTATGGTAAATACCATCATGTTTCCCCGTTTTTTCTCTTCATTGATACTTGCAAATTCATCTTTACGTTTCATTATTACCACTCTCTCCTGTTTAATAACTGCATTCTACCATTAGTTTGCAGAAAAATCTTTAATTTCATTCTACTACTTTCTTAAGAAATTATGAAACAAAATGAAATTATGATCCAGGATCTATTTTATCTCCCTCGTCCAGCCGTATTTGTCCTCTTGATTCCCCCACTGAATTCCTGTCAGATAGTCGTATAATTTCTGGGTCAGCTCTCCGATTTTAAAATCGTTTATAGTAACCACGTCATCCTTATACATAAATTCCCCTACCGGAGAAATCACTGCCGCCGTCCCGGTTCCAAATGCCTCTTCAAGGCTTCCGTCATGTCCAGCTTTCATCAAGTCGTCAACCGATAAATGCGTTTCATTCACCTTGTATCCCCAATCTTTCAAAATATGAATGATGGAATCCCGGGTAACACCCGGAAGCACCGTTCCTTCTGTGGGCGCCGTATAAATTTCTCCGTTAATTTTAAACATGATATTCATGGTGCCTACTTCTTCGACATATTTGCGATTAACGCCGTCCAGCCAAAGTACCTGCGTACAGCCTTTTTCTTCTGCCCTTACCTGTCCTAAAATGGATGCTGCGTAGTTGCCGCCGCATTTGGTATCTCCGGTCCCTCCCTTTACCGCGCGCACCAGCTCATCCTCTACGAGAATTTTCACGGGATTGATTCCTTCTGGATAATAAGCCCCTACTGGACAGCAAATAACCATAAATTTATACGAAATTGCCATATGCACGCCCAGCGCCGACTCCGTTGCGAACACAAACGGACGGATATAGAGAGACGTTCCAGGTTCAGACGGAATCCAGTCCCTCTCTACTTTCACCAGCTCTTGCACTGCTTCCACAAACATATCCTCTGGAACTGCCGGCATACACAGCCTGGCATTGGAATTGATCATCCTTCTTGCGTTCATTTCTGGACGAAACAACAGGATCTTATCCTCTTTGGTACGGTATGCTTTCAATCCCTCAAAGGTTTCCTGAGCGTAATGCAAAGTTACACAGGAAGGACTGATTTCCACCGGGCCATAAGGTTCAATCCTGGCGTCATGCCAGCCTATCCCTTTATCCCAATCCATCACAAACATATAATCCGTCATATACTTTCCAAACCCCAAGTTGCTCTGGTCTGGCTTCTCTTTCAACTCGTCCCTTTTTACAAACTTGATATCCATAATTTCCTCCATTCTGCGCGCTTTTTGGCACAAACAGGCAGTTTGTGAAAGAATCCGAAAATTCTTTCACTCCTTCCTCTATCGTGTTCTTTCTGTTCACTTTTATCAATTATTATACTTTTTTCAGAAGCTGTCAAGATTATTCTTAAAGCTTATGACCTTTATAACTTTTTTTCATAATCCAGTAGGCAAATTCCATAAAATGTTGTATACTCAACTATAGAAATATTCAGCAAAGGAGAATTATTATGCATCAATTTCAACCATATCCCATAGAGCTGTTAGAATTGAACCCATTTACAAAAATTTCTCAGGAATGGATGCTGATTACAGCTGGCAGCGCAGAGAAAGCGAACGCAATGACTGCAAGCTGGGGAGGCCTTGGCGTTCTCTGGGGGAAAAATGTTGCTTTCATCTTTGTCCGGGAACATCGATATACGAAAGAATTCATTGATAAAGAAGCATATTTTTCCTGTAACTTTTTTGATAAAAAATTTAAGAATGATCTGAAATATTTCGGCGTGGTATCCGGCAGGCAGGAAGATAAATTTAAGACCTCCGGCCTTACGGTAAATTTCAAAAACAACATCCCCTTTGTCGACGAGGGCAACTTCATATGCCTCTGCAAAAAAATGGCGGCAGTCCCAATTACAGAAGCCCATTTCCTTGATCCAGAAATCAAAGAAAAATGGTACTCTGGCAAAGAAGAAGACAATCTCCATACTTTATATATTGGAGAGCTTTTGGAAGTGCTTGCAAGATAACAGAGGGTCTTTGCACGCTTCTGGGCATATTTTTTGTCTTTCACCTTTCAACGATATCAGAAAGCTGCTGCAGGCAATCGTTCCTCCGTCTGCAGCAGCCTTTTTCTTACACAATCTCGATTTGACACATCTCCATCGTAAGCAACGCCGCTTTGTGTGATTTCGGAGTTACTCCGGCACAACAGCCTGCATCCACCCGGATCCTCGTCTCCGGCATGGCAGCCTTCAACAACAGGGCATTGCTGATGACGCAGATATCCGTGCAAAGACCTGCCAGCTCGATTTGTAAAGGCTCTGCCGCATTTTCCTGTTGCAAAAATTCCATCAAGGCCAGCGAGCCAAACGTTGGCTTGTCGAAGATTTGAGAAGGGGTTGCCAGCTTTTCAATTTCAGGATGCAGTTCCCATCCCTGCGTCCCCCTCACACAGTGGACCACCGCAAGCTTCTTGCCTTCCGCAGTACTCAAATAATCCTCCCCATGAGTATCCCTAGTCAGATAGATATCTGATTTTTGATAAGATTTCATTTTTTCAATCACTGGTTCCACGATCGCCTGAGCCTCTGCCGTTCCCAAAGCCCCGTCAATAAAGTCTTTCTGCATATCCACCACGACTAATATATTGCGCATCTAACTGCTCCTTTCTATTTCCGAAAATACTCAGACCTTCCGGCGCAGGAAGTACTGATGGACTCAATTGCCACTCCGCCGCCACGCACAATCTCAATCTGTTGAAACTTGCTTTTTAAAAGATCAATCAGCTCATTATTGCGCCGCTCTGTCATCTTGCATTCTAACAAAATGCTGTCCGTGCCAATATCTGAGACCTCCACCTGAAATACCTGGGCAATCTGGAACAGTTCCGCCTTGTCTGCAACGGTGCATTCCTTTACCTTGGCAAACAAAATTTCCTTCATATGAATCGGCTTATCCGTAAAATCCATCACCTTGATGACCTCAACCATCCGGTTTAATTGCTTTTTAATCTGCTCAAAAGTAATATCGTCACTGGTCACACAGATCGTCATCCGCGACACGGACTCATCCTCCGTGGTTCCCACGGTAAGGCTCTGCATATTATAGGACTTTCCAGAAAAAAGACCAGCAATCTTCGCCAAGACACCCACCTGATTTTCCACATATAATGCAATCCATCTGTTTTTCGTCATGATTTCTCCTTTCTATGCATTTTGGCACATGCAGGCAGATGGGGCTGTCGCACTAATATATTCACTTGTTCAAAAAGTCTTGCCACTGATGCGGCAAAGACAGAATGCACAAATTTATGTCTTGTAATTTATGTTAGCGCGATAGCCCCGTTCCTGTCACTTTCCTTACTTTAAAATCATCTCTGTCATCGGATTTCCGCCCTTAACCATTGGAAGCACCAGTTCCTCTGTAGCAATCATAAACTCAATCAGCGCTGGCGTTTTACACTGTTTCGCTTCTTCTAATGCTGGCACGATCTCTTCCTCTTTGGTCACCCGGACGCCCCACGCCCCATAGCTTTGCGCAAGCTTCACGAAGTCTGGCTCATAAGGAGGGCATCCTGGATTCGGTCCCTTGCAGTCCTTAGGACAGCCCTTGTTCCTTCTCAGGCAGGTTGCCTCATAACGTTTGCCATAAAAAAGCTGCTGCATCTGGCGCACCATCCCCAGATAATAATTGTTAAAAATACAGACAATGACGTTGGCTTGCTGCGCCATAGCCGTTGCAAGCTCCTGAATGTTCATCTGCATGCCTCCATCGCCGCTGATGCAGACCACGGGCTTTTGCGGACAGCCGATTTTTGCCCCGATTGCCGCCGGAAATCCAAATCCCATGGTTCCCAACCCTCCAGAAGTGATGAACTGCTTGTTCTCATTCAACTCTATGTACTGAGTTGCCCACATCTGATGCTGACCCACATCTGTGACAATAATTGCCTCCGGAAACTGCTGGTTTATCTTCTCCAAAATCATCTGAGGCGTCATCCCTCTGTCACGGCGCATCTCCAAAGGATTTTGCTGGTTCCATTCCCGAATCTGTTCCATCCATTCGTCGGTATTCTGCGGTTCCGCCCATTCCAGCAGCTTCTCCAAAGCAAGATTAGCGTCCGCCACAATCGGAACATCTACCACCACGTTTCTAGAAATGGAAGCCGTGTCAACGTCGACATGAACAATCTGCGCCTTAGGCGCAAACTCATTGAGATCCCCAGTAATCCGATCGTTAAACCTTGTTCCGATGGAGAATAGCACGTCGCATTCGCCCACCGCCATATTTGCCGCATAACGCCCATGCATACCGCTGTTGCCGACATAGCAGGGATGACTTGTGGGAATTGCCCCCTTGCCCATCACCGTCGTGACCACTGGAATATGTGTCTTTTCCACCAATGCCAGAAGCTTGTCATTTGCCTTGGAGATATTGATGCCGCCCCCAATTAAAAACAATGGCTTTCTTGCAGATTTCAGGAGCTTATATCCCTTTTTCAACTGACCAATATGAACGCTCTCATTAGGCTTATAGCCACGAATGGACACATCTGCCGGATATTCTCCTGGACCTGCCGCCGTCTGAATATCCTTAGGGAGGTCAATCAGAACTGGTCCTGGCCGTCCCGTTCTTGCAATATAGAACGCCATCTTCAATATTCTTCCAAGATCTTTCCGGTCTCGGACCGTCACGCCATATTTGGTAATGCTCCTAGTCATGCCAACGACGTCCACTTCCTGAAAAGCATCATTTCCAATAAGATTTAAAGGAACCTGCCCTGTGATGCACACTAATGGAATACTGTCATAGTGGGCGTCTGCAAGACCCGTAATGATATTGGTAGCCCCCGGGCCGCTGGTCACGATGCAGACCCCTGTCTTTCCGGTGGCGCGGGCATATCCTTCCGCCTCATGGATCAATCCCTGTTCATGCCGGGGCAGGACCAGCTCAATCTCTTCATGTTTGTATAATTCGTCCAAAATATCAGTCACCATTCCGCCCGGATAACCAAACACGGTATCCACGCCCTCCTCAAGGAGCGCTTTTACAAATAATTTCCTTCCTGCAATATCCATTGCCATCTCTGTCACCTCAATCATTGTATTAGTTCTGATTTATAGTTTTCCTGTTATTGTAGCAGATAACTTATCTTTAGGGAAGTCCCATTTTCTTGAGTTTCCGCATTTTGCAATTCATAGCGCCAAAAGGTTTCCATCACAAAGTGATGAAAACACTTTGCACATAAAAGCGCTCTGAAAAGCTAGCTTTTCAAGCACTTTTTGTGCAAGATGTCTATGCTGCCAAAGGCAGCAAGACCTTTTGGCGCTATGAATTGCAAAATGCGGAAACTCAAACCATCTTTTGTGCAAGATGGGGCTGTCGCACTAATATATTCACTTGTTCAAAAGCTCTTGCCGCTTATGCGGCAAAGACAGAATGCACAAATTTATGGCTTGTAATTTATATTAGTGAGACAGCCTCCTTTTGATACCATAAATTACAAAATGCAACAACTGAAACCATTTTCATCAAATCAGTCCAACATTCTTTAATAAAAAAATCCACCCTGTCAGGGTAAAAGAAGCAAGCAGCGTGGTCAGCACCACGATGCTCGCCGTCAATGTGCCGTCATTGTCCATATTTTTTGCCATAATGTAACAGCTCGGCGTAGTTGGAGAAGCCAGCATAATCAATATTCCGATCATCTTCTCCCCTGTAAATCCCATCACCGCCGCTACCGGTACCATCAACAGCGGCTGAACCACCAGCTTGATCAACGCCGCCGCAATGCTTGGCGTGACCTTTGCCAATGCTTTCCTCCCCTCAAATCCCGCGCCCAAGGTTACCAACGCCAAGGGCGTCGCCATCTGAGCGACACTGCTTACCGTCTTAGTTACCAGCGCCGGAAACTCTATCCGGCAAAGAGAAGCCAGCAAGCCCAGGCAAATACTGATGATTATCGGATTTTTAATAATATTGGCGCATGCCTCACGAATCTTTCCAGAAGCATCCTTGTCCTCTTTACGTTCCCCTTCAAACGTAAGCACAATCACAGAATAGATATTATAAAGCGGAACTGCCCCGATAATCATCAGCGGTCCCATGACAGACTGTCCATAAAGGTTCTGAATAAAGGCAAGCCCCATCACCGCCGCACTGCTGCGAAAAGACGCCTGCACAAAGGCCCCTGTCATAGACTTATCCTTTAAAAATAATTTCGTGCCGCCCCAGATCGCCCAGAAGCATAGCGAGCTGGCAGCAGCACAGAACAACACATAATTAAAATCAAACGCCGTGCGGATATCCACGGAGGAAATGTCTCGAAACAATAGCGTTGGCAAAGTCACGTTAAAATTAAATTTATTTGCCGTCGACACAAACTTGCCATCCAGCATCCCAGTCTGCTTCAGTCCCCATCCCAGGACCATCACCAGAAAAATAGGAAACGTCACATTGAGGCTAAATATGAAATTTTCCATTTAGATGCGCTTCCTCTCATATGTCCGGAAATAATATTCCAAATCAAAATAGGTCTGTTCCTCGCTTTCTTCTGTCAGTTTCCACTCCTTTTGCCCGTCCAAGCCTGGAAACCAGGCGTCGGCCTGATATGCAAAATCAATCATGGTAATCAGCGCGGTATCGCATTGATCCAGCATCTGACGATAAATGCTCTCTCCGCCGATGATATAAATGTCGTTACTGGAATATTTTTCAAGTTGCTCAGAAAGCTCCTCCATGTCGTGAACGCAGACGGCTCCTTTTACTTGGTAACTTTTATCCCTGGTGAGCACTATGTTCGTACGGTTTTTCAACGGCTGCCCGCCCGGAAAGCTTTCCAGCGTCTTGCGCCCCATCACCACTACGTTTCCTGTCGTAATCTCACGAAACCGCTTCATATCTTCCGGAATACGGACCAGCAATTGATTGTTCCATCCGATTCCCCAATTCTTGTCCACTGCTGCAATTAATTTCATATAATCCTCCATCGCGCGCTGCTGCGCATTCCCACTCAGACTGCCACGGGTATCTCCCTGATCTGAGGTCCCGTCGTATAATTGTCGAGCCTGACGTCCTCTTTTGTAAATGCGTAAAAATCCTTAATGTCAGGATTGAGCCAAAACGTTGGAGCTGGAAAAGGCTTTCTTTTCATCAGCTCTTCCACTAACGGGATATGCCTGTCATATATATGGGCGTCTGCAATCACATGCACCAATTCCCCTGCCTCCATGCCGCACACTTGGGCAAGCATATGCATCAACACTGCATACTGGCAGACATTCCAGTTATTTGCCGTAAGAATGTCCTGGGAACGCTGATTGAGGATGGCGTTTAATATTAGTTTTTCACTTCCTGGCTTTTGAGTCACATTAAAGGTCATGCTGTACGCGCAGGGGTAGAGATTCATCTCACTTAAATCCTGATGGACGTACAAATTCGTCATAATCCTACGGCTGAAAGGATTATTTCTCAGGTCATAAATCACGCGGTCAACCTGGTCCATCATTCCTTCTCTATAGCGATGCCTTACCCCCATCTGGTAGCCGTATGCCTTTCCAATCGAGCCTTTCTCGTCCGCCCACTGATCCCAAATATGGCTGCTCAGATCATGAATATTGTTGGACTTCTTCTGCCAGATCCAAAGCATCTCGTCGGTGCAGCTCTTAATTGCCGTTTTGCGCAAAGTAAGCGCCGGAAATTCCTCTGCCAGATTATAACGGTTCACAACACCGAATTTTTTAATGGTATAAGCGCTGCTGCCATCTTCCCAATGAGGGCGCACCTTCTCACCCTCAGTACTGACGCCGTTCTCTAGGATGTCCTGGCACATATCTATAAAAACATGGTCTGCGAAACTCATAATCTCCTCCATTCTGTGTATCATTGATCACAAATTAGCAGTTAATGTAAGAATCAGCCAATTCCTTTACTCTTTCTGCCTTTTTGTGCATGTTTTGCGCAATTTATTCTATCACAAAATGCACTAGCAGAAAACCACAATTTTAATTCTTTTTTCAAACTTTTTTATTTTCGCAAAAAAAGTTCAAGACTTTTTCACAAAAATGGTGTATACTGATACCAGAAAAAATACGAACTAAGGAGAATTATCATGAGTCAGGCAAAAGTAGACCGTTATAAATCAGAAAAAGCAAGCCGCAAGAAGACCCTGCGCAAGGAGAAAGTAAAGAGATCTGTCACTGCTGTCTGCGGCACCGTAGTGTGTATTGTAATCGTAGGATGGATTGGTTATTCCGCCTACGGATATTTCCTCACTCAGGACGACAAGTCAGCCACAGTACAGACAGAAGTGGACATGGATGCGCTCAGTGATTATATGAGCACGCTGCCCACATCGGGAGAAACGGCAGAATAGCCCCGCCATGCAGAGTTGTCTGCTCAGTCAAGCGGACAAGCTGCCAATCAGGATCTAATTCCTCTCAGATTGACAACGGCATCTGCAAAAGAAGCAAGATACGGATATCAGTTTTTCATAAAGAAAACTTTCCATGTTCCCTATCTCTCCTCTTTTGCAGATGCCGTTTTTTGTAAAGCCTTACGGCGCAAACAAAGAATCAGGCGGATTCTGATCTTCAAATTCAAACACGCAGCGCTCAAAAGCATTGATCACATGCGTGTCCCCAAATTTATCATACCTTTTATGGTTTCTGCCATAAGATAAATGCACATGTCCATGCAGAAAATATTTCGGCTGGTACTTTTCCAGCAATTCCCGGAAAACCCGAAATCCCTGGTGCGGCAAATCCCGTCCGTCGTTTAACTGATAAGCGGGCGCATGTGTCACCAAAATGTCAAAGCCCCGCCTTTTAAACAACTGGAACTTCAGCCTAGCCGCCCTCTGCCTCATCTGCCACTCCGTATATTGAAATTTGCCCGCACGGTAACGCATGGAGCCCCCCAGCCCCAGGATCCTCACGCCTTTATAAACATAAATCCGATCCTCAATGCAGATACATCCCTCAGGCGGAGAGACCTGATACCTATCGTCATGATTCCCATGCACATACAGCACCGGGGCGGAAGAAAGCGTTACCAAAAAAGAAAGATACGCAGGATCCAAATCCCCACAGGAAATGATCAGATCAATATCCTTTAACTTGCTCTTATCATAATGTTCCCATAAATATTTTGACTCTTCATCTGAAATCGCCAGTATTTTCATGGCAAGGCTAACCTTCCTTTTTCATTACTCCCTGTTGCTTAATCACAGGCTCCGCCTGTTCTTTCAACTCTTCTTTGGGCGGTATGGTCCCAATGACATTTTCCGCAAGCCAATCCATCGTCATAATCTGGTTCGGCGGCAGGCTTTGGTTTGGATCTCTTGTGACGATCCCTGCCTGAGAGTATAATACGCCTGCAAAGGGATTAAAAGCCTCTGTGCAGATAGAAGTCTTAAGCAGTCCTGCCAGACGCTTCAGGCCAATCGGAAGATATTTCGAGAGCACGACGTCAACCACTCCTTCCGACATCCCCCACCAATAATTGATGGCTTTCTTGACCGAAGGATCATCATCATATTTCCAATTTCCTGACATAATCGCCCAGATCAATTGCTCATAGAACTTTCCCCAGTGCCACAATGGCATCGCATAATTCCTAGGACGCCCGTCGTCAATATGATAAATGCCAAAAAACCGAGACGCCTCCTCTGGAATCGCCATGTCTCTACCTGAGACACAGGTAGAACCGTTTTCCCTGATACGCTCCTCAATGTCCGTATCCTTTTTTGCAGACCATTCCAGATACACTTTCGCCCGCGGATTAACCATCTTCGCTCCAAGGGCAAAGGCATTGATATTTGCGATAGAGCCATAAATAGGATAATCTGCAATATAAGTCAGGCGATTATTCTCCGCCATAGCCCCTGCGATAGCTCCCATTAAGAATTTTGCCTCATACATACGAGAATAATACGTCCGAATGTAGCGGTGAGAGGTATTCAGGGAACAATTGAGGATGCGGATCTTAGGGTAGGCAATCGCAGCTTTCACACTTGCCTGCACAAAAGGCGGCGTAGTGGTAAAGATCAGATCACAGCCCGCATTTACAGCGTCCTCTAACAAAGATTCTATATTCTCTTCCGTTCCATTCTCATAGCTGACCGTATGTACCTCCTCTGGAAACGTCTGCTGCAGGTGCAGTCTCCCAAGCTCATGCGCATATGTCCAGGCAGAAGTTCCTGGCGTCTTTTCATACATGAAGGCAATCTTCAGCTTTCTGGAAACAGGAGGCGTGATGTGCAAAATGCTCAGCAAAGATTTTTTCTTGGAATTGGGATTTGGCTTCATCTTCAAATCAACCTCTGACCCCTGTCCCAGCATAACAAATTCTTCCCAGCTCTTGCCAATTAATTCCTGCATCTCGCTGGTGGTCTTTTCATCTATGGCGTCATATCCATATAGCGTAATAAAAGCTAAAAACGCATCCCCTGGCGTGATCTTGAGCTTATCCCCGCCCTCTGCCCGGTACTCCGAAGTAAACCGTGCATAAATGGAGCTGAATTTCAAAAGTTCTTCCTCCGACCAAGCTTCCTCTGGCCCTTTTCCAACAGCCTCTTGTAATTTCGCATATCCGCCCTCCTGGCTAAACCAGATATAATTGATCGGCGCAACCTGATAGAAATCGAGGAATTCATAATACATCTTATTTTCTTTCTCTTGCGTGGGCTTTGGAATAATGCGGGTGACATTCCCAAAAATCGAGACTGCCTCAGAATATTTCATAACGCTGACCCGCTTGTTTCCTTCCTCGACATAAAACTTATGCATATACTCATATGCCTTGACGGGCTCGCGGATCCCCTCTTCGACATGGGAATCCAGAAGATTCTCCCACTTCTCCGCAAATTCCGTATTTTCCCGTAAGATCGGCATAAAATTCCCAGCAAAAGAGCTGCTTCTTGCCACTGTCTTTGTCCCGGCAATCTGGTCTATGGGAATCTGCACTAAGCCGATCGGCACCTCGGAATAAAGGCTTCGATCTGGCAAAATGTCATCCAGAACCTGCAAAATCGGCTTCTCTCCACGAAGCAGCCTCATTTGATAATCCTTTTTCCCTAATTTCAATGCCTTCCTATATTCTTCTTTTCCCATATTGGCCTCCTGTTTCCTTTTCTGCGACTGTCTATGCCAAAAGCATGCCCCGCCACAGTTGCAAATAAATTCAAATCATAGAAAATTTTCATATAATTTCCAATCGAAAGTTTGTAAAAAAGCCGTAACCTATTGATTTTACCAGAAAATCGTTAAGTTCACGGCTTTGATAGAAAAGCGATAGACGGGGCTCGAACCCGCGGTCTCGACCTTGGCAAGGTCGCGCGTTACCAACTACGCCACTATCGCACATCCTATGAAATTATCTCTTAAAGACAAGTAAGATTCTACTACATTTTTATTTCTTTGTCAATAGCATATTCCATCTTTTTTTTTCATATAGTAAATCAAATAGAATTTAAGGAGGAGTCCTGTGAGTTCCAAAACAAAAATTGTTGTTCTGCATTTAAAAGAACTGGTCTATACAGCAATCTTTGCCGTACTGGGAATTCTGCTGATTTTACTTCTGGTCTTTATGTTCCTGCCGGACAGCAAAGACAAAACCACCAAAGAAACCATGAAATACACTGCGGGGGTATACACATCCTCCATTCAGCTAAATGACAATGCGATTGACGTGGAAGTGACCGTGGACAGTACCCATATCAACTCCATCAGCCTGGTAAATCTGGATGAAACGACTGCCGCCATGTATCCCCTGATGCAGCCCGCACTGGATAACTTAAGCCAGCAGATCTACGAGAAGCAGTCACTGGAAAACATCTCCTATGAGGATGACAACCAATATACCTCGATGGTACTGTTAAAGGCCATCCAGTCAGCCTTGGATAAAGCCTCTCTGGCGGAAGAATAATATTACATATCCACGATTGGTCCTATCATGGCAGCTTACACTGCCATGATAATTCCGCCGTCACTGGCATAGAGGCTGCTGATGCCTGCCGTATCTAATACGAACACTTCTTTAAAATTGCCCAGGCTTCTGACTTTATTTGCTGCCTCCTGCGCCCGGCCTGGCGCATTACAGTGAGAAATGGCAAAAATCTTGTCCTGGGGATTTTTTGTTTTTTCAATCAAATCATTAACCATCTTGTCAATTGCGCGAACCATGCCTCTCGCCTGCCCCAGCTGGCAAATAGTGCCTTCTTCCGTAGCCCCCATCACTGGCTTGATGTTCAAGGCGCCAGCCACGAATGCTTTGAGATTGCTAAGCCTTCCGTTTTTGCGCAGCGTCTCCAATGTCTCTAAGACAAAGGAGGTATTCATTTCCGTAATAAATGCTTCCACCCGCTCCACAATTTCCTGAAATCCCAGTCCTTTTTTCTCAAATTCCTGAATCTTGATGGCAATCAGGGTCTGCCCTACAGACGCTGATTTAGAATTGAATACATGAATCTGCTTCTCTCCCTTTTCTTCGAGATACAGTTTCTTTCCAAGCTGCGCACTATTATAGGAACCGCTAAGCTGCGCTGAAAGCGTCACCGTATATACACGCTCTGCCTCGCAGTCATAAGATTCCATATACCGTTCTGGAGAAGGACAGCTTGATTTGGGACAATTGGGACTTTCCCGGACTCTTTTTAAGAATTCAGCCTGGTCAAACCCTGCGTCGTCCACAATATGGTAATCATCTACATAAATTTCCAAAGGCACTGATTCGAAATGCCCGTCTTTTTTCAACTCTTTTGGCAGTTCGCCGCAGCTATCTACCACAATTTTATAGCTCATGTTCTTCCTCCTGAATATTTGTGCCATACAGTAATTCTCAGCAAAGCTCCTGCTGCGTCCTGTATCTCTTACTACTATATAGTATTCTTCTTTGGTATATTTGACTTTTAAAATAACTTTATAAATTGTTCTTATCGTCATACATAGTTTTAAATACTACTTAATACTAACATAAATATTCTGGTTTGAAAAGCCCCTTTTCTACTCTTCCTCGTTAAAACAAAAGCTAATCTCTTTCCAAAGACTGTCCTCAATATAATTAATTTGCCTGATCCCGCTGCAATAATCTGCAATATTGCCTTCCTCAATGAAATATTGAAACGCCTGTTCTTTGAGGCTGTCGTCAGAAAACCGCAAGGTAATCGCCTGCTGCTGTTGCCAAGCCGCTGCAAGCTTGCCGCCAATAAGCTCTGGCTGCCATTCTTCTATATAGTTTCCTTCTTTAATGTAATAATTATTCAGTACCGCCGTACATTCTGGAAGCCTCAGTTCCGCATCCGGCTCATGGCTGATCTGCATTTCCCCAGTAGTCATCGCCATGTAGTTATAATCAATGAAAAATGTTTCGTTACCCTCTTTGTCACGATAACCATTGTTTCCCCAAGTGGCGTCCATATAATAATATTCCCCATCCAGGCAAATCAAATTCCAGGCATGAGATTCTCCTCTGGCACGCCCAGACACAATGGCGCTCTTTATGCCAAGCTGCCCCAGCAAATACTGAACTGCGCAGGCATACCCCTGGCACACAGTCTCCTGGCGAAGAAAGACGCTTATGATATTTTGGCTATCCTCTGCATTTTCCACATACGTCGTATTCAAAGCCAGCAATTCGTAGACATATTTCGCCTTGTCATAATCTGTATCATTGATGGAAATTCCAGTAAGCCATGCCTCGACAATACTGTCAATCTGTGCCTGCACCTCGCGCCGTTCTTCCTTTGTCATCGTATACTTTGGTGAAAATTCCAGGCTTACCAGCTCTTCCCCCCTGGTATAGCGCGTGAAAACGTAGCCATCCACCCAAAACAACCCGCCATAATCACTGCAGACCGCCTTATAAGCTTTCTGCATTACATCCGCATCCGTGGTTGAAAGAGGCACTGCTTCTTCCTGGTCTAAAATCGCAGAAAGCATCTCGTCATAAATAACTTTCTCTATCTGACCTAGCTGCTGGTATGCATATTTCTCCATGGAAATCTGTTTTGGAGGCTCCAAGACTTTTTCTTGAATTTCCGGCTTTTCTGCCTCCTGCTGGCTGGGATTCTTCGCAACCTGCTGCGATTCCTCGCTCTGTTTTAAATATTGATAAAAGTCATGAGAAGAACAGCCCGTGAGGCTGATGCATAACAGGACGGATAACAAACACCAGATCATGCTGCACTGCAATTTTTTCATGGGATTTTCCTCCGATTTGTTAATATGCGCTCTCGAATTCTCTTTGTTCCTGGTTTTACGAGAAGCTTTTAGCTGTAAAAGCAGGCATAAGAGAGATTCCCAGAATACATTAATATCAAGAATCGGGGCTGTGGCACTAATATATTCACTTGTGCAAAAGATCTTGTTGCTCATGCAGCAAAGAAAAAATGCACAAATTTATGTCTTGTAACTTATGTTCGTGCGACAGCCCCCTCTTAAAACGCACTGAGAAATACAAACAATGCCCTAAATTGTAAAATATGCCCGTACAAGGTCTGTCAATGATTTCATATCGCCAGCCCCCATTGTCTCCACTGCAGAATGCATGGCGAGCAGCGGCACTCCGATGTCCACAGTCTTCACAGGAAGAAAGCTGGATGCTATGGACCCTAACGTGCCTCCGCCCGGCATATCAGAACGATTGACAAATTTCTGATAAGGAATTTGCTCTTTTCTGCAAATCTGCTCTACGACTGCCACTGCCTCACAGTCCGTGGCATAAGACTGAGCGCTTGCCTCTTTGATACACAATCCCTTTCCCAGTAGCGGCCGATTGGTGACATCCATCTTGCCCATGTAATTGGGATGCGTCCCATGCGCAACGTCTACCGACAGCAAGAAAGCATCGTACAGGCTCTTGTGCCACCGCGCTGGTTCCTCTCCCAGAGATCCCAAAATCTGCTGTAGCAAATTAACCAGAAGCATAGAGCCTGCCCCCTGCTTGGTACGGCTGCCTACTTCCTCATGATCAAACAGGGCAATGACGTTAACCCCTTTTGCTCTGTCTGCCTCTATAATGCCAGTAAGCAGCGCCTGTACGGATGTAAGATTATCAAGCCTTGGCGACAGTATCAGTTCTCCATTGATCCCGGCATATTGAGGCTGTTCCCGGCAATATATCCATAATTCATAATCCAAGATGTCCTCTGGGGATTCCAAAAGCTCCTTTGCCAGGAAATCCAAGAAAGGATGTTCTGACTCCTGACTGCCAAGTCCAAGAATTGGAAGAAGGTCTGTCTGCTTATTTAACTCGATCCCCTGATTCACCTTGCGGTTCATGTGAACTGCAAGATTTGGGATCACTCCCAGCGTGCGGTCCAGGGAAATATAACGCATCCTTGGCTCCATCACATGCTCGCTTGTCAAAGCCACTCGCCCGGAAATACTCAACGGACGGTCTAGCCAGGTATTTAAGATTGCTCCTCCGTACACTTCTACATTGACCTGGGCATACCCGCCTGCCGCAACGTCTGGACGAGGCTTGATCCGCAGACAGGGAAAATCCGTATGCGCCGCCGCAATCCGCAACCCGTCTTCTTTCTGTGCGCCAACTGTAAATGCAAATAATGTCGTGTCATGATGTTTTAGATAATATTTCCCTTTTGCGCCAAGCTTCCAAGACTGTCCAAAAGAAAGCTTCTCAAATCCAGCTTCCTGCAACTGTGCCTCAGCCTCCTTGACTACCATGGGCGCACTGGTCCCATGCTCTAATAGTCGAAACAACATCTGTTCTGAGCGTTCCATCTCTTCCTCCTAATATCCAGCAAAACCTGATACTTATGATCTTCCGATTGCTTTAAAAATCTGTCCTTACAAATCCAAACATAAAAATGCACCCAGATTTCCACGTTTCCCCTGAGTCGCCCGGTGCGAAAACAACATATTAGAATTGCAGCAAGTACACAGATCTGTCACCGATAAGTGTTCTTTCCTGACCCCAGCCTCTAGCAAGATAATTTCATTTGCCCTCCACAAATCAAGCTGATATTTCTGATTCCCCTTTTCTACTAATATTTCCCCCTGATATCCCGGAAATTCCTGTATAAAGGCATCTGCCACATCCTGACTGACTTCATAGCAATCCTGACAGATAGATGGACCGATGGCGCAAATTACGTCCTCTGGATTCGTGCCAAATTCACACTTCATGGCGTCTAAGGTTGCCTGCCCCATCCTGCCCACGGTTCCTCTCCATCCAGAATGAGACAGCCCAATGGCATGACGCTTGGCATCCACAAAATACAGTGGCACACAGTCGGCATAAAACGTGGACAACACCAGTCCTGGCTCATTGGTAATTAATCCGTCTACATCAGAATAATCCCGCTCTCTGGTCAGTCCTTTTCCCGCATCCTCAGCCTGCACCCTTCGCACATTGGTGGTGTGGGTTTGATCAGTAAACACAAAATTCTCGTATTTGGTTCCCATGACCTCGGCGATACGCCGGAAATTTTCTTGCACCGCCTGCGGCTCGTCTCCTCTGCTAAAGCTCAGATTCAAGCTCTCAAACATTCCCTTGCTGACCCCTCCGAGCCTGGTGGTAAAGCAATGCTTCACCATTCCTGTCCGCTCCAGCAACGGAAATGATAAATACAAAAACTCTTCCGCATCAAGAGAGACCTTTCTTTCTATTGGCGCACAGTTCTGCCGCCCTTGCCCCTTTCTCTTCCTCTGAAACATGCTCTCATTCTCCTTATTTCCTTTTATTTTCATCTCTGTCCTCGTCATTCACGCCTTTTGACGCCTGAATCCTTGTAGGCAATTTCAACGAATTACTTATAAGATAAGAAAGCGTCTTCCACATGGATAATCTCATTTCCGATGATTCCTACCACGTCAAAACGGCAGGGAGTCGTCTCCCCCAATCCATGACTGAGACAATAATATTCCGCCGTCCTGCAAACGCGCCGTTGCTTTCTGACGTCTACTGTCTCAAGGGGATGCCCTCCTCTGTCGTTTTTACGGTACTTTACCTCCACAAATACCAGATAGTCCTTGTCTTTTGCCACCAAGTCAATCTCCCCACAGTGACTGTAAAAATTATGTTCCAGAATGCGAAAGCCTTTCTGCTGCAAATACTGAGCCGCCTGATTCTCATATTCTTCCCCTTTTTTGCGGTTATTATTTCCTGATATCCCCAATCTGCTCTCCTATTTTATTTTCTCTTTGATACGTTCCATATCGTCCACAAATACCAAAATTTCTGCCACCACTTCATAAAGCTCCGGCGGGATCATATCTCCTATTTCCAGCTTGGATAAGGTTTTTGCCAGCTTATCGTCCCGGTAAAAGGGAATCTCTTCCTCCTTTGCTTTCTCTATGATGCGCTCCGCCATATATCCCTTTCCGGTGGCTATGATTTTTGGCGCCCGTTCCCCAGGCTCATATGCCACTGCCACTGCGGTCTTCTGCTTCTCCCCTAATGCATCCATCGTCACCAGTTCCCTGGTATTTTTATAGCGTGCCTCTTCCCTCAAAGAATTCACCCTCCCATCTGCGTTGTCATTTCAAGACGCAATTGCACCGCAAACATCCAGAAACATATTCAAATCTGATCCGCCACGTTATGCCTTTACATCAAAAGAATAACGATGAAGCTTTCCCGGAGGCTTTTCCCGTTCTAGGAAATCCTCGACAAAATTTTGCTTTTTCCTGCGGTTCTCCACTTTTACCTGACAGTTATATCCTTTCTTCTCCAGACGCTCCCTAAGCGCCCCTGCGTATTGGGTAATTAAGCGGCAGGATGCTTCTTCCTCAAAGTAAAATTCCGTCTCTACTGCCGTCCCCTGAAGCTTTACAAATATATCTGTAGCGCCAAGCTGATCCATGTCCAGATGCAGCAGGGCGGTCAAGTCTCCTTGTTTCTCTCTGAGATTTTTCTTGTTGGTATACACATACAAGTCGCTGTGGGCATTCTGATTCTGCAATTTTAATGGAAGCTGCACATAAGTATACACCTGGTTCAGCTGATTCATAAACTCCAGGTTATTTTGGACAGACTGAGCTGCTTTAGCCAATGGCGCCCCGTCTTTTCCCGCCTGCGTCAATACTTGCTGTAACTGTGTCATCTGCTGCGAAAGACGCTGGTACATTTCTTTTACCGCCCCCTCTTTTTTTAACTGTTCCGGCGTCAGCATCCACTGATCTGACATCGCCTGTTTGAGTACTGCTTTATATTCGTCCGAATAAAACAGTTTCTGCATTGCCACACTGGTGTAATCTTCACTGTTTTCCACTGCGCTTATCATGTGTTCCAACAACTCTGCCGCCGTCAAGCTGGCGTTGAGCTTTCCATCCGGCAAAAGCGTCCCGTCTTCCCTGGCGCCGGAGAATTCCTGCAACAAAAAAGCGAGCCTGCCCTGCTGTTGCTGGCTTAAAAACTGCTCTGCCAAAACCCCTGTAAAATTTCCTCTCAGCGATGCCGTACTCTGTCCATCAACAGCAGGACTGGCATCTTGCGAACCGTTTCGGGCGGCGTTGCCACCATTCAGCAAAGAATCCGAACCGGACGCCCCTGACTGCTGCTGGCCTATGGAAGGATCTCCAGCAGTCAACCCGTCCTTTGCGAGAGTTTCTCCAGACATTCCCCCCTCCATCTGCCCCTGTCCAGACAATCCCTGCTCCATGCCATTGCCATTCAGTCCTGACTGGTTCTGACCGCCTTCTGTGACATCATCATGGATCACAACGCCCTGCGCTGCATCTATCGTTGTCACCGACAGATTCTGCACTGCCTGATTCTTTGCCATTTCTCCCATGGCTGCCTGATTCTGCACCATCCCTGACTGCGCCTGTGAATTTGTCTGCTGTCCACTGCCTGACAAAATTCCTAAAATCTGCTGCTGAAAGCCCAAAAGCGTAGGTGGCATCCCAGGAATCTGCCCGGAAGTTCCTTCTGAACCAAACATCTGCCCCGGCAGCTCGGCAATCCCTTCCATCAAATGATTCATTTCTGGCAAGATCGCCTGCTGCCCATTTTTATAATTCTGAAATTGATTGAGCGAGTCCTCTGTGATCACAAGTCCCAGCTTCTGCATTTGTACCAGCGTTTGGATCTCTGCTTTTGGAAAACTTGCGGCAATCCGCATCATCTGTAACAGGCTGCTCTTATCCACCGGAAGCTGCTGCGCCATCATCTGATTGACCATAGATAAGTTTCTGTCGTTTACTTTCAGTCCCGCCGCATCCAAAGCACGCAAAAGCGTGGGATTTTGCGCACTCTCTAAAGTGACTGGACGGATGGCGATCTGCTCACCGGAATTGGACTTCACCTGAAACAGCATCGGCTGCCCCTGCTCCAAACTGACTCCTGCATCCATCCTGGCAGAAATAGACCTTCCGTCATTTAAGCCAATGGTTACCTGCCCATTCTTGATTTCCGTAACTGTTCCCTCAAATACCCTTCCTGGTATCAATTGCTGCGCCTGTGCAGATAAAGGTCGCGCTCCGCTGGCATCCCTGACCTGATTTAATCCCTGTGCATTGGAAGCCGTACTGTTCTGATAGGGATGAATCCTTTCCACAAATGACATGATGATCCACTGCCTTTCTATTTCTATTCTGCACTGACAAATCCCTTGATAAAGCTCTTCCTGTGAATGACGGACGGTCCGTGTTCCTGAATTGCCTCAATGTGTTCCTTGGAACCATATCCTTTGTTTCTGGCAAATCGATACTGCGGCATTATTTTGTCATACTCTTCCATCAGCCGGTCCCTGGTGACTTTGGCAATAATGCTTGCCGCCCCAATGGAAATGCTCTTCGCATCCCCTTTGATAATCGGTACCTGAGGGATCGTCACTGCGGGAATCGTCACTGCGTCATTTAATAATATATCGGGTACTACCGCCAAATTCTGAATGGCATGGCGCATGGCCTCATAAGTAGCCTGCAATATATTAATCTCATCAATTCTTTCTGGGCTTGCCATGCCAACTCCTGCGGCAACCGCCTGCTCCAGTATGACATCATAGAGTTCTGCCCTCTTCTTAGGGCTGAGCTTTTTCGAATCATTGATATACAAAATGTCGCAATTTTTTGGCAAAATCACTGCCGCCGCCACCACCGGGCCTGCCAAAGGCCCCCTGCCTGCCTCGTCTATGCCGCAGATATATTTCTTGTCCTGGTACTGCTTCTCATAAACTTTTAATGCTTCGATCCTTTTTCTTTCCTGTTCCAGATCTTTTAAGCGCTTTCTAGCCTGGGCAGCCAGTTTCTGCACTCCCGCTCTTTCGTCTGTCTGGTATTTCAAAATAAAAGAAGGCAGCATAGTCTCCTCTGCCGCCTCTAATTCCTTTTTAACGTCTACGATTCTTTTTAATCCGTCCACGAAAATCCTCCTCTTTTGCGGCGTCATTGATGCTTGATAAATCCGATCTTGTCAAAAGGAAAAATCCGAAGCCATGCCCTTCCCACAAAATCTTTGCCAAGCACCTTGCCTACGCTGGGATCTCTGCTGTCTGAACTTGCATTGCGGTTATCCCCTAGTACGAAATATTCATCTGCCCCAAGCTCTATGGGATCTGCTGCTTCGCCGGGATCTTGAATAATCTCCCTTCCATAAGATTCCTCGAGCTCTTCGCCGTCAATGTAAATCACGCCATTCTGATCGATCTGCACTGTCTCGCCGGGCATTCCGATAATGCGCTTTATATAGTAAGTATCTTCTTTGTGCTTAAATGGAAAAACCACAATGTCAAACCGCTCTGGCTTATGGAACCGATAAGTAATCTTATCCACAATCAGATTATCCCCGTCGCTGAGCGTGTACTCCATCGATGTTCCGCTCACTTGCGTCCGCTGCCCTACATAATGGATCACTAGGTATGTCAGCAGAAATACGATTCCTATATATATAATAAAGCTGATGGTTTCCTGTACCATGCTCCGTTCTTCCTTTAAAGGCTTCCTTCTCTCCTCCCGCTGATTCTCCATATGCCAATCCCGCTCCCTGTTATTCTATCGTAATATTATTTTTATTCTAGCTCTACTCTGATGGAAATTCAAGTGTTATTTTTCCCAGCTTTCCACTGCGAAACTCTTCCATCACAAGCGCCGCTGCCTTACTGTAATCCAGTTCTCCTCCCTTTTTCACACAGTTGCGGCTCCTGGCAATTTCCATCAGAATATCTGACGGCTCCTGGTCTTCTTGCACCTGATAGCGATCAGACAAAATTCCTGGATAATTCTCTTTCAGCACCTTGGTCAATGCCAGAGAAAGCTCATCGATATTCAAAATCTCGTCCTTGATCGATCCGATCAGCGCCAGATTAAGCCCTACTTTCTGATCCTCAAACTTTGGCCATAAAATTCCCGGCGTATCTAAAAGTTCCACGTTCTTATTGAGCCGGATCCATTGTTTTCCCTTGGTGACGCCTGGCTTATTTCCTGTCTTGGCACATGCCTTGCCAGAAAAAGTATTGATAAACGTGGACTTTCCCACATTGGGAATCCCAACCACCATCGCCCGTACTGGCCGGTTCTTGATCCCTCTTTTGCGGTCTCGCTCCATTTTTTCCTTACATGCCTCCATCACCACATCGCTGACATTTTTCATGCCTGCCTTGTTTCTGGAATCCAGCTTTACCACAAAATATCCTTTTTCCCTAAAATACGACGTCCAGGACTGCGTCAGCTTCTCGCTGGCAAGATCCGCTTTATTCATCAATATCAGCCTTGCTTTCTGTCTGCCCAGTTCATCTAGTTCTGGGTTGCGGCTGCTCACTGGAATACGGGCGTCCACCAGCTCTATCACCAAGTCGATCAGCTTCATGTCCTCCTGCATTTGACGCTTCGCCTTTGTCATATGTCCTGGATACCATTGAAAATGCATCTTTTCCCTCCTGTCTATTTCAGCAAACCAATTTCTTCCCAGGGATAGACTCTCAACCATGCTTTCCCTGTAATATGGTCTTTCTTCACGTTGCCAATACTAGCATAACGGCTGTCCTCGCTGTTGTTGCGGTTATCTCCCAGCACAAAATATTCTTCCTCCCCTACAATGATTTCTTGTTCTGCCATCAAGGCATTTTCCACTGGCTCCACTTCCAGCTTTTCTGGGAAAGGCTCTCGATTGACATAAACTATGCCGTCTTTGATCTCTATCACGTCTCCCGGCAATCCAATGATCCGCTTTACATAATAATGTGATTTTTGATTGCCATTGGGGGAAAACACCACTAAGTCATTGCGTCCTGGTTCAAACAATTTATATAAAAACCGATTTACCAATATCTGGTCTCCGTTCTCCAAAGTAGGAGACATCGACGGTCCCACCACGGATATTTTAAATCCAAAAAATGATACCAGGATCACAGTTCCTATAATAGTCAGCAAGATTTCTCCCGCCCAGATTGCAATTTCTTTTAGCAAGCTTGTATTAATTTTTTTCTTCTTGTGATAAAAACTTAGTCCTGACACTCTTCTATTCATATGATATGACTCCTATTGCACAATCTTTTTACCAGTCAATCCGACTAAATATAGGAAAGTTTGAAGAGATTTCCTATAGGATGAAAAAAGGAACAACTACAATCGTACTTGTCCCTTCCTTTCTTTCAAAGCTTGCAAATTATCTTACTAACTCTTTCACTTTCGCTCTCTTTCCAACGCGTCCTCTTAAGTAATTAAGTTTTGCGCGTCTTACCTTGCCATAACGAACTACCTCGATCTTCTCTACATTTGGGGAATGCAGCGGCCATGTCTTCTCCACTCCGACACCGTTAGAAAATTTACGAACTGTAAAAGTCTCTCTGTTGCTTCCCCCCTGACGCTTGAGCACAATTCCTTCAAATACCTGGATTCTCTCTCGGTTTCCCTCTTTGATTTTGCCATAAACTTTTACAGTATCGCCTACTCTGAATTGATCCACTTCAGCCTTTAACTGCTCTTTTTCAATATTTTTGATAATTTCTGTTGCGTTCATTTTGCGACCTCCTATTTCCTTAGATGTTCTTAATACATTCCGTAACAGAGGACCATCACCTTCTTGTCTCATAGATTTATATTGTATCATAAGAAAAGCAAAAAAGCAAGATGCTTTTCAAACAAAGGGACATTTCGCGATGACTCATTATCTCGTCAACAATTTCAACGATAGTTTATAAGGCTTATAAGAAGAGAAAAAGACCGTTGCAGAAAATATTCTCTGCAACGGCCTTGTTGCCATTTCTGGCTATGTTCGATCCATTATTTCTTGATCTTCAGTTTGATGGTTCCTTTTTTCTTCGTTCCGTCAGTAGCAGTTGCAGTAATTGTTACAGTCTTACCCTTTCCTGCTTTTTTGATGGATACTTTGCCTTTCTTGTCAACTGTTGCATACTTGGTGTTAGAAGACTTCCAGGTAAGCGTCTTGTTAGCTTTGCTTCCATTGGTCTTAACAGTTGCCGTGAGAGACACTTTCTGATTTGCCTTTACGGTATTTTTCTTCACGCTCTTTGGAGCTTTCACAGTAATCTTGGTAACGGCATTCTTCATGATCTTGACTTTGATCGTCTTTTTCTTCTTGCTGCCGTCTTTTGCAGTTGCTGTAACGGTAACCGTCTTGCCTGCTCCAGCTTTCTTAGTGGTGACTTTACCACTCTTATTAACAGTAGCATATTTCTTATCCTTAGTAGCAATGCTCCATGTTACTGCCTTATTCGTAGCATTTGATGGAGATGCTGTCGCTTTTAAGGTAACGCTCTTGCCTGCTGCAATCTTAAGACTAGTTCCATACTCGGATGAAATTTTAATAGACTTAACCTTAACTACTTTCTTTAATGCTTTCTTTGCATTTTCCAAATCTGTAGTAGCCTTATCAACTTCGCTCTGTGTTGCCTCGCTGTTATTATTTACAGTTTTTGCAGCCTTTAATGCCTTTTCAAATTTGGTCCATGTAGAAGAAGTATAATCTGCTTTCTTCAGTTTATCTGCTGCAGTGATAGCTGCCTTTAATTTTCCTTTATCTGCCGTTACAACTGGAGGCTCTACAACTTCTTTTTCTTTCAGCGCCTTTGTCGCAGCAGCCAGATCATCAATTGCTGTTTCTATGTCGCTCTGCTTTGCCGTCTCATTAGCATAGGTATCTTTTGCAGCCTTTAATGCAGCGGCAAACGGCGCCCATGTCTCAGCTGTATAATCTGCCTCTTTTTTAGCCTCTGCAGCATCGATGGCAGCTTTTAATTCTGTCTTATCTACTTTTTCTGTCGGTTTTAAAACAAGAGCATTTGTCTTAGCTACCAGTCTCTCTGTTGCTGCATCTACTTTGCTTTGCAGCGCATTGTCATCGGCATCTACATTCCTTGCAGTTACTAATGCTGCTAAGAACGGATACCATGTCTCAGCGGTGTAATCCATCTGGTGCTTCTCTTCTGCAGCTTTGATTGCAGCTTTTAATGCTGTCTTGTTTACCCCTGGTTTGTTCTCAAGAGCTTCTGTCTTGTTAATCAGCTCTTCCGTTGCATCAACAACCTGATCTTTTGTCACTTCATTATTTTCTTCTTTAAGCGCTTCCTGCACATCCTTTGCAGCCTTTAATGCTTTTGCAAACGCTTCCCATGATTTAACTGTATAATCTGCCTCGACTTTCTTATCAGCCTCTGCCACTGCGTTATTCAATGCTTCGATATCTGCCTGGCTCGGGCGAACAAGAGGTTCTGGTTCTTTTTCTACAAGGGCATTCATTGCGTCTGTCAAGTCCTTTGTCGCTTTCTGGACATCCGCCTTGGACACTTTATTTCCTGCCTTATCAAGTTCTGTCAGCATGTCTTGCGCAGTCTTTAATGCAGCGGCAAACGGTGTCCATGATTCTTCTGTATAATCTGTCTCTTCCTTAGCTTCAGCAGCTTTTACTGCCTTTTCCAGTTCATCTATGTCTGCCTGGTCTGGTGAGACAAAAGGTTCTCCTCCCTCCTCAGCGACGAGACTTACGCTGGCATGACTCAAAGCCACGATAGCGCATACCACGTTTCTCTTCGTTGTCTTCTTGGCTTCAAGAACTTTTGCAGCATCTAACGCCGTTTTAAACGCTTCCCATGACTCAACCGTATAATCCGCCTGTTTCTTGGCATTAGCAGCGCTCACTGCAGCATCCAAAAGCGCCTCGTCTCCGTCGTCAGCGGTTACCTCTACTGCCAACTGACCATTATCAGCAGTTACAACTTTCAGTCCCTTTAACGCACTTTCTAACCCCATAAGCACATTTTTGACTTCCTGCTTAGTTACATCCGTTCCTTTTGCCTGAACAAGCTTCGCAGACTGTAATGCCGTATTAACACTTGTCCATGTGTCGCCATATACAGAACCCTTCTCTTCACCTTCACCAGGCGACACTACCTTTGCCAGACCGTCACTTGCAGAAACTGCCTGCGCCAAGCACAACAAATCTCCGTCACTTGCTGTAACGACTGCCTCTTGCTCTTCGACTGCATACTGCTTGCCGCTTGCCGCATTCACATTCTGCGGAGTAGCAAAACCGATACTTGTCACGGTGATTGCCGCAGCCAAGAACATCGATAGAAACTTCTTTGCTTCTTTCATGTTTATCCTCCTTCTTTATCTTAGAAAAAATATTTGTTTTCTACCCCCATAAGCAATCCATCAATTCCTATAGTATAAATAGAAAACATCTTTCTTTTACATATAGAATTATATATCGATTTCTTTTTTTTTTCAATTGTCGTTTTTGTGGAAATAGCTTTCATAAACTAATGTTTTTTATTCACTTTTAACAATTAAGAAACATATGTTTTGATACCTGTCAAGAATCTTGCCTCTGCTGCTTTTGTTTTTGCAGCCATTCCTGCTCTGAACTGGTTAGATTTGCCTGTTCCAGAAGATCCGGCCTGCGCTCCCAGGTACGCAGAATGGACTGTTGCCTGCGCCACAATTCAATATTTTTGTGATGCCCTGACAGCAACACGCCCGGCACTGTTTTCCCTTTCCATTCTTCTGGTCTGGAATACTGAGGATGTTCCAGCAGACCGCCTTCAAAAGACTCTGCTGCTTTGGAATCTCCATTCCCCAATACCCCCGGTATCATTCGGGATATAGCGTCCACCATCACCATGGCAGGAAGTTCTCCTCCCGTCAGCACATAATCCCCAATGGACATATAATCTGTCACAATTTCTTCTAACACTCGTTCGTCAATCCCCTCGTAATGACCGCAAAGAAGAATCAGATCTTCTTCCAGCGCTAATTCTTTTGCATCTTGCTGGGCAAACGTCTTTCCCTGGGGCGTCATATAGATGCATCTGGGCTTCCTTCCAATGCGTTCTGCTACGGATTTCCAAGCGTTATAAACCGGCTGCGCCTGCATCAGCATCCCAGCGCCGCCCCCATAGGGATAATCGTCTACATTATGGTGTTTATTTTCCGAATAATCGCGGATATTCACCGTCTCAATATGCAGAACCCCAGCCTCTGACGCACGCCCAAGTATGCTGGTATGCAGACCTTGCATTACCATTTCCGGAAACAATGTCAATATATAAAAATTCATTTTTTCACTTCCTCACTTGTTGCCAGGCTAAAGCAGTCCCGGCATCAGGCATACCTCTATCTTCCGCCCCTCTATATCTACCTTGCGAACGCAATCCCTGATTGCCGGAAGCAAAAGCTCCTGGTTTTTATCTGCCACCTGCGCTGCATAAGGAGAATCGGGGCTGATCTTTACGATATATACATCATTTGCCCCAGTCTGCAGCACATCTTTGAGCTCGCCCAGCAATGTTCCTTCCTCCGTAGACACCTCTATTCCAATCAAGTCGGCAATAAAATATTCACCCTTTTCACATTTCACAGCCTGATCCCTGGTGACGAACAGCCCCTTTCCCTTATACTTTTCGACATCGTTGATGCTGTCAATCCCCTTGAATTTCAAAATCACCATCTTTTTAAAAAATCTCACCTGCGCAACATCCAATTCCAAGTATTTCTCCCCGTTATCCAAAAAGATTTTTTTCAGCTTTTTGAAGCGATTTACATCATCTGTCATCGGAAAAACTTTCACTTCGCCCCGCACTCCATGCGTGGAGGCGATTGCTCCCACCTGCAATAAATCGTCCATAATCGTTCTCCTTTTCAAACATGCAGAAAGAGGCTGCCGCAAAATAAATCCTCTTCTGCGGCGGCCTCCTGCTCGTTGTCTATTACTGCACAATATCTACAATAACTTTCTTGTCACTCTTAGCTGCTGCTGCTTTCACAACAGCGCGAATGGCTTTTGCAATCCGTCCTTGCTTGCCAATCACTTTGCCCATGTCTGTCTGGGCGACATGCAATTCTAGCACAATGGACTTTTCGTTCTCAGTCTCTGTAACTGCAACCTCTTCTGGTTGATCCACAAGGGCTTTGGCAATTACTTCTACTAATTCTTTCATCACTTCACCTCACGAAGACTATTTCTCGATCCCGGCTGCTTTGAAAATCTTTCCTACCATTTCTGTCGGCTGAGCGCCATTTGCTAACCATTTCTTTGCTAACTCTTCATTTACATGAAACTCGCTTGGATCCTTTGTAGGATCATAAGTTCCGATTTCTGCGATGCATTTTCCATCTCTGGGAGATCTGGAATCTGCAACAACGATTCTATAGAAAGGAGCTTTCTTCTGTCCCATTCTCTTTAATCTGATCTTTACCATTGTCTTTCACCTCCTGGCCCTTGTTCTATATTTGCTTCATCCTGCCATGCTGCGCTTACAGGCGCATTACGGCATCCTGTGCAAGAATCGATCATTCTTTCACAATATATCTTTGTAATCAAGTTCTGCCTTGGCATCCCCTGTTACTTACTATAATCCAAACGGCAGTTTAAATCCGCCCCGGCGCTTGCCTTTGCCGCCCATCAATCCTGGCATCTGCTTCATCATCTTCCTAGACTGCTCAAATTGCTTCACCAGACGGTTTACCTCACTAATATCTACCCCGGCGCCTTTGGCAATGCGGCGCTTTCTGCTAGGATTTAAGACAGATGGGTTGGCCCTCTCTTTCGGAGTCATGGAATAAATGATTCCCTCTATCCTCGCCATCTTTTTTTCATCCATGGCATTCTCAATCTCTGTAATCTGAGAACTGCCGATGCCAGGCATCATCTTAAGCATGCTGGAAATCCCGCCCATCTTTTTCATTTGATTCATGGACTCTAGATAATCGTCAAAGCCAAACTCGGCTTTCTTCATCTTCTGTTCCAGTTCTTTTGCTTTCTCTTCGTCTATGGTCTCCTGCGCCTTCTCGATCAGGGTTAACACGTCTCCCATTCCCAGAATACGGTTTGCCATACGGTCTGGATAAAACTGTTCCAAATCAGACAATTTTTCGCCCATGCCCACATACAGAATCGGCTTTCCAGTTACTGCCCGGATCGACAATGCCGCCCCGCCCCGGGTGTCGCCGTCTAGCTTTGTCAAGATCACGCCGTCAATGCCGATCTTTTCCTGAAAAGTGTTTGCCACGTTCACAGCATCCTGTCCCGTCATGGCGTCCACCACAAGAATCGTCTGGCTGACTTCTACCCGCTCCTTGATTTCACACAGCTCCCGCATCATTTCTTCGTCAATATGCAGGCGCCCCGCAGTATCTATGATCACCACGTTTTGTTCATTCGCCTTGGCATGCTCAATGGCCGCCTTGGCAATATCTGCCGGCTTGTGACGATCCCCCATGGAGAACACCTCCACGCCCTGCTTTTCTCCATTGATCTGAAGCTGCTGGATTGCTGCCGGACGGTAAACATCGCAGGCTGCAAGCAAAGGCTTCCTTCCCTTTTGCTTCAGCTTTCCAGCTATTTTTGCCGTCGTGGTAGTTTTTCCTGCTCCCTGCAGGCCCGCCATCATAATCACGGTCATCTCTGAAGCAGGATTCAGGACAATCTCTGTCGTCTCCGAGCCCATCAGCGAGACCAGTTCTTCATTGACAATCTTAATGACCATCTGCCCCGGATTGAGCCCGTTCATCACATCTTGCCCGATAGCGCGCTCCTGAACAGATTTTACAAACTGCTTGACGACCTTAAAGTTAACGTCCGCTTCCAGCAGAGCTAGCTTTACTTCCTTCAGCGCTGACTTCACATCGTCTTCTGTGAGCAATCCTTTGCTGCGCAAAGATTTAAATACATTCTGCAATTTTTCAGACAAGCTGTCAAATGCCATACTATAACTCCTCTAATATCTCATTGGAAATAGCTTCAATCTCAGCCATTCTCTGCGTTTGATCCTTACCTTGGCAGTCTTTGGAAAGATCCCGTATCTTGATGATTTTTTCTCTATTTTTAAGAAAACGTTCCAGCAAATGCAGCTTCTGTTCATATCCCTCAAGAATCTTGTCACAGCGCTTGACCAAGTCATGAACTCCCTGCCGGCTAATGCCTTCTTCCTCTGCAATCTCGCTGATTGACAAATCTTCAAGCACAAAGGCTTGATAGATGTTTTGCTGATGCTCTGTCAGCAAATCCCCATAAAAATCATAGAGATAGGTCTGTCTTACTTTCTTTTCCATTGTTACCACCTCAGGTATCATACAGCAAAACAAACAGGATGTCAAGTGTTTTTTCTTGACGCCCTGTCTGTTAGAGATCCATTTTTAAACATCATAGTCACATCCGCTTTCATAATTCCACATCGAACTTGTAACCCATCCCCCAAATAGTCTTAATATGATCCCCCTTTGCGCCTAGCTTGCTGCGCAGCTTTTTGACATGGGTATCGATGGTTCTCGCATCTCCAAAATAATCATAATTCCAGACATGATTTAATATTCTTTCTCTGGAAAGAGCAATCCCTTTATTTTCTATAAAATAGGTCAGAAGCTCAAATTCCTTATAACTTAACTCTAATTCTTTTCCATCCACTGTGACTCGATGTCCCAGCCTGTCTATGGAAATTCCGCCGATTTCCAAAATCTCTTCCTCATTCCCGCCAGAACGTCTGAGAATGGCCTCCACTCTGGCGACCAGGATTCTTGGACTGAACGGCTTAGAAATATATTCATCGGCGCCAATGTCAAATCCTTGCAGCTCGTCGCCCTCCTCCCCCTTAGCCGTCAGCATGATAATCGGAACTTTTGAGTTCTCGCGGATCTCCTTGCAAACATCCCAGCCATTTATCTTAGGCATCATCACGTCCAAAATAATTAATGCAATATCTTTCTGCGCATAAAATTGATTGAGCGCATCCTCTCCATCTACAGCCTCAGAAACTTCAAACCCCTGTTTCACCAGAAAATCCCGAACCAGCTTACGCATCCTGCTCTCATCATCCACTACGAGTATCTTCCGCTTTTCCATTCTTCTCACCTTCCGTCCTGCCAAATTACTGATCAACAGAAATTTCATAATTTCGATCTGACAAAAACATACCACAGAAATATGTCAAAACTGTGAAGCAACGTCAGTAAGCTGCATCCAATTCCTTTTCACGCTCTTTCAAAACCTGTTCCCTGTTCTCCAAATCCGTTTCCCAAGCCTCATACTTTTCTATGATTTTATTTTCATAATTGACAATGTTTGGATGTTCGCTAGTCAACGTAACTACGGCCATGCCTGCTGCCACGATAAACAAGAACAGGCTGAGCATCAGGGAAATCCACAATCTCTTTTTTACTTGTTCTGTTTTCTCCTCTGCTCGCCTTTTGACAAAGTTTGCGGCTCGCTCTTTTTGCTTAACCTCCTCAAGGTTCTGTGCATACCATTCAATAGTATCTTCCTGCATGCCCTGCCAGGAAGCTGGAAAGCGGATCGGGACCAGCTTCTCTTGCGCCAATTCCGGTGACGAAGCAAGATAATTCTGAAGCCCTTTCAAATACGACAGTCCCACCGGAGTCTCAAAGACCTGCTCTGCCAGAAGTTTTTGATACATTTTCAAGGCCATCCTGGGATTATCCATGTCCAGTTTGCTTTGCACATATTTGATACCGTCAACTTCCTGACAAGCTTTCTGCGCCATGGCCCTGTCCGTAAACACGAAACCATCGACAATCATTTTAAAACCGTCCATTTTATTCTCCTTGCAATCTCTAAATTCATCTATAAGCTACCGCCTGCATAAAGAAAAAGCGCCTGCTCCTCTAAAATACAAGGCGACACGCGCTTTTCCTTCTCCCCTGCCCTGTGTCCTTTGGCATGCGCCAACAGGGCAATATTAAGCATCCGCAATCCGCAGCATTTGTTCCATGTCTGAAATCAACTCTTTCGAGTATTCTTTTGCTTCTACGCATAGCTGGTTCGCTTTCACATAGTCTTCGTCAAACAACGCCTGAATCACCTCGGAACCATATCCGTGGAATCTGCGGTGTTTCTCCTCTAAGCCGTCCCAAATAGCACGAACGCCTGGGATATCCGGGGTAATCGAATAATAAAAATGTCCAAACCCGCATTTGGAAGAATCTAACTGCAGCGGCACGACCTCTCTCTCCATGACCATTTTTTCCAAATTATTAATCCACGCCTGGTGCGCTGTAACAGCATTCCTGACATATGTAGAAAATTCCTTGTTTTCCATATGGAAAAAAGCATCTTCGGACATGGAGCCCATTTGTTTGACAATGTTGTCTAACGTCCGCTCAATCTCCACCACCGGCTCTTTAGCTGTAATCAGCTCCGTTCCAATGTTATGCATGAAATCCGTGCTGTTACGCAACTGATTCTCCATCTCAGACATTGTGCTACTGATTTCTTCGCTGACTGCCGCCAGAGATGTAACCGCCTGGCTGACTTCAGAAACATGCTTTTGATTGTCATCATTGATCTCCCAGACATTTCCAATCTTGTCATTGATGCTTCGAAGAGAGTCAATGGTATGATTGGTGCTCCCAGAGCTCTTCTTTGACGCAGCCTCGATGCCTTCCACGAAATTACCCATGCTTCCTGTCAGCTTCTGAGTCTCTTCCGCCAAGGAACGTATCTCATCTGCAACTACGGCGAATCCACGTCCTGCCCGTCCTGCTCTTGCGGCTTCAATGGATGCATTCAGAGCAAGCAGGTTCGTCTGGCGGGAAATCGACTCAATTCCCGAAATAACCTCATTCATATGGTTGATCACCTCAAAAAGGTTATCCATATCTTTTGCCATCTCTTTCGATGCTTCAATAGCCTGGTTAGACAAATCACGGATTGCCGTCAGCTCTCCCTGACCAGTCTCGATCTTACGGTATACCTCGTCCGTGTCTTCTGAAACTCTGATAATTGTATTCGTCAGCTCTTCAAGCGAATTATTCTTATCCTCTGACGAGCCTGTATTCGTACCAAATATAACTTCCGTAGCCCTGGCAACGCTGCGGGCTATCTCCATAATCTTGTCTGTCTCATGCTGCAAGGTTAAATCCAGGGAACTGATCTGCATCACCGCCCTGATATTCTTCTCTAAGATCTCTGCGAATTGTTCCCTGCCGCTTGCAAGCCTCTGATAAATCTCTCTCAGCTCAGGGCTTCCTGAATAATTGGCTTCCTTTAACTCTGCAACTGACTTAATAAGCTTCTTATTTGACATTCCAATCGCCATTTTCATAACCTCGTTTCTTCTGTTTCAATTTGCCATCAAGCTAATGGAGCTGAGGGGAATCGAACCCCTGTCCGAAAGTCAATTCACTATGGCATCTCCCATTACAGTCATTAATTTATCTTTCCCTCTGCCGGACGCCTAATGACAGGCTTCCGGTTTCAGTAGCTTCATGATACGCCCATGCGCGCAAAGCTTAACGCATGTCGTTTCCCACATAGTCGAAGCCGGTATCTTAAACTGTGGGTGGTCTAAGGCCGACTGCTGCAACTAGGCAGCGATTGCTAAATTGTCTTCAGCGTTTATATTTATTATTCCCGTTTTTGGGCGGTCAGGAGCCGCCAATGGCTTCCATAGCTTCACAACCCCCGTCGAAACCAGTACAACCCCCTGGTTTAACTGCTGTTATTCAGCGATATTTTATTATAGCAAGAGAGACAGGATAAAGTCAATACTAATAGAGATTTTTAACTTTAAATTCCCGTTCGGACTCTCTGCGCATGTCTTTTTTTGCAATATCCTGGCGTTTGTCATAGAGTTTTTTCCCTTTCGCCAGTGCGATTTCTACTTTGACCAGGCTGCCCTTAAAATAAACTTGAAGCGGAACGATAGTATAACCTTTCTCTTTCATTTTGCCAGCAATTTTATTTATCTCATATTTATGCATCAGCAGCTTCCTTGGACGAAGCGGATCTTTGTTGAAAATATTTCCTTTTTCATAAGGGCTGATATGCATTCCATGTATCACCGCCTCACCTTTCTCAATACTGATAAAAGACTCCTTGACAGAGCATTTCCCCATCCGCAGAGACTTTACCTCGGTCCCTGCAAGGCTGATCCCCGCCTCATACTTCTCTTCTATAAAATAGTCGTGAAATGCTTTTTTATTGTTGGCAATTAATTTTATGCTTGCTTTGCCCATTTCTTTCCTCCCTTTTTGTTTTAATATATTCCAGGATTCTCTTTATGCCTGATTTTGCGTGAAGATTTTTGGTCAGATGCGCACAAATTTATGAGGCGTACCCAGGTGGCACGTAGACTAAATATGTGTGCATTTAACGTAAAATCAGCCGCAAAATCAGGTATGCGGGAGATTCTCAGAGTACATATATCGTTATGACCGGTATCTGCCGATGTCTTCCGCCGAGGCGCCAAGGCCAAATGCCTTTGCATGTTCTGGCAATACGAAATCTATGGTACGCATATGCAGATTCGTGTCTGCCACAACCACCTCGATTTTCTGTCCCAGCTTGAATATTCTGCCCGTAGCTTCCCCTGTCAGCTCATAGGTCTCCTCATTAAAGTGATAATAATCGTCCGTCAGGTTGGTAATGTGAACCATTCCCTCTATGGTATTCGGCAATTCCACATACATGCCCCATGATGTCACGCTAGAAATCACTCCCTCAAAGCTCTCTCCAACACGCTCCGACATATACTGAACCTTTTTGAGCTTATCTGTCTCACGCTCCGCCTCTTCCGCCCGCCGTTCCCTGGCGCTTGACTGCGCCGCAACCTCCGGCAATATCCGTTCATAATGAGAATATCGTTTCTGATTCATTTTTCCCCGCAGCGTTTCCTTTATGATACGGTGGATCTGCAGATCTGGATACCTTCGTATGGGCGACGTGAAATGACAATAATACTGGGTGGCAAGCCCAAAATGCCCGGTATTTTGCGTCGTATATTTCGCCTGTTTCATAGAGCGCAATGTCAGTCTGCTAATCAACGGTTCTTCTGGCGTGTCTTCAATTTTTTCTAACAGCTTCTGCAATTCTTTAGGGTGAATTTCCTCCTGCCCGATTTTAATGGAATAACCAAAATTATTGATAAACGTCCCAAGCTTTCGGATCTTCTCGGAATCTGGCGTATCATGAGTACGATAGACAAAGGGAATTTCTTGCCAGAAAAAATCCTGCGCCACGGTCTCGTTGGCAATCAACATAAAATCCTCAATAATCCTGGTAGCCACATTTCGCTCATAAGGCTTGATTTCCAACGGCCTGCCCTGGCGGTCGAGTATTATTTTCGTTTCCGGGAAATCAAAATCAATCGAGCCTCGTTTCCTTCGTTTTTCCCGCAGGATCGCTGCCAACTCCTCCATCCGTTCAAACATAGGAATCAATTCCTGATATTCCCTGCGTTCCGCTTGATCCTGATCTTTCAGAATCTTGCGCACGCTGGTATAGCTCATTCTTTTATCCACCCGCACCACGGTTTCCGCTATCTTATGATCTATGACTGCGCCTTTCTTGTCTATTAACATGATGCAGCTTAGCGCAAGGCGGTCTTCGCCCGCATTGAGGGAACAAATTCCATTTGACAACGCATGAGGCAACATGGGAATCACACGATCCACCAAATAAACGCTGGTTCCACGCTCCAACGCCTCTACATCCAAAGCGCTGCGTTCTTGAACATAATTGGTCACGTCTGCGATGTGCACGCCCAGGCGGTAAGCATCTCCTTCCTTGGTCAGTGTAATGGCGTCGTCCAAATCTTTGGCATCCTCGCCGTCAATCGTCACCATCTGCCAATCCCTGATGTCCATCCTTCCCGCCATGTCAGCGGCGCTCACGGGTTTTCCGACATTTTCCGCTTGCTTTAGCACCTTTTCTGGAAATTCCACTGGAAGATCATACCCTTTTACAATGGACATGATATCCGTTCCTGGGTCATTGACATGCCCGATAATCTCTATAATCTTCCCCTCTGGCTTCTTCTTGTCATTGCCATAATCCGTAAGCTGCACCACCACTTTATGCCCGTCGACAGCCCCTTTGAAATGTTCCAGAGGTATAAAGATGTCCTGCCCCATTTTCAAGTTGTCTGGAATCACGAATCCAAAACTCTTATTCTTTTGAAAGGTTCCCACTACCTGGGTAAGGTTCCTCTGCAAAATCTTTACCACTGCGCCTTCGAGCCGTTTGCCGGAGGCAGAGCGTTCCGCTGAAAGAGCCACCTGTACGGTATCTCCGTGCATGGCGCCGTTTACCAGGGATTCCGATATGAATATATCCTCTGCTTCCCCCTCAACGGCAACAAATCCGAAGCCTCTTGCATTTCCAATAAAAGTGCCTGTCAGGTATTTTCCTTCTGCCTTGGAATATTTTCCCCGCTTGGATAATTCAATTTTACCTTCTGCCAATAACTCATGCAACACTTCCTCCAGCGCCGGACGTTCTTCCCTTGGCACATTCAAAAGAATTGCAAGTTCTTTGATTTTCATAGGTACATAGAGCTCGCTGCACATAAACTCATATATCATTTTTTTTCTATTTTCCAATAATTCTTTTTCCATAAACTTCTCCTAATATTTTAATTGACATCTCAAACGGGAGGGCTTTTTATCTGATGGGATTAAGATGTCAAAAGGCCTCTATTGTTCTGAAAGTCATTGAGACCTTTTGACACCTTGAATCCTTAAAGACAATGTCAGCGCAATTTCCTGATAAGACAAAGAAAGACTGCCGTAACCGACAGTCTTCCTGGATTCTTCCCTGTTAAAAGCTTCCAATATTCAATACACCGGCAATTACCAGGAACAAAATTACCAAAAGCCTGGTTATCATCACAAGCCTTCCTTCCATGGAACGCCCCTTGTTCTTGCCCCAGTATGTGTCTGCGGCGCCGCTGATAGCCCCAAGTCCTGCTGATTTGCCTTCCTGCATCAATACGATGACTGTCAATACAATGCTGATCAATATAAATATTACCATTAATACTGTCTTTAATACTGCCACTTTTCTCAAACCTCCTGCAATTGTTCCTGCTGATAACTTGTATCATCTTATCACATCTGGGTATAATTTTCAATATGTTTTTATTTGAGTTTCCGTATTCTGTAATTTTATCGCATCAAAAGTTCCTAATAAAACAAAAAATCCATAACCGATGCTCACTTTCGCCAGTTATGAATTGTTAACATGCCATAATATAAAATTGACTGAATATAAAAAATAGCGGAAGAGGGATTTGAACCCCCGACACCACGGGTATGAACCGTGTGCTCTCGCCAACTGAGCTATTCCGCCGTAATTATTAAAAAGAAATGGGACCTACAGGGCTCGAACCTGTGACCCTCTGCTTGTAAGGCAGATGCTCTCCCAGCTGAGCTAAGATCCCATGGTTGTCTGCAGTCTTGACTGCCGACTGCTTGACTATTATAATACGATATGAATACAAATGTCAAGAGGTTTTTACAATTTTTTTTGTAACAGTTCAAATATCGCCAAAATTATGGACAAATCATGCTGCATGAATGAGTTCATTATGACGACGATGAATGGAGGATTTTTTATGAATAAAAAGAGAAATTTCCAGCTGGTTGCTCTGGATTTAGACGGCACTTTATTCAATTCAGAAAGCCAGGTATCTGATGAAAACAAAGCTGCCATCAGAAAGGCTGCCCGCAGTGGCATTACTTTTGTGGTATCCACCGGGCGCCCTTACCGGGGACTCCCACTGGAACTGATGACGGAGCTTGATATCCGGTATGCCATTACCACAAACGGTGCCGGAATTTACAAAGTTCCGGAAAAAGAATGCCTGTTTGAGAACTGCATGTCCGCCAGCCTGGCAGCAGACATTGTGGAGGAACTGCTGAAACTGGAAATCCACATGGACCTGTTCGTCCATGGAGACGCTTACACGCCCAGCCAGTGCCGGGAAATTTTTTTAAGGATTGAACGTCTTCCGGATTCCCTGAAGCAATACATTCTTTCCACACGGGAAAGTATTCCGGATATGGTTTCTTTTCTCCGGGAAAATCAGGTTCCGG